>Ga0308165_1000547_pt1 | contig 67919 bp, 55 predicted proteins | sample PhyWR2_FD_201032 | JGI IMG/M metagenome (GOLD analysis project Ga0308165, IMG submission 201032) | Phyllosphere microbial communities from UC Gill Tract Community Farm, Albany, California, United States - DLSLW.R2 | ecosystem: Host-associated > Plants > Phyllosphere > Unclassified | place: USA... | reverse complement strand
GTTACTTTCATTTGGCGCCAAATGAAAGTGACTGCGCCGCCGGGCGCACATCCCGGCCAGCGGCCTTCAACCCATAACCACCGCCAAAAAAGCAAACAAGATGCCGAGCGCAGCGATGCGCAGAGTGCAACTGCTTGGTGAACTGACTCACCGCGTCTGTTTGAACGGAGCGCCCTTGGCGCGTAGTGAGTTTCGCGGTGCAGCCCATACCCGAGCACCACAGGTTGCCCTTCGCAACGCGAAGGGTCGCAAGCAGCAGGGGCGCCTTTGCTTTGGTTACTTTCATTTGGCGCCAAATGAAAGTGACTGCGCCGCCGGGCGCACATCCCGGCCAGCCGCCCTACGCAGTAGTAAACAAAACCAATAAACAAGCACAACGGCCAGCCAACAAAACTCAGCAACGCCGCAGGCATCAGCAAAGGCAAAACCGCACCAAAAACAAAAACACAAACAAAAAAAAACCGGGGCCAAAGCCCCGGTCCTCACTCACATCAACCAGACAGCAACGCGGAGTGGCCCGCGCCGCTGCCCAGCGGATTTAACGCTTGCGCATATGCACGCCAGCAGCCGCCATCATCAGCATCGCCAGCAACATCAACGCCACACGGCTGTCCACAGGCACAGGCACGGGATTAGCCGCTTGCACCTTGGTCAGCTCGTTCGTCAGCGCCACCGGCATATCCGAATCCGCCTCCACCGTCACCGTGGTCTGGTCGAACGCAGGGTCCGCCCAGCGGTAGCCGGCAGGTGCGTCAGGCAGCGTCTCGGTGATCGTGCACTGGGCCCCGGCTTGCACACCGGTGATCATGGCCGACGCCGCAGGCGGTGCGGTCAAGGTCGCGCTGTGGGTCGTGCCAGCGGTGGGCAGGTCGCAGGTGGCAGTCAGCACAAAGCTGAACGGACCGGCCACGCCGTCAGGCAAGGTCGTGGTGGCATTCACCTGGATGTTGCCTTGCTTGCCGGTCAGCGCATTGGTCACGCTCACCGCCACGGCACCGGTGGCAGGCACCACCACAGGGGCGGGCACCGAAGGGGCAGCCCAGCTGTAGTTGGCCGGGGCGGCCGGCAACGGCTGGTCTTCGACCACCGAGCAGTTGGCACCGGCCGGCACGTTGGCAATGGTCACCTTGGTGTTGGCCGGGTAGTTGGCCAAGGTCGCGGTGTAGGTGGTACCGGCAGCGGGCAGGTCACAGGTAGCGGTAAAGCCAAAGTTGAAGGGGCCCGTCACACCGCTGGGCAGCGCCAGGGTCTTGGTCACTTCAATGCCGGCTTGTCCGCGCACCAGGGTGCTGGCCATCGTCGTCGCCACATCGCTGTTGGCCACCACGGTCACCGTCGCATTGGCAGGCGCAGGGCCCCAGGTGAAGTTGGTGGGGGCCGTGGGCGCTGGGCCTTCGGCCACCACGCACTGCGCACCGGCAGGCACGTTGGCGATCGTGGTCGAGGTCGCGCCCGGGTAGCTCAAGCTGGCAGGGAACACGGTGCCAGCGCTCGGCAGATCGCAGGTGGCCGTGTAGCTGAAGTTGAACGGACCGTTCACGCCTGGTGGCAAGGTCAAGGTCTTGTTGATGGTGATCGTGCCGAACTGCTGAACCAGCGTATTCGTCACACCGACCGACGCCACACCGCTGGCAGGCACCGTCACCGGCGCTGGCACGCTAGGGGCGCCCCACTGGTAGCCATTCGGCGCCGCAGGCAGCGGAGCATTCTCGGTCACCGCGCAGCTGGCACCCGATGGGATACCGGGTATCGTCACCCGCGTGTTGGCCGGGTAGTTGGCCAAGGTAGCGCTGAAGACCGAGCCGGGCGTAGGCAGGTTGCAGGTAGCGGTAAAGCCAAAGCTGAAGGGACCGGTCACACCGTCTGGCAGTGCCAGCGTCTTGGTCACTTCAATACCGGCAAGCACACGCACCAGGGTGCTGGCCATCGTCACCGGGGCCGTTGCGTTCAAAGGCACCGTCACTGGCACATTGGCAGCCGCTGGGCCCCAGGTGTAGTTCGCAGGGGCTGCAGGCAGGGGGCCTTCAGCCACCACGCACTGTGCACCAGCGGGCACACCGGCAATCGTGGTCGACGTTGCGGTCGGGTAGGTCAAGCTCGCAGGGAACACCGAGCCGGCCGTGGGCAGGTCGCAGGTCGCCGTGTAGGTGAACGTGAACGGACCAGGAGCATCACCAGGCAAGGCCAGATCCTTGGTGATCGTGATGCCGCCCAGCAGCGGGTTCAGCGCATTGGTCACCGTCACGGCCGCATTGCTGCTGGCAGGAATCACCACCGCAGCCGGGGTCGTCGGCGCTGCCCATTCGTACAAGGCCGGGGCCGCAGGCAGCGTGTCTTCGGTCACCGTGCAGGTGGCGCCAGCAGGCAGGCCTTCAATCGCGACCGAAGTTGCGCCGGGGTAGCCCACCAGGGTGGCAGGGTAGGTGAAGCCCGCCGTTGGCAGGTCGCAGGTAGCGGTAAACCCAAAGTCAAACGGACCGGTGCCAGGTGGCACGACCAGCGCCTTGTTGATGGTCAGCGCACCCACTTCATGCTCGGCAAAGCGGTAGTCCACAGCGGTAGCGCCGGTGGCCACCACAATGCCGCTGATGCTGCGGCCCACGGGCGTGCCCGATGCGGCGCCGTTGACCGTGCCGGCCGTCGAGCCCACATTGCGCAACGTCGCAGCCGGCGTGATGCTCAAGGTCCACGATCCGCTGGCCAGGCCGGGGAAGTTGGCTTGGCCATCGACCGTAGCGCCAGGCGCAAAGCTGTAGACGCCGGAGGCATTGGTCACCGCAGTATGGGTCTCACCGGCCACGCAAGCAGGGCCTGCATCGCAAGTCAGGGTCGCCGTCACACCGGCAATACCGGCTTCACCGGCATCCGGCGTGTTGTTCATGTTCGCATCGAGGAACACGCTCCCGGTCAGGCTGGCCGCCGCCTGGCCGCTCAGTTGCACCGAGCCGCTCGCCGTCAGCACCAGGCCGCCGGGGGCCTGTTCGCGGCCAAACACATCGTTGAACAGCTGGGTCGTCGGCGACAGTGGCGACACCGTGCGCATCTGCAGATTCGCAATACCGCTATAGCCGGGGTTCAGCACCGAGCTGGTGGTAAAGCGCAAGGCCGTTACACCAGCGGGGAACGCTGCGCCAGCCGTGTAGGGCTGCCAGTTCACTCCGGTGGCAGCGTCTTCGTTACCCACCGTGCGCACTGCTGCTTGCACGTTGGCTGCAGCGTCCGTTGTGAACTCCACAGCAATCGTGCCTTGGCCAGCACCACCCATGGCCGCATCCACGCTCAGCATTTGCAGCGCGCCCAGGCCGGTAGTCCCACGCAGGTCACCGTCAAACGGCAGCACATCGACCATGCGCAGCTGGCCTTTGGTCAGGCTCGTCGCATTGCCAAAGGAGATCGCATAGGTAAAGGGCTGGCCGGCGGTAATGCGGGTCACCGGGTTGGCCGGGTCGGTGTTATCGACCGTGCCGCCTGCGACCAGCGATTTGCTCATCTGGAAGCCGGCTACGCCGGAGACTGTCGTGCTGGCAACTTCTCGGCGGTCTTGCAGTGGGGCCACCGGCTGAATATTGCCAACACCGGTGTAGTCAGCAAAGCTCAGGTCATTGGTCGCCGAGATCAAACTGGTCAACGGATAGGCACCGACTGGCGAGATAAAGGCGGCCTGTGCTTGGAAAGTAATGGGCGGATAGGTGGTTACATGGCCTTGGTGCGGGGCAGGGCCTTCGGCACCGCCGGGAGCAGCCAAGTCACCCAGGCGCACCACCAGCTTGGCAGGTGCGCCATCATCGGCCGTACCAGGCAGGCCATCAACACCCAGGTTCGCAGGTGTCAGCTCATAGAATGCACCAGGTGGCAGACCTGCAGCAATCGAGCTGGCAACCGGCTGGATATAGGTGTTCGGGAAGTCAATCACATACTCCACATTGCGCGAGACAGCATCAATGCCTGCTGCAGCCGCACCAATCGTGCGTGGGATCACCGAGACAGGGAAGATCGCGCCTGGTGCCACGCTCGAAGGCATCTCAATGCTATGGCGTACCAGTGCCGATGCGGCTTGCACATAGCCACCGCCACTAGAGCCTGTTGTGCTCCCATTTCCGCTATAGCTCGATTGGACACGGCCAGTTGCATCGGTAAAGTACTGGCGGAACCAAGGCAGTGGTGCGTCGTCGGCCAGCGCCAACGACACGGCGCTTGTGCTACGCTGCAACGGCAAAGCCAATCCTACGGTCTGTCCCGGTTGCAAATTCGGACGATAGAGGTAGCGCACGCTTGTGATCGTATTCGCTGGCAAAGCAGCGTAATTGCTAGTCCACAATGGATTACCATCGCCAGCCATACCGCAATTGGTGGCTCTACGTGCCGCATTATTAGCATAAGGCTGGGCCGAATACTCAATCACCATATCTGCGGCAGGCACATCCGGCAAAGACAGATTGGCTGGTATATAAAAAAGCGGGTTGGTACCAAGCTTCAGTATCGACGCTGCACGCAGCTCCAACAGGTTCGGGTCCCAAGTCACGCAAGATTGGGTATCGGTGACTGCTTGCTCAGAAGTGGTCAGGTTGGCCAAGCCCATCAAGGCGAAGAAGGTTTGGCCAGGCAGCACCTTTTCAAAGCCTTGTGTGTAGCCATGACCATCGGCATAGATGTAGTCTGTCTCATTCGCCGCCGTTCCCCCAGTGATACTCAGCTGTACAGGGTTAAGTCGATCAACAGCGATGCTCAAGCAGCTTTGAGTGGAATTTACTGTCGTATTGGCTGCACAACTAAATCCGGGCTGGTAACCTGGAGCCGGTACAGCATCCGCTTGGCCCGACAACCCGAGCGGCGCAAAATCAGTCAGTTGCGCTGTGATATAGCTGACCGCTCCAGCAGGGAAGTTGGGCACTTCCGGCACACCGATTCTGATTTGAAATAGCGCTGTTTGTCTCCAGGCTCCTTCAAATCCTCCCGCAGCCGCAGCATCCAGATAATGGGTGACAGCAGCAGGGAACCGTACTGTCACATCACCACCCGGAGCCGCTTGGGTACATATCGCAGTGCTTGGACATGTAGTGACTACTGCGCCCGGCTGCACCTTCAACGTGAGTTGCACTGGATTTTGCAGTGCTTCATATCCCTTAAAATTGCCATTGGCCGGCAAGGTAGATCCCAGGCTGATAAACACTGGCATGATCCGCTGCCAAACACCGGAACCAGGCGTAGTCTCCACACGCAAAATATTGCCACCATCCGTACGCACACGGGTATCCGTCTTCGGCGTAGCCGACACCGTCACCGGCCCCGAAGTCGCCGACGAGCCACCCGAGGCGGCCGTCATCGTCACCGCAGCGCCATTGCCCACCGCACCGACCCAGCTCAGCACCTGGAACGATTCCACACCAGCGCTGGCTGGCGCGCGGTTACAGGTCAGCACCGTGCGGGCCGCATTCAGCGAACCACCACCGGTGCCATTACAGACGGTTGCCGCAGTAGCGGTTGGATCCCAGCGCATACCAGCCGGCAAGGTCGCGGTAATCGTGCTGCTATCGGTGTTCGACGCGTTGTAGTTGATGGTGTACAGAACGGTGTCTTGCGTACGCACAACGCCGTTCAGCGGGCCACTGTCATTGCCGGGGCTGTTGTCGGCATCAAAGGGGCCCGTGCCATCGGCGCTGACGACCACGCTGGTGATGCTGATGGCGGCATGGGCCGGGGCCGCGAACGCACAAAAGCCGGCCAAGGCCAGCAGTGTTTTACCCAGTGCGCCCCGCAGCGGCGCCCCCTCCCTGGCGGCGCTGCGGGCCGGGTGCGCATGCGCCCCCGGCCACAGCAAATTGATGCGATTTTTTATCATCACAACTCCATTCATTGAAAATATTAATATTTAAGAATTCTAATGGCTGCTGCGATGAAAGTAGCATCTGTCACAACAAACGGCGTAAAAACCACCTTTTCTACACTGGTTTAGAAAAATTGACATTTGTGCGGCAGACGTGTGCCAAACCAGGGTTTACCCAGGCGTCGTACGGCCCGCTGTGGCGGGTGCCTCTACCCCCTTGAAAACATCTGAAACCATCGGCCAGCATTAGCTGGGCTGCTAGCGCTTATTACGCAGAAACCGGTTTGTTAACCGTGGCGCCAGGGTTGAAGATTGATGGAAAATCGATGGGTATAGCATTTATGCATATTTTGTAACCAATGGTTTTTGTACGCATCCAACCACGACGATTTCAGCGCGGTGAATCAAAAAGTAACACCGCTATTCAATCGGAAAATTTCCTGTATTAGCAAGGGGATACGGGCTTCCCTCCGCTGCTAATTTCTGATGAAAACGCAATCATTTCTGATTAATTAATCGTTAAATGAATGTGCTTATTCACATACTTCTGTTTGTTAATTTCTGAAAACCAAACCCTGCAGTCTGGTCGGGCAATGCGGGGCATTTTCAGCAGTTAAAGGGCTGAATCGCTGCGCCATGGCAGCCCGCCCATATTGCTGCTGCCGGGCCTATGGCGGCGGGGATAACGGCAGTGCGCTGCTTTGGGGCCGCACCGCGCTGCGCCGAGGGCAAAAGGCGTGCCCGCACGGGCATCGGGCCATACTAGTACGGCGCCAAAATAGCTGAAAAAGGGGTGGCGGCGGCAGATCGCGGCCACCCAGGCCGGCCACCGGTTGGGGGTGGAACCAACGCATTGAATAGACGTTAATGATTGGTTTAATTGTTTTCTTAGTACATCGCTATAATTTGCGCAGTCATGCCTGGCGGCAGCGCACGCTGTAGCGCGCTGCACGGTAGGCATGCTTCGTGCCGCTTGCCGCGCGAGATGGGCAGATGCCTTCCCGCTCGGCGCTCCGGCTCCCCCCATCACTATGGGCAGGCGTGCCCCTCCTGGTCTGAGCCCACGCCGCCTGCCCGCACTGCAGCGCCGCTGCGCCTTGCCACCATGCTCCCCCAGCGCGGCAAGCCGGCCTGCAGTGCACGCCCTCCCGCACCGCTGCCATGTACCTGCTGATCATCGCTGTCGTCGTACTGATGCTGAAAATCTATGACATTCCACCGGTTAATAGCTGGCTGTGGATGGAGGTGCTGTTGCCCTCTTTCATGGCGCTGCTGTGGAAGCTTTGGGCCGACTGGTCCGGCTACACGCGCAGGCGCCTGCGGGCGCGCCACGCCCGCAGGCGGTCGGCCCGCTATGTCCAGGACAAAGGCCTTTGCAAGATCAACGCCACACCCCGGCCGCCCAGCCGGTAGGAACTGCCCACACGGCCCGGCCAACCCGCCCACCCGGGCACCGGTTTGCCGAGGAGACAAGACGGGAGGCCCCAGTGCCCCCGTCCCCTGCGTGTGTGGCCTTCGCGCCCGCCGGCCGCACCCGTTGACAGGTAGCGGCCACTTCCCCCCACGCACTATAAGAAACAAGTACCTATGCTCACGTTGATTGGTTTAGCCATTATTGTTGTCATCGTCGCCTTGCTGCTGACCGAGAAAGTCTCGCCCGTCATCAGCATGGTGCTGGTTCCGCTGGTCGGCGCGCTGGTCGCCGGCTTCAGCACCACCGAGATCAACGCCTTCTACCGCCATGGCATCGGCTCGGTGGTGCAGGTGGTGACGATGTTCATCTTCGCCATTCTGTTTTTTGGCGTGATGAACGATGTGGGCCTGTTCGACCCGCTGATCCGCGCGATGGTGCGCATCACGCGCGGCAATGTGATTGCGGTGGCCGTCGGCACGGTGCTGATCTCGGCGATCGCCCAGCTCGACGGGGCTGGCGCATCAACCTTTTTGCTGGTGGTGCCGCCGCTGCTGCCGCTGTACCAGCGGCTCAAGATGAGCCCTTACCTGCTGTTTTTGCTGCTGGCCGCAAGTGCAGGCATTGTCAACATGCTGCCCTGGGGCGGCCCGTTGGGCCGTGTGGCGACGGTGCTGGAGATGGATGCCGTCGTGCTGTGGCGCGATCTAATCGTGGTGCAGGCCATGGGCCTGGCGATGCTGCTGGCATTAGCGGTGTTCCTGGGTCTGCGTGAGCAGCGTCGCATTCGCCTGCAGGCGCGCCGCGCAGCGCAGGCTGTGCAAGCGGGTAATAGCGCGGCCGATGCGGCGATGAACGCGGACGCGCAGGCAACGGCGCCCACACTGCTGGATGCGCAGGCTCCCACACAGCCGGCACCTACACAGCCCGCAGCAGTGGCAGCCGCCCCGGCGGCAGCGGTGGCCCCTGCGCCGCTGGCCGATCTGGCTGCAGCGCTGCAGCCGCATGCGGCCACCGAGCTGGCGATACAGGAGGCAGCGGCCCGAACGGCCGACGACGCGCGCAAGCTGCTGCTGCGCCCCCGGCTGCGCTGGGTCAACGCGCTGGTGTTTCTGCTGACCCTGGCGGTGCTGGTGATGGGCGTGTTCCCGCCGGGCTATACCTTCATGATTGCGCTGTGCGTGGCACTGGTGATCAACTACCCCCAGCCCAAGGTGCAGATCGAGCGCATCAATGCCCATGCGGGTGGCGCGATCATGATGGCCAGCATCATCCTGGCAGCGGGCACTTTCCTGGGCATCCTCAAGGAGTCGGGCATGCTCAACAGCATTGCGCTGGCACTGGTCCATGTGCTGCCCGAGGTGCTGCTGCCCTATGTGCATCTGGTCATTGGCGCCATCGGCATTCCGCTGGAGCTGGTGCTGAGCACCGATGCCTATTACTTTGCGCTGTTCCCGGTGGTCGAGCAGATCACCTCGCAGGCTGGCGTGCCACCGACCTCTGCCGCCTACGCAATGGTCATCGGCAGCATTGTGGGCACCTTTGTCTCGCCGTTCTCACCGGCGCTGTGGATGGGGCTGGGCCTGGCCAAGCTGTCGATGGGCCAGCATATCCGCTACTCGTTCTTCTGGGTCTGGGGGGTGTCGCTGTCGCTGCTGGCAGCGACCTGGTTCCTCGGCATCATCTGAACACGCAGTGCGGGCGGCCTTGGCAGGTTGCCCGCAACTGGCACAAGCACGGCGCCCGAGGGCGCCGTTGTCGTTGCTGTGCCTGCCGGGGCGGTGGGGCAGCGGTGGGGGCGCGAGGCGCCTGCTCAGCGGCGCAGCATGCGCGCTGCCGCTGCCAGCGCCGGTGCATCGTCTGCGGCAGCCGGGCGCTCCTGCAGCGACAGCCGGAAGTCGCGGGCATAGCCAAAGCTGGGCGCCGGGTGGCGCGCCGCAAACCAGAACGTCGTCGCTGACGCGATCTGCGGCGTGCAGTACCAGTAGGCATGGCCATCACCGTCCATCGCCCACCAGCGCGCGTTGGCGGGGGCCTGGTTCCAATCAATTGCTGAAAATTTCATCACAGAGCTCACATAGAAAAAAGTGTCGTGTCCAACGCCGCTGCAGCACCGGACGCTGCGGGGGCAGACGGGCCTGCGCCTTATCGCCAGTGAGCGATGCAGCCATGGGCATGCGGAGGGAAGGAAGCGGCAACGCAGGCCCCGCGCGCTGCGGCGGCCGGGGCATGCAGGCACCGGGTTGACGAGGCGCGCTATTGCCTGCAGCGGCGAGCCCGGGGGCGCCGGCATTCCGGGTGCGCGCTACCCACCGGTGAGGCGGCAGCCTAGCCGCCGGGCGCAGCGCTTTAGTGCACACGCCCCTTGCCAAACGCCCGTTCTTTGCCAGGCACCTGCACCAGGTTGCCGGCCGCCAGCGCGGGGCGCGTCCCCCGCCCCAAAAAAGCAGCACGAATGATATATCACACCTATCAGGAATAATAGTTAATTAATTTAACAAATGTTATGCCTTTGGGTGCTTGCGCCCTTTGCCGCTGCGGAACCGCCCCTGAAACAGAGCCTCCTAAGCTGTTGTAAACCGGTGAAAACCCCATCCACAAAGGCTTTCCAGGCGACAAGTCAGTACCCGTTTCGCGCTGCAGCATTGCGCTACGGGCCTCACAGGAACGGTGAATTCTCTTCAATTCCTTACTTTTTAGTAAAAACTGCATAACATAGGAATTTACAATTGGATGATTTAACGCCATTTGAAAAAATGAATTCATCATGACGCACGTATTTCAGCCGCAGAGATCGGCACCCATCCCCACCCTGCGGCAGCTGAGCTGTTTCAAGCAAGCTGCCGAGCACCCTACTTTTACCCAGGCCGCACAGGCGCTGGACATGAGCCAACCGGCTTTCTCGTCCGCGATCCGCGAGCTGGAAATCACCCTCGGGGCCACGTTGTTTGACCGCAGCATGCGGCGCGTGCGGCTGACGCCTGCCGGCGAATCGGTACGCGCCCAGGTCAGCTGGATGATCGCCACCTTTGACCAGGGCATGGAAGACATGCACCAGCGCCTGCAGCGCCAAAGCCAGCTGATTCGCGTGCACTGCATTCCATCGGCCTCGCAGTGGATCGCACCGCGCATGGGGCGCTTTCAGCAGCGCCACCCGCAGGTGCAGTTCGAGCTCGACGACATGCACAGCGACACCTTGGCCGAGTCGATCACGCAAGGAGATGCCGACATCGCCATCGGCCTGCACTTCGACACGCCGCTGCACATCGATTCGCGCCTGATCACGACTGACGAGATGATGGTGGTGGTATCGCAGCGGCACCCGCTCGCCCGCCTGCCCAAGCTGTACTGGAAGGACCTGAAAGACCAGTCGCTGGTGGTGCTGCGCCGGGGTAATACCTACGACATGGTGGCCTCGGCGCTCAAGGAGCAAGGGGTGGAGATCAACGGCCCGCAGAACCTGTCGTCAATCGAGTCGCTGTATGCCGTGGTGCACAGCGATCTGAAGGTGGGCGTGATTTCCAGCATGAGCCGGCAGGCGCACCAGGACCCGCAGCTGTGCTACCTGCCGGTGAGCCGCCCGCACCTGGCCAGAAAGATCTGCCTGATGAAGCATGGCCGGCGTGCCGATACGCCGCTGCTGGTGCAGACCTTCTGGGACATGCTCTGCGACGAGCTGTAAGAGCGCCCGGCGGCGCCAGCATCCCCACCAAGCCGACCCCAGCAACGTGCGCTTATCAGCGCCCTCCCATGCCGCCAGCCAACCCGCCAGCCAACGCCACAACGATGGACGGGCTCAAGCCCTAGTCCGCATAACCCTGAGGCCAGCGTGTTCGCCGATCACAGCAAGCCTCCCAGTTCTTGCCCCGGGCCGTGTGGCCAATGCCGGGGTTGAAGCTGTTGCTGGGATCCAGTTCCCGATAAAAATCAGCCAGCGCAGGCTTGGCCACATAGAGGTGGCCCACGTTATGTTCTGCCGGGTACTCGGCCCGGCGCGCATCGAGCAGCGCCCACATGCGGTGCTCCATCGCCAGCGGATCGACGCCTTTTTTGACGATGTAATCCTGGTGGAACACATGGCAGAAGAAATGGCCGTAGTAGAGCTTGTGCACCATGTCGGCCTCGACGTCGGCCGGTAGCTGCTCCACCCAGTCGCGGTCATTGCGGCGCAGCGCCACATCGAGCGCCACGATGTCTTCCACCTCGGCGCGGTGCACTTCGCGGTAGCGAATGGCAGCACCGGCAATCGCAAAGCGGTGCAAAAACGCCTTGCGGCCCTCGTCCGCATCACACTCAAACCAGCCGCCGCTGGCGCTGCCGCTGAAATGCTCCGTAAGGAACGCGCGCGTGGCATCGGCCGTGTCGGTGGACACGCGCAGCAGCAGGTGGTGCGCATAGCGCTCGCGCCACTGGCGCATGCGCGGCGGCAAGTGGCTGGGCAGCAGGTTGGTCAAGGCCTGGATGATGCGGTCGCTGACGCCGCGCAGGCCCAGCCGTTCAAAAAAGCCATCGACCCGGCTTTTGAGCGCAAAGGCCGCCGGCACGCGGGCCGTGCCAAAGCGGTCGATCAGCAAGAAGGTGTCCTTGCCGTATTTCTCGCCAATGTCGTAGGCGGTGCGGTGGATGTACTCGCCGGCAATGGGCAGCTCCGGCAAGGCGGTGAGCAGATGGCGGCGCACGGTGGTCAGGTCGTCGGCCGCATTGCTGCCGATGTAGAAGACGGTGCTGGGCACCTTGGGAAAGGTATCGAGCCGCACCGCAAACAGGCAGAGCTTGCCGGCCGAGCCCGAGGCCTCGAACAGGCGCGAGGGATCGGCATTGAAGCGCGCGGGCGAGTCCTGGTCCACATCGCGCACGGCGGCGGCATAGCGCGGATCGGATGCGGCACGCTGCGCATCATGGGCAATATCGGCCTCGCGGTAGTCGCCGCTTTGCAGCCGGGTCAATATCTCTTGCGGCGTGGCGCCCAGCGCAATGCCCAGGTGGTTGACCAGCACCAGCCGGCCATCGGCCTGCACCTGGGCGTAGAGCGCCAGCTCGGTGTAGGCCGGGCCGCGCCGCACCAGGGCGCCGCCGGAGTTGTTGCAGATACCGCCCAGCACCGAGGCACCGATGCAGGACGAGCCGATGACCGAATGCGGCTCTCGCCCCAGGGGCGCCAGCACCTGCTCCAACTTGTCCAACGTCGCCCCGGGCAGGCAGACGACCTGGGCGCCGCCGGCAATCACCTGCACCCCGGTGATGCGCAAGGTGTTGATCAGCACGATCTCGCGGTCATAGCCGCTGCCGTCGGGCGTCGATCCGCCTGTCAAGCCGGTGTTGGCCGCCTGCATGATGACAATACGGTCTGCGGCCACGGCCGCCTCCAGCACCTGCCACTGCTCCCAAAGGCTGCCAGGGCGCACCACCGCCAGCACCGGGCCTTCCCCGGTGCGGTGGCCTTTGCGAAAGCGGCGCGTGGCCTGGTCGCCAGTCAGCACATGGGCAGGGCCCACGGCGGCACGCAGCTGGGCGAGCAGTGCATCGCGCGAGACGGGGGTGGTGGTGGCGGTAGCGGCGGTCATGGGGTCTGGACGGTGACGGGGTTCAGGGGCGCACCAGCAGGTCGCCGTTGATATCGGCCACCTTGGCCACGCTGGTCAGGGTCATCGCAACGCGCATTTCCTTTTCCATCAGCTCCAGCAGGTGCTTGACGCCGGCCTGGCCCGAAGTGGCCAGCGCATAGATAAAGGCGCGGCCCAGCAAGGTGGCATCGGCGCCCAGCGCGATGGCACGCACGATATCGAGGCCGTTGCGGATACCTGAGTCGGCCAGGATCTTGATCTGGCCCTTGACCGCATCGGCAATGGCCGGCAGCGCGCGCGCCGATGACAGCACGCCATCGAGCTGGCGGCCGCCATGGTTGCTGACCACAATGCCATCGGCGCCAAAGCGCACGGCATCCTTGGCATCTTCCGGATCGAGGATGCCCTTGATGACCATCGGGCCCTTCCAGAAGTCGCGGATCCATTCCAGGTCCTTCCAGGAGATCGATGGATCAAAATTGCTGCCCAGCCAGCCGATGTAGTCGGCCAGGCCCGTCGGGCTGCCCCGGTAGGCGGAGATATTGCCCAGGTCATGCGGGCGGCCGTTCAGCCCCACATCCCAGGACCAGGCCGGGTGCGTGACGGACTGCCAGTAGCGGCGCATCGCGGCGTTGGGGCCGCTCATGCCCGAATGCGCATCGCGGTAGCGGGCGCCGGGCACGGGCATGTCGACCGTGAACACCAGGGTGGAGCAGCCAGCGGCCTGCGCGCGCTCCAGCGCATTCTTCATAAAGCCCCGGTCCTTGAGCACATAGAGCTGGAACCACATCGGCCGGCCCAGGCCGGGTGCCACTTCTTCAATCGGGCAGACGGAGACGGTGGACAGGGTGAAGGGAATGCCATGGGCGGCGGCAGCGCGCGATGCCTGCACCTCGCCCCGGCGGGCAAACATGCCCAGCAGGCCGACGGGCGCGAGGATGGCGGGAATGGAGAGCTTTTCGCCAAACAGCTCGGTGCTGGTGTCGAGCTGGCTCATGTCCTTGAGCACGCGCTGGCGCAGGGCCACATCGGCATAGTCGGCAACATTGCGCTTGAGCGTTTGCTCGGCATAGGCGCCGCCATCGATGTAGTGGAACAGAAACGGCGGCAGGCGCTTTTGCGCGGCGGCACGGTAATCGGATGCGGAAGAGATGATCATGGTGGCTCTCTCAGGGCTGGGTGTTTGTCTCGGCTGTTGTCTCGGGTTTTTGTGTGGCGCAGCGCAGGCTATCGCGCAGCGGGCAGGCTGGGCATCAGCTCGGCGGGCAGGCGCATCGAGCGCTCGCGGCGCGCGCGCTCTTCGTCCATTTGCTGGATGGTGTGGCGCACATGCTCCAGATGCTCGCAAATACAGGCGCGGGCGCGCTGCGGGTCACCCTCCAAAATCGCCTGCATCAGGCTTTGGTGCTGCACGGTGAGCTGCTGCAGGGTGACGGGGGCGCTCAGGCGGAACATGTCGTGGCGGTTGCGCTCCACGGTGGACAGCACGACGGTGAACAGGCTTTGCATGACCTGCACAAGCACCAGGTTGTGCGAGGCCTCGGCAATCGCCAGGTGGAACTGCGCATCGGCACGCGCGGCCAGCTCGGCATGGCCGCTTTGCTGGTGGTCGATCATCACGTCAAAGCAGCGCTGGATGCGCTCCTTGTCTTGCGCGGTGGCGCGCTGCGCAGCCAGCCAGGCGGTGCTGCTCTCCAGCGCATGGCGGGTCTCCAGCACGTCATAGCGGTAGTTGGGGTCCGACTCGATCAGGCCGGCCAGCGGGCCCATGGCCTCCTGCAGCCAATCGGCCGATGGCACCGTCTGCACATAGGTGCCATCGCCGCGCCGGGCCGACAGCACCCCCTGGCTGATGAGCTTTTGCAGCGCTTCGCGCACTGACGTGCGCGACACCCCCAGCTCCAGCGCCAGCTGCCGCTCGGCCGGCAGGCGCTGGCCCGGCTGCAGCCCACGGGCCTGCACCAGGGCAAGCAGTTTTTCGACGACGTGGTCAGCGAGGCGCATGGGAAGCTTTCAGGGGTTGTGTGTTCTCGGCGCGGGCGCCATCAACGGCGGATGGCGCAGCGGCCTTCAATGGCCTGGAATCATCCACGGAAACACATAGGCCTGCAGCGTAGTCATCAAACCGATGATGACGGCGAAGACCAGGCTGTGCTTGACGGTGAAGCGGAACAGGTCAGACTCACGCCCCGCCAGGCCCACAGCAGCGCAGGCAATGGCGATAGACTGGGGCGAGATCATCTTGCCGGTGACGCCGCCGGTGGTGTTGGCAGCAACGGTCAGCACCTGGGGCAGGCCCAGCTGCTGCGCGGTGGTGGCTTGCAGCGCGGCAAACAGCGCATTGGCAGAGGTGTCAGAGCCCGTCAGGAACACGCCAATCCAACCCAGGAAGGGCGAGAAGAAGGTAAAGGCCTGGCCGGTGTGCGCCAGGGCCAGCGCCAAGGTAGCCGACAGGCCCGAGTAGTTGGCGACAAAGGCAAAGGCCAGCACCATGCCGATGGAGTAGATCGGCACAGCCAGTTCCTTGAAGGTCTCACCCAAGGTCGCCACTGCCTTGGACGGCGACAGGCGGGTGAAGGCAATGGTGATCAGCGCCGCAATCAGGATGGCGGTGCCGGTGGCCAGCAGCCAGTTGAAGGTGTAGATAGCGCCATAAGAGGTGGCAGCGGCCACGACGGGCGGCGTCTTCTCCACCAGGTTGTGCAGAAACGGCACCGGAATATTGATGACGGTGGACGCCAGCGGGCCGCCTGCGGCAAACAGCGCCTTGAAGGGCTTGATACTCCAGACGGTGACCATCGCAGTCAGGATGATGAAGGGCGACCAGGCCTTGATGACGGCCAGGGCCGTCAGTGGTGCACCCGAGGGCACCGGTGCGGCGGGCACGGCCGTAGCAGCTTGCTCACCCGCCTCCAGCGTAAAACGGAAAATGCGCTTGGGCTGCCAGACCTTGAGGAACAGGGTCAGCGCGATCAACGACACGATGGCCGAGGTGATATCGGGCAGCTCCGGGCCGATGTAGTTGGCGGTGAGAAACTGCACGATCGCAAACGAGCCGCCACCGACCAGCACCGCAGGCCAGGTCTCCTTCACCCCCCGCCAGCCATCCATGATGGCCATCAGCCAGAACAGCACGAGCACGGTCATGAACGGCAGCTGGCGGCCCGCCATCTGGCCAATCGCAAACGCATCGACCTGCGAGACCTGGCCAGCGACGATGATCGGGATACCCATCGCGCCAAAGGCCACCGGCGCGGTATTGGCGATCAGGCACAGCCCTGCGGCATACAGCGGCTTAAAGCCCAGGCCGACCAGCAAGGCCGCCGTGATCGCGACCGGCGCGCCAAAGCCTGCAGCACCTTCCAAAAACGCGCCAAAGCAAAAGCCCACCAGGATGAGCTGCAGGCGCTGGTCCGGTGTGACCGACAGGATCGACGAGCGGATCACATCGAACTGCCCCGTCTTGACGGAGATCTTGTACAGAAACACGGCCGCCACAATGATCCAGGCAATGGGCCAGAGACCATAGAAGAAGCCATAGACCGCCGAGGCCAGCGCCGTGCTGACGGGCATGCGGTAGAACAACAACGCCACCGCCAGGGCCAGCACCACCGTGACGGTCCCCGCCTGGTAGCCCTTGAGCCGCAGCTTGGTCAGCGCCAAAAAGAAAAACAGGATCGGAATCAATGCCACCAGGGCCGACACCCAAATGTTGCCAGCCGGGTCGTAGTTTTGCTGCCAGAGAGTTTGCATGGCGATGTCTCGAAGTTATAGGACGGGCGCATGGCGCGCCTTGTTCTTGGGCTGTTCACCAGGGGTATGGGGCTAACGGGCTGCTAGGGTTGCCCTGTGCTTGGCCTAGCCTGGTGAATGGCTTGTTCGCTGTGCCGTTGGATGGACCTTTGGTTTAAATTGGTATTACCAATAAACCATGAAATCGCTGACCTGCGGCAAAGTTGGGCGATTATTGGGGAATTAGCGGATTTTATTGCCAGGGTAAACCCGCAATTTGACAACCTAAAGGCTTAATTACTTTATTGGTAATACCAATTTTAGCTACCGAAAATTGTTAGCTATGCACAACAAGGACAGGGAGAACGGCTTGTTCGGCCCCAGCTTGCTGGCGGAGCAGTGACCACTTACCTGCCCTGTCCCATGCGCACAGGCGGTGAAATTCCCCAGTTTCAGGGATGGCATTTTTTGTCCACTCGCATACCATCGCGGGGGTCCACCCCCGCGTTTGTCTGGTTGCCCATGCTTGAACCCTCGTTGCTTGTTGAAGATGCTCTTTTGCCGGTTCCGGTGTTGGTCGTGGAGGACGAGCCGCTTTTGCAGCAACGCTTGCGCCAGGTGCTCAGGCAGCTGGGCTATGAGGACGATGCGCTGATTTTTACCGGCACCTTGGCCGAAGCCCGTGCTGTGGTGGCCGAAGAGCCGGTAGGCCTGGCCTTGGTGGATCTGCGCCTGCCTGATGGCAATGGCCAGTCGCTGATCGAAGAGTTGCGGGCCGAAGACCCGGGCCTGGGCATTCTGGTGGTGTCGGCCTGGAGCTCCGAAGAGCTGATCCTGAGCGCGCTGCGCGCCGGGGCGACCGGTTATGTGCTCAAGCAGCGCGATGATTTTGAGGTGATGCTGTCCATCCGCAGCGTACTGCGGGGTGGTGCACCGATAGACCCTTTCATCGCGCGGCGCATCTTGCAGCTGCTGCCCATGCGTGCGCCCAAGCCGGCCGGCAGCGCCACCCCCGCAGCCCACAATGGCGAGCTGGACGTGGGCCTGACACCCCGTGAGGCCGAGATTTTGCGCCTGGTCGCCGATGGCATGAGCAACCGGGAAATCGCCAACGAAGTGCATCTGTCGCGCCACACCGTGGAGAGCCATGTCAAGCGTATTTACCGCAAGCTCGCGGTCTCGTCGCGCATGATGGCTGTGCGCGAAGCGCGTGCCCGGGGAATGATTGAGTGAGCCGGCGCTGGAACCCCCTCCCCCGGCTGCTGCAAGCCGGGGCGTATCTGCTCGCACTGTGGTTTTGGCTGTGGGCAGGGCCGGCCATGGCCCAACACCCGCCCTCGGGCCCCAGCAACGTGGCCAGCTGCAGCGTGCGGATTCTGCAGACCGATGCCGCCCGCGCCAGCACGCTCAACCCCGCCCTGCCCGCCCCGGCCGATGGCTGGGAGCCGGTCACGCTGCCCGATCTGTGGACCAGCCGCTGGCCCACGCACGATGGCGCCGTCTGGTACCGCATTGTCTGGGAACGCGCCTGTGATGGCCCACCGCAGGTGCTCGATGCCGAGTCTGCCGTGGCACCGACGGCGGTTGCGCTGGGCATCGATGGCATCAGCGTGGCGGGAGCGGTCTATGTGAACCATGACCTGCTGTGGAGCGATGCTTCGCTGGTCGAGCCGCTGTCGCGCAGCTGGAATGTGCCGCGCTGGTGGCTGCTGCCGGAATCGACGCTGCAGCCAGGCACCAATACCATCTATGTCTACGCGGTCGGCCACCGGGCGCTGAGCCCCGGCCTGGGCCAGCTGCGCCTGGGCACGCCGCAGGAAGTAGCCGATGTACAAGCGGGCAAGCAATGGCGCCAGCGCACGGTCTACTTTGTCAATGCCGTGCTCTGTGCGATGGCGGGTGTGCTGTTTTTCAGCATCTGGCTGCTGCAGCGCAAGGCCCGCACCTATGGCTGGTTTGCGCTGATGGCCCTGTGCTGGATGCTGTACCTGAGCACCTACCTGGCGGGCACCCAGTGGCCCTGGCCCGATTCGCTGACCCGCAGCCGCTTCAGCCTTATTGCCTTGCTCGGCTATGTGCTGAGCGTGTGCATTTTCACATTCCGCTTTGGTGCGCAGAAGCTGCCCTGGGTGGAGCGCTTTTTGTGGCTGCTGGCCTTCATCGGCGCTGCCATCACCTGCCTGGTTCCGCCCGAGCATGCACGCCAGGGCTTCAGCCTGGTGTGGCAGGGCGCGACGGCGGTGTTCCTGGTCAATGGGCTGCAGTTCCAGGTCCATGCCTGGTTTCCGCGCAAACGGCCGCGCAATCTGGCGCATATCCTGCTCGCCTGCATCTGGCTGCTGCTGACTTTGGTGGCGCTGAACAACCTCTATTCGGTACTCGACCGCTGGCAGGTGGCGCGCGACTGGGCGGCGCTCAGCGGCGTGCTGGTGATCGGCCTTTTGATGCTGCTGCTGGGCGGCCAGCTGGTACGGCAGATGCACGAGGTGCGGCGCTTCAACCGCGAGCTGAAGGTGGGCGTGGAATCGGCCCGCAGCGAGCTGGCCCAGGCCCTGCAGCGCGAGCATCTGCAAGCGCTGGAGAACGCGAAGCTGCAGGAGCGCATGGCCCTGGCCCATGACCTGCATGATGGCCTGGGCGGCAGCCTGGTGCGCAGCATGGCGCTGGTGGAGCAGTCGCCCGACACCATCAGCAGTGCGCGCGTGCTGTCGCTGCTCAAAGGCATGCGCGACGACCTCAACCAGCTGATCGACTACGGCTCCAGCGCCGGCGCGGCGGTGCCCGAGACCCCTGTGCAGTGGGCCGCACCGCTGCGCCACCGCATCACGCGCATCTTGGATGAGATAGGCGTACAAACGCACTGGAGCATTGCCGCGCAGTGGCAGGGCACGGTCGAAGAAGGCAAGCGCCCCAATGCGCTGCAGTGCCTGCTGCTGACCCGGCTGGTGGAAGAGGCGCTGTCCAACGTCATCAAACACAGCCATGCCAGCAAGGTGCGGGTGGAATATTCACAGCCCAAGCCCAACCAGCTGCTGGTGCGGGTCGAGGACGATGGCGTGGGCTTTGATGTGCAGGCGGTGCAGCGCGCTGGCCAATCGGTGGGCATGCGCAGCATGGCCGCCCGCGCCCAGCGCCTGGGCGCCAGCTTCAGCGTGCAATCGAGCCCTGCCGGGACAATGGTGACGGCCGTGCTGCAGCTGGGCACCGGTTTGCCGGCGGCGGCGCCGGGGGCGGAGCCCCGGTGAGTGCTGGGCCCCATCCCCGAACGCCTGACCAGCCACAGCGCCCACCGTACGCTGAACGATAAAAAAGGCCACCACAGATCAATAGCTGTGGTGGCCTTTGACTTTGCGTGTGAGCGGCTCAGTGCTTAGTTGGTCACCGCCTCGCGCCAGCTGATGCGTTTACCCTGTGGCTTGGGAGTCGCCACGGGGATGACGATATCAATCGGCGTTCCCACGACACCGGTCTGGATGTGGCTGGTCACTGTGCCATCCCGGTTAGCCGTCAGCGCATTGCCGACGATCATCGTATCGGGTACCTGCTCGCCAGCGGGGCCGCCTTCCGGGTTGCCGTTTACCGCCAACCCCGTCTCAAAGTTGAGGTAGTTGAGCCAGCCATAGCCGCCCGCCACGCAAGGCTCGTCGGATGGCACATTGCTGGCCACTACCAAGGTGGTGCCGGCCAACAGCATATTGACGTTCACCCGTTCACGATCGATGGGCAGATCGACATACCAGCCTTTGCGGCGGTCATTGCAGACGGCATGGTCGCGGCTTGTGCAGCGCAGCGTACGGACAATCTTGCCGGTCACATCGGTGGTCGCCCTGAGCTCGGATTTCTTGAGATCTGCCCGGAATGAGGCTGCGCTGATGGCATAGCCCTCCGGCTTGTCATCAAAGCCGTAGATGGACTGCTTGCTTTTATCCGTCATATCAGCAGACCCGAACAAGCGGCCAGTGGCGACCAGAATGCGCGGCAGTTGTGTGCCGCCTTGCACCAGCTCTATGCGGGTGGTGATGGGTTGTGGCTGGCCGCGGTCATTGGCCAGCCGTACCACGCGCTGCACCTGGAACTGGCTCGCGGCCACATCCCACTGGAAACGCCAGACATTGCCGTCCAGATCGCCGCCATAGAGCAAGCGGGTGGTGTTATCGCCGGCAGGGTCGCGCAAGTAGTTGTTGATCTCACGCAGGCCGGTGCCGCTGGGGGTGGTCATTTGCGCGATGGTCGCGCCGGTGCTGGCATTGAGCACAAACACATGGTTCTTGCCGTCGGCATTGTTGTAGCCCGAGGTGAGGAACACCGCCCAGGTGCCATTGGGGTGTTTGGAGACCATAGGCCGGCCAAAGCTCAGGCCCATCTCGGGCAGGCTGGCTTCCCACAGCGGCTGGGGTTGCAGCGGGTTGGTGATGTCGAGCGCGTAGTAGCCCTTGCCACCCTTGTTGAAGCCGCCGACAAGGATGGTCTTCCAGGCGCTGCCGTCGTGGATATCGGCCACGACGGGCGAGCCATCGACAAAGTATCGGTGGGCACTGTCGTAGTCCACACTGGCCAGGCGCGCCATCTCGGGCATCACGGCGGTGGGCACAAAGGCCCAGGCTTCGCGCGCGGCCACCGGCACCGTTCGGCCGCCAATGGTTTCTGTCTTGCGCAGATCGGTTTCGGCATGGAAGGCATGCAGCATGCCGTCATTGCCGCCCACATACACCATGGGCCTGCGGTTTTGCTGGCTCAGGCGGTAGGCGGCATAGCCGGCATCGCGGTAGCGGCGCGTGGGCTTGCCCACGTACAGCGGTTGCGAGCTAATGATGTCGCCCAGGCGGCTTTCACGCGGGCGGTAAAGCTTGCGCACATCGCCCAGCGCAAAGTCTTCCAGGCTGCGGTCACCGCGCAGGTAGTTCACCAGATTGGCGCCTTGGGCGGCCTCCTTTTGCGCATCGTTCATCTGCGCGTACTGGGCCAGGCGGGTGCTGATGGCGGACGCTTCGAAATGGCTGCGCAGGCTGCCCAGGTTGGCATAGGTAAATTCGGCCAGCCTGCCCCCGTTCATGAACAGAATGCGGCGGTTGTCGGTGGCCAGGTCGCGCCTGTCCAGCGCATCCTTGGCCGACCAGCCTTCGATTTGCGTGCGTTTGCCGGAGCTGAGGCCAATCTCGAAAGCCTGCAGATCGCCCGACCAGCGGCCGGTGCGGTAGGTGGCGGCATAGGCAAAGTTGTTGCCCGCTTCGGTGATCGGCGAGGTCACGCCCACGCTGCCGCCAGAGCCCAGCGCCGCGCGGATATCGGCGAACACCTCTGCCAGGCCGGACTGGATGGCCGAGGGATCATTGGCGCTGAAATACAGGCCCCGGCCATTCACGGCCGTGTGCCAGAAGTCGTCGATGGATTCCGGGCTCTCCTCATTGGCCCCAGCACGCGGCCAGATGGGCCAGGTCTTGAGGCCGCTGCGCAGATCGGCAAAGTCGCCCGCGCCAGCCTTGTAGTCCTTGTGGTACTTCAACGTGCCCGATACCCCCATGCCGATCACATAGGTGCTCATGTGCTGCCAGGTGGCCTTGTCGTCCTCCGCCCCTGTGCCCACCGGCCGCACCTGGTTGGGCCAGCCGCGTGGCGTATCGCTCTCGCCGCCAGGGCGCAGATCGGTGGCGTAGTAGTACTGCGCCACATCGGCCAGCGAGTTGCTGCTGCCGCCAGTGGCCGGGTTCAGGTGGTCCTCATTGCAGGGCAGGCTGCCGCAGCGGGTATGGGTGGCTGGCAGGGCGGCCCAGGGGGCTGTGCCGGGCTGGGGGCTGCCATCGGGTGGCAGTTGCGGCGGTTCTTCAAGTGGGTAGCAGATCGCAGGCGATTCCAGGTCGCCATTGAACGGTACTTCTCCTGGTGGCCTGACCAACGTACGGCCGGTTTCTGCCGTACCGGTCAGCGTTATACGGTTGGTCCGGTAATCGCCGTTGAAGACTTTTTTGTTACCTTTGGCCTCTTCGCAGGTCTCTGGTGGGCAGTGGTCAGGCCTGGTAGGCTCAATGGTTGTAGAGCCAACCCCCACCCCACTGCAGTCGGTCACTTTGTGGGTGGTTGGGTTGTAGCCGGGCACGCACAGCTCGCCTTGGGGTACATCGATGGTGGTGGGCCCCTCCTGAACGCACTGGGTTTCCACGCCGTTCCCATCGGTACCGGCCACGCACGCCGCAAACTCCGCTTCTGATTGCAGATAGATCACACCTTCAGGTGTGCTCTCGTCGACACTCTCACAGGTGGTAGTCGTCCAGCCATTTTCCTGACTGGGTTGCTTTCCACCGACCTGCTTTGCCGCATGCGCTTCACAAGTCCCATAAGCCATGTCACTCTCGGTATCGCGCTGCTGGCAATTCACAATGGCTTTGTATCCATCAATCAAAATGCCGCATTTAGGGACACGTCGATAAGGCTCCTGCTTATGCTCGCAACTAGTTCTGGTCCACTCAGGGGGACCACTTTCCTCGATAACACAAGCTCCTGGCAAATTTTCAGTCCGCACCACCCTGGGCTGGCAGACGCTGTTAATGCATCCGTTTTCAGGGGTAGCAGCTTGAGGGGTGCAGGCAGCCGCGTCCACCGGTGTCGGTGGCGGTGGCTGCATGCTTTCAGTGCCTGAAGCAGGCTTACAAAGGCTCGGCCCAGGATCCACCACACTTGGATCCTGGCATTCGGTGCCCACCCAACCATTGCTGCTCTCTGGCGCCTGAGGCGTGCAAGATTGCACCGGGCGCCAAGGATTGCTACGCTTTTCGCAACTCAGATCGTAGCCAGGCCGAACCCCGTTAAGGCAATCGCTACCGTTTTGCTGTACCGGACCACCCCAGCTGCTGCGGGAATCGACACATTCGACCGCGAAGCCACCTTCAATGCCTGCATGGCAAGCGCTAGGAGCGACTCGGCTGGTTGATGGATTTCCACGGCCTTCGCAAATGGTGTTGATGCGCCCGGGTTGGTCTGGCAGATCCCCTGGCTCGCAGGACGCTACCCTTTCTGAAGCCCCGCGCTGTCTGCATTCGGTATAAATACTGCTAGCTTCATCCCATACCGGCGCGCCGGTGACTTGACAGCTGTTGTCAGTTTCACCATCGGCGCCATTGGTTGCCTCGCGCACGCAGGTAGTGCTGCGAAAGCCATTGGCCTGGGTAGCGGCCTCATTCCGGCACTGATCTTGCGGAACATAACGCTCCTCGCGGTGGTTACGGTCACAGTTGCTGAACTCTACCAGCGCGGTGCTACCGCCAGCAGCAGTGATATCCGCTGCGAGTTGGGGATGCAAGCTATTACATGCCAGCACTGGCCCGCTGTAAGCTGGAATTGCAACACCTTCACAAGCAATGGTACCTACACCTGGTACGTACTGCCCGTTGCGGCTGCAGTAGGTTGACGCGCTGATATCGCGATCGCTAGGACCATCGCATTCCACCTTGTAATCGCCTGACGAACCTGGCTTGCAGGATTCGACCACCTTCCAGCTATCTCCTGCCGGAGGCTCAACCTGGCAGCCGCCGGGAAACGCTTCGCAAACTGCTCTGTCCGTGGTCTTCAGCTCTATTTCGCCAAGCGCCGGATTTTTGTACCAGTAAAAGTAGCGCTTCTCGCGGACTTGGCGGGCCACTGCACGCGCCCAAGGTGTTTGGGTTTCCGTACTCCAAGTAGTAGTCAGCTTATTACGGTACTGTCTTTTATTAATGTAGTTCCAACTGATTTGCTGCTGGTACAAATTTTTGCTTACCGTATGCGTTCCTTGTGCATACCAATACTGGCGCTCAGCCGCCAAGAAGTCTCCGTTGCTACCGGATGGCACTTTATGGGATATCAGTCGTGTCTGGTTATGTAGTCTATGTGTCCATGACAAGTAGCCAGTGTTCCAGCTGTAGCGAATCACGTCCTTTTTGATGATCTTCTTATAGGTCGTTTCAGTCTTAGTGCCCCCACCAGGCACAGTCACTCTCCAGCCCAGGGTGCACTCGCCCAAGCTATACCGCACCGATGCATCATGCTCCAACCGGTGACCACTGATCGAACCATCGTAAATAGGACGCGGAATCAAGCCCTCTGGCGGCGTCAGCCCCAAAGGCGGCCCATCTTGCTGGCCAACCAGGGTCACACCATCGATCTGCACCGGGCCTCTGCCCTTGGTCTCTTGCCCAGTGTTCCAGTAGCCGTCGGTGGTGACGATGGTGTAGTGGCGCTGGCAGGCGGAGATGACGGGGTCGACAAAGGGCAGCATCGTGTCGTTGATGCTGTCGCTTTTGCCGGCGTAGTAACGGCCCACGCGGGCCAGGGCCTCGCGCGTGGGCGAGGTGCCGCCGGTTTTGGCGCTCTGGATGGTCTGGAACCAGGTCTGCTTGTCGGTGCCCCAGAAATCCTTCACCGGCAGGAAGTGGCTGTGCGCGCCCGAGCCGGGCTTGGCCACCGTCATGAAGCCGATGCGGAAGTTGTCGTTCAGCGTGCCAAAGGCCAGGCTGACGGAGGACTTGGCCATGTTGATGCGCGTGCGGTAGTAGCTGTACCAGATGGCAAAGTTGCGCTCTTGTGCCGCCGTGATCCTCACGCGCGACCAGCGCCCCGTCACACGACCATTGGGCACCCCGCTGACAAACATGTTGACCAAGTCGCTGACTTGCACGCTGCCGTCATCGTCGAACAGTTTGGGCTCTGCGGGCCAGGTACAGGTTTCTTCGCGTTCCCAGCTGGGCATGGTGGGGAAGCGGCTGTCGCGAGGCGTCCAAACGAAGTGATAGGCACGCTGCGGTGGATCGACGTAGAGGTCACGGCTGCGCGTATTAGCGTCGTATGCCTGAAATGAGGTGGCGAGATTGACGACGCCCTGCGACTGGTCGTAGCCGTCCTTCCAAGCTGCGGAGAAAGTGGGCACGGGCATGTCGGTGGTGCCATCGGCCTGCTTGGGCAGCGGGTAGCTGGTATCGGGGTTGTAGTAAAGCGCGTTGCACAGCGCGCTTTTGTAGCCCACCGGGAAGTACTTGGTTTCACGCCGCTCCCAGCCATCGGGCATGTGGCTCCATTTCATCGAGTCCGAGGTGTCGAGCAGCAGCATCACATTGGGCTTGGTCTGGTCGCCCAGAATGCCCAGTGGGATATCGGCAATATCGACCGCATCGCTGGATGTGGAGTCGGCGGCGGCGTTACTGGCAAACAAGCCAGCCACTATGGTGGCTGCAGCGAGCATGGCCCACAGGCTTGCGGCCCGGGGCCATTGCAGCGGGGGTTTGAATTTTTGAAGCATTTCCCTCTCCTTGGTTCTCGTCGTTGGCTGCTGCCCGGGAGTAAGGGGCATGCCAGGGGGCGCGCCTGCGCGCTGCCGTCATCAATACACGGTCATCTGCACATAGCTCACGGTGGCGCGCGGGCCCACTGCACGCGCGCTGATGCGGTACATGGGCCGGTCATTGCAGGGCACTACGCTGCCAGGGCTGTCGGATGAGCCGGGGCAGCCCGTGCCTTCGGGTGCCACGCATGATTGGCCTGCGGCATTCAGTGCGCCCGCTGCGCTGCACAGGCGATGGATCATGTAGCGCACTTCATTGCCCAAGCCGTCATCGGCGGTGGCTTGCTTGCCACTGGCATCCCATAGCAGCTCCTTGGCCGCGACCCTGGGGTCGAAGCTGGCAAAGTAGCCTGCGCCGGCGTTGTCACCGTCCAGCGCCGCGCCGTTTTGCGACAGCTGATCGAGTTGTGCCAGCCCATGCTCCAGGCCCAGGTCGGCACCGGTAGTGGCTGTTTGTTTGAGTGCCAGGCTGCCCGCGATGGTGGCGCCCGTCGTGGTGGTACGCACCAGCGCCAGGCTGGTGAGCGTCATCACCAAAAGCACGACCAGAGCGACCAGCAGCACGACGCCGCGTGCGCTATGTAGACGCGTGGCGGGAAATGGTTGGCGGTATCGGCTCGTCATGGTGCTAGTTGCCCCCACAGGGTGTTGCGCAGCGGGATCACGCTTTCGTAGACGCGGTAGCGGTAGTGCTTCCAGTCTGAGTCGGGCGCGTCGTCGCTGGTCCAAAACTGCTTGCTGCCATTGGCCCAGCGTGGCGGATTTTGTGTGACTTCGTCACGCTCGTACTGCGAGCTGCGTACCAGCACTGCCACGCGTACGGCGAGTACCCGGTCCCAGGTCCAGCCGTCGCTGAACGTGGCCGTCCACTGGTCGTTACCGTCAATCTGGCCATCGCCATTCACGTCGTAGCCATATTCCGCCTGAAAGCTGAGCACATCGTGTGCTACGGCCACGCTGCTCTCGCTGGTCTCGTTCAGGCGGTTGTAATGGATCAGCTCATTGCCATCGAGGCTCCAGACATGCAACTGCGGTTCACGGCCGAGGTTGTACAGCGCGCCCTCGCCCAGGCTGGTGGTGCCGCCGTCAAGCATGTTGCGGCGGCTGCCGCCATTGAAGCGAGGTGCCACAGCGGTGCCCGTGTAGAAGTTGGTGTAGCTGCCAGTGCCCTGGCTGACTCGGTTGCTGGGATAGGCTGCACTCCCCGTCTCTGTGGCGACAGTAGATCGGTCGCCAGCGGTTATTTCCATCAGCAGGCACTCTTGCCCATTGCCATCCGAGGTCCCTACCGCCACATCGCCTGCGTGCAAGCCAGCATTGGATTTCTCCATGCTGATGACGCCATTGGCACTGGCCTCGTAGCGCGATCCCGTCACCATGTTGGCAGAGGAGCCGGTAAGCACCCAAAGCTGCACGCCGCCGCCGGAGGCGGTGATGCGCACAGGCACCAGCGGAAAAGTGAAAGCGCGGCCATTGTGGTGCGCCTGCACCGAGCAGCCCAAATGCCGAGGCTCCATCGCCGCAAAGCCCAGGCCTGCGGAGCGAATATCACGGTCGATGCTGAACAGCGCCAACGCGCCAGCGGTTTGGGCGTTGCTCACAGAAGAGACATTGCGGCGCTTGTTCTCGGAAACGCTATAGAGCTGGTAGGTGACGAGCATGCTGGCCAAGCCGATGGCAAGACCGACGAGGATTTCGATGATGGAAAAACCAGCTTGCGCTTTTGATGAGCGCTGTGGATAGCAGCAGCCGGACAACCGGATTCGCTGCAACCAGGAACTGGGCGCCATGCACACGGAAAGGCGGCTAGTGCACATAGGCCTGGATCTGGTAATTACGCAGGGCGTCGTCGCGAGGAACCACCCAGCACAGCGTGACAGTCACCTTGTTGAGGCCATCGCTGGTATCCACCAAAATCTGCTGCCTTCTAGCCACCCCACCGGGTAAGCCCTGCACTTCCCGCGTATCACCTCGCACAACAGACAGCAGATTGCGGACGTCGGTGTTTTCTGCCAGTTCCCCGCTGAAACTGCAAAGCTCCAGGCTGCCCTCCGGTTGGTGCTGCATTTTTTGCAGTGACGCAGCCAGCGCCTCAGGTGAGCTCCGATCTACCTTGAGCGAGATGGCCTGCACAATCTGCGCAGCAAACATGCCCGCCTCGGTGCGGTATTGCGCCTGGCCGGACGAAGTGACAGAGCGCGCGGTAAGCCCGGCAATGCCCAAGATGCCAAACACAATGATCATGATGGCAACCAGCGACTCGATCAGCATCATGCCCCGCTGGCCCGTTTTGGATCTGTTTGCAGCGGTAGGCCCGTAGGGGGTTGCACTCAGCATTTGCGGTTGTCCCCCTCTTCACCGATCGCCGGGTCGCACATGCGCACCTGGCCCCCCTGCGAGATGACCACGCGCAGGCAGCGCTGGGTGCCGCTGTCTTCCAGGCAACCAGCGTTGGTGGGTTTGAAGTTCACGACAGTGGCCTGGGGCGTGCGGCCATAGCTGTCAAAAGTGACGGTCTCCTGCTCGGTTTCGACTGTGAGGGCCGTGGCGCTTTCTTCTGGCTTGCTGGCGATGTGGTCATCTCCAACGGTCACCTTCCAGCCTCGGCCACTGTCGGTGAGCCCCAGCGCTACATAGGCATTGCGGCGCAGTGCTTCGGCCCGGGCTAGCTGGGCGCCATCGTAGTAAGCCTGCGCGGCTGCGCGGATCTTGGAGTCAAGCAGGTAGACCGAGACCGATGGAATCGCGAGCAGCAGCAAAAAGACGGTGAGGGCCAAGCCGACCATCAGCTCGATCAGGGTGACGCCTTGGCTGTAGCGAAACTTGGCCATCAGCAGCTCCCGTCTCTTCGGGTGGACCAGCAGCCAGTGCCTTTGGTCCAGCCTGCTGGCACGCTGGCTGTGTTGCGGGCACCCTCATGAGTCAGGACAAATTCGAAGCCGGACATAGAGCCTTTGCCATTGGCCCTTACCGTATAGCGGGACTTGTGTCCGTCACAGACGTACTTAAAGCGCGCGGTTTCGGCAGGCTCCGCAGCCACCTTGCTCTTACAGGCATCAACGTAGGTACGGTTGTCCTGGTAGAACTGCTCCATCTTGGCGCCCATATCGGCCAACGGAGTGATGCCTTCCACAATCTGGCCCCGCTTGATGTACTCGCTGTAACTGGGCAGGGCAATCGCCGACAGAATCGCCACAATGGCGACCACAATCATGACCTCGATCAGCGTGAAGCCGCGCCGCGCGGACGCGATTGCCAGACGCACGGCACGGCGGCGTGCAGGTTGAGCCGGCAGTTGTTGGCCTGCTGCTTGAAACACCATGATGACACCCTCCCTCACCCGCTTGCGCGTGGCGCTGCAATCCTCAGTCCATTGGATGAAGAGATCGCATTGAGGCATGGAGATGAGCAGCCACCGACCCAATCATCAATAGAATTTATTGATATTTAGAAATTCATATTATTTCTAACAAGGCCGCATCATAGGGGATGCCCGGTGGTTTCTTACCAATAACTTACGTCAATAGATATACCAAGATTCAATAACTACGCTGAAGATCAGCGCTGAGTCACGGGCCAGCGGCTCGGCGCTTGGCCGCACCGACATCTGCAGGCAAGGAAGTTTTGATAGCAACGCAAGCGACAAATCATCGGACGCTAGCGTTAACACCAGCAGTGCGCCGCGCCCAGCCCGTAGCCGGCTTTGCGTGGCGTCGGGGCGCAATGTTGATACATTCAATTTCATGTATCTGCTCACAAAATCCAAATGCCGTTGCAAATGTGCATCTTGAGAAAGATCAAGCTTACAGATGCGCTGCGGTGGAAGACCACGAGGACAGCCCCCGACCACAGCGGCAGTGCAAAGGACCGCCGGTGCAAACCGAACAGGTAACGCAGCCGGTCGGCTTTGGCGCAGCCGCTGAGAAGCTGGGTGCAACATCCACGCTGCCTGCGTTGGCGCAGGGGCAGGCAGCGTGCTCTGCAACCAGCGTTGGTCAGCCCGCTTGCAAGGCCTTGAGCAAGGTGGCAGCGTTGGTCTCGACCATGTCGATATAGGTGGCAGCGGGGCCACCTGCAGGCGACAGCGCATCGGAGTAGAGGCGGCCACCGATGGCAGCACCCGTCTCGCGCGACAGCTGTTCGAGCAAGCGCGGGTCGGAGATGTTCTCCAGAAAGATGGCGCCGATGCGCTCTTCGCGCACCTGCTTGACCAGCGCCCCCATGTCGCGGGCCGAGGGCTCGGATTCGGTCGACAGGCCGCGCACCGGCACAAAGCGCAAGCCATAGGCCTGGGCAAAGTAGCCAAAGGCATCGTGGGTGCTGACGACGGTGCGCCGCGCTGCGGGCACAGCGGCAAAGCGCTGGCGCAGGCTGGCATCCAGCGCAGTCAGGCGGGCAATGTACTGGGTGGCCTGCTGGCTGTAGCGGGCCGCGTTGGCCGGGTCTGCCGTGGCCAGGCCCTTGGCGATATTGCGCACATAGACGATGGCGTTTTTCACGTCCTGCCAGGCATGGGGGTCGTTGGGGCCATGGTGGTGGCCGTGCCCATGGTCGTGAGCATGGTCATGCCCCGCCTTGTCAGCGCCATGGTCATGCCCGTGGTCGTGGCCCTGGCCCTTGGGCAAGGCGCGTACCGCAATGCCCTGCGATGCGATGATCTCCTGGCCTTGGAAGCCTGCAGCCTTCTTGAGGCGCGGCAACCAGCCTTCAAAATCCAGGCCATTGGCCACCAGCACCTTGGCTTGCTGCAGCTGGCGCGCCTGCTGCGGCGTGGGCTCAAACACATGGGCATCGCCGTCGGCGCCGACGAGCGCAGAGACGGTCACCAAGTCACCGCCCACCTGGCGCGTCAGATCCTGCAAGATGGAAAAACTGGCCACGACCGGCAGCGGCTGGCCCGCAGCCCAGACGGCGCTGGCCGGCAAGGCGCTGGTCAGCGCCAGCCCGAGCAGCGCGCGGCGGTTCAGGTAAAAATTGCTCATTCGGATACTCCCATTGGTTCAGACACAGAATCGTTGCCCGGCCTGTGGCGCTGCGCGCGCACGCTGCCCAGCCGGCCCAGGCAGAGCGACAGCAGGTACAGGCCGCCAAGGCTCAAGGTGATGGCGGCCGATGCCGCAATGCCCGCGTGGTAGGACAGCAGCAGGCCCAGCACGCTGCCGGCCATCGCGATACCGGTGGACAGCGCCATCTGCAGGCCCACGCCGCGCAGCCAGAACCGCGCACTGGCGGCGGGCAGCACCACCAGGGCCACCGCCATCAAGGTACCCAGCGAATGGAAGCCCCCCACCAGGTTGAGCACGAGCAGCAGCATGAACAGCGCATGGCTGATGCTGCCCATGCGCCCCTGCAGGCGCAAAAAGCCGGGGTCCAGGCATTCCATCAGCAAGGGCCGGTACATCAGCGCCAGGCCCAGCATCGACAGGCTGGCGATGGTGGCGGTCAGGTACAGGGTGGGATCGTCCAGCGCCAGCACCGAGCCGAACAGCACATGCAGCAGATCCACATTGGAGCCGCGCAGCGAGACCAGCAACACGCCCAGCGCCAGCGAGATCAGGTAGAAACCGGCAAAACTTGCGTCTTCGCGCAAGGCGGTGTAGCGGGTCACCACACCCGAGAGCATGGCCACGACCATGCCCGCGGCCAAACCGCCGATCGTCATCGCCGGCAGGGACAGGCCAAACAGCAAATAGCCCAGGGCCGCGCCCGGCAAGATGGCATGTGACATGGCGTCGCCCACCAGGCTCATGCGGCGCAGCAGCAAGATGGTGCCCAAGGGCGCAGCCCCAGCACTCAGGGCCAGGCAGCCGGCCAGCGCGCGGCGCATGAAGCCGTAGTCCACAAAGGGATGCCACAACAGCTCGGCCATCATGCCCGCCTCCTGGCGGCAGCGCGCGCTGCCAGGCCCGGCAACACATCGCCGGTGTCGCCCCAGGCCAGCTGCGTCCCCGCCAGTGCCAATGCCTGCGGGAAATACCGCTGCACCATCTCGCGGTCATGCAGCACCGCCAGCACCGTTCTGCCCCGCGCATGCCACTGCTGCAACAGCTGCAGCAGCACATCGACGGAGGGCTCATCAACGCCGGTGAACGGCTCGTCCAGCAAGATCACCGGCGGGTTCTGTACCCAGAGCCGGGCAAAGCGCATGCGCTGAAACTGCCCGCCCGAGAGCTCGGCAATCCAGCGCGGCTGCCAGCCCTGCAGGCCTACCGTTGCCAGCGCTGCACCGATCTGCGCGCGCTGCGCATCACTGACTCCCCCCAGCGCGCCGGTTTGCGCCCACAGGCCCAGGCTGACGAAGTCTTCCACGCTGATGGGGAAGTCACGCTCCACCTCGCAGGCCTGCGCCAGATAGCCCAGTGCCGCACGCGGATAGCGGCAGCGCAGCGACCCCTGCATCGGCGCAAGCAGCCCCAGCAAGCCCTTGAGCAGGGTCGATTTACCGCCCCCGTTAGGGCCGACGATGGCCGTCATCGATCCGGCGGCAAACTGCCCGCTGACACCGCGCAGTGCCAGCCTGCCGCCATAGCCCAGGCCCAGGTTGGAGAGCTCAAAGTCCACGCTGCAGCCCGGCACTGGCAAAGGGGGAACAGACTGCATCATGGCTGTTGTACCGCCCATGCCACCACGCCCCATAGCAGCGCGCTCAGGCCCAGTGCCAACAGGCAACGCGCCAGCGCCGAGGCCTGCAAGGCGCTGCGGCGCCTGGTTGTGTGTATTGATCCCATAGCTCGCCCATTCGCAGGTGCCGCGCACCCAGATTGCGCTGGGCGGCACCGGCTAAACACCTGGCACATCCCAAAAATGTGATGTTATAACATCAAAACACCAGACTGACGAAAAAAGCGCGGCTCTGTCTGACCACGGCGGCCAAGCCGTGCGGGAAGAAACGCGGTACAGGAAAGGGAGAGAAACAGCGATCCGGCGCGCTAAGCGGCGGGCGCAGCAGCGCAGCGGCTGCAGGTGCCATGCATCTCGACATGGGTGCTGCTGGGGCGGAAGCCGTTGGCCTTGGACCAGGTCTTGAGGCGCCGCTCTACCGCAGGCTCCAGGAACTCATCGACCTGGCCGCAGCTATCGCAGATGGCGAACACCACGAGGCCATGGTCATGGCCTTCGGCATGGGTATGTGCGCAGACCACAAAAGAGTTGAGGCTTTCCACACGGTGCACCAGGCCGTATTCGATCAGTTTGTCCAGTGCGCGGTAGACCTGCTGGGGCGCACGCAGGCCCTCGTCGCGCAGCTGGTCCAGCAAGGCATAGGCACTGGCTGGATTGGCCTCACGCGCAAGCGCTTGCAGCACCAGCGCTTGGTGCTTGGTCAACTCGGGCGGGGGCGTTTTGGCGGCTGTGGACATGGTGACAACAAAGGCAGAGGCCCGAGTTTAGCCGCTCTGCTGTGCGGACGCTGCCAGCGGGGGCTCCGCAGCGGCGCGCTCCTGCTCTTGGGCGGCTTGCAGCAACCAACGCTGCACCGCCTGCCAATGCGCATCGCCGTACAGGCGCCTGAAGCGCTGCGTCTCCTCCAACTCCGCATTGCGCCAGACCGCCAGCCGCTGCGCGATGTCGTCCGCGCTCAAGGGGATGCCGCATTCGACGGTGATGCAGTGTCGCCACTGCGCGTAGGTTCGGGGAATCATCGCTGTCCTTTTCACATCTCAACAGCTGCCAACCCCGGTTCCCAGTGAACGCTTGAGAAAAATCAGCTTGGATTTGTTATGTTATAACATATCGAATCGTCAACACAGGTACCACCCAGCGCTGACCTGGGCATGCAGCAAGCCGCCCGAGCCAGCGCCAACCCCGCATTCCACGATGACTTCCACCACCCTCTTCTCCCCACTGGCAACAGCACGCCCAACCAAGCTCCCCGTCACCGTGCTCTCCGGTTTTCTGGGGGCCGGCAAAACCACCCTCCTCAATCACATCCTGAACAACCGCGAAGGCCGGCGCGTGGCGGTCATCGTCAATGACATGTCCGAAGTCAATATCGACGCTGCTTTGGTGCGCCAGGGCGGGGCCGAGCTGTCGCGCACCGATGAGAAGCTGGTGGAGATGAGCAATGGCTGCATCTGCTGCACCCTGCGCGAGGACCTGCTGGTGGAAGTCAGCCGCCTGGCCAGCGAAGGCCGCTTTGACCAGCTGGTGATCGAATCCACCGGCATCTCCGAGCCCCTACCCGTCGCCGAGACCTTTACCTTTGCCGGCGAGGACGGCCGCAGCCTGGGCGATGTGGCGCAGCTGGACACGATGGTCACGGTAGTCGATGCCTTCAACTTTCTGCGTGACTACAGCTCGCGCGACCATCTGCGGGCGCGTGGCCAATCGCTGGGGGATGAGGACCAGCGCACCGTGGTCGACCTGCTGGTCGAGCAGATCGAGTTCTGCGATGTGATCGTGCTTAACAAGGCCGATCTGGTATCTGACGCAGAGCGGGAGCAACTGATGGGCATCTTGCGGGGCCTGAACCGCCGCGCCCGCATTGAGCTGGCCGTTTTTGGCCAGGTGCCGCTGCACAAGGTGCTGCAAACGGGTCTGTTCGATTTTGAGCAGGCATCCCAGGCCCCCGGCTGGCTGCAGGAGCTGCGCGGCAGCCACCAGCCCGAGACGGAGGCCTATGGCATTGGCAGCTTTGTCTACCGCGCCCGCCGCCCCTTCCACCCCGAGCGCTTTTTTGCGCTGATCAACCAGGAATGGCCGGGGGTGGTGCGCTCCAAAGGCTTTTTCTGGCTGGCCAGCCACCCCACGTTGGCCGGCCAGTGGTCACAAGCCGGTGCGGTGGCGCGCCACAGCGCGGCTGGCTACTGGTGGGCCGCCGTGCCCGAAGAACGCTGGCCGCAGGACGAAGAAGCGCTGGCCCTGATACGGCAAGCCTGGGACGACCGCGTAGGCGATGCCCGCCAGGAGCTGGTGTTGATCGGCATGGACATGGACGAGCCGGCGCTGCGCGCGCAGCTGGACAGCTGCCTGCTGAGTGATGCAGAGATGGCGCAGGGGCCCGCGGTGTGGACGGGGTGGCAGCATTCGTTTGTGGATTGGCCTTGAGGGGGAGACTGCTCTGCCATTGAGTGGGATGCAGCCTTGCTCGACCGCTTACAACTGCGGTCGGCTAGGCATTGCATCCTTAAGTCAGCTTTTGATACACCGAGATGGTTTCCTCCACGCATCGATCCCAAGACAGAGTAGAAGCACGGGCGAGTCCCTTTGATCGCGCTTCAGCCAGCCATACCTCATCGTAAATACATGCTTCTAATGCGTGCCTTATGTCTTCCACATCCAGCGGGTTCACCAGCTTCGCAGCGCCCGCCGCTACCTCAGGCATACATGAGGTATTGGAGGTCAGCACAGGTGTGCCACTGGCCATGGCTTCAACAATTGGAAGGCCAAAGCCTTCGTACAAAGACGGATAGGCCATGAGCCGCGCTCCTGCATACAGAGCAGGCAGCCAGCGCTGGTCAACAAAGGACATATAGCGAAGCCACCCCTCCTGGCTCGCCTTTGCCATGCGTGCATGAACCGCCTCTGAATTCCAACCCTTGCCACCCGCGACCACCAGAGGGCAAGCTCTGCGAATCTCATCAGGTAGTAACTCGTATGCCTGAATCAGCCGCTCCACATTCTTGCGGGGTTCGACGGTTCCCACAAACAGGCAATAGTGGCCTGAGCGCAGACCCAGGGCCTGCATGGCCGGCTCCAACATCTCGGGCGTGTGAGGACAGAACGATTCATCTGCCGCTTCGAGGATCGCAGTAATACGCTCTGGAGGCATCAGACCGCGTTCGAGCATCTCCTGGCGTACCGCCTCCGATACGGTGATTACATGGGTGGTGCGCGCAAGGCTAGGTCCCAAAGTCAATTTCAGATAGTCCACCCGCGCTCTGGGGTGGAACTGCGGGTACAGGACATGAGACAAGTCATGTACGGTGCTCACAGTCCTCCCTTGGAACGGCGGAACTATGTAATTGGGTGCGTGGTAGATGGATTTGCCATTGCCTCGCAGCCGCCAACCGAAGTAAGTGGGCGTTAGCGCGCAATAGACACGAACTGCGAGAGGACTGGTTGCAAGGCGGGTCCGCAACGTAGGGCCTCTCGGTACCGCTGGAGGTGTCGAAGATGCGTCATCTGCGGCCGTTGAACTGTGCAACGCGGCCAGTGGATCATCCAACCATTGACCCATTGAAAAGTAGCGCAGTCGTTCGACCGTGTCGTGCTGAGCAAGTCTTCTCGCGACCTCGTAGGTATAGCGGCCGATACCGGTGAGAGGAGGTCGCAAAGCGTCGGCCGCCAAAATGACGTCCAACTTTTTCGTAGATTTTTGCGGTATCAAGAAACTATCCATCCCATGACCAAGCCCATCCCACAGCCTGTGACAGGGCCAACCGGAGGTCTCACAAATTGAAAGAGCTGCACCAGCTTACTGTTGCACTTGCCCTGTCCCAAAGCTATCCAACTTAACAGCACTCAGTATCTCCATGCATTTGCCGAAGTCAGCGACGGTTTGAATGAACTGCAAGGATGCGCCATCGACAAACCGGCGCCTCATCATATCCAAGTTGCTAGATGGGCACCTAGTCGGCTAAAAGCTTGCGGAACAAGGCTCCAGATGTCCGCGGGAAGACACCAGCCCAGCACATGGAGGCGCACGACCAGTGCCCGAAGCACCTGATTGATAAAGGCATGCCATCTTGGAAAAGGTTAGGAATTTCTAGGGAGGCGTCAAGCAAAAACATGTCCTTACAACCTGTTTACCAAAGCTATCAGCTATCTCCCTCAAGTAATTCATGCAGTAGGGAAAGAGCTGTTACCCTGCTAGCCTCATGTTGCGATGGCCCCTACGAGGTCTCTTCGAGCAACGACAAGCTTATAAATTTATGTCGGACGTGATTCTATTTGAAATACCTATGAAGCAATTCTCTATAGATTAACTGACATTAAATCAGAAAATACACAAATTAAGAAATGATATCAAATCCCTCAAACTCACGCGCTATTCCACTCGATATTCTACGCATATTCGCAGCACTATGGGTTCTTGTACATCATTGGATTAGCTCAGAGGGCCTAGCCAAAAACTTACAATATCCTTATGATGTGTCCTGAGTACCGCATTGGGTAGCCTTGGCTGCTGCGCCAGGTTTTCTCGGCGTTGATATATTTTTTATTCTTAGCGGGATTGTGATCAGCAGGTCAGCGATCGGGCGTTCGTGGTCAGAATTTGCAGTCGCTCGCTTTTGCCGACTTTACCCTGCTTATGCAGTAGCTATCGCATTGGCACTTCTTTTCGCACCTGTTACGCTCATAAAATACCCCCCACTGTCGCAGTCCATTCTGGGGCTTACGGGTCTTCAATGGTTTGTAGGTGCCCCGACAATCGTAGGTCCTGCATGGACACTGTTTATAGAAGTCCAATTCTATCTACTGATTACAGTACTTTTGCTGATTTTTGGCAAATTGACTAAATTGCAGCTGCGCAATGCTGCCAAAGCATGGTGCTTGGTTTTACTTTTGGCACCAAGCCTCCAATTGCCATGGTTGAACTTCATGGCGATTTCTGAGTTTGGTGCATATTTCGCATTGGGCATGCTACTTGGGTTATGCAATTCAAAAGAAGAATTCCAATCTGATCTTCCTGCCATACTCACTCTGTTAGCACTCTGCTGGGTGAGAATGGTTGCTCGCCTCGCCGGAGCTAGTGCGGTGCCTCTGCATGAATTGTTCGCTATTTTCATGCTCGCCGGAGTTCTCTATATCGTATATCTATGTTCAAAAACTGATTTGCTTGGCAAATATCGCAACATCGTCAATCCACTTGCACTCATGTCCTACCCTATATACCTCTTACATGAGCCTTTAGGAATGCCCGCAATTGGAATAATGGCAAAATATGGAATACCGCCCATAGTTGCATTCGCCGTAGCAACTATCGTGCTATTTTTCGTCTGCTGGATTTGTGTTAAGTATTATGAGCCCGCCGCGAGAGCACTCTTAAGAAAAAGAATCTTCAGTGGTCAAAAATCAGCTTAAACCTTACACGAGATTCGGTAATCGAGCAATATATTCCAAATAAAAAGGGCAGGCGTGCGCCTACCCTTTTTATTATCGCTGGCTTAAACACGAGCGTAAGCCGACCTGACTCATATAATCATCCAAAGCATCTTGCCAAGGCCGAAGTGGCGACAGTCCGTCAAATTTTGCTCGATAAGAAACAGCTGCTTCGTTCTCAGAAACATCCGCACGACGGTTAAAAGCGGATGCATCTATGGGGCGAACTTCAATCGCTGCTCCGGAGAGTTCGACAATACGCTTCACATATTCAAACCGGCTGGCTGCACCCTCATTAACAACGTTATATATACCAGCATTGTCAGCACTTATTAATTCTAAGATTCGATGAGCGCAATCACCCACATAGGTGGGCGACCCAACTTGCATATAGTTGGCAGAAATAAAGTCAGCAGCAGCACGAATTTCAATAATTCGATTGTTAATGAAATTTTTCTTATTGCTCAGAGCTCCTCCGAAAAGCCACCCGGTTCTAATAACTAGGGAATTCGGGGAAGCAAGTACGACCTTCTCAGAAAGCAATTTTGAATGATGATGCACAGTCGTTGGCTGCGGCACATCATATTCATGATAGGGAACGGAACTTCCTCGCCCATAAACTCCTGTGCTAGAAATATAAACAAATCTATTTTTGTTTATCTGAGAATAATTAAATAACTTCTCCGTCAGAAACACATTATCAAAATAGCATACTTCTGGCTCAATTTCGCACTGCTCGACATTGGTGTTAGCTGCTGCATGAATAACAACATCAAAACCATCAAGAATTGATTTACGCTGGATCTTATCGGCTGCGAGAAATCCGACGCGATCCAGAGATACACCTACATGCCCCGCGCCTGAAATCTGCCGCAGAAGCTCTGATCCCAACATGCCGGATCCACCTGTTACCAGAATCCTCATCGTACAAACTCCCGCGTCATAGATTCTGTCGGGTCGTGTTCTATGCTTGCAATATTGAGCAGTAAATTATTTGATTGTCCTACACCTTCAAACGCCATCCAAATACCCGGAGGTACAAATAAGCGCTGGTAATTATTTTCACCCAGCACCACTCTCTCAGACCGGCTTCCATCTTCAGACTCAAGATGAAAACATATTTCACCCACCGGAACTAGCAAATTCATGGACATCCGGAGATGCTTTTTCCAGCCTTTTATTTCCCCATGTAAAACCATGGAGAAATAAGCCTCACCAAAATCAACATAACCATCGGAACTTTTTTTAAGTCCGTGGAAAATATTTCCTTTGGCATGAGGAATTATTTTAGTTGGAAAAACCGTGGCGCCGCAGCTTAAGCGATGTGAGTCCATCGGTTACCCCTCTCCATTGCCAGTTGCATATATTGCTCAATCTGCTGCTGCGTAATTTTCTGGACATCTTGATTTTGGATGTAAAAACCCGCATACCACTCGCCAACCATACGCACACATTCTTGGTAAAAGAGCGTAGGTTCCCAGCGCAGATGAAACAAGGCCTTGTCGCAGTTGAGCTTAAGCAAACCAGCTTCGTGAAATGGTATATTTCCCGTAATCTGATAGCAGTCGAAATCCTTGTTCCAATATTCAAATACATCCGCAATCAACTCGATAACGCGTCGATTTTGCTCCGCCCGGGGTCCAAAATTGAACGATTCACCATTCAACTTGTCATTGGTCGCCAGATTGGCACCCAACCACAGGTAGCCTGACAAAGGCTCCAAAACATGTTGCCAGGGACGAGTCGCTTCGGGTGACCGAATCTGTACAGGTTTATGTTCGTTCCAGCTCAGTACTGAATCGACAATGATGCGATCTTTTGCCCAGTCACCACCGCCAATCACGTTCCCCGCACGAGCACTCGCAATTCGGATGTGTGGCTGGCTCTTCAAGAATGAGTGGAAGTATGCATGGAAGACTACTTCCGCAGCGCCTTTAGAGGCGCTATAAATATCTTTGCCTCCAAGATGGTCTGTCTCGCGATAACCCCATTCCCATTCAACATTTTCATAGCATTTATCGGAGGTAATGATAACTGCGACACAAGGTTTAGAGAGGCGTCTGATAGCATCAAGAACATTCGCCGTGCCCATCACGTTTGTGGATATAGTGCCCAATGGGTCAAGATAGGATGTTGAGACGATAGCCTGTGCCGCCAAATGGAAGACAAAATCAGGCTCAAACCCTTGAATTGCTTGCGCTAACGCGTCAACATTACGTACATCCAACACCTTGTGTTGGATACTCTTTTCCAAATCCAATATTTCAAACATGGACGGCGTTGTAGGAATCCCATCCGAGATTCCCATCACCTCAGCACCAAGCATCATCAGCCAACGGGTCAGCCAAGTTCCTTTGAATCCTGTATGGCCAGTGACGACAACTTTTTTGCCTTTATATACATTATTGAACATTACCAGACCTTCCACGGCGCTTGATCTTTAGCCCAGAGCGATTCGAGCTGTTGCTTATCACGCAAGGCATCCATAGGCTTCCAAAAACCGGTGTGTCGGAAAGCATTCATTCGGCCATCTTCGGCAAGCTGCCGCAGCGGCTCTTGTTCAAATACCAGATCATCTCCGGCTGGTAGATAGTCAAAGACAGACTGCTCGCAGACAAAAAATCCGCCATTTATCCAATTTCCGTCACCTTTAGGCTTCTCGGCGAAACGCACAATTTCGTTGGAATTGTTGATGTCTAACGCACCGAAGCGACCCTCTGGTTGAACACTGGTCATCGTAATGGCTTTACCTGATTTCTGATGAGCATCCATCAGATTTCGGACGTTAACGTCCGCTACGCCATCACCATAGGTGAGCATAAAAGGCTTGCCCTCAGTATATGCTTTGGCCTTTCGAATACGCGCTCCGGTCATTGCGAGCTCACCTGTATCGATCAATGTAATACGCCATTTCTCCGAGCGATTATTATGAATAATTGTCTTATTCTCAGCCAAATCGATGGTGACGTCACTGGTGTGCAAATAGTAATTTGAAAAATACTCTTTGATTACATAGCCCTTGTAGCCCAAAAGAATGATGAAATCATTAAAACCATGAGCTTCGTAAATCTTCATGATGTGCCAAAGCATTGGCTTGCCACCAATTTCAACCATCGGTTTAGGTTTCAAGCTCGTTTCTTCCGCGAGACGCGTACCAAGACCACCAGCGAGGATCATTACTTTCATCTTTTTTCCTTATGCTTTTTTGATAATTTCCTGCAATTTTTCAGGAATCTGACCAATAAGCGCAAAAATTTGACTCATTACTCGAAGAAACTTAGGCCTATCTTTGTTTAAGACCGAGCTTCCAGCCAGCTTAACTTTCTCATCCAACATCAGCAGATTGACATCTCGCCCTTGCAAATAAGGGGAATCTGCATCATGCCAAGAACAAGAGAAGTGATGGCAAATCGAAGTATTTTCAGTATAGGCGTCAATTTCAAATCCTCCTTTATTATTTTGCATGACTGGCGTCAGAGGTGAAAAATACTCTTGCGGGTAAATTTTCACACCATGCTGAATTACTGGAGTTTCAAGATGAGGCGTAGTACCCATACCATCCACGTTATGGCCATGGTGTGCGAAATACAAGGATGTCAACTGGGGGGACATAAAATAAAATATTTTACGCCGCCACAATGATACCGGACCTAATCCCTCATAGACTTGGCACATAAAGTTCGCCAAAGGACTATTGGCGTGAGTAGCCATAGAGTGTCCCGTATACCAGCCGCCTGCTTTATTATCAACTCCTAAAAAAGAGTGATGCTTCTCGCTCGCTTCTAATTCCTCCACGAGGCCTCTAAATATATTGCCATTGACTATTTCAATGTCAGCATCCAGATATACTCCACCGTGTTCGCGAAGCACCCACCACCGGAAGTAGTCACTAAGAAATGCGTGATCTCGCAATTCGTACATCATTTTTGAGAAATGACATGCTTCAACAGGGAGATTTGTAACATTCCAATGCCGAATTTCAAATTCAGGAAGTTCTTTTTTCCAGGTCTCTAAATAACCTAAATAGGGATCAGGTTTCCCATCAAATCCAAAATAAATTCGATGCAGAATTTTTAAAGATGACTTAGTTTTTTGCATATAGCCAGACTTTCTTCATCAAGTCAGCAGGATTTTTTAGGCCGTATTTGAAAATTTTTACGAAATCAAATTTACCGTTATCTTGTCGGAAATCTACATTTTCTAGCGGGGCCTTTATTCTCTGAGCAGCCAAATCTTCTAGATATTTGCAATAGTCGCTAAAAAGCATGGGTTCCCGGCGATGTTTTTCTGCCTCGGGATCTACTTCCTTCACATTTAGATTTGCAAATAAATGATATATACAGGTATTTTCACTGATATTTAGTTTTTTACCTGTAGTAGTAAATTTAGGTGAAAAATATTCTTGCGGATATATTTTTACACGTCCAACAATAACTGGCTCTTTCAGCTTTGGAAAAAATCCTTTATTTGCTGTATAGCCCTTGTCCCGGAAATATAGGCTCATCAACTGCGGGCCAATCAGAAGCCGCTCGGCACGCCAGTGCCATAATCCACTCGACAGTCGATCTTTATACATGTCATGCATGAAGTCGACAATCTCTGCACCTTTTTTGGCAGCAATAGTTTGCGCGGTTGGAAAACCATTATCAAAGTCTTCCACCCCGACAAAGGCATCATACTCATCCGATGCTACCAGTTCGTCCATAAGGCGATCAAACACCTTGCCATTTAGGACCTCACAATCGCTGTCGAGATACGCTCCCCCGTATTCTTTCAAAGCATCCCAGCGCACAAACTCACTCAGAAATACTGGGTCGTTCGCTTCTGCAGAACGCTTCATCCAATCATTTACGGTGACGTCAACATTATCTTTACCCCAACGCATTATTTTATAGTTGGGCAACTCTCTTCGCCAAGTTTCCAGATAATGAAGAAATGGATCTTTAAACGGTCGATAGTTTTCGAAATAGACGCGATGTAGAATTTTTTCCATTACTTATAATTTCAATGTGGGACAGAAAACTATATAAATAATATTCTGTTTAATATTCAAATATCCTTCTGCGAAGAAAGCTCATCGACCTTCTTAACCAGACTCTCAATACGTTGATCAAGTCTTTTGATCAAATCATCAATACCGATACCTGTTTCATACCGCAGTGGATGGTCCACTGCCTCAACTAGGGCCTCTACTCCACCAGGCTTTTGCGCAATGATTCCATAATCCTTACTGACTCCGTAGAATATATCTTTAAAAGTAATATCCTCTTTGTTATAAAGATCTTTATTTTCTTGCAGGCGAATTACCGAATATTTCGAATATCCAAAATATCTAGCCAAATTTATCATTTGCAAAATTGGGATAGGTCGAATATGCGTGTGATCCAAGTAGAAATTACTAGTGATGACAAAGAGATTTTCCGGATTGGGAGTTTCTGCAATGAGCAACCCGCCTGGAACAAGCACTCGCTGACTTTCCTTGAAAAACTCAATGATCTTTTCAAAGGGTAGATGTTCTAGTACATGGAATGCACTAAGTACCGCCACGCTTTGATCCGGTAAAGTCTTTAAAAACTCGGAGCCATTACCCAACTGCACATCCAAGCCCTTTTGCTGCGCAAAGTTAAGCATCCCTTGATCGATGTCGATACCTTTGGTCTCGAATCCGAGACTACGTAGCATATCCAGCCACTCACCGCGACCACAGCCGAAATCGAAGGCCAACGGTTTTTCCACGAATTCAACAAGCGGCTTTACGTAGCTTAAATAAATCGAACGATATTCTCGAACTTGCTCTTCAGATGCGTAATTAACGCTCTCGAAAAACTCATAAAAATTATCAGTCATGTGAGATTTCCAAATGTGGCTCTATCCATGCCACACCAATGAAGTATTTTTGAGACAGATTAACAACTTTGAAAATTATTGCCATGTCTCGCCATTCATAATTTTCCGAAAGATGACTTTCGGTTTTGTGCAACGCCAAGGCTATGGAGTAGCTTCCCGGACCCAGATCAGCCTTGAATTTATACTTAAATGTAAGACGACTTCCTTCACGAACGTCTCTCATCACTTGATCGTGATGGTAGGAATTTGTGCCAAAAACTTCTTGTCCAAGGCGGTCCTTGATTAAAAAGCCCGAGACCAATGTACTGATATCCGAAAGCACTTCAACCTGAATTTCCAGAGTGACTTCAGCGCCTACACCGACAACCTCGATCTCACGGCCCGCAGCATCTCGAAGTGCGACCTTGACAATTCGGCTTCTACCCGTGCCAGACATTGTTTGAACTACTCCCTGTTCATTCACAGTCTGCGAGATTTGACTATTGGTATCATCTACCACTGCGGCATTGTAGTAATCGAGAACAGCCTCAGGTTTACCTTCCAGTAACTTCTGTCCTTTGGATAGCAAGATTGCACGATCACAGATCGACTGAATGGCACCCTTATCGTGGCTCACAATTAAGAGCGTGGTACCTTGCTTTCTTAGCTCCCGAATGCGCTCAAAGCTTTTATGTTGAAAATAGGCGTCGCCTACCGAAAGCGCCTCATCCACAATAAGAATATCCGGCCGAACTACGGTTGCCACGCTAAAGGCTAAACGCACTTGCATGCCACTGCTATATACGCGCACCGGTTGATCTATGTAATCACCAATTTCAGCAAAAGCTTCAATGGCCGGCATACATGCTGCGATTTCTTCTTTACGCAAACCTAGTAATTGCCCTGCCATGAATACATTCTGCCGGCCACTAAAGTCGGGATGAAATCCCATCCCAAGTTCTAGCAAAGCTGCCACACGGCCATGCATCTGTACGCTACCTGTGGTCGGCTGTGTAGTCCCCGTAATGATTTTGAGCAGCGTGCTTTTTCCCGCCCCATTTACACCAATAATACCTAAAGCTTCGCCCGGCTGGACGGCAAAGCTGATGTCACGCAGGATCCACGTTTTTTCGTGCGTGACGCGACGAGAAATCCATTCCCATGCCCTGACCCACTTACTGGGGTACCGCTTGTAGGCTTTACCTACATTAGTGACAGTTAAAGCATTGGTCACAATTCGTCCACCATTTCACCCACTCGGGAAATAAAAAATACAGCCCCCAGCACCAGAAAAATTGCTGTTAATACAACCAATGGCAGCAACGGTCCAATGGCAGGAATTGTCTTATCTAGAAAAATTTGCTGATAAGCCGCTATGAGAGGCTGCATTGGATTCAACCTAAGTAAATCGCGTGCTTTTGCTGGCAAGGCAGGGAGTGTATAGACAATAGGAGTGAGCCAGAACCAAAATTGCAATACCACGCCAGTGAGCTGACCGACATCTCGAAAGAATACGTTGAGGGTTCCCAGGAAAATACCTAATCCCAATGTAAATAAAATCTGCAACGCCAACAGAGGTATGAATGCCAATAGAGCCATTCCTGGCCAGTGACCAATGATGGCTAAAAATACCAAATATAGTGAGAAGATAATTCCAAAATTGATCAACGCCGACGCTGTAACAATTGCAGGCAGGCATATTCTTGGAAAATTTGATTTCTTGATGAGGTTGCCATGTTCGAGAAAAACGCTATTCAAACGCCCTAGCATTTCACCAAATAGGCCCCAAGTAATGACGCCTGCGCAAAGATAAATACTGAAAGCAAATGGTGTTTGTTCATGTCCTGGGAGGGTGGACCGCATGAGCTGGCCGAAAACTACCGTATAGATAATAATCATGGTCAGTGGATTGGCTACAGACCAAAATGCGCCAAGCAGCGATTCACGGTACTTGCCATGGAACTCTCTCATCACGCTGCTCCAAATGAACCCTCGGTAGGTCCACAATGCGCGAATCATTGGCAATTTAAGCATATCACTCACTTAGCTGCTTGCACTACAGGCGCACGCCCATACGTATCTTCAAACCGAACAATATCGTCCTCACCCAGATAGCTGCCCGACTGCACCTCGATGATCTCCAGCGGCACCTTGCCAGGGTTGGCCAGGCGGTGGACATGGCCCAGCGGAATAAACGTGGATTCGTTTTCACCGAGCAGGAAGATCTGATCCCCGTTCGTTACTTCGGCGGTGCCCTTGACCACAATCCAATGCTCGGCACGGTGATGGTGCATCTGCAGGCTCAGCTGTGCACCTGGATTGACGACGATGCGCTTGACCTGGAAGCGGCTGCCGCTGTCGATGCTGTCGTACCAACCCCAGGGGCGGTGCACCTTGCGGTGGGCTGAGGCCATGCTGCGGTTCTGGGCCTTGAGCTGGGCCACCACTTTCTTCACATCCTGGGTGCGCGATTTGTCGGCCACGAGGACCGCATCGGCCGTTTCCACCACCACCACGTTGTCCAGGCCTACCGCTGCGATCAAGCGGCTTTCCGAGAACAGCAGGCTGTTTCTGGTATCGATGGCCAAGGTTTCGCCAGTACCAGCATTGCCTTGTCCGTCACGTGGCAGCACATCCCACAGGGCATCCCAGGCACCCAGATCAGACCAGCCGGCATCGAGCGGCACCACGCGTGCAGGCACGCCCAATTCAGGGCGAACCGGCAATTTCTCCATCACTGCGTAGTCGATGGAATCTGCGGGGCAGGCGCGAAACAGCTCGCCATGGGGGCGGATAAAGTCCATATCCCGGCTGCTCTGCGCCATGGCCTGCTCACAGGCTTGCAGCATCGCAGGCTGCAGGGCGGCCATGGCCTTGAGCCACTGGTCGGCACGCACCATGAACAAACCACTGTTCCACAGGTACTGGCCGCTGCGCAGATACTGCTCAGCGACCTCCAGCGAAGGTTTTTCTGCGAAGCTCTCGATCGCAAACGCGCCGTGGCTATCAGCAGCGCCCTTTTGGATATAGCCATAGCCCGTCTCGGGGCGGTCGGCCACAATGCCAAAAGTGACCATCGCGCCTTCGCTGGCCAGCGGCCAGGCCGCTTCCACAGCACGGTGCAATTGCTCGGGGCGCGTCATCACATGGTCGGCAGGCATCGCCAGCAATACCGCATCGGCTTCAGCCGCCAAGGCAGCCAAGGTCAGCGCAGGGGCGGTGTTTCTACCGGTAGGTTCCAACACCAGCTTGGCATCGGCAATGCCTTGTTCCTGCAGTTGCTGCGCGGCCAAAAAACGGTGGTCCGCATTGCAGACCAGCACGGGGCTGGTTTGCGCGATGCTGGGATGCACGCCATGCAGGCGCACTGCCGTGTTCTGCAGCATGGACTGGCCATCGTCCTGCAAGCTCAAAAATTGCTTGGGATAGTGCTCGCGCGACAAAGGCCACAGGCGGGTTCCACTGCCACCACACAGAATGACGGGCGTTAGTTTTGGCATTCGAATCAATCTCGATAAATAAGGAGTTGCAGCGGCGCTTTAGCGCTTGTCGTTGGAAACCTGCTGGTTCTTCAGCTGCAGCAGCGCCAAACTTTGGTTGAGGCGCCGCACCTGCCGCTCGATGCGGGTGTTGACCATGTCCGCATGCAACGCCTTGATGAACAAGACGCCAACGGCGCAGACCAGCAGCAAGGTCGGTGAATAACGGATGCCCAGGCCATCGGCAAAGTGGTCGAGCATGCGCGGCCACACGCCGAGCAGCACGGCCAGCAGCGCGACGGCCATCCAGAAAAGGCCCAGGCGCAAATACAGCCTGTCGCCCCGGATCAGGAACAGAATCACAGCGGCGAAAAGCACACCCAGGACTGTGGTTGTAATTTGATAATTGGCCATTCCAACCTTGATTCACAGGGACATGACATGAGGCCAAGATAAGGCCAAAGCGAAGCATGTCCCTTTGCGGCGTGTTTACTGCCAGAAACAGAAAATTCTTTTACCCCGTTCAAATAGCTTATTTGAACAGCCGCATGATTCTACTGTGCATGGCCGCAACGGATTGCTGCCAAATGTCACTACAAGCCCTTTGCACAGTGGACAAACACCTCCACCTTCCCCTGACTGCCACCTGGGTTTCGGTGACTACCGCATAAAACCCCAGTACCTGCCGCCACGGCCAATCCATGCCACACTTCCCGCCTATGTCTAATTCCGAATGGGCCCGCAACGCTGTTTCCGCCTTCGATCGCATGGTCAATATCGAGGGCGGCTTTCGCTCGCGCCCCGGCCAGCGGCTGATGGCCGAAAAAGTGGCCGAGACCTTTGCTGCGGCGCAGCTGGGCAAGCTTGAAGAAGACGAAGAGCCGCAACGCGCCATTGCGGTGATCCAGGCCGGCACGGGGGTCGGCAAATCGCTGGCCTATGCGGTGCCGGCGATTGCGATGGCGCTGGAGCGTGGTACCCGGGTGCTGATCTCGACGGCCACCGTGGCGCTGCAGGAGCAGCTGGTGAACAAGGATTTGCCGGCACTGGCCCAGCAGATGGACCAGCCTTTCAAATACGCGCTGGCCAAGGGCCGGGGCCGCTATGTCTGCAAGCTCAAGCTGGAGCGCCTGGCCAGTGTGGCCCAGGGCGATGGCACGGACGGCGGCGAGCCCATCGACGACGATTTCTTTCCGGAAGAAGCCGCGCATGCACGCCAATCACAGCGCAGCCCGCAAGAGAATGCCGCGCGCCTGCAGTTCTACACCAGCATGGCCGATGCGCTGACCACGCGGGGCTGGGATGGCGACCGCGACAGCCTGGATACCCCGCCCGAGCCCGAGGTCTGGAGCCCGGTCGCTGCCGAAGGCAGTTCCTGCACCGGCAAGCACTGCCCGGTGTTTGGCAGCTGCACCTATTACGAAAAGCGCAAGGACCTGGTCCAGGCCCAGGTGCTGGTGGCCAACCATGATCTGCTGCTGTCCACCTTGGGCGCACGCCTGCTGCCCGAGCTGGACAACTGCCTGCTGATCCTCGACGAGGCCCACCACCTGCCCGGCACCGCGCTGTCGCAGTTTGCCTGTGAGATGAACCTGAGCCAGCTGACCTGGATCGACAAGCTCGCCAGCCGCGCGCAGCGCGTAGGCGGGTTGGTGGAGGTCAGCGAGATTGCCGACATCCCGCGCCATTCCGCCCAGCTGCGCCAGCATTTGCAGGATTGCGCAAGGCTGCTGATGGACGAGTACGGCGAGGGCATGCGCCAGCAGCTGCAATCGGGTGGCCGGGGCCCTGCCCGCGTGCGCCTGCCGCGTGGCGAGCTGCCCCCTGCGCTGGTCGAGCCGCTGGCCCAGGCCGCGCACCACGCCAGCGCCTTTCTGGATGTGCTGCAGGCCATCTCCAAGGCCTTGCGCTCGCAGATGCGCGACCGGCCCGATGAGGCCAAGCGCCTGTCCACCCTGTATGCCCAGGTAGGCAGCCTGGCCCCGCGCCTGGAAGCCGTGCACGACACCACCCAGCTGCTGCTGCAGGATGCGCCCCAGGGCAGTGTGCCGGCAGCCAAGTGGTTCACGCTGGATGTCGTGGGCGATTTTGTCGCCATCAAGGCCTATGCCAGCCCGGTGATCCCCGGCTCCACCCTGCGCCACCATCTCTGGAGCCAGGTGCGCGGCGCCGTGCTCACGTCGGCCACGCTCACCAGCGGCGGCCAGTTCGATTTCTTCTTGCGCGAATCGGGCCTGTACAACGATACGGCCGTCTCCACACTGGAAGTCGCCAGCCCCTTCAACTACGCCGAGCAAGGCAGTCTGGTCGTCACCGAGACCCAGGCCGACCCGCGCACGCCCCAGCAGTTCACCAGCGAGATGGTGGATGCGCTGCTCGAAGACCTGGCCCAGGTGCAATCGGGCGGCCTGGTGCTGTTCACCTCGCGCGAGCAGATGCGCCTGGCGGTCGATGCGCTGCCCACGGCGATGCGCCAGCACGTGCTGGTGCAAAACACCTTGCCGCGCAGCCAGCTGCTGCACCAGCACCGCGAGCGCGTGGCCGCCGGCCTGCCCAGCATCATCTTTGGCATGCAAAGCTTTGGCGAGGGGCTGGACCTGCCTGGCGCGCTGTGTGAATCGCTGTTCATCACCAAGCTGCCGTTTGCGCCGCCCGATGACCCCGTCGACGAGGCCCGCGCCGAGTGGCTGAAGAACTCGGGCCGCGACCCGTTCAGCGAGATCGTGGTGCCCGCCACCGCCATCCGCCTGGCCCAATGGGTGGGCCGCGCGATCCGCACCGAGGTGGACCAGGCCCATGTCTACTGCTACGACAAGCGCCTGGTGCGTACCGGCTATGGCCAGCGGCTGCTGGCCAGCCTGCCGCCCTTTACCTTGCACCGCCGCATGGCCAACGCCTAACCCTGCTTGGCAGGTGCCTCGCCCGGGCTGCGCAAATGCACGCCTTCCAGCGAGGGTGGCACCAGCGCTGGCAAGGGCGATGCGACGGGCGCCCCGAAGCCTTCGCCGTTCTGCCAGTCGCGCAAAAAGCCTTCGATCTCTTCCTGGCTCTGGCCGACAAAGTTCCACCAGATCATCACGCCGCCTTCATAGGGCGTGCCGCCCAGCAGAATGCAGCGGCTGCCGGCGCCGCATTGCAGATCCAGGCTCGTCTGCCCATCGGGCAGGTAGACCAGCTCATTGCCGGGGGCAGGCTCGCCATTGACCTGCAGATCGCCGTACAGGCAGAGCACCGCATACTCAAAATCGGGCCGCAGTGCCAAGGTAGCGCTCGTAGCCTGCGCCGCCTCCATATCGACGGCCACCAGCGGGCTGTGCACCTCGGTCGGCGCCTGCTGGCCCAGCCAGTCACCGGCCAGCACCGTCATCTGGATGCCCTGCTGCTGCAGCCGGGGCAACTGCGGGTAATGCTGGAAGCGCGGCGGCATAAAGCGCTGGTCCTTGGGCAGCGCAATCCACAGCTGCACCGCATGGAAGTCCGGCTTGCCCAGGCTCTCTTCCGAATGCGCGATGCCCTTGCCAGCGGTCATCAGGTTGACCTGGCCGGGGCGGATCGGCTGCTCGCTGCCCAGACTGTCGCGGTGCAGGATCTCGCCCTCGATCATCCAGGTAAAGGTCTGCAGACAGGTGTGCGGGTGCGGTCCCACCTGCATGCCGGGCCCGCTCTCAAAGTGCGAAGGGCCCGCGTGGTCCAGAAAACACCAGGCGCCTACCATGCGCCGCCCGCGCTGCGGCAGCGCACGCAACACCGGAACGCCACCTACATCGGCCACCCGTCCAGGGTAGTGCCGCAATGCCTTGTTATCCATCTTCCATCTCCTTGATCAGCGCCTGCTGCCGGCTCGCGCAGATTCCGCCGAAACACGCCTACACATGATTGCCTTGGCAGTATGGTACAAACAAGTGGTGAGGCAGTTGTGACCAGAGAGGGCATGGCTGCCACATTCAACGTGTTAGCGCCAAGATTGCGTGGCGCGACGACAGGCTCTCAGAGATTCGCTCTGGCAGCCGGTGCAACTCTCAGATTTGCCAGGTCGTGCTGGCGGTTTTCATCATTGCGGCTTTGCAGCCCCGGCTGCAAAGCTGGAATTCGGTGCCCCCTCATGGAAAGGAGACAACCAATGACGACTCAACACTCCCACAACTACCCCGAGAACTTCAAGGCTCGCGTGGTAGGCATTGTTCAGCACCGTATCGGAGACGGTCAGCTGGAAACCATTCCCACCCCCATGGAAGTGGATGTCTCGACGGCCATTGCCAGCTTTGTGCTGTCCTGGACCATCGAAGGCCAACCCGTGACCGTCTCGCTGGCCAAGCCGGACTTTGACTACCACGTGGACCACCGCAACATTGTGGTGCAGTAAACCGCCTTGACGCTGTTGACACGCCGCCACGCCTCCTGTTGGAGCCATGCGCCGTTTCAACGGTTGACGGCTGTCATGGCACTGTGAAGTGCGTTCCCCGCATGCCTGCAAGGGCGTGCTTTATTCCGGGTGTCCGGCCCGCCCGAGCATGCATTGGCATGCTCAAGCCAGTGCCGTGACCACCCTCACCTCCCCCACCAGCAATTTGTGCACCGGGCAGGCTTCTGCAATCTGCTTGAGCCGGCTGCGCTGCTCCTCGCTCAAATCACCTTCCAGCTGAATGCTGCGCACGATGTCGTTGCCCGAAGCGGCGCCGCCATCGGGATTCAGCGCCAGTTCCACCTTCACGCCGGTCAATGGCCAGGCCTTGCGCTGTGCGTACATCTGCACCGTGATCGTCGTGCAGGCACCCAGGGCCGACAGCAGCAGCTGCATGGGGCTGGGCGCCGTATCCCCGCCGCCAACGGCCTGCGGCTCATCGCCATGCCATGCATGGCCTTGGGGGTTGTGCAGATCCACACGGTAGTTGCTGGTCGTGCTCTGTGCCTGGGCTTGTGCCTGCTGCGCCATATCGCTATATCTCCTTGGTTCGATACGGCAATATAGGCTTTTCTGCCAAACCACGGTTGCAAACGGGCACAAAAAAACCAGCACCGTTGCCAGTGCTGGTTTTGTGTGTCTTATGCTTCGGGCCTAAACCCGGGCACAGAGCGCGCCAGGCGCTTACTTGGAGGTAACGACGCGCACCATCTCCAGGCACTTGTTCGAATAGCCCCACTCGTTGTCGTACCAGGAGACGACCTTCACAAAGGTTTTGTCCAGTGCAATACCGGCTTCGGCGTCGAACACCGAGGTGCAGGTCTCGCCACGGAAGTCGGTGGCCACCACCTTGTCTTCGGTGTAACCCAGCACGCCCTTGAGCGCGCCTTGCGACTGGGCCTTCATCTCGGCGCAGATCTCTTCGTAGGTCGCTTCGCTGTTCAGTTCCACGGTCAGGTCGACCACGGACACGTCAGACGTGGGCACGCGGAAGGACATGCCGGTCAGCTTCTTGTTCAGCTCGGGAATCACCACGCCCACGGCCTTGGCAGCGCCGGTGCTCGAGGGGATGATGTTTTCCAGAATGCCACGGCCGCCGCGCCAGTCCTTGTTCGACGGGCCGTCCACGGTCTTTTGCGTCGCAGTCGCTGCGTGCACCGTGGTCATCAGGCCGCGCTTGATGCCCCACTTGTCGTTCAGCACCTTGGCCACCGGTGCCAGGCAGTTGGTGGTGCAGGATGCGTTGGAGATGATGGCTTGACCGGCATAGGTCTTGCAGTTCACGCCAAACACGAACATGGGGGTGTCGTCCTTCGATGGGGCCGACAGAATCACCTTCTTGGCGCCCGCATCGATGTGCTTTTGTGCCGTTTCCTTGGTCAGGAACAGGCCGGTGGACTCGATCACCACGTCTGCGCCGACTTCGTTCCACTTCAGGTTGGCAGGGTCGCGCTCTTGCGTCAGGCGGATCTTCTTGCCGTTGACGATCAAGGTGTTGCCTTCGACGGCAATCGTGCCCTGGAAGCGGCCGTGCACGCTGTCGTACTGCAGCATGTAGGCCAGGTAGTCAGGCTCGAGCAGGTCGTTGATCGCAACGATCTCGATATCGGAAAAATTCTGCACTGCAGAGCGCAGCACATTGCGGCCGATACGGCCAAAGCCGTTGATGCCTACCTTGATTGCCATAGTGATCTCCAAGTAATGAAATGCCGCATGCCCCCGGGCCTGGGCCACGCTCGCTGCCGCTGGCGCCACGTTGCCGGATGGGCCAGACCTGCCAATCCGCCGACATTGGCACGCTGCAAAGTGCGGTGCGGAGACGGGGCGGTCTGATTTTGCCGCGTATTGTAGAGAACACTGGCTGGGCCATGGAATAGTGGGCCATTGCCCGCCCCCGGCCAGCTATCGCGGGCGTGACTGCCGGCGCGCAGCAGCCGTGGGCAGCCCATGGCTCAGGCTGTGCAACAATCCTGGGCAGCACGGGGGCCTCCCGCCACCGTCATCCATAGCCTGCAGCAACACCGCCCCAGATGGTGGGCCGCCTCACAAACGCCATGAGTCTGTCGCACCCCTCTTCGCCCTCCAGCCTGCGCACGGCAGTCATCATTCCCTGCTACAAGGTGACGCGCCACATCCTGGCGGTGATTGCCGAGATTGGCCCCGAGGTCGATGGCATCTACATCGTCGACGACTGCTGCCCCGACGGCAGCGGCCGCTTTGTGCAGGAACACTGCCAGGACCCCCGCGTGCGCGTGCTGTTCAACGAGGTCAACCTGGGCGTGGGCGGCGCGGTGATGGCGGGCTACCGCGCAGCGATTGCGGACGGCTATGGCGTGCTCGTCAAGATCGATGGCGACGGGCAGATGGACCCGACGCTGGTGCCGCGCTTTGTCGCCCCGATTGCCAGCGGCCGCGCTGACTACACCAAGGGCAACCGGTTTTTCAACCTGGAAAAGATCACCCGCATGCCGCGCATCCGCATCTTTGGCAATGCGGTGCTGTCGTTCATGACCAAGTTCTCCACCGGCTACTGGAGCAGCTTTGACCCCACCAATGGCTTTACCGCCATTGCCGCCAGCACGGCCGCACAGTTGCCGCTGCACAAGATCAGCCAGCGCTATTTTTTCGAGACCGACATGCTGTTCCGGCTGAACACGGTGCGCGCAGTGGTCCTGGACATCCCTATCGATTCGCGCTACGAGGACGAGGTCAGCAACCTCAAGATCCACAAGGTGCTGACCGAATTCATGGCCGGTCACCTGCGCAATTTCTGCAAGCGCATTTTCTACAACTACTATCTGCGCGGCATGTCGGTGGCCTCGCTGGAGCTGCCGCTGGGCCTCGCGCTGATCAGCTGGGGCACCGTGTTTGGCCTGTTCCACTGGGTGCAGTCCATCGTCTCCAACGTCGCCACCACGGCCGGTACTGTCATGGTCAGCGCGCTGCCCATCATCCTGGGCGTGCAGCTGGTACTGGCCTTTATCGCGTTCGATGTAGCCTCCGAGCCCACGCAATCGCACCGCCATGACGGCGAGGGTCTGCCCCGATAGGCACTGCCCCGTCACCGGCACCCACCCACCCACCTCACAAGCGCCCATGAAAAAACGCAGGGTGCAGGCCCTGCGGCCCGCCTCCCTGCGTTATGGGTGGCTGAGGCAGTGCGCGTTTACGCCTTTTGCAGCGCCACTTGCACCGTGTTGGCCACATTGTCGGCGGTAAAGCCAAAGTGCTCGAACAGCACGCCGGCGGGGGCCGATTCGCCAAAGGTATCGATACCCACGACGGCAGCACAGCCGTACTTCCACCAGAAGTCGGTCACACCCATCTCGACGGCCACGCGCGGCAGACCTGCGGGCAGCACGCTGCGCTTGTAGGCCACGTCTTCGCGGTCGAACGTGGTCGTGCTGGGCATGGAGACCACGCGCACGGCAATCTTGCGCTCGGCCAGCAGGCGCTGGGCCTTCAAGGCCAACTGCACTTCAGAGCCGGTGGCGATGATCACGGCTTGCGCCTTCTTGTTCAGGCCGATGTCCGATGGCTCGGACAGCACATAGGCACCACGGCTGATGTTGCCGATGGCATCACCATTCTTGGGCGCGTAAGGCAGGTTCTGGCGCGACAGCAGCAGCGCCGTAGGCTTGTTGCGGTTGCTCAGTGCCACGCTCCAGGCCACGGTGGTCTCGGCGGTATCGGCAGGGCGCCACACATCCAGGTTGGGGATCAGGCGCAGGCTGGCTGCATGCTCGATCGACTGGTGGGTGGGGCCGTCTTCGCCCAGACCGATGGAGTCATGGGTGAACACATGCACCACGCGGCGCTTCATCAGCGCAGCCATGCGGATGGCATTGCGGCTGTAGTCGCTGAAGGTCAGGAAGGTGCCGCCATAGGGGATGAAGCCGCCATGCAGCGCCACGCCGTTCATGATCGCGGCCATGCCGAACTCGCGCACACCGTAGTTGATGTGGCGGCCGATCTTGCCGTCTTCGGTCTTGACCACAGCGCCGCTGTCGTCCACGCGGAAGGCGGGGGTCGACTTGGTGTTGGTCAGGTTGGAGCCTGTCAGGTCGGCCGAGCCGCCCAGCAGCTCTGGCAGCGCAGCGGTGAAGTCTTCCAGCGCCAGCTGGCTGGCCTTGCGGCTGGCCACGGTCTCGCCCTTGGTGTGGGCCTGGGCCACGGCTTCCACGGCGACCTGGGCAAACTGCTTGGGCAGGTCACCGGCCATGCGGCGCTTCAGTTCAGCGGCCAGCTCGGGGAAGGCCTTCGCGTATTCAGCAAACTGCGCATCCCAGGTGGATTCGGCCTTGGCGCCAAAGGTCTTGTGGTCCCAGGCTTCGTAGACATCGGCAGGGATCTCGAACGGTGCCGAGCTCCAGCCGAGCGCGGCGCGGGTCAGGCCGATTTCTTCGGCACCCAGCGGCTCGCCGTGGGCCTTGCTGGTGTCCTGGCGGTTGGGGCTGCCCTTGCCGATGGAGGTCTTGCAGATGATGAAAGTCGGCTTGTCTGCAACCTTCTTGGCCTTGGCAATCGCATCGCTCACGGCCTTGGGGTCGTGGCCGTCAATCGGGCCGATCACGTTCCAGCCGTAGGCTTCGAAACGCTGGGCGCTGTTGTCCACAAACCAGGGCTGCACCTTGCCGTCGATCGAGATGCCGTTGTCGTCGTACAGCGCGATCAGCTTGTTCAGCTTCCAGGCGCCAGCCAGCGCGCAGGCTTCGTGGCTGATGCCTTCCATCAGGCAGCCATCGCCCAGGAACACATAGGTGTGGTGGTCCACCACATCGTGGCCGGGGCGGTTGAATTCCGCAGCCAGCAGCTTTTCTGCCAGCGCAAAGCCCACCGCATTGGTGATGCCCTGGCCCAGCGGGCCGGTGGTCGTCTCGATGCCAGGGGTGATGTCCACTTCGGGGTGGCCGGGGGTCTTGCTGTGCAGCTGGCGGAAGTTCTTCAGCTCGCTGATCGGCAGGTCGTAGCCGGTCAGGTGCAGCAGCGCATAGATCAGCATGGAGCCGTGGCCGTTCGACAGAATGAAGCGGTCGCGGTTGATCCACTGGGGGTTGAGCGGGTTGTGCTTGAGGTGCTTGCTCCACAAGGCCACTGCCATATCGGCCATGCCCATGGGGGCGCCGGGATGGCCCGAATTGGCTTGTTGAACGGCATCCATTGCGAGTGCGCGGATCGCATTCGCCATATTCTGATTGTTGACCATGGGAGTGGAGGGGGAAAAAAGCGACAAAGGCCGCATTTTAGCGGGCTGCCGCTTCAGGCGCCCGGCATGGCAGTCTTGGCCTACGGCGGTGCAGGGCCTCCACCTACTGCAACAGCTGGCGCAAACACTGACAATGCGCAAGCTATTGCCTTTAAAAATCTATTAATATTATTAATACATACTATCGTTAATGAATTCCAGCTTGAAAGGATTGACCATGCAACGCACCCTGTCCACCACCGCCCTGGCCTTGACGCTCGCGCTGGCGTCGCTGAGCGGCAGCGCCTTTGCCAGCACTGCAGAAAAGATCGCCGCTGTGCAAGCGGCCCGTTTCGATCTGACGCAGGCCATCCAAAGCGCACAGAGCCAGCATGGCCTTCAGGTCTTGCAAGCCGAGATCGACACCAAGAAAAAGCAGCCCATCTACGAAGTCAGCGGCATCAACGCCCAAGGCCGTGAGATCAAGCTCAAGTTCAGCGCGCTGGACGCTGCCCAGGTGCTGGAAAACAAGGACGACGGCGCCGCCGAGAAAAAGGACAGCGACCGTCTGGCCGCTGCCAAGATCAGCATCAGCGACGCCATCGCCACCGCCTTGAAGCACACCCCCGGCAAGGCCATCGAGGTGGACCTGGACGACCACCTGGGCGTGCTGACCTATGACGTGAAGATCATCAATGCGGCCAACACCGAGGTGGAAGTGCGCGTGCATGCCATCAACGGCAACATCCACCAGTAATCGGACCGAGCAGCAAGACACCCAGGCCAGCCCAGCGCTGGCCATTTTTTTTTGCCCAATGATCGGTCTCAGCCCAATGTTTGCGCCATGTACTGCGCATCGCCGCCATAGCTGTACAGCGCATCCCGCTCTTGGGCCAACCAGGGCAGCAGCGGCGCATAGCCCTTGCGCTGCCAATAGGGCTGCGAGCCCATCACAGAGACCAGCGCCGAGTAGCGCAGCCCATCGGCCTGCGCCTGTTGCAGCATGGCCTGCAACAGCGCAGAGGCCAGGCCCTCGCCCGCGCGCGCAGGGGCCACGGCCATGTCATGCAGGTACAAGGTATCGGCTGGGGAGGCACAGGCAAAGCCGCCATGCAGCGGCGTCACCTTGCCCAGCACGGACCGGTAGGCGGCCAGATAGGCCAGCACTTCACGGCCCTGCACGATCACCAGCGAGCACTGCCCAGGGCTGGCCAAGCGCTCGGCATACAGCGCGGCGCTCTCCATGAAGTCCGCGCCATAGCAGGCCAGCTGCACCTGCATCAGCCCATCGAGGTGCTGCGCGGTCAGAGGTTCAAGAGACCAGCGGGGCTGGTCGTGGGAAGAAAAACGCATCGCCCGATTGTCGGCGATGCCGCGGCGATCAACCCAAAGGCGCCAGCGGCTGCGCCGTCGATGCCGGCACCGTGGTGCGCGCCGCATTCATCACCATCGACAGCAGGCTGTAGTAGCCATTGATGCCGATCAGATCCATCACGCCCTTGTCGCCAAACCGCTGCTGGGCCCGGGCCCAGGTGGCGTCGCTCACTTGGCGCTGCTGGTGCAGCTCGACGCAGAAGTCATACACAACGGCCTCGTCCTCAGGCATCGCATCGGGGCGGCGGCCTTGGGCCACGGCGTCCACGGTCGCCTGGCTCACCCCTTCGCGCAGCGCAATCGGCGCATGGATGGCCCACTCCACCTGCTGCGTCCACTGGCGGGCAGTCACCAGGATCGCCAGCTCCGTCAGGCGCACACCGATGGCGCTGCGGTAGCGCAGGTACTCGCCCAGGCGCTGGGTGTGGTCCATCAGCTCGGGGCTGCGCAGCAAGGGCACAAAGGGCGATATCAGTGCGCCGCGCGGGCCATCAATGATGGGCTGGGCATAGCGGCGCTGTTCTTCGCTCCAGGCCTCCGGGGCCAAGGGCGGCATGCGGTCCTGGGAGGGCGTCATGGGCAGGTCTTTCCGATCGAGAAATGCAAGGGGTTCAGGCAGCAATGGCTTGCGTGGCAAGCACGGTGTCAATGGCATCGCCCAGGCGCTCGACCACCTGGTCGAGCTCCGCTTCGCTGCTGATGAAGGGCGGTGCCAGCAGCACATGGTCGCCATGCAGACCGTCAATCGTGCCACCCATGGGGTAGCACAGCAAGCCATGGGCCATGGCCTGGGCCTTGACCTTGGCATGCAGCTTGAACGCCGGGTCAAACGTGGCCTTGCTGCTGCGGTCCTGCACCAGCTCCACGCCCCAGAACAGGCCCCGGCCCCGGATGTCGCCGACATGCGGGTGCGCATCAAAGCGGGCATGCAGCTGTTTTTGCAGGTAGGCGCCGCGTGCCAGTACCTGGGGCAGCAGCTGGTCGCGCTGGATCACCTGCTGCACCGCCAGTGCGGCCGCCGCCGCCATCGCATGGCCGATGTAGGTATGGCCATGCTGGAACATGCCACTGCCGCTGCGCATGGCTTCGACGATCTTGCGCTGCGCCAGCACCGCGCCAATCGGCTGGTAGCCGCCCCCCAGGCCCTTGGCAATGGTCATCAGATCGGGGCTGATGCCCTCTTGCTCCACCGCATGCAGGGTACCGGTGCGGCCCATGCCGCACATCACTTCATCGGCAATCAGCAAGATGCCATAGCGGTCGCAGAGCGCGCGCAGTCCCTGCCAGTAACCCGGTGGCGCCGCCACCGCGCCCAGGGTTGCGCCCACCACCGGCTCGGCCACAAAGGCGATCACGTTGCCCGGGCCCAGCGCCTGGAACTTGGCATCGATCTCGGCCAGCAACCGCGCCACATAGGCGGGCTGGCTCTCGCCGTCCAGGCGGTCGCGGTACTCATAGGCCGGCGCCACGCGGCCCACGTCCATCAGGATGGGGGCAAACTGCTTGCGGCGCCATTCATTGCCGCCGACAGCCAAGGCACCCAAGGTGTTGCCGTGGTAGCTTTGGCGGCGCGCAACAAAGTGGGTGCGCTGGGGCTGGCCGATCTCGACGAAATACTGGCGCGCCATTTTCAGCGCCGCTTCCACCGCCTCGGATCCGCCGGAGACAAAGTAGACATCGGTCATGCCTGCGGGTGCATGCGCGACCAGGTGGTCGGCCAGCTCCTCGTGCACCTCGGTGGTGAAAAAGCTGGTGTGGGCATAGGCCAGCTGGTCGAGCTGGCGGTGCATCGCCGCCAGCACATCCGGGTGCGCATGGCCCAGGCAAGACACGGCCGCCCCGCCGCTGGCATCCAGGTAGGCCTTGCCGGCCTGGTCAAACAATTCCACGCCTTTGCCGCCCACTGCGACAAGAGGCACATGGGCCAGAGAACGATGGATGACATGGCTCATGCGAGCACTCCTTCACAATGCGTCACCAGCCCTGCGCCGGCAGCGATACGCATAGTATAAGGATCATTTGTATTTTTTCAATAGATTATTGGATCATTTGTTCCAAATCTGTCTGTATCCGTTCTCGGGCTTCTCCGCCCTCCCTCTCGCAATCTCTTCAACGCAAGCCGCCCACATAGCGCCTGGCAGAAGCCACCAGACCCTGCGGTGCAGCAGGATCGGCGGCCGGCACCGCCGCTGCAGTTGCCAGGGTCGCTGACGCTGGTGCTGGCGCACCCGGCAGACTGGCCGCAAAGCGCAGCGCCAGCCGCTCGAGCTCCGCATCCTCGTGGCTGCGGGCATAGTTCAGCGCAAACTGGGCCATCGCCTGGCCATAGGCGGTATCGCTGGCCATCCACTCGGTATCGGTCACCCGGCCCGTCTTGCGGCGCAGCGCCACATGCAAATGCGCGGCGATGGCCAGGCGTTCACTGTCGTTCATACAAGCTCCTCCGTGGCAGAACCTGATGGGCAGGCTGCACGCCCAAGGCGGTGCAACCCGGTGGCGCGGCGGCGCAGCGCGGCACCGCGCATGGCAACTCAGTTTTGGCTTTCCTGGTGCAGGCTGACATCCAGCCCATCGAGCTCCTGCTGCGCCGTCACCCGCAAAGGCAGAACCACACGGATCAAGGTCAGCAAAATGGCGCTGCCCACCGCGCTGTAGAGGGCCACCGCCGCCACCGCGACCAGCTGGTTCAGCACCGTGGCGTCCACCCCGGCAATGGCCCGGTCGGCAAACACGGCGGTGAGCAGTGAGCCGGCAATGCCGCCCACGCCGTGCACGCCAAACACATCAAGCGAGTCATCCACACCCAGCCGGCGCTTGAGCCAGGTGGCGCCCCAAAAGCAGGCCACGCCCGCGATCAGGCCAATGGCGACCGCACCGCCTACCTGCACAAAACCGGCAGCCGGTGTGATGGCCACCAGGCCACCAATCAGGCCCGAGAGCACACCCAGCAAGGTGGGGGCGCCGCGCACCCACCACTCGACCAGCATCCAGGACAGCGCACCAGCCGCAGCGGCCACCATGGTCACCAGCATGGCCAGCGCGGCCCGGCCATCGGCCGACAGGGCCGAGCCGGCATTGAAGCCAAACCAGCCAATCAGCAGCAGTGCGGCGCCCATCGCGGTCCAGCCCAGGCTGTGCGGCTCAAAGGCCTGGCGGCCATAGCCCTGGCGCCGGCCCAGCATGGCCGCGCAGACGAGCGCTGACACCCCCGCATTGACGTGCACCACCGCGCCGCCGGCAAAGTCCAGCGCGCCCAGCTTGTTGAGCCAGCCATCGCTCTCCCACACCCAATGGGCCACCGGTGCATAGACCAGCACACTCCACAGCGCAGAGAACAGCAGCAGTGCCGAAAAGCGCATGCGCTCGACCACGGCGCCAATGATCAAGGTGGTGGTGATGACGGCAAACGCCATCTGGAACAGCGCATACAGCGATTCGGGCAGGTGCGGCGCCAGGTGGCTGACGGACACGGTGCCCGCCGCCGCATCCAGGCGCATGGGCGAGAACCAGGCCCTCTCCAGCCCGCCCAGCCAGGCCGACGACTTGCTGAATGCCAGCGAATAGCCCAGCGCAAACCAGGTCAGCGCCACCATGGCCGCCACCGCAAACACCGCCACCATGGTATTGACCACGTTCTTGCGCCGCACCAGCCCGGCATAGAAGAGCGCAATGCCCGGCAGTGTCATCAGCAACACCAGCACCGTAGAGACCAAGAGCCAGGCCGTATCGGCCTTGTCAATCGCAGCCATCTGCACCATTTGCATGCCATCCCCTTTGTACGTTGTCATCCATTGAGGGTTTGTTTCAAAAGGTAGCAGTTTTTATGCCATGGGCAGGCAAGGCCCCTGGATACGGGGTCTGCAGGCATGCGCAGCGATGGCAACGCATGAGTCCGGGGCCAGATCGCACCACATCGGTGCCCTGGGCCATCGGCCCCCCAAAGCAAAACCGGCGCATGCATCGCTGCAGGCGCCGGTCTCCAAGACAGGGGCGAAAACGGGATTCAGTCCGCCGCGAACACCTTGCCCGGGTTCATCAGCCCCAGCGGATCGAGCGCCTGCTTGATCGCGCGCATCGCAGCCAGCTCCTGCGGGGTGCGGCTAAAGCCCAGGTAGGGCATCTTGTGCAGGCCAATGCCATGCTCGGCAGAGACACTGCCCTGGAACTGCTGCACCAGGCCGTACAGCACGGCTTCCAGCGCCTCGTCCTCGCCGTTGATGGTTTGGCTGTCGGTGGTCACGTGCAGGTTGCCGTCGCCCACATGGCCAAAGAACAGGCTGTGGTGGCCGGGCCAGCGCGCATCAAAGGCAGCGCGGCAGGCAGCGGCAAAGCGGCCAATGTCCACCTGAGGCAGGCTGACGTCAAAGTTCACCGGCGGGTGCATGTGCGCGGTCATCTCGGCCGGCGCCTCGCGCAGCTTCCACAGGCTCCTGGCCTGCTCGTTCGATTGCGCAATCACCGCGTCCACCACCTCGCCGGCCTCCATGGCCTCGCCCAAGGCCTCTTCCACCGCAGCGCGCAACGCGGCCTCGTCCTTGCCGTCCACATCGATCAGCGCCTGCAGCGGATGCTGCTGGGCAAACGCGGGCTGGAGCTTTTGCCACTGCATGGAGGTCTGCACAAAGTCGCTCCACATCAGCTCGAACGCGGCCACGCTGTTGCCAAAACGGGCCTGCATGCGCGCCAGCACCGCCAGCGCCTCGTCAAAGCCCGGCAGGGCCACCATGCAGGTGGCCTTGGCCTGCGGAGCGGGCCGCAGGCGCAGCAGCACGCGGGTGATGATGCCCAGGGTCCCCTCGGCACCGATAAAAAACTGCTTGAGGTCGTAGCCGGTGTTGTTCTTCAGCATGGGCCGCAGCATCGGCAGCACCGTTCCATCGGCCAGCACCACCTCCAGCCCCAGCACCTGCTCGCGCATCATGCCGTTTTGCAGCACGCCATTGCCCCCTGCGTTGGTGGAGACATTGCCGCCAATCTGGCAGCTGCCACGTGCGCCCAGGTCCACACCAAACACCCAGCCGGCCGCCACGGCCGCTTCCTGCACCGTCTGCAGGCTCACCCCTGCCTGCACGGTCATCAGGCCGGTGCGCGCATTCACGTCCTCGATCTGCTGCATGCGGTCCATCGCCACCGCCACGCCATGGGCCACTGGCACCGCCGCGCCGGCCAACCCGGTCAGGCCGCCCTGCGGCACCACCGGCACCCGGTGGGCATGGCAGATGCGCAGCAAGGCGCTGACCTCTTCGGTGCTGCGCGGGCGCAGCAGCGCCAGTGGTGGCACCGGCGGCGTGCCGCTCCAGTCGGTCCAGTACTTCTGCGCAATGGCGTCTGCGCCGCGCGAAAAGCCGTTAGGGCCCAGCGCTTGCTCAAGGTCGGTCCAGAAAGCCGCCGCAGGAGCGGCTGCCGCGTTGTCGGTGCGAGAGGTAGTCATAGCCCGCTATTGTCGGGCGGTTTGCCCGGCAGGCGCCCGCTGCCAGCAGCAAAACCTGCTGGGCCGGTACAGCAAAAAGCGGCATCCCGGGCCTGCCGTGCAAGCGCTGGATACCGCTTTTGGAGGAGCCGGGATCAGCGTGCCGATTGCTGCACGTAGGCCAGCAAGGTCTCCACCATGCGGCGCACATGGGGCTGCACCTTGGCGGCTACGGCCGGCAGGTAGTCAAACGGCATGTGCTCCTGCATATAGCTGCTCTGCGTCATCTCCAGCTGGATGGCATGCACGTTCTGTGCCGGCTGGCCATAGTGGCGCGTGATGTAGCCGCCCTGGAAGCGGCCATTGAGCACGCTGGTGAAGCCGTCGGCCTCGCCTTTGCGCGCCTCGGCCAGCAGCGCCTCGCCCAGGCCTTCGCCGCAGCTGGCGCCCTTGTTGGTGCCCAGGTTCAGATCGGGCAGCTTGCCCTCAAAAAAGCGCGGCAGTACCGACTGGATCGAATGCGCATCCCACAGGCCCGCAGCGCCATGCTGGGCCTGGATGCGGGCCAGCTCGGCGGCCAGCTGGTCGTGGTAGGGCTTCCAGACCTGGTCGCGGCGCTGGGCAATCTCGGCATCATCGGGCTGCAGCGCGGCGCTTTGGTAGACGGGGGTGTCGGCAAAGGTGTCCACCGGGCACAGGCCGGTGACGCTCTGGCCGGGATAGAGGCTGGCGCCATCGGGGGGACGGTTCATGTCCACGACCAGGCGCGAATGCGTGGCCACCAGGGTCGAGGCGCCGATCTCCTGCGCAAAGGCGTAGAGCAGCGGCAGGTGCCAGTCGGTGTCATGCACCTCGCGCGCCTCGGGCGTAAAGCGCTCGGCCAGCGCCGGCGGCACATAGGTGCCCACATGGGGGAAGGAGATCAGCAGCGGCGCCGTGCCTTGGCGGAACTCGAAGGCGGCGCGGTCGGTTTCAAAATGCATGGATCATGGCTCCTGAAGAAGTTCGGTGCGCGCGGTGACAAAGCTGCGCTGCGCGCTGTGGTGCAGCGGGTGGCGGCCGTCAGCCACGCGGCACTGGCCGCCCACCCAGACACTGGCCACCGCACTGCTGCGGCTGCTGGCAAACACATGGGCATCGAGCTGCTCGGACGCCGGCAAGCCGGCCAGCGCCAGGTGCTGGCCATCGAGCACCACCCAATCGGCCTGCTGGCCCACGGCCAGGCCAGCCACCGCGCGGCCGCTGGCCTGCGCGCCGCCCTGCACGGCCGCCAGCAGCATATGGCTGCCCACATGCGGCTGCTGCGCACTGGCCGCCACATTGCGCTGCTGCGATTGCAGGCGCTGGCTGTACTCCAGCATCATCAGCTCTTCAGCGGCGTTCACGCCGATATGGCTGTCCGAGCCAATGCCCCAGCGGCCCGCGCCGGCCTGCCAGCGCGGCAGATCGAAGATGCCGTCGCCCAGGTTGGCTTCGGTCAGCGGGCACAGGCCGGCCACCGCCTGCGAGGCGGCGGCAGCGGCGTATTCGGCCTCGTCCATGTGTGTCGCATGCACCAGGCACCAGCGCGCGTCCACCGGCATATGGTCCAGCAGCCAGGCCACCGGGCGCTGGCCGCTCCAGGCGACGCAGGCGTTGACCTCGGCCATCTGCTCGGCAATGTGGATGTGCACCGGCGCCTGGGCGCTCAGCGCATGCAGGCCTTGCACGGCCTCCTGCAAGGCCTGGGGTGCCACGGCGCGCAGCGAATGCGGTGCCAGGCCCAGCGCTGCGCCTTGGGCGCTGCAGGCCGGTGCCAAGGTTTCCAGCAGGCGCAGCATGTTGTCGGTGCTGCGGATGAAGCGTTTTTGTCCCTCATTGGGCGCCTGGCCGCCAAAACCGCTGTTCTGGTACAGCACCGGCAGCAAGGTGATGCCGATGCCCGCCGTCTGCGCCGCCCGCAGCAGCGCCAGGCTCAACTCGCCATCGGGCGCATAGGCCTGGCCATCGGGTCGGTGGTGCAGGTAGTGGAACTCGCAGACGCTGGTGTAGCCCGCTTCGAGCATCTCGATGTACAGCCAGGTGGCAATCGCCTCCAGGTGCTGAGGGCCCAGCCGGGCCGCAAAGCGGTACATCAGGTTGCGCCAGCTCCAAAAGCTGTCTTGCGCCTGGCCCCGGAACTCCGACAGCCCGGCAAAGCCGCGCTGGAAGGCATGCGAATGCAGATTGGGCATGCCCGGCAGCACGGGGCCGGCGGCCTGCGCCACACCAGCGCAGCGGGCTGCCTCCACGCCCGTTTCGATGGAGGTAAAGCGGCCTTGCGCATCCCAGCGCAGCAGCACGTTCTGGGCCCAGCCGCTGGGCAGCAAGGCCTGGGCGGCAAACAGTTGGTTATGGGTATTCATCGCATCAGACACCGGCAGCTACCTCCTGCAGCGCGACGGCGATCAACCAGGCATCGTGGCTGCTCGCCTCCAGCTGCAATGGCTGGCCCAGCGCGGCGGTCCAGTACAGGCCGTCTTCGCCACCGGCCGTCAAGGCGGCCGACTGCGCAGGCAAGCGCCAGCTGCCGGCGCGCGCCAGCAGCAGGCCCTGGGTGCTGCCCAGTTGCAGGCTGCCACCCCGGTGGATGGTGACCTGCGCCTGCACCCGGCCACGCCGGGTCATCACATTCAGATCCTGCGAGGCGCCGCCCAGCAGCTGGCAGTCCAGCGCCACATCGCCCGAAAACGCAAAAGGCTGCAGGCAGTGCTGCAGCAGGTGGTCTACGCTGCCATCGGCTGCTTGCAAATGCACGCCGTCACCGTCCAGCAAGGTGATGATGCGGTCGACGCCTGCAAAGGCCGAGAACGGCCCGCTGCTGGCAATTTGCGCAATGCTGATGCGCCAGGCAAAACTGTCGATACTTGCGCCAGGCGGCCAGCACAGCACCTCCTGGGTGGTGCCGCCGCCGTTCTTCCATGGCGTAGCGGGCAGCGCGCTGCTGCTGAAAAATTGCATGCTCATAGCTACCCGTTTATTGCTTGGTCAACACGGCCTGCAAAAAGCTGCGCGTGCGCTCCTTGGTCGGGTTGCTGAAGATGGTCTGCGGATCGCCGGCTTCGATGATGCCGCCGCCATCCATGACGACAACCACATCGGCCACTTCCTTGGCAAAGCCCATTTCATGGGTCACCACCATCATCGTCATGCCTTCTGCAGCCAGCATCTTCATCACCTGCAGCACCTCGCCCACCAGCTCGGGGTCGAGCGCCGAGGTGGGCTCGTCAAACAGCATCACCTTGGGGCGCATCGCCAGCGCACGGGCAATCGCCACGCGCTGCTTTTGCCCCCCCGAGAGGCTGCCGGGCATCGCATCGGCCTTGTGGGCCAGGCCCACCTTTTGCAGCAGGTCATGCGCCAGCGCATCGGCATCCTTGCGGCTGAGGCCATGGAGCTTGCGCGGGCCCAGGGTCACGTTGTCCAGCACCGACAGGTGCGGGAACAGGTTGAAGGACTGGAACACCATGCCGACCTCTTCGCGCAGCGCGTTGAGGGCTTTCTCGGGCAGCATCTGGCCGTCCTGCACCAGCGTGCGGCCACAGATGTCGATGCGGCCGCCTTGCGGCGCCTCCAGCCCATTGCAGCAGCGCAGAAAGGTGCTCTTGCCCGAGCCGCTGGGGCCGATGACGACCACCACCTGTTTGGGCTTGACATCGAAGTCGATGCCGTCGAGCACCACATGCGTGCCATAGGCCTTGCGCAGGCCACGGATGCGGATCATGGATTCGGAATTCAACGGAGCTGCGGTCATTGCACCATGCCTCCAGCGCGCATGCGCTTCTCAAAATGGCGCAGTGCCAGGGTGGTCACGCCGGTCAACACAAAATAAATCACGGCAATCGCCAAATACACTTCCAGCGAGCGGTAGGACACGCTGATGATCTTCTGGCCCTGGTGCATCACATCGTGGATGGTCAGCAGCGAGACCAGCGCCGAGTTCTTGATCAGTGCAATGAACTCGTTGCCCAGCGGCGGAATCATCCGCACGATGGCCTGGGGCAGGATCACCGACAGCATGGCCTGGCCGGACGACATGCCGATGGAGCGCGCTGCCTCCATCTGGCCGCGGTCGATGGACTGGATGGCGCCACGCACCACTTCGGACACATAGGCGCCCGAGTAGATGCCCAGGCCCAGCACGCCGCAGGCAAAGGCCGGCAGCATGATGTTGAACTGCGGCAGACCAAAGAACAGGATGAACAGCTGCACCAGGAGCGGCGTGCCCCGGATCACGGCCACATAGGCTGTGCAGATGCTGTAGATGATCCTGTTCTTGGGGTTGAGCCGGCCAATGCCGATCAGCAGACCCATCACGCAACCCAGCACCAGCGCTGCGGCCGTG
>Ga0308165_1000546_pt1 | contig 67967 bp, 57 predicted proteins | sample PhyWR2_FD_201032 | JGI IMG/M metagenome (GOLD analysis project Ga0308165, IMG submission 201032) | Phyllosphere microbial communities from UC Gill Tract Community Farm, Albany, California, United States - DLSLW.R2 | ecosystem: Host-associated > Plants > Phyllosphere > Unclassified | place: USA... | reverse complement strand
ACCACCTTTAAAATAAAGCAATCAATCATGTACTTTGATCAGTACTCCATTAACCTCGCTTTCGCTACATTGACATCTCTTTTAAGAACTTGGTGACCTGGTAAGCCTCACGGCCGGTCGTATATATCTTCGAAATTCAGTTTCGGAAAGTCGTTGTCGTCTTCCCTCAGTTTCTCCCGTTTCAATCTTTTTTTCTTCCTTCCCGACATCCGCCGTTCCGGTTTTTTTACCCTTCCTTATCGTTGGGAGTGCAAAGGTAGGAATCTTTTTTAAACTTCCAAATAAAATAATTTTTATTTTTTCGCCCTCTTTTTCTTCTTTCCCCCCATTTCAATCCGCCTTCTTTCAAAGGCGTGCCGCCTCTTCCGGACCGGGCTGCAAAGGCAACAATATTTTCTTCTTCTTCAACATTTATTTAAAAATAACTATCGCTTCCCTTTCTCTATTGCACGCTTTTCAGTGTTGTCCCCTTCTCCGAAGCGGGATGCAAAAGTAGAAAAAATTACCGCCCTCACAGAAGAAATAGACAATATACCGAAGGTATTTTTATAACCACATGGTTTACAGATAGAAAAAATAACACACCAGGTAAAACATTTTGACTAGAACGCTGCACTGGGCAACTATCAGTAGATAAATAAACTTTTTACTCAAACGTCATTATGTATAGTATAGACGGTTTTTTAACATTAAGGGGCACTAAGGCCATTGAGAAAATATTTTTTTCGGTTTATTACTGATGCAGAATTTAGCGGTCATCAATTTTAGTGAGGATGATTTAGTACGCAACTCTGCTACCAAAAGCCAAACAAAAAAAATATACAACCACTATGAAGTATGCAAGATGTTTTTAGGATAAACAATCCAGCTCATATTGCCGGCAAACAGATTTTATTGCTTAATGATATAATTCCCATCCACGCAACATTGGAGGCAGGAGCAACAGAACCGCTGAACAGTGGCGCGGCAAAAGTAAGCATCGCTGGAATAGCTTTTGTGGAGTAAGTGGCGCTACTAATGTTTATATATACCTATTGTAAGTACTCGAACATTTTTCTAAGTTTGATTTATGCGTTCAATTATTTACTTACTGTTATTAACCTTAGTCCTTGCCTCGGCCTGCAGGAAGGGAGAACGCATAACTACTGATACAAATGCCAAATTGAGCATTGCAAATGAGCGGCTGTTATTCGATACCATTTTCACCTCAGTAGGATCTACAACGAAGCGGCTTAAAATTATTAACGAAAATAATGATGCGGTTAAAGTTTCGGAAATTAAGCTGGCTGGCGGTAATGCATCCGCGTTCAGTTTAAATATCAACGGAGAAAATACACTGAATAAAAATGACCTGGTAATAAATGGCCTGGACTCTATAAACCTTTTTGTAAAGGTAACCATTAATCCAAATTCGCAAAATCTTCCTTTTTTGGTCCAAGATTCAATCATATTAAATACGAATGGCAACAGACAGGTTATCCAACTTTCGGCTTATGGCCAAAATGCTGTATTTATTAATGAATCGATTATTGGCACCAACACTGTATGGACAAAATCTCTACCTTATATAATCAGCGGATCGATAACCGTTAAAAATGGTTTCTCTTTAACCATCCAACCTGGCGCTAGAGTTTATTTTCATAAAGATGCCAATTTAAATGTAGACGGAAACCTGACTGTTAACGGAACTGCTGCAGAACCGGTATTATTCTGTAGTGATCGAATAGAGGAGATTTACAGCGATGAGCCGGGTCAATGGAAAGGCATTTTCTTAAAGCGCAATGGCAATGGATTGATTAAAAACGCAACGATCAAAAATGCATCTGTGGGTATTACTTCCGATTCATTATCATCAACTGCTAGTCCTAAGTTAATTTTAAGCAACTGCACCATCAAAAACATGCAGGTAGCTGCCTATATTGGTTACCATTCGGAACTGCTGGCTTTCAACAACCTAATGTTTAATTGTGGCAATTACCTAATTTACGCTGTTGGTGGGGGGAACTACAATCTGAAACAGAATACTTTTGCAGGCTATAACCGTAATTTTCCGAGAAAAACAGCATCACTTAGCTTTTCCGACTATTTATCGGCTTCGGCTTACAACAAACTGCAGTTGGATATTGTAAACAATATTATTTGGGGGAACTTAACTAACGAATTAGATATCCAACCGAAAACCTCAATAACAGTCCAGCTTAACTTGTTGAACAATTTAATCCGATCTACCACCAACAGCTACAGTGGCAATGGCAATATTTTAAATGCCGATCCTCTTTTTATCAATAAAGACTCGGAAAATTTCGAGATATCGACAACTAGCATAGTCAGGAAAAAAGGTTATGATTTAAGCGCCGATCCTTATTACACTAATTACCTAAGCAAAGATATAATTGGCAACACCAGAATTTCTCCCTCAACTATAGGAAGTTACGAGAAATAACTACTTTTTTTCACCTTTCCCAAAACAAATCGGAAAGAATTTACGTTTATATATTCGAGAGCGTTAATTTAGATGGTAAGGGTCGATATTTCTATAAGAGTATCGGCCCTTTACTTTTACCGGTATTCTACCTTTGAACATGATTACTCATTTAAGCAGTTGTCTTGAACAGGGTTTTTAGAATTTAGCAATGCTAGAATAACACTAGTAAATAATAAATTCCATTTTACATCCTCCGTCATTAAACACAAAAAGAGCTTTACAACTTAATGCAAGGCTCTTTAATGTATGTATTTTTTATACTATTTATAAAGCGGGAATGCGCTTACCAATTTAATTACCTCAGCTTTCACCGCATTTAAGTTGGCTTCATCTTCAGGATTAGTTAAAACCCTATCGATAAGATCAACAATCTGGTCCATTTCTGTTTCTTTTAAACCACGTGTTGTAATTGCTGCAGTACCAACGCGGATACCCGAAGTTACAAATGGTGATTTATCATCAAAAGGAACCATGTTTTTGTTCACTGTAATTTCTGCCTTCTCCAATGCATTTTCGGCTACTTTACCAGTAATATTTTTATTGCGGAGATCGATCAGCATTAAGTGGTTATCTGTACCGCCCGAAATAATACCATATCCTTTAGCAACAAATGCCTTAGCCATTGCCTGCGCATTAGCCGCAACCTGTTTAATGTATGTTCCGTACTCATCACTTAAAGCCTCGCCGAATGCAATTGCCTTAGCTGCAATAATATGCTCTAATGGACCACCTTGTGTACCAGGGAAAACTGCCATATCAAGCAAATTACTCATTAAACGAATCTCGCCCTTAGGTGTTTTTAATCCCCATGGGTTTTCGAAATCCTGTCCCATCATAATCATACCGCCACGTGGTCCACGCAAAGTTTTGTGTGTAGTAGTAGTTACAATATGACAGTGAGGAAGTGGGTTGGCCAATAATCCTTTTGCGATTAAACCTGCCGGGTGCGAAATATCGGCTAAAACCAAAGCACCAACTTTATTAGCTACTGAGCGGATAAACGCATAATCCCACTCGCGCGAGTAGGCAGAAGCACCACAGATGATTAATTTAGGTTTTTCAGCTAAAGCAACTTCTTCTAATTTTTTATAGTCGATCAGTCCGGTTTCTTTTTCAACACCATAAAATAGAGGTTGATATAATTTACCAGAAAAATTAACAGGAGAACCGTGTGTTAAGTGACCGCCGTGAGAAAGGTCAAATCCTAATATTTTATCGCCTGGTTGCAAAACAGCAAGCATTACAGCAGCGTTGGCCTGTGCACCAGAGTGTGGCTGAACGTTCACCCATGCCGCACCAAACAATTCTTTTGCTCTATCGATAGCAATCTGCTCTATCACATCTACCACCTGACAGCCGCCATAGTAACGTTTTCCTGGTAAACCTTCGGCATATTTATTGGTCAATACCGATCCGGCAGCTTCCATTACCTGTTTGCTTACAAAGTTTTCTGATGCAATAAGCTCTAAACCATGCTCTTGGCGGTTTAACTCCTTATCAATAAGTTCAAAAATTTGGTTGTCGCGTGTCATCATTATATTAGGTTTGTATTTTTTTTGCAAAAGTAAGAAATTCAAATTTAATTTAGGCCGTATTAGGATAATGCTTTCACATTAAAGTTGTTAAAGCCGCTCCCAATGGTTATCTCTACGATCTGCTGTTGCAACATTTCTAAAATGGCGAGAAAATTATAAACGAAATGCACTTTATTTTCCGAATTTTTAAGTACCAGTGCGAAATCGATCTGTTTATTGATATCGAGCAGGTTGGCAATAAAGTGCTTTTGCTGCTCGATGGTATAGGGATATTGCACGACGGTATGTTTCACCTCTTCGCTACGCAGCTCATACTTCTGCATGGTCCGGTGATAGACGGTTAAAAGTTTATAAAGATCCAACGACAACAGTTCATCCTGATGGCTGGAAGAGGCTGCTGCCAAAGTAAGATCGTAAGCAATATTGCCGCGATGGTCTTGCTTCAGACGTTCTTCTTCAAAAACTTTCATTTCTTCTGCGGCAGACTTAAACTGTTTGTAGGCAATTAGCCTTGCAATCAGGTCCTGCTCCGAATTGATTTCATTTCCCGCCTCATCAACTTCAATTCTTGGCAATAACATTTTAGATTTAATCCGCATCAGGGTTGCCGCAACCAAAATAAATTCGCTCGCTACCTCTACATTTAAAGCGAGGAGCTGATGGATGTAGGCCAGAAAATCGTTCGTAATCTTTGCAATCTCCACATCCTGGATGCTAAGTTCGTCGCGCTCTATGAAGAACAACAACAGATCGAAGGGACCTTCGAATACGGGAAGCTTTATTTCAAAATTCTCTGCCTGCATGTGAAAGCACAAACATAGTGAAAAAAGGCTAACTGTTTGAATCGGCAAACTGCTTAACAGCTATAGCCTACTAATCGCCTAAACACAAACAGTTTAACCTTTACATTTGTACGATTATTTTTCTCTTCTATATTAAAACAAATTTACCTTACTTTGTATCTTGTTTTTTACCATAAATTTCGAATGCAAGTAAAAGCTGGCCCCCTATTATCTAAAATCAACTATCCTGCTGATTTAAAGCAATATAGCGAATCTGACTTAGAACAAATAAGCCAGGAATTACGACAGTATATTATTGATGTTGTAAGTGTTAACGGAGGCCATTTTGCATCCAGTCTTGGTGTGGTTGAGCTAACTGTAGCCTTACACTATGCCTTAAATACACCCTACGATAAGTTGGTCTGGGACGTAGGCCACCAGGCTTACGGACATAAAATCTTAACTGGTCGGAGAGATTTATTCCACACCAACCGTGTATATAAAGGCATTAGCGGTTTCCCGAAAATTTCGGAAAGTGAATACGATACCTTTGGTGTAGGTCACTCTTCTACTTCCATCTCGGCGGCTTTGGGTATGGCAGTAGCTTCACAGTTAAAAGGCGAAACAGACAGACAGCACGTTGCCATTATTGGTGATGGTGCTATGACTGCAGGACTGGCTTTTGAGGGATTAAACCACGCGGGAATCGAAAACAGCAATGTACTGGTGATCCTGAATGATAACTGCATGTCTATCGATCCGAATGTGGGTGCTCTTAAAGAATATTTAACGAGCATTACCATTTCAAAATCATACAACCGTTTCCGTGATGATATTTCTCATGTACTTACAGGCCTTTCCAAACTTGGACCCAATGCACATAAGTATGTTAAAAAAATAGAGAAAAGCATCAAAGGAACTTTGCTGAAACAAAGTAATTTATTCGAAGCGTTAAACTTTAGGTATTTTGGTCCTGTTGATGGGCACGATGTAAAGCGTTTGGCTCAGGTTATAAAAGATTTATCAGCTATCCCGGGGCCAAAGCTGCTTCACTGTATTACGGTGAAGGGTAAAGGTTTTGCACTGGCAGAAAAAGATCAAACCGTGTGGCATTCGCCAGGCCTTTTTGATAAAATTACCGGAGAAATAAAAAAAAGCATTCCAGATAAGCCACAACCACCAAAATACCAGGATGTTTTTGGACATACCATTGTGGAACTGGCTGAAGCCAATGATAAAATTGTAGGGATTACGCCTGCTATGCCATCAGGCTCATCATTAAACATCATGATGAAAGCGATGCCGAAACGCGCATTTGATGTCGGTATTGCTGAGCAACATGCAGTAACATTCTCTGCCGGATTGGCGACTCAGGGCCTGGTTCCTTTTTGTAATATCTATTCGAGCTTTATGCAAAGGGCATACGATCAGGTAATCCATGATGTAGCCATCCAAAAATTAAATGTTGTTTTTTGTTTAGATAGGGCAGGACTAGCAGGAGCCGATGGCGCAACGCACCATGGGGCTTATGATATCGCTTATATGCGCTGCATCCCAAATCTAGTGATTTCTTCTCCGATGAATGAGGAAGAATTGCGTAACCTCATGTTTACTGCTCAACAAGAAAATGTAGGTCCGTTCGTCATCCGTTATCCGCGGGGTAATGGGGTAATGCCCGATTGGAAAAGACCTTTCAAAACATTAGAAATTGGCAAAGGGCGTAAAATATGTGATGGCGAAGATGTAGCTTTATTAACGATTGGCCATGTAGGTAATTTTGCTGTAGAAGCAAGAGCCGAACTAAACAGCGAGGGTTTCTATCCAGCACATTATGATTTACGTTTTGTTAAGCCATTGGATGAGAAACTATTGCATGAAGTGTTTGCCAAATACAAAAATGTAATCACCGTAGAAGATGGCTCATTACCAGGAGGGGTAGGATCTGCTGTACTAGAATTTATGGCCGATCATGGTTATAGCGCAAATGTAATCCGATTAGGTATACCAGATCAGTTTATCGAGCACGGCGAACAGGCCGAACTTTGGGCGGAATGTGGTTACGATAAGAATGCGATTATTGAAGCCGTGAGAAAAGTTGCCGTGAAAAGAACAACCAATAGTATGGCGGGATAGAGTATTTTGTCGCTTATCTTAAATCCAGAAATGATGGAAAATGTAAGATGGGTGATGAGGGTAAACACTACAATAGTAGAAAGAATATAAATGATATTAAATACAAAAGCCTCAGTCAAATTAACTGAGGCTTTTGTTATATACTGTAAACTGCTTAAAAATCAGTATACAGATTTCTAAATGAGCTACGTAAGCCGAAGGTGATTAAACCTGTGTTGTTTTTACCCAAGCTATTACTTTCTCGCCTCAATATACCGCCCAATTCTAAGCGTAAATTGTATTTAGGATTAATTACATAAGCAACTTTTCCTTCTGCATATAAAAGATCAGTACGGATGCCTTGTGTGGTGTAATTGCCATTAGGTTGTACGGCATCTGTATACGGTTCGAAAATGTTCTTGCCGTAATTTTGTCCAGCTATATCCAATCCATATTTGGCATACATTAATTCGCCACTAAAATCAAAACGTTTGTAAGAATAGTTTAGCAAGCCAACAAGCTCCCTAAAGTTAGCACCCATTGGATGGGCCAAAGGCTCATTATAGTTCGCGTAATTACCAATACGCGTTCTTGAAGAAAAAGTATAGGGTTTGGCCGTATTATATTCTAATAAATAATTTAAACCTTCAACTTTAAAAACATCGGCGCCTCTTAAACCCAATTGCCAGCCATACTTATTTCTAGAGCTCCCAGAACTAGAAAAGAAATTTTTAGCTTCAAATTCATCTAATGAGAATTGTCCGTATGCAACCAATTCTTTTGCAAATTTATATTTTCCTGTGAAGCCAATTAAAGCATTATCAGGAGAGCCACTAGAAGCTTCTACAGGGCGTAGGAAGATAATTGGATTTGCATAACCCCAATCAAAACCTCTTCTATTTCCAGCCTCATCTGTCTGTGCCCATACTATTGAATCAAAAAATCCAATAGATAGTCTGTTGTTCACATTCCAATCTAAATAATGAAATACTCCTCCTTTTTTGCGGTTGCCGGCATCATAAGATAATTTAGTTGCACCGGGATCCTGCATCGAGGTCCACATCGCCATATACTGCACATTCCCTAGGTTACCGGTCAATTTCAAGAATGGAGCAGGAGATGAAAAGTCGGACAATAACAATGAACGATAACCATCCCCAATAAATGTTTTGTCATAACCGGCAGTAATGTTTAGATATTTTATCGGGGTATATGATACCGTTGCAGTTACATAGGACCAATCTTTAGTTAACTTACCAAAACTTCTATCATAAGATTGGCCTGGCACGACTTGGTTCTTATTTATATAATCATCATAATAAGATGCGAAACGCCCTTGATTTTCAAATCCACTCGTATAAAAAGAAAACTTCTTCCCAATAGTACCACCAACCTGATAGCCACGCGTATTTAGATAGGTTGTCTTTTTACCAGAGGCATCACGCCCGATCTGAAAATCTGGCAAGAAATCAGCATATACTGTGTAATCATCTTTTTGTATATCGAGTAAATGTTCTTGAAATAATTTCCTCGATACCCACGATTTTCTTGTTGAGTCTGTTCCTATACTTAACAATCTATTACTCTTATCACGCAGCAAACTGTCATCAATAAAAAAAGGTTTTAACGAACTGTGTATGCGTGTATTCGGATTATATACCTCACCACTTAATTTCTGGTAAAACTGAAAGGAATAGGGTTGATAAACAGCTTGAGCCTTCAGCTCATGGATAGATACAACTAAAAATAGGAGGAATAAGATTTTCTTCATCTGATAAATTTTAATTCGAGCGGCAAAGAACGTGATTATTTATGAATATACCAGTCTTCTAAAAGCTCTATAAAAGAAAAGCCCTTTCGGGCTTTGTAGTCTTTACTTACTAAAAGGCATTTTCTTCGCCCTTAGCCATATTGATCACCGTCATAAAAATGATTTTCACATCCAACATGGCACTCCAGTTCTCCAGGTACCAGATATCATGTTCAACCCTTTTCACCATTTTGTAATCTTCTTTGGTTTCGCCACGGTAACCGTTTACCTGAGCCCAACCAGAAATGCCCGGTTTTAAAAAGTGGCGTACCATAAACTGATCGACAATTCCTTTATATTGTTCGGTGTGGCTTAACATATGGGGGCGTGGGCCAACTACACTCATATGCCCCATAAATACATTAAAAAACTGAGGTAATTCATCCAGACTCGATCTTCTTAAAAATTTGCCAATTGGGGTTATCCGATCATCATTTTTACTGGCTTGTCGCTTATCACTATCCGAGTTCATCCGCATGCTCCTGAATTTAAAACACCAGAAAGGCTCATCATCTCTACCGCTACGCAGTTGCTTAAACAACACCGGCCCTTTACTTTGTATTTTTATCAATATCGCAATTATCGGGTACAACCAGCTCAGTACAAATAAAATTACCAAACCGCTAAAAACCACATCAATCGCACGTTTTTTAAAGCGGTTGTGGATTTTCTCCAAAGGTTCTGAACGCAGAGAAATCACGGGAAATTCGTTCCCTAAATAACTTACAGTATATGGCGATAACAAGGCTCCACTAATATCTGGGATAAATTTTAACCGTACACATTGGCGTTCTGCTTCTTCAGTTAACAAACTCATATCACCCATTCGATCTGGTGCGATGGTAACATAAATATCTTTAATACCTTTATCTACCGCCATTTTAAACTGACGGCCTACTACATCAGATATTTGTCCATTACGATCTAAATAATCCTCTGTAACATCATTAATAAATCCGTGGAACTCAATATAACGTTGCTTCTCAAAATAACTAGCCAGTTGCAAACCAGTGGCATTATTACCCATAATAGCAACAGACTTGACACCACGCAAATGATTAAATAGCAAAAATTGGAATGATGTACCAATGAAGCGATTTACCAAAAATAAAATCGCCAACATACCATAAAAAATAACTAGAAAAGATCTAGAAAAATCGTTTTGTTTAGAGAAGAAAAGATAAATGGAAAACAAAACTGCATGTAATACTACACTTTTCCATGTTCCGCGGTAGATCCGTTCAATTCTTCTAGAACCATATTCGCTGTATAAACCGAAGCTGGTTGTGCTTACAATCCAGATCAAGTTACAAACTACAATGTAGTGCCATTGCAGCTCTGAGCTTACCGCCTTACCCATATAAGCCGTAAATTCGTAGGCAAAAAAGTACACAATATTGACCATGATCAGGTCAGTTATGGGTAAAATATACTTAAGTATAAATAAGTAACGTGTTTGCATAGGCTTAAAGGGAAAACTTAAACATTTATCTATTGTTTTTGTTTTAAGTGAATCATAATGAACAAAATTGATGCCCAAAATCTAAACTCAAAGTTAAATAATCGTTATCAAAATAAAAACTACTAATAATCACACAATATAGACTTTAAAAGACTAGGTTAAAAAGGGAGTATCTATAAATTAATAAATAGTCGACTAATCCCTTAAATCCGTAGATACAAAAAAAGTTTACCAATGGTAAACTTCTTAATCCAAAAGGGTTGATAAACTAAACATATTTTATTCCATATTCGCTGACCATGTCTTTTGCTTCTTGTTTAATTCCTGTTCTTCCTTTTCGAATACATCGAGAAAAATCTACTACGATCTAGCCCCTTTGTAATTATACTATTCTCCGAACTAGTATCATCATATTATGAAAATAGAAAAAATATATTATGTCTTGGCATCAATACATTTTTTCTAAGTTATTTAATTGGAATTTTTAGCTAACAAATCATTTATATATACAGAAATAGCTTGCTAATTAGAAGTTGACTCACCCTTTACAAACTTAATAGAGAACCTATCCTTCAGCTTTAAGAATGGCTTTTCAAAATAATTATAAGATAGATACGCAATAACAATCAAACAAAAAATATTATATGGGAAATAAACAAAAAAATGATCATAGATTTGACCAGCTGGCAATTTTAATTTATCAATTTGCAAGGTACTTATAGGTGGTACAAGAAAGAACTGCTGGAAAATATAAATGCTATAAGACAATACCCCGATTTTTTTAACAGGTGCCCAGTTTAGTGTCCGATAAATAAAATCATTTGTAGGCACCAAACAAGTCAATATCAGTGTACAGATTAAGATTGCTGCAATACTTGAATTAATTGGAGCGAATCCAACAAAATTCGATCCAAATAATGGGATCGCCAAAATACACAAAATCTTTATTAATAAATTAAACCGCGAAAACAGTTCAAATTTAATAATTTGCTTAAATACTAAGATCGCGGTTAATGCACCTAATAATACACCATCTAGGTTAGTAATTACCCTCCGAAAAATTTCGAAGGCAATATTTTCTGGTAAAAGTGAATAATGATAAAGGATTCTGGTCGTCAACAGTGCAACTTCAATAATAATAATGGCCCTAATTGCAAAATCAGGCCCTTTTTTCACTAAGAACGGGAAAAATATATAAAATTGCTCTTCCACAGACAATGACCAGTAATGAGCAGTAAACCACTGGGAATTAGAAACAATATTAATAATATAGAAAAATGCTGCAGCAAATGCAATCATACTAATGTTGAGGTCTAAAATTATGTTCAAAATAAACAATAACAATAGGTACAGGATTGATACAGGAATTATTCTAAAAAAACGGCGTATGTAAAAGTTTTTTAAAGAGATGTTGCCTGACGCTAACTTTTCCTTCAATAGGAGAGAAGTAATTAAAAAGCCAGAAATACAAAAAAAAACGTAAACACCAATATTTCCAGCAAAGAAATAATCCCAGAGGACTGGAGGTAAAATGTGCGAATACCTCCCCCTTAAATGGGAGCAAAGGACGATAATTATTGAAACAGCTCGTAGTCCATCTAAGGAAGGAAAATAAGATTTATTCAAAATTGGCGGTACTGTTGTGATACCATGAGATTGATAATTTTTCATTATGTATGTGTGATTTGGAATAAATTCAAGTCAGAAAGCTGCTTAGCAAGCATTTAAAATATCTATTTTACTTTCAATTTATCTGTTTCGTTTGATTATTTTACCACCGTTTGATGCATAAAAAAACATACCTTACTACAGAAAAGCCACTTAACAAAGTTGACCTGTTACTCTAGCCTTATTAATCAGCCAATTCGTATTTTTTTAAGATCAATGATAAACGGACATAACAAAATGTTCCGTAACAGGTATTTAATAGGTTTGTTAATTTCGTATTTATATAGTGCTCCCTCAAGTATATTTCTACTCTTTCAACCTAGAGTGAACTAAGAAAACTTGTCTCCAAATTCATCAACCATCTGTTTCGCCACTTGCTTTATTTCTTGTTCATCTGACTTTGGATAAATTAATAAAACCTGGCCATCATCAACTACTATAAAATTATCTAAACCTCTTATAACTGCTGCTTTATTTGAAGGAAGATTAATAATGCAGTTTGTTGTTTCGTTTAAATTAACTTGATAACAGTTCAACACATTGTTGTTGCCATCCCTTTCAGCAACTGCATGCAAGGAGGCCCATGTACCAAGATCGGACCAGCCTATTTCGGCAGGGATAGTATAAACATTGCTGGCTTTTTCAAGAATGGCATAATCAATAGAAATATTGGGACTCAAGGGATAGTTTTCTTTAATAAAGGAAGTTTCCTTATCAGTATTATAAAAAACATTACCTTTTTCAAATAGTTCAAAAATCTCTGGAGCATATTTATGGAAAGCAGACTTTAGGGAATTTGCTGACCAAATGAAGATACCAGCATTCCAAACGTAACTCCCATTTGCTAAATATTCAATTGCTTTTTCCAGTACTGGCTTTTCCATAAATGCAGTAACTTTCTTCAGAGCATTTGACTCGTCTTTCCCAATAATAGTTGAACTTTGGCTCTCGTACTTAATATAACCATATCCAGTGTCAGGCCGAGTAGGAGAAATGCCTAAAGTTATCAAGGCATCATGATCTAAGCTAAAATTTAAAGCCAAGTTCACCTTCTCTAAAAATACCGTCTCTTTCACGATTAAATGATCCGATGGCGCGACAACTATGTTAGCTTCCGGATTTATCTGAAATATCTTAAATGTAGCGTAGGCAATACAAGGAGCTGTATTATTCCTGCTAGGCTCTAAAAGAATATTATCATGCAGCACAGAAGGTAATTGTTCTTTTACTAGACCGGCATAGATCTCATTTGTTAAAACAAAAATATTATTATTTGGACAAACTTTTAGGAACCGTTGGTAAGTTAATTGTAAAAGCGATTCGCCTGTCCCTAAAATATCGATGAATTGTTTAGGAAAATGGTTGCGGCTTTTTGGCCAGAAGCGGGAACCTACACCTCCAGCCATAATTAGGACGTAATTGTCATTTTTGTTAAGCATTGATTTATACTTTTAAATTATATTTTTGGTTTACAAAATTTTTTAGTTCTTTCACAAAAACATTTTCGTCAAACTTCTCAGCATGAGCCCTAATAAATTGCTCGTCGAAATGTAGTGTTTCAAACAGTCTTATCGCTGAAATCAAACTTTCAACCGTTTGATCTTTGAAAAAAACAGCAGTTGCAGATGAAGCATTATCGGTATAAGGAATCATTGTTTCCAATACTCCGCCAATTCCGTATGCAATTACAGGTCTGCCAGATGCATTCGCCTCTAACGGAGTGATGCCATAATCTTCGTGTTGTGGAAATATAAGTGCCTTGCAGTTGGCATACAGTTCAGCTAATTCATCGCTTGACAAGCTTTTTCTGAATTCTATGTTATCTTCTGCAAGCTGTTTCAATTCTTCAGCTTTTGTGCCATTACCAACAACAATTAATTTTAGCCCCAGTTTATTGAAAGCTTCAATCGCTAAATCGGCTTTTTTATAATATTCAAGACGAGAAACCAAAAGGTAATATTTCTTAGGCTTGCTGGAAACCCGAAAATTTCTTGTTTTTACATCTGGTGGGATAAGTTTAATATCCTTTACACCATAAGCATCGCGGATACGTTGTGCTGTCTCTTCGGTCATGCCAAGATAATAGTTTCCCCTTTGAGCAGCTTTCTTATCAATTTTTCTCAGAATGTGCACCACCCGATCAAATATCCATTTTGATATACCTGATGAATTGTTATACTGACTATAGGAGGTTGGATTCCATGCAAGCCTGAAAGGTGTATAAGTATATATAAAAACTAATGCCTTAGAATCTATATTGACATACTTTGCGCTATGCGTATTTGAAATTAGCACAACATCATATCCATGAACATCCAATGCCTTCATTGCCATTACGCCAAATGGAAAATATAGCCTTTGCATCCATTTAACGCTTTTAGAAAGGAATTGGAGTTTGGAGGTCATTATTTTGTAATCCTGATATTCAGGATAAGTGCCTTCAGAGTTATAGGCTAGTGTAAATACATCGGCTTCCGGAAATGCCTTAAGCATGGTCAACACCACTTGTTCCGCACCACCCCTACGCATCAGTTCATCGTGAACAATTGCAACCTTCATATCTTAAAATTTTTATCCTCTTCTTCAATTAATATGTCTAAAACGCTAAAAAATGATTGGTTATAATCCCATCCTAAAACGCTCTTGGCTTTTGAATTATCTCCATACATATCATTCATCTCCGTTGGCCGAAATAATTTTGGATCTTCTACTAATTTAGTTTTGACGATGTTTAGATAATCAAACGTATAATTTATAATTTCTCTTAAATAGATAGATGTTCCTGAGCAAATTAAATAATCATCTGGCTTATCCTGCTGCAATGACAACCACATGGCTTTAACATAATCTGGAGCATAGCCAAAATCACGTTTCACATCAATATTACCTACTCTCAACTCGTTTTTAAAACCTTTTTTAATTTCGAGCGAGGTACGTATTACTTTCTTAACAAAGAAATTGGGACTGCGTAAATATGACTCATGGTTAAACAAAATGCCGTTGACACAAAAGACCTTATAAGATTCTCTGTAATTAACCCCAATCCAAAAACCTGACGCTTTTGAAATTGCATAAGGACTTAGTGGATGAAAGGGTGTATGTTCATCAACGGGCAGGGTCGATACTTTACCAAACATTTCACTGCTCGAGGCTTGATAAATTTTAGTTTCCAACTGTAAAAGCCGCACACTTTCTAGAATATTTAGAACCGACTGTGTATTATAATTGAGTGTACCTATCGGCTGCTCAAAAGACACACCTACTGAACTTTGAGCAGCAAGATTATAAAACTCATCAGGCTTATATTTTATTAATATCTTGATTATACTGGAGAAATCAAGCAAATCACATTCCTCAATAATTATCTCAGAATCAATATTTAGATATAAAAAATTCTTCTTACTAAAATTATGGCTGCTTCTGGTTAAACCAATAATTGTATAGTGCTCTTTTGCTAAAAGAGCTGACAAGTATGCTCCATCTTGGCCGGTGATACCAGAAATAATTGCAACTTTCTTTTTCATTTTAGGCGGGATTTATTATAAAGAATAATATGTTTTTCTGCAATTTTATCCCAACTTATATTTTCCATATAATCTGCTACAAAATTAATCTTTGCTTCTGCGAAACTTAGACGTTTATCAATAGTAAGTACAGAAATCACATCCTCAGGAGATTTTGCCTCAATTACACATTCTGCTAACTCGGGAGTTGTTTGAACTCCAAATGTAGTAAACACTAACATTTTGTTACTAAAAACAGCGAAAAGTGAGCTTCTGCGCTGTGAAACTCCATCAGGATAGGGTAAGTATGCTATTAAATTTCCCGCCAGGATTTGACTAATTTCTATATCGCTTTTATTCAAAATCCAATTAATGTTTAAATTCTTCGTTTTGTTAACCAACTCATTAAAGTAATCCCTATTTTTCTCCAATAATTGACCAACTATTGTTATAACATATGGCAAATTAGAATCCTTTATCAATTGTCCAAGCTTTATTACATCTTCAAGTCCCTTTTCAGGTCTAATCAAACCAAAGCTAACAATGTTGTTCCAATTTTTATCTGAAATATCTAATTCTTTACCCATTCTTATGGCAGATCCAATTGGGATTACATCCAATTTATCCCTTTTAGTCCATGGGTAAAGTTTATTAAATGCAGCTAATTCAAATTTATTAGTAAATATACATCGATGAGAAAGTGAGAATGGCAGCAATGAGAGTTTCCTGGGCATTCGTGATTGACTTACTTCATGAATTGTGATAATTGTCTTAAATCTTAAAGATAATAGCTGCGGCACTATACTATATCCAAAATTAATAGATGGATATTGTATATGTATGATATCAGCCTCAAAGTCTTTTACCTTTTTTACTATAGATGCAAATTTACTTATGTTCCAGTTTATATTAACTAAAGTATCAACTCGTACATTTAACTTTTTTAAATTTTCAACTAATTGTTTAGTATAATCGCCCACTCCACAGTGCTCCGGAGGGTACGAGCCACATATCATCAATACTTTCATTGTTTTTTATTAATTTTTAAAGTTCCTAAATTAGTTTTAGAATTATTTATAAAAACTGAAACTAAACTTAAGCCAACGATTAGCCAAAGGTATCCAAAGGTAAAACTAAAGCCGCTTATTGCATTCGTAAAAAGTAATGTTGATAATGCTGTAATTAAACTTATATGCGTATATTTAAACTCCTTTTTCGAATAATGAAGATGATTTTTGATGTTTGTGTAGATGAAGAGAATAAAAAATCCACATCCAAACAAACCAACATTGGATAATATTCTGACTAAAAGATCAAATGATGATACACTTCCCCAACCAGTACCAAGTAGTGGATAATGTGTAAAGTTCGTCCAAGCACCCCTTATCGCTTCGCTACGTTCCAATGCAGAATATGAGTCCCCTTTCGAGAACAAAACATTGTTGACATAATCATTAAATATAAAATACATCCCTAAAAGTATTGAAGGGAATAATACACCCACGAAAGAAATTACTTTAATTTTCTGTGTTGTGCCAAGAGTTTTAAGATAGAAAAGCCCGTAAATACTAAACAAAAAGAATAAGCCCACCAACCCCGTTGTAGATGTACTTCTCAATATAAAGATTACTATAATAAAGATAAAGATCAAATCCCTACCTCTACTATATAAATATGTTTTGTTAACTCTAGCGAATATTAAGAACGGTAAAATAACGATCACCGATTGGGTGAGAATAGAAGCCTCGACAGCCACTGAAGCAATTCTTCTTATTCCACTTTCTTGATCTAAAATAGCTCCAAATCCACCTGCAGAAGAACTATAGCTATTATTGAACACACTTGAAGGATACTTAAAACCAAGATAATTAGATGATAATTCTAAAATGCCCCAACCAATAACGAAAATAATTGAATTACTATAGATTTTTATTGTTTTATTAAATTTTTCTATGGTTTTATTCTGAAAATAAATTGTGAAAGAGAATAGTACACCATAAAATAGATAAAAAAACTGAGTAACATTTTTTGAAGTGAAAATAATGGGCAAATACTCTCCATATCTTCCAGTTATGTTACCATATTCCTTGCCATCAATTAATGCCGGCATTAAGAGTGAAATCAAAGCAGCCAAAATAAACATAGCTAAATATGCTATTGGATTAAATTCTTTGGAGCTTATTTTAAGCTTGCCAATATTTCTTATGTAGAATGAAAGCATCCAGACCGAACCTATAAACATGTATGGCTGAATTGCAGACCCTTCTCCAATATTTCCTATATTAATAACCGCTGTCGCGGAAAAGGGAATAAAGAAAATTGTTAATCCATACAAAAATTTTGGATTAAAGACTAAGCCATAAAACGTTAAAAAAATAAGAATGTATCCCGTTTCCGTAATGCTCATAATACTTATTGAAACCAGGGACTATAATTCAATTTATACTTCAAAGGATTGTTCCTCTCTCCTATAATTTTTGCAGGAACTCCCGCTACAATCTTCATAGAAGGAACATCTTTTGTTACAACACTTCCACTTGCAATCACACAACCTTTGCCTAAAATTACATTCGGCAAAATAGTAACCCTAGTTGCAATCCAAACGTAATCTTCGATAATAACATCCCCTCCCTTAACACTATGATTCTCGTCGTCAGGATCGTGACCCAAAGTCCATATATTTGTTTCTTGACCGATATCTACTGTATTTCCTATAGTAACCTTCCCCCCCCTGCCATCTAACGTAACATTCCTATTAATCACGCAATCATCACCAATACTTACTAAGTGGCCACCTCCACGAACGTCGACACCCATAGCTATAAAAGAACCTTTACCAACGGACTTCAATGCTCTTCTTAAAAAATAAAGACGCAGCTTAAAAAAAGGAATATGCATAATCCACTCTCTAAACATATACTTCAAAAATCCATATACCCAATCTTTCATTTCCTATTTATTATAAACTATTAATGTTTTTTTTGCTGTGTTCTCCCAAGAAAAATATTTAAGACGCCGATCTCCCTTTACAATTAGGTCATCCCTCAATTTTTGATTTGAATTAACTTCTAAAATCAAATCTGCCAATTCCAAATTGGTATTAAATAACTTACCTCCGTCTCCCAGAACCTCAGTCAAACTGGAGGCATTTCTAGCAATGACAGGTTTTCTGAATTTCATTCCCTCTAAAATTGGTAACCCGAACCCCTCGTAATGACTAGGAACGACAACTATGTTACAATTCTCATAAAGGATAAGGATATCTAAATCACTAACATAACCCAATAAAAGAACATTTTGAGTAAGCTCAAGTTCTAAAATAAGGGATCGTATTTTATCCACATAGTTTGTAGGATGCATACCGACACTCACTAACTTAATTTTTTTATCAGGCGATTTATCGAGAAAAGCCTTAAAAGCAACAATTAGATCGTCAAGCCCCTTGCTTGGGAGCACTTTACCAATCGTTAATAAATATTTCTCCCGCTCGAGCCCATGCTTGTCTATATAGTCATTTGCATTATTTGAAAGTTCATTAAATTTACTATTGAGCGCTTGATGCACTAAATTTAATTTGCTTTCATCAATTTTCAAAAATTTGACGACATCTTTCTTTGTTTGTTGAGATATGACAATTACTTCATTAGCCATTTTAATTGCATAATCAGCAAATAATCTAAATAACACATTTAGGACTGGGTTCATTAGCTTTGGGATGGTCCTGTGGTACATATCATGTACTGTAATAACAACCTTAGTTTTATGGCTAATAAAACCAAATAAAGGTCCAAAAAAATAAGGGTTATGATATATATCCACTTTCTTAAATCTCAAATAAAATGGAAATAAAAATGCAGCATACAATACCTGTAGGGGTAGGGGGCTGTAAATTGTCTTTATCTGCACATTGGATGCTTCGTCAATCGCTTTTTTTAACTCAAATTGATTATACCTACTATCGACAAAAATTATGTACTCATTATTTGGTCCATTTTTTAGAATTTGAGGAATCAAACTAATAAAATATATATCAACACCCGTATGAGCATTTCGAAGATAAGTACAGTCGTAAAAAATTCTCATTTATTTAGTAAATTTTGTCAATGTTTTCACCTATCAAAAAAACCTGATTTTCAGATCTTGTATATCTATTTAATAACTTCATTAAAAGGAAATATTTTTTAAATCCAAGTACTTTATAACCCAATTTTAGAATTTTTTTCACGGCATTTAATCTCTCACTAAAATTTGGTAGTGTTTTGCTATTGGATTTTATCGGTTTACTTTGATCAATCATTTTATTTTTAAAAAGGATCTGGTAAAACCGCAGTTCTGCATTAAATGGATCATCCAATTTGTGTCCATTTTCAGTTAGTGCTCTATAAAGTCTCCTATGCACATCCTGAATAAAAATTCCATTTGAGTATTGAGAATAAGTATAGGTAATTTTCCGACTCTCTAAAAAATTAAATTCAGAAGTTTTATTGAAATAAATACTTCGAACTAAATCGTAATCTGGAAAATCCGTAATTTTTAAACTCCAAAAATCTTTATGTATTAGTGATAAATTTTCAGGATCATAGCCTGCAAAGTGAACAAAAACTAAAGGTTCTACCTTTTCTGTTAACCTATTTTTTACCCAAAATTTCCCCTCATCTATGAGTATTTCGCGTTCGAAGACATTCCAAGGTGCTAGATTATATCCAATAGATTTCGATATACATAATCGCTCACCAGCAAACACTGGTAAAAAATCACCCCACTTCTGATCTGTATGAAGTGCATCCTGCTTATCAGCATAGCATTGATTTGATAATCTATTTTCCCACCAGTCCAGTATAAGCACATTCTCAGCAACATTTTTAAATGCAATAAATCCAAAATTGAAAATTCCAACAAAAAGGGTATCCTGCTCTTTCTGCACGCCTCCATATTCAACTTGTGGTGTAATATAATGCGGAGTTACAACGATGTCTTTTTCTTCCAGATTTTTGAAGATAGGAGTAAGATCACTAAAAACGAAAATATCAGGATCAAAATAAATGGCTGAATCGGCTTCAAGATGACTAAACAAATATTTAAAACAAGAAGGTTTAACAGATGTGCAAAATTCTGTAACATTGTATTTAAATGCCCAATCGTTTAGGTTCTCGATTCCAAGAGAACTTACAGGTATAATAGTCTCTCCTTCTTCTCGTTGTACTAAACCATCTTCTTCATCTGCTAAGAAAATAATGAATTCTATAGGTGTTTTATTATGTTCCCTCAACGACCAGCCCAACGCCCTAGCAAGTGGAAGATAATTTTTTGCAACTATAGTAAAGACTATTTTTTTTTCCATTTTAATGTATTTTATTATTCATTGTTAAGGTACATTTAACGTGTATTAATAATCAGATAATCTAGTCCAATTTTCAGGATAAAAATCAGTTTTAATATCGTTATTGAGGTATTTGCTTGGAGAAATGACTATTTTCCCTGGATTTGAATTTAAATACGCACCCCACCAGCTAAATGTGCTATTGGAGATAATGTTATGTTTGCACTTTGACATCAAAGCCATGTCTTTCCATGAGTTTTTCCCAGAATTAAAGTCTATAATTGTATATTTTTTAAATTTCAAATTGGCTTGGACCCAAGGAATATCATTAGAAAAAATATAGAAATGCGGATCTTCTATTTTCTGTTCAATTAGCGAGATAGCCTTTTCAAAGTATTCCTTAGTACAAACACGTCCAAATAATTCTATATTTTCAGCTGTTAAATAGTCTCCCCTTCTGATATGTATTGCAACACTCTCATTTGATTTAATAATACCCTCACACTTTAAGTTTTCAGCATCTTCAAATTTGGGAAAAATAAAAGCATTAACAACCTGTTCCTTTACATCTATGAAATACTTTTCGGAAGGCCAACCACCATAATAAAAAGAAAGAATCTCTGAAGGCTGAAGAAATTCCTTTCTAAAACTATAATTAAAATTTTCATCAATAATATCAGCTTTTATTCTTAAGTTCTTCATAACGAACCTAAATATTTTCAGCTTTTTTACGATTAAAGATTTAAATATAAAAAAAAGAAGCCTTTCCTTTATAGTACTTTTAATGTTTAAATTAAAAATACGATTAAGCTCTAAACCATTATGTTCTTTGCAAATATTAATATATTCGGTAGACGAATTTATAGCCTTCTTCCTAAGGAAAAAAGCATATTGCGACATCTGATTACCCAACCCATTGAAAAATACTATTACATCCATCCTAAACTAAAATCATTTTTACATCTTCAAATGCAATAAATCTAATCACTTTGCTTTGACCTTATTAATTTGCTACCTAAGTCCCTAAATTCTTCCGTGAATAAGATCACCAATAAACTATTTACAATGAAAAGTACTACTACATACAGGACTAACCATTCCATCTTCAATTCATATTTGTAATAAATACTACCGACCAAAGAAACAGTAAAGCCAATAGCTAAGGCCAACCCACCGGCGAAAACAAATTTAATAGACTCATTTCTATTCAGCTGAATCTTACTAATCATCAACTTATTCAAAAAATAACCTAATATCAAAACTGTTGGAATCAATTCGGCTATTGGTATAGCGATGAAGCCTAGATACCGAATTAGGGAAAAAATCAACAGAACTCGAATTGCGCCACAAATAAGATCATAAAATACTGTACGTCCAAAAATCCCTAAAGCAAATAGTATAAATTCTAAAAATTTAAACCTAGTACTAATAAACATGGTTAAACATAGTAAAGCAGATAAAGCTTCCCCGCCAAATTTATCCATGCCAACCCAAATACCAACGAATAACTTATTGACACCTAAGCTCATTGTCAAAATTAATACCGAAAACCCTGAAAATATCACAAACACCTTGATAAGATTAGTTTTTATTTTCTGCCCATCTCCTTCAGCAACCATCTGTGAAATACTTGCAAAAATAGATGATCCAATAGGTGCTAATAGTGATTCGCAAAGATTAAAAATTCTTCCAGTCATAAAAAAAACTGCAGATGAAACTGGATCAATAACGTTAGTGATGATTAACAATTGGCTATTGGTAACGACAGATTTAGCCACCATACTGCCAAACACAGGAAAAGTGGTCCTTACAAGATTTACGCAGTCAGTTTTATCTATGGATATCTTCGGATACCGCTCCTTAACCAAGGTCTTAAACAAAACAATAAGTAAACTAATAACACCAAAAAGACTTTTAACCAAAATACCTAAAGGTATCGATACTACTCCCAATCCAAATTTCAATCCTAATAAAGTAGTTAAAATACCAAGCGGAATAGATATCAGATTAATCATACCACTTGTTTTTACCCTTAGCCATGCTTGAAATGCAGCTGATATATTGCTAAAACTAATACTTAACCCTGCACCAATAGCGGATAAAAGAAAGGAGTACTGTATTCCAGTATATTCTTTTGGTTCAGCCTTTACCCAGCCTGAAATAAAAGGGAAAAATAATAATCCTATAATTACCAAAGCACTGGTCAAACAAAAAGATATAAACAAACCTGATCCAATTAATTTAGAAAAAGTTTGATAATCTCTTTTGGCAAAACTTGCAGACAGGCGTTGTGTGAGAACCATTGATGTTCCTCCCTCTAAAAGGCCTAGCATCGCTACGATGTTTCCAGAAGACAGAAACGAGCCATAGGTACCAATGGAAAAATACTTTAAATATAAAGGTACGAGAACTAAACCATTAATTATTGCAAATATGGTATTTGCATAATTAAATAGTAAATTAAGGATTGATGCCTTTTTTTTTGAAATACTTTTAGTTTTCAATGGAGCTGTTATTTTTTCTTAAACTGTAAGCTTCTTCCAATAAATAATTTAACCGAGTTGGATTATTCACTTCTAATAAAGTATTATAACCGTTCTGTCCTATTAGTTTTCGTAATTCTTTATTTTCATTAAGCATAACCATCGCCTCTACATAAGCCTCTAAATTACCTGGTTCAATAACAATTGCATTATAATTATTTTTAAAAATATCTTTATGCACCCCAACATTAAAAACAATAACTGGCTTCTTAAATAAGAGGGCTTCACACATCGAATATTCTGTAGATGTTGACCAAAGAGAAGGAATTAAAACTGTCTTGGCCTTTGTTATCGCTTCAACGAGTCCACTTTTCCAACCAATTCCATTTATAATTTCCACATTATCATTGGGTATCGCACTTTTAGGAAGACTTAATGGATAAATTTTTAGTTTTTCCTTCGGCAAAAGCTTGAAGGCATCAATTAGAATTTGTAATCCTTTATGGCTATTTGGCTGACCAAAAAAGATAAAATCATCTTCTCCATCAACCATATCTGTGTCTTTGAAAGTATAATCGAATGGGACTGGAAATCGGTTTATTTTCGATTTCGGAACACCATATTGTAGCAAAATAGAATCTAACTCACTATTGCTCGATAAAAAAACATCAGCCTTTAGCGCCTGTTTGTGCAACATTTTTCTCTTGATTATTCCAGTAATTCCTTTATAAGATACACAATTATGAATTAGTGCATTTAAATAATTTCCCCCGGCACATAGATTACATTTTTCACCCTCTCTAAATCCAAAGCCTTGAGCACAATAAAATTGCATTGTCCAGGGTTGAAGCACTACTTTAGCACCGCATGATGTCGCCTCCTTAAGAAATCTTGGGGGTTTACCATCGTCAAACGAAGCAAAATGAATAACTTCAGGTACAAAGTTATTTAAGATACTTTTGAATCTTTTAACATCATTATTTTTTAATAACAGCAAGTTCTCAATCCTTTCCTTAATCCCTGTTTGTAAAGGAAGAAATATTATATCATTTTCAATATAAAATGAATCTTCACTGTCATCATTTTTTAAGACGACAACTTTAACTATATGGCCTCCCTCTTTCAAGATTTTAGTCAAATATCTAACCACCCTACCACCTGATTCAAACTTATGAGAAGACTCACAAACTAATAAAATTTTCATCCAAATAATTTTGATCTTATCCTCTATTTATTTAATTCAACTTGTTTCAAACAAAAATCTGTAAATTTTTGAGCCCCAAATTCATTAAAATGAATCGCATCCACAAATAGTGAATCACTCCATATCAATTTATTTGCATTTATAAAAATTTGTTTATTTTTATCTAAAACATCTTTGATTTGTTTCGTATGTCTTAACAAATTTTTTTTTCTTTTTTCATCAAAATTGGATGAAAGCCCCGACCTGTATGGGGATTCAAAAAACATTAATTTAATCCCTTTCTTAGTGCAATAATCTGCAACGCTGTCAAGATAATCATATTCATTTTGTTTTACTTTTTTGTTGACAGACTCAGTTTGCCAGCGCTCATTAGAAATTTGGAAACCGTGAGGCACAAAATTCACGCCACCAAATTTGTCAAATCCTAAATAAGAATAAGCATTTTTATCATTACGAACTATCTTAGCGTATTTAAAATTAGAAACGTAATATTTTAAATTAAAGTTTTTAATACTATAATAGATATTCCCAATTTTATTAGAATTAATATAACTATTCAATTCTGAAAAATTAATTTTTTTATCAACCTGCTGAAAGTCAACAATATTACTACTAAGAATAATTATTTTAGGATGATATATATTCTGTATTATTTTTAAAAGGTAGAAATCATCCTTCATTGACAGTCCCCATGAGCCAACATTAAGATAGGAGTTGTATTTACCAGCTATTGATTTTGAATGCAGGTTGTTTAAAGCCATAGAAGACCCTAAACCTATTACATTTATTTCATCCTTTGGGGTATTTTTCAGAAAAAGCATTTTTTCATTAAATGAATAGCTGTCAGATAAATTCGGTGCGGGCATATCATTCTTAGTTATACCATACCTAATTTTATAAACAATTGCCAAAAAAATAATTGCGATCAAGCTAAAGCAAATAAAAAAAGCTATTTCTTTTATGAAGTTTCTCATTTTTAAAATTGAAAGTATATAAACTGCTGTTCCGCACCCGAAAAGTAAAATATAGTAATTATGAGAATGAAATAAAAAATCCAGCGAAATAATTTTTTCTTTAGATCTATTTTTGCTATTGCAAACTGTTGCTCGCGACCAAGCCATTCAATAATTAAAAATATAATTATTAATAACAAAAGTGTTTTTGGCAAAACTGTTGGGACTGTAAATACAGAGCGATTAAAAATACTCCCAATATATTTTAGCGCATGCTTCAAATTTTCAGCTCTAAAAAAAATCCAAGCAAAAACGGTTAAACCAAATGTTATAATTATTGCAAAGAAATCCTTTATTGACGGAAGCACTTTTCCCTTAGCAACGATTTCTAAGTTAGTTCTATTAGTGTTAAAAATAATTGAGGGCATAATATAAAGTGCATTGAGGCCGCCCCATATTATAAAAGTCCAATTTGCCCCATGCCAAAATCCACTTACCAAAAAGATAATAAAAGTATTCCTTACTTTCATCCACGTGCCACCCCTACTTCCACCTAGTGGGATATATAAATAATCACGAAACCATGTTGACAATGAAATATGCCACCGTCTCCAAAACTCTGCTATGTCCCTTGAAAAATATGGGAATGCAAAATTTCTTAGAAGTTCTATGCCAAAAAGTCGAGCACTTCCTAGAGCGATATCTGAATAGCCAGAGAAATCTCCGTAGATTTGGAAAGTAAATAAGATCGCACCAAGAATAAGTGTACTAGCAGAATAATTAGCAGAATTGTTAAATATCAAGTTTGCATATTCTGCACATTGATCTGCGATAACTATTTTCTTAAATAAGCCCCATAATATTTGGCGTAGGCCGTTTATAGCATTCGAGTAATTAAATTCTCTATTTCGCTGAATTTGTGGTAAAAGGTGAGTCGCACGTTCTATCGGGCCTGCAACCAGTAATGGAAAAAAACTAACAAATACAGAATAATCTATAAAATTGCGTTCAGCTTTAATTCTTCTCTTATAGATATCAATTACATAGGATAACCCATGAAAGGTATAAAATGAGATCCCTACTGGTAATATCACATTTAATGTCCATGGATTTACTTGGAATCCCAATTGGCCAATAGCTGAAGCAAATGAATCAGCAAAAAAATTATAATATTTAAAAACGCCCAAAAATCCTAAATTAACAACTATACTTAACCAGAACCAAATTTTTCTCGAATGTTGGTTCTCCGCCTGCATCATCTTTAGACCAGTAAAATAATCCAGAAGAGTTGAAAAAACTAGTAGGAACAAAAACCGCCAATCCCAACAAGCATAGAAAAAATAACTTGAAACCAACAATAAAAGATTTTGTAGCCTAAAACTTTTATTAAATACAAACCAATAAAGTGCAAATATTGTTGGTAGGAATATTGCAAAACCAATAGAATTAAAGAGCATTTTATTTTTTTATACGATCAAACTACCCTTGAATATACTCTCTTATCACTTCTGCAATATAATCATAGTGGCTAACATCTAAACCAGGCCATACGCCCAACCAAAATGATTGGTTCATAATAATATCTGTATTGATCAAGTCACCCACTACACGATGCTCTACATCGGTATAAGCTGGCTGTCTTAATAAATTACCTGCGAATAATAACCTTGTACCAATCTTCTTCTCTTCTAAATGTTGTACCAACATGTGTCTATCGTTTGAGTCGCCCTCCCTTAAAGTCATTAAGAAACCAAACCAAGAGGGATCTGAATCTTTAGTAGGCTCGGGTAAAATGAAAACATCCTCAAACTCTTTCATTCTCTCATATAGTAAAGCATAATTTTCTCGACGTTTCGCTACAAATCGATCGATTTTACGCATCTGTGATACACCTAAAGCAGCTTGCATATCAGTAACCTTTAAATTAAAGCCTATGTGAGAATAGGTGTACTTATGGTCGTAGCCATAAGGTAACGAGCCCAATTGCTGTCCAAATCTACATCCACATGTATTATCCTTACCCGGTTCGCAATAACAGTCTCTTCCCCAATCCCTAAAACTCTCTGCAAGTTTGGATAGTTCTGGATTGTTTATAATTACCGCTCCACCTTCACCCATAGTAATATGGTGCGCGGGATAAAATGAAAAGGTAGAGATATCACCGAAGGTTCCGGTTTTTTTTCCTTTGTAAGTTGCGCCTAAAGAATCGCAGTCGTCTTCAACCACCCAAAGGTTATATTTTTTCGCAACACGCATCACTTCGTCCAGATCAAAAGGATTTCCTAATGAGTGAGCAATCATGATGGCTTTGGTTCTAGGCGATACTGCTGCCTCAATCATATCAGCTTTTACATTATGAGTGGCTACATCAACGTCGATAAAAACAGGTATTGCGCCAAACTGCACGATTGGATTAACGGTTGTTGGAAAGCCAGCAGCAACCGTAATAACTTCATCACCAGGTTTAATTGCTCGATCGCCTAATTTTGGTGAAGTTAACGCATAAAATGCGACCAAATTTGCAGATGAACCCGAGTTTACTAATAATGCTTTAGCTGCTCCAAAATATTTAGCAAATTCTGTTTCAAATTCATTTGCAAAACGACCAGCGGTTAGCCATCCATCCGCAACAGATTCCATGCATAAAAGCAGATCATCCTCTTCAATAACCTTCCCTGTAACAGGGATATAATCAATACCTGCTACAGCAGGCTTAAATGTTTTTAAGTTAAAATCTATGTTCATTATTTAAATTTTTATCTTGTAGTAGTAAATTTGCTAGAGCTAACTGCAAATCAAATTTAGGTTCCCAACCTAACGCAATTAGATTTGCATTATCTGCAAATGAATCTTTTATATCACCCTCTCTTGTTGGTAAGGCTCCAAAAATTAAGTTAGACTCAGAATGAGTGACTCTAGCTGCCTCTTCAACGAATGCCCTTATACTTATTGATTTTCCAGTACCTATTTGAAACTCTTTATACCCATTTTTATTATCAGCAAATTTTAACACATGAATAAAAGCATTTGCTGCATCCTCAATATAAATAAAGTCTCTCTTTTGTGTCCCTTCAGTTAATAATATTTCTTTCTCATTTTCATTGAGCTTATTAATTATTGCTGTTACAAATTTTTGAGGTGAATCATTTTCACCAAAAACATGTTCTAATCGAAGGTTACACACTAAAACATCTTGTGATAATTGCACAAGAAATTTTTCAAGAATTCTTTTCGATTCTGTATAATTATTTAGGTATGTCTGTTTAAATTGAGGCTTCGCGAAAAAAGTATCTGCATTTATAAATACTTTAATGTTTGAGCGAATACCGTGTTCGATTAACTCAACTGGAAATATAACATTAGTTTTTAAGAGTTGCGATAAGGGTTGATCTCTGCCATATTCTGTAGCAGTATGAATAACCCCATAAATTTCATGGCTATTAAAAACATTTTTTAAATTCTGTTCCGCCTCATTAAGAACAAAAATATCGCACTGATCTAAAACCTCCTCGATGCGCCATAGATCAGAAGTAGCCCTTAATAAAAGGATTGGGTGATACCCCTCCTTCAGCAGCAATTTAAGTATATGGCTTCCTAAAAAACCGTTAGCCCCAGTTATCAGGATCTTTTTCATTGTGCCCAACTTATCCCTTTAATTATTCCTTTTTGCGTATATGCTTCTATTTGATTCAATCTACTTTGATAAATATCTGCTGTTTCATCCATATCAGCGAGGTAACCTTTTAATGTAAAGTCAACCGTTTCCTTAAAGCTTAAAACAGGTTTCCACTTTAAATAATTTACAGCTTTAGAAATGTCTAATTTTAAAAGTACAGCTTCATGAAGCTTAACCGTATTTGCAGGAATATGGTATCCACCTTTACCATCGAAAACTAACATTTCATCAATCAATTCCTTTACAGAATAATTTGATGTATCTTCCGGACCAAAATTCCAGCCACCACTAAATTCTTTACCTTCTTGCCAAAGTTCTGCAGCCAGGTTTAAGTAACCACTTAATGGTTCGAGTACATGTTGCCATGGTCGGGTAGCATAGGGATTTCTGATTTCTAATTTTTCTCCTTTTTTTACGGCCCTAAAATAATCAGGAATAATTCGGTCAGCAGCCCAATCACCACCTCCAATTACGTTACCTGCACGAGCAGACGCGATATTACAGGTGCCTTCTACCTTAAAAAAAGATTCGAGATAAGAATTGGTAATTAATTCAGAACATCCTTTAGATGCGCTGTAAGGATCCTTTCCGCCCATGGGGTCATTTTCTCGATATCCCCACACCCATTCCTTATTATCGTAACACTTATCTGTTGTTATATTAACAGCTGCTTTAACAGATGGTGTAGCTCTTACCGCTTCCCAAAAGTTAACTGTTCCCATTAAATTGGTATCAAAAGTACCTACGGGATCTTGATAAGATAAAATTACAAGTGGCTGTGCTGCTAAATGAAATGCGAAATCGGGTTGCACATCTTGAAAGTATTGCTTCAACTTTGTGGCATCACGTACGTCACCTTCTTGGTGGTGTATATGATTAGCAAGTTCAGTTGTGATAAAATTGTCCATATCGGTATATGGAGCTAATGCATAACCATATACCTCAGCGCCTAATTCTTTTAACCAGATAGCCATCCAGGATCCTTTAAATCCTGTATGCCCGGTAATCAATACCTTTTTCCCTTGATATATATTTTGAAAACTCATACTACCAAATTTTCCATTTAGCCTCTCCGCTGCTCCAAAGCTGTTCCAATTCAATTCTGTCACGTAAGGCGTCCATTGGTTTCCAGAAACCTGAATGCTTAAAAGCTGCTAATTGGCCATCATTCGCTATTTCTTTTAGCGGTTTGTTTTCCCATTGTACGTCATCCATATCCCCTTCTAAATATTCGAAAATTCCAGGATTTAAAACAAAAAAACCACCATTAATCCACATGCCATCACCTTGTGGCTTTTCGACGAAATGCTGTACGTTCCCAGCTGCATCCATTTCAATGTTTCCAAATCTCCCTGGTGTCTGGATGCTCGTCAAAGTGGCCAATTTATCATGGCTGTTGTGAAAGTTGACTAATGCTTCAATATCTATATCGGCAACGCCATCACCGTAGGTAAGCATGAAAGTCTCACCCTCAACATATTTTTTTATTTTTTTAATACGGCCAGCAGTATTCGTTTTTAAACCTGTGTCTACCAAAGTTACTTTAAACGACTCGGAATTAGAAAAATGCACATCTACTTTATTCCGTTCGATATCGATAGAAACATCAGAATTATAGAGATAATAATTCAGGAAATACTCTTTAATACTTTGTGCTTTATAACCCAGGCACAATACAAAATCATTATAACCATAAGCCTCGTAGATTTTCATGATGTGCCATAAAATGGGTTTACCACCAATTTCTACCATCGGTTTTGGCCGAGCCTCGGTCTCTTCCATTAATCGGGTACCTAAACCACCTGCTAGTATTACTACCTTCATATTTTTTAACTTAATATTTCTACATGTACGTTTTCTGTCAAGGGATGAGCACAACAGAGCAAAAACTCATCAACTGCGAGATCGTGTCTTTCTTTACTCAAACCAATCATTTTAGCCTTTCCATCCAGCAATTTTCCTTTGCAGGTACTGCAATTTCCGGTTTGGCAGGAGTAAGGCAACTCAATATCAGCATCTAAGGCAGCCTCTAGAATACTTTTCCCTTTTGCTACTTCAAGATGATAGGGTTTCCCATCAAAATTTAAAAGCACATTTTGCGTATGAACATCGATAAGGTCTTTTGGGTCCTTCACCAGTTCAAAATCTTCAGAATATACATTTTCCAAAGAACCAAATTTATTTAGAATAGCACTTTTTACCGATTCCTTTAAACCGGTAGGTCCACAGATATAATGTGCACATTTTTTTGCATCTAAACTTTTATCCAGAATCTGTAAAGCTTTAGCTTGATCAATTCTTCCCTGAATTAAATGTGGATTAGCCTCATCCACAAATAACCTGGTATGAAAATGCCGTACAATAAAACGATCAGCATATTGTGCCCGCAATTGAGTAATTTGATCTTTAAAAATGGTGGTTTCATGGCTTTTATTCCCATAATTCAAGTGTACTTTTACATTTATCGCCGTAGACAATATGTACTTTATAATAGAAATTAATGGTGTAATCCCACTTCCTACCCCCCAGAAATAAATATGATCAAAAGGCTGCTCTTTATCATAAACAAAATCACCCATGGGTGACATTGCTTCGATAGAATCACCAACCTTTACCATATCATTGATGTGATTGGATACAAGACCGTTTTCTACACGTTTAATAGTAATTTCTAAAAAAGGATCCACACCCGGGCAAGAAGAAAATGAATAGGGACGGATGTAACGCCTACCATTAATTCTAAATATCAAAGTAAGGTATTGGCCTGCCTCATATTTAATCTTTTTTAAGCCAGGTTGCTTAAAGCACAAAGTAACCGTATCTTCAGTTTCTAGTCTGACCTCAACAACCTTTAAAGTATAATTCATTATGTAAATGCTTTATTCTTAAAATCAGTGTATGCCATTTTTAAACCTTCTGTTAAGCCTATGGTATATTTCCAGCCTAAACTAGATAATTTATGTACATCCATTAATTTGCGAGGAGTTCCATCTGGTTTAGAAAGATCGAAATCAATTTCACCTTCAAATCCAACCACATTTTTTACTGCTGTAGCTAATTCAGCGATACTTAAATCTTCCCCACATCCTACATTTACCAATCCTTTTTCATTATAATTTCGCATTAAGAAATAACAGGCATCCGCTAAATCATCGGCATACAAAAACTCACGTTTGGGCGTCCCAGTCCCCCAAATGGTTACTGTTGATAAATTTTGCTCCTTCGCTTCATGGAATCTTCTGATTAAGGCAGGAAGAACGTGCGAATTTTCAGGGTGATAATTATCATTCAAACCATATAGATTGGTCGGCATAACCGAAATATAATTACAACCATACTGATCTCTATAGGCATCACACATTTTTATACCTGCAATTTTTGCAATGGCGTAAGGTTCGTTTGTAGGCTCTAACTCTGCGGTTAGCAAATATTCTTCCTTTAATGGCTGTGGAGCCATTTTTGGATAAATACAAGATGACCCCAGGAACATTAACTTCTTAACATTATTCTGTCTGGAGGCCTCTATGATATTACTTTGAATCATCAAGTTATCATACAAAAATTCACCTCTATATATATTATTGGCAATAATACCCCCAACTTTTGCAGCCGCTAAAAATACATAAACTGGCTTGTTTATAGCAAACCAATCGGAAACAGCTTTTTGGTTCCTCAGATCTAATGCTGTGGAATCAGCAACTAATATATTCTCAAATCCTTCGGCTTCTAACTTGCGTTTAATCGCAGAACCCACCATCCCGCGATGCCCTGCGATATATATTACAGATGATTTATCCTGAAGATACAAATCTGACATTACTCGTACTGATTTTTAATAGTATAACCGTGAGATTTTAATAAAGTTTCTTTTCTAAAATGCTCAACATCGACAGCCACCATCTCTTTAACTAATGCAGCCAAATCATATTTAGGCTCCCAGCCTAATTTCGTTTTAGATTTTGTAGGATCACCAATTAGTAAATCTACCTCCGTCGGGCGGAAGTAAGCAGGATCAACACCGACTACTTCGGTACCTGCCAGAACTTGGTATTCAGGATTTGAACAAGAAACAACATAACCTTTCTCTTCTACTCCAGAACCTTTAAATTCTACAGTGATACCAACTTCAGCAAATGCCATCCGCACAAATTCTCTTACACGGGTAGTAACACCAGTTGCAATTACATAATCTTCTGGAACATCTTGTTGAAGGATTCTCCACATGGCCTCAACATAATCTTTAGCATGTCCCCAATCACGTTCTGCATCTAAATTTCCTAGGTATAATTTCTTTTGTAACCCCTGCGCAATTTTAGCAACCGCTCTTGTAATCTTACGCGTAACAAAAGTTTCACCCCTTAACGGGCTTTCATGGTTAAACAATATACCATTACATGCAAACATCCCATAAGCTTCTCTATAGTTTTTAGTAATCCAGAAACCATAAATCTTTGCTGCTCCATATGGTGAACGTGGGTAAAAAGGAGAATTTTCATCATAAAATCCTTTATCATTTTTATTTTCAGGCATGCCACCGTATAATTCAGAAGTTGAAGCCTGATAGACCCTGGTTTTCTTTTCTAAGCCTAATATTCTTACCGCTTCCAATATTCTTAAGGTTCCAATGCCATCTACATTAGCCACATATTCAGGTGAATCAAAAGATACTTTAACATGGCTCATGGCACCTAAATTATAAATCTCATCTGGTTGTACCTCCTGAACAATTCTTATTAGATTTGTTGAATCCGTTAAATCACCATAATGTAATTTAAATCTAACATTTTCGTCGTGCAAGTCTTGATACAGATGATCAATACGATCAGTATTAAAAAGAGAACTTCTTCTTTTAATGCCGTGAACCATATATCCTTTTTCTAATAGCAATTCTGCAAGATAGGCACCATCTTGCCCTGTAATACCTGTAATTAATGCAACTTTCATTGTTTATATTTTAGCTGTTTTTAAATATCCCTTTTATTTTTGAAATCAAAGTATCTTTTTTCTCTTCGCCGTAAGTTCCATAACCATAACCATAGCCATAGTATTTGCTGATAATGTCATTTACGACAATGCCCAAATTTTTCATCTTACCACTTCTATAAAGTTCTTCAACTATTTTTAATTGACTCTTTTGGGTAACTTTTTGTCGGATCAAATACAATGTAGCATCTGCATAGACAGAAAGTAACTGTGCATCCGTAATAATGCCTATTGGTGGCGCATCCATTATGATATAGTCAAATTGCTTTTTTAACTCTGACATCAGTTTTGGCATATTTTCATTCATTAAAGTCTCCGCCGGGTTAGGAGGCAAAGGACCAGATGAAATAATGAACATATTTTTATTAATCGATAAAGGTTTTACAATATCTAAAACTTTTATATCTGGACTAATTGTATAATTACTAAAGCCAATCGTGTTGCTTAGGCCTAATTTTGCAGAAAGGCCTGGCTTCCTTAGATCCAATTCCATTAACAAAACTTTTTTACCAGCTAGTGCCAAAATATTTCCAAGATTAATGGCCGTAAAAGACTTACCTTCTCCACTCATACTAGAAGTAAGTAAAATAACCTTCTCATCCTGAGTTTTCAGGTAAAAAGAGAGGTTTGTTCTCAATGCCCTAAATTGTTCTGAAATAGCTGAACGCCCTTGATTAGCCACAATTAAATTATCGGAACTTGCATTATGGCTTATTTCGCCTATTACTGGAACTTGCGTAACAGCTGCAATTTCTTCCTTAGTAGTAATACTAGTATTTAACAGATTTTCACCAAAAATCAGAATAAGGGGGATAACAAGTCCCGCAATAAAACCTGCTAAATAAACAATATTCTTTTTTGGACTTATTGGTACTACATCCGCCTTTGGTGGGTCTATAGTTTTAGCTATCGAAATATTTGCAGTTTTAGAAATATTGGTCTCTTCAGCTTTTTGCATTAAAAAGATATACAATTCCTGTTTGATTTGCTGCTTCCTAGCTAATTGTAAGTAATTTTTTTCAATCTGAGGCACACCTGAAATTTGTCCCTCAGCTGAACTAAGCTGTTTTCTTAGCCTATCTCTAGTTTGTATATATGAATTTTTAGTCGTTTGAATATTTGAGAGAATATCACTTCTCAATCCAGCGATCTGTACATCAATATTTTGGATAAACGGACTTTCTTTAGTTACACTAAACAATTGTTTTTCTCTCTCGATTAATAGCGTATTATACTGACTCATTAAATTCGAAAATACCATATCCGAAGGAATAAGAGCAGATGGGAAAACCCGTTTATTTTTATCATTATCCTTAAGATAGTTTTCAAGATCGTTTAAAACAGAAACCTGAGTTTCAGCTTTTGCTAATTCACTACCAAATTCTCCAGTATTTTGAACGAGTAACTTTCCTTGCTCACTCATATCAGCGAGTTGATTCTTTTGCTTGAAACTCTCTACTTTGTTTTCGACATCGCCTAACTCAGATGCGATAACATTCAGTCTTTCTTTAATAAAACGATAAGTACTATCTGCAATAGCATTCTTATCACTCAAATTAGTCTGTGTATATTTCTTAATCAAGGTATTTAAGATGTCTTCTCCTTTGTTGGGTAATGAGTATGAAAACCCCAAGTCGATAATACTTACTTGTTTATTACTTACGGCAACAGATAGTTGCTGCATTAATGTAGCAACCCTAGCATCGATAGAACTTACAATTACTGAATATTCTCCATCATCAATTTTGCCAATTTGATTGGGAGTTACTTGAACTATACCCACCCCATTAACGCTGAATTTTTCATTCCAGTAAATTTCTTTTTCAAAGTTCTTCGTACTTATCTTCAATCTGTTTCCTGCAAGCTTTATTATATCAAATTTGGTGGTCCTTATTGTGTCAACTCCTTTCACAATATTAAACTTGAAAGGTGCACTATACAACTCTCTGCTTACAAAATCAGTTTTTTTTGAATAGACAATATTAAGCTGCATTTCCCTAACAACCTGCTCCATTAAGAAACGGGTTTTCAAAATCTCCACTTCATTATCTACTGAATTTTTACTTCCCATCAACCCACCTAAATCCATCAAGGATCCCGCTTGTTTTCCTAATCCTCCACCTTTTTCATCATCATTTACAATTAGCTTTGCTCTAATTTGGAAAGCAGGGGCTGTATATTTGCCATATAGAAATGCTACTGAAAGACAAATCAAAATACTTATTAAAAACCAAGTCCATTTATCAGTGAGCTTACTAAATATTTCTTTTAGGTTAATGCTATCTTCTTCTTCAATATGTTGTACCATCTTTTTTTCAGGTAGTTTGTTCATTAACTTAGTGGATTATTTAAAACTCGAGATAGCTAAAACAATCACTGAGATTACAGACGCAATTACACCAATTGTTTGAATTTGAGCCGAATTTGAAGCAGAAACTTTTCTTTTATTTGGCTCTACATAAATCACATCATTTTGTTTTAAGTAATAAAACGGACTATTAAATATATTAGAAGAGTTAAGGTCTAAACGGGAAAATTCTTTTTTCCCATTGTTATCCCGGACAATTAAGATATTATCTCTTCTGCCATAAATGGTTAGGTCACCAGCTAAGCTTAGGGCATCTAATATGCTTACTTTTTCGTTAGGTAATGTGTAAGCCGATGGCGCATTTACCTCACCTAGTACACTCACTTTAAAATTGGCGAATCTTAATTGAACATTAGGTTCTTTATAAACTAAAGAAGCTTTTTCACGGATCAGTTCTTTGGCTTGATAAGTTGTTAAACCTGCGATCTTCAATTTGCCAATAAGGGATAATTCAATTTCGCCATTCTTATCAACTAAAAATCCTGTATTTTGGGTAGCTAAGCTAGTGTTTGTATTCCCGCCCAAAGTAGGAGTAGAGGCAGCTTGGTTTACAATTGCACCACTTTGAGGATTTAAAGTAAACACATTAATACTCAATATATCATCTGGCTGAATTGTGGGCTCGGTAAACTTTACGGCATTTTCAAGCTGGGCCTGATTAACGGTCTGAATATCTTGAAAATAGGCAATTTTTTTATTGCTAACACAAGAAGAAACGAGGACTATAGTAAAAACTAGCAATAGATTTAATCCTCTAATCACATTATATTTTTTATTCATAGGTATATATCTGTTCAAAATGAAATTAGCACTTTAAACAGCTTGCAAACTTAATCATTTAATTGTAAAATCGAAAAATGATCAATTTAGTTTGCGTTTAATTTTGAGCATTAATAATAAAAACCATGCCATGAACTCTTATTCGATTACTAAACTAGAACAGAACCAAAAAATTCTTGGTTTTTAAATCCATATGCGCCAATTAAATCGTACAATTTCCCTGATTGAACAGCCTCAGTTAGGGTATTTAAATGTTTATCATGATGTAAATCTGTACCAGCTAAATCATACATTTTTTCTTTTAACAGAATGTCTGCAAGCTGCTTTACATCTTTACCATAATAACCTAGTACAGACAATAAATTTAATTGTAATAAACAGCCCTTTTCTTTAAACCTTTTCAGCTTACTTTTATCTTTAAAATAAAAAGTATAACGTTCTGGGTGTGCCAATACAGGGTGATATCCTTTAATTTCGAGATCAAATATGGTCTGACTTATGCCCGGGCTCTCATTTAAATAAGACATCTCAATCAACAAATGCTTTTGATCTAAAGTACATAACGGCCCATCCATTTTAAAATCCTGATCAACCATGTACTCTGCGCCAGCACTTAATTTTAAAGAAACATCAGCGCTATCCATTTCTTGTTGTAATAAATCTTTTGCACTCAAGATTGTTTCCTTTGTATTTGGATACAATTCTTGATAGATGTGTGGCGTAGCAATCAACTGATCAAACCCCAGTTCCTGTAATGATTTAACAAAACGCAAAGAAGTAGCCAAATCTGGAGATCCATCATCGATACCAGGCAATATATGCGAATGAATATCGACACCAAGCCATGAAATATCCGTAACCTTATTTTTCTTAGTAAAAAAACTCAACATATAATTTAGAGAAACTGGGATAGTGGTAATAATAAACAACTTTAATAGTTACAACATACTTTGCGCATATTCTACATTAAAATGATCATCGGAATCAACTATTTTCAGATATAAAACCACCAAAAACCAAATTTATTATGCAAGATGCACTAATACATTCAAATTAAAAATAAAGATAGTAATTACAATTGCAAAAGTAGAGGAAATCATACAGAAAGTAGATTCTTTGAAAGGTTATTACTTGTAAAGTCTAAAAAGTGATAAATAATTAATTTATTTTATTAAAAATTTATAATTTCTTAACACATAATGAATAACTAGCATCCTTTTATTAAAAAAATTAGCTCTACAATCTGGCATCAACCAAATTACGTTCAATAAATGATTTAGTATCAAAGATAATAGTACCTTTTTCCTTAAAACCAGAATAATCCACTTGCGAAAACTGTTGGTGCGCTACAGCCAAAATGATCACATCATAGTTTATAAATTGATTTGCTTCAACCATCTCAATATTATACTCAGCTTGCACTTCAATTGCATCCGCCCAGGGGTCATGCACATCAACATGTACGCTAAAGGCTTTCAGTTCTCTATAAATATCAATTACTCTTGTATTTCTCGTATCTGGGCAATTTTCTTTAAATGCAAAACCTAATATTAAGACTTTGGCTCCATTAATGACTTTACCACGAGCCACCATCATTTTGATCACTTTATTAGCCACGAACATACCCATATTGTCGTTTACTCTGCGGCCAGATAAAATGACTTCGGGTTTATAACCTAAAGCTTCTGATTTATGTGCCAGGTAATAAGGATCAACGCCTATGCAATGGCCTCCAACTAAACCAGGTTTATAATTCAGGAAGTTCCATTTGGTAGCTGCTGCAGCCAGCACATCGGCCGTATCGATTTCCATACGATCGAAAATTAAAGCCAGTTCATTTACGAATGAAATATTAACATCCCTTTGTGCATTTTCAATCGCTTTAGAGGCTTCGGCCACTTTAATACTTGGTGCCAAATGTGTACCAGCTGTAATAATAGATAAATAGAGCTGATCTATTTCAAGGGCAATAGTTGGGGTAGAGCCTGATGTTACTTTTTTAATTTTGGTAAGGGTATTAACTTTGTCACCAGGGTTAATCCGCTCAGGCGAATAACCACAGAAAAAGTCGACATTATATTTTAAACCTGAGATCTTTTCTAGAACTGGCACACAGTCTTCTTCGGTACAGCCAGGATAAACGGTTGATTCATAAATAACAATATCTCCTTTTTGAAGCACAATACCCAGCATTTTACTAGCCGCTAGTAAGGGGGATAAATCAGGCCTCTTCAGGTGATCGATAGGTGTTGGAACCGTAACAATGTAGATTGTGCAATTTGCAAGATCAGGCAAACTCGAACTTAAAATTAATCCATTATCATTACTTGATGAGCTGGATACGATTTTTAAATCATCAAGATTCGCTTCATGAGTGCGGTCTTCTAAGCGTTTTAATTCTGCTACACGGCTTTTGTTTGTTTCAAAACCGATAACATTGTATTTTTTAGCAAACTCAATAGCCAAGGGAAGCCCAACATAACCTAAACCAATAATGGCGATTTGCTTGTTTGTATTCATTTTTCTTAAGGTATTGGACAAAGATAAGATAAATGAAGAAAGCTTTAATCTGATTTTATTGGTATCAATGGCTTTTTAACCACAAAGGGCACAGAGAAAAAGCACAAAGCACACAAAATTGGGCACATAACAATGTTTAAATAAACTTATATCTTTTATGCGGTAAAAATTAGATTTATCAGCAGAGATCCTTCGCTGCGCTATTAATGACAGATTTTAAAAAACGGGGCGTCATTCTCGCGCAGGCGGGAATCTTATTGCAACCTATAAATACTAACAAGGCATTACGATCCAGAATTAATTCGGGATGACGATACTTCTAGGTCTGTCATCACCGCTCCAATGTATTTGAAAAATTTTAACCTCTACCATTGACAGATTCTAAAAATTGGTCGTCGTTCTCGCGCAGGCGGGAATCTTAATGCAAAATAAACCTAGCCAAAGCATTAAGATTCCCAATCAAGTTGGGAATGACGATTCGCCTATAGCTGTCTTCTCTAGTCCAATATTTTTGTTAAAAACTGATCTCTCAGGATGACAAATGCAAAAAAGAAAATCACCAATCAATACAATAGCATCGATTGGTGATTTACAAGTAATGTATTAACTATATTACACCTTGTTATTTTATCTGCTTCAACAAGTAACTGCCATAACCGCTCTTAACTAAAGGAGTGGCAATAGCCTTAAGCTGCTCTGCGTTGATAAAACCCATCCTGTATGCAATTTCTTCAATGCAGCCAATTTTTAAACCTTGCCTTTCTTCGATAATCTGTACAAACTGCCCGGCTTGCATTAAAGAAGTAAAAGTTCCAGTATCTAACCAAGCTGTTCCACGACTCAACACCCCAACTTTTAATTTGCCTCGTTCTAAATAAACACGATTTACATCAGTAATTTCATATTCGCCACGTGGAGAAGGTTTAATATTTTTGGCAATCTCTACTACCTCATTGTCATAAAAATACAATCCAGGTACCGCGTAATCTGACTTTGGTTGAACAGGCTTTTCTTCGATAGAGATGGCCTTTTTATTTGCATCAAACTCCACCACACCGTAACGCTCAGGATCGGATACTTGATAAGCAAATACCACACCACCATCAGGATCAGAACTGGCCTGTAATAATTTAGCCATTCCATCACCATGGAAAATGTTATCGCCCAATACCAAAGCCACTTTATCCTTACCGATAAATTCTTCACCAATTACAAAAGCCTGCGCTAAACCGTTAGGCTCTGCCTGCACGGCATAGCTAAATTTACAGCCTAAAGAAGCACCATCGCCTAATAATTTTTCGAAATTAGGAAGATCGTGAGGGGTGGAAATAATCAAAATTTCTTTTATCCCAGCCAACATTAATGTAGACAAAGGATAATAAATCATCGGTTTATCGTAAACAGGCATCATTTGTTTACTACAGGCTAGTGTTAATGGATGCAAACGTGTCCCGCTGCCACCGGCTAAGATTATACCTTTCATATTAGACTTGAGATTGGAGACATTAGATTTGAGTGAATAGCCTTATCTAACATCAATATTTACTTCTATTTATTAGTATTAATTTGTTTTACACATTCTATCAGGCTATCTCTCCAATAAGGGATTTCAAGATTAAATGTATCTTTTATTTTAGATTTATCCATCACCGAAAATGCCGGTCTTGTAGCTTTAGTTGGGTAGGCAGAACCTGGAATAGGATTTACCTTTACAGTAGTTTCGCTAACATCAAAAATCGCCTTCGCAAAATCGAACCAAGAGGTTACCCCTTCATTACTATAGTGATAAGTTCCATAAGCTGTAGATGAAGACGCTATAATATCAAAAATAGCATTTGCCAGATCGATAGCGTAAGTAGGTGTACCCACCTGATCGGCGATAATATTCAGTTCATCCCGTTCAGCACCAAGTTTTAACATTGTTTTTACAAAGTTATTGGCATATTCAGAATACAACCAACTGGTACGGATCGTAAAATGCTCTTTTAGCAAGGAAGCTACAAGCTGCTCTCCATCTAATTTGGTCTGCCCGTATACATTGATGGGATTAGCATCATCATCTTCTTTTAACAACTTCACCACATTCCCCTCAAAAACAAAATCGGTAGATGTATGTATCAATGTAGCACCATGTTTCGCACAAACAGAGCCTAAATAACCCGCTCCAGTTTTATTTATAGCTTTTGATAAATCTACCTCATCTTCCGCCTTATCCACTGCCGTATATGCTGCACAATTAATGACAAATTTTGGTTTTTCACTTTCGAACAAAGCATCTAAAGCTTCTTGATTCAGGATATTGGCATCCTGTTCTGCTGGAAAAACAATCTCAGTTACCCCTCTGCGTTCGGCAACTGTCTTTAAACATTGACCCAGCTGACCACCGGCACCAATTACTAATATTTTTCCCATAACTATAATTCCGAAAATGGCCTTAACAAAAGGTCCTTGTCTGAAATAGACTCCATCCCCGCAGGAATTAACCAATCAATATTTAGATCTATATCATTATAAATTACCCCGGTTTCAGAAGCCTTGTTGTAAAAATTATCACACTTATATAAAAATTCTACTTTTTCGCTTAATACAGAAAAACCATGTACAAAGCCGCGTGGGATATACAGTTGTAATTTGTTTTCAGCACTTAAACGTACCGCGACATGTTTGCCATAGGTCGGCGATCCTGGTCTAACGTCAACTGCTACATCCAAAACTTCACCTTTGGTTACGCGCACTAACTTAGCTTGAGCAAACTCACCGGTTTGGGCATGTAAGCCACGGATTACGCCGTAAGAAGAATAGGATTGATTATCCTGTACAAAATCGCCTGTTAAACCTGTTTTTGCTTCGAAGGTTTGCTTGTTAAAGCTCTCAAAGAAATATCCTCTTGCGTCATCAAAAACTCTTGGCTTTATAATCAGACAATCCTTTAACCCCGTTTCTTGTATTTCCATTATTTACTGCTATACTGTTGTTCGTAGTAAGATTGATAATTACCAGAGGTTACATTGTTTAACCAGTCTTCGTTTTGAAGATACCAGTCAACAGTTTTGGCCAACCCTTCTTCAAATTGTAAGCTTGGTACCCAATCCAATTGATTCTGTAATTTGCTCGAATCAATGGCATAACGTAAATCATGCCCGGCACGATCGGTAACATAAGTAATCAGTTTTGCCGATTCTCCAACTTCGCGTCCTAGTTTTTGATCCATGATGGTACATAGCAAGTTGATCAGATCAATGTTTTTCCATTCATTATGGCCACCAATATTGTAGGTATCGCCAGTTTTTGAATTGTGAAAGATAACATCTATCGCTCTGGCATGGTCTTCTACCCATAACCAATCGCGTACATTTTCGCCCTTACCATAAACAGGTACTGGTTTATTGTTTTTAATATTATTGATTGCCAACGGAATTAGTTTCTCTGGAAAATGATGTGACCCATAATTGTTAGAACAATTTGAAATTACACAGTCCATACCATAAGTATCGTGGTAAGCCCTTACAAAATGATCTGAACTGGCTTTCGAAGCTGAATAAGGACTATGTGGATCGTAGGCAGTGGTTTCAGTAAACATACCTGTTTCGCCTAAAGCACCATAAACCTCGTCGGTACTTACATGATAAAAACGTTTTTTATCGTAGTCACCTTTCCAATACTCACGTGCTGCATTTAATAAATTTACGGTCCCAATCACATTCGTAATCACAAAAGCGGTTGGATCAGAAATAGACCGGTCTACATGGCTTTCTGCTGCAAGGTGAATTACTGCATCGAAATTTTCTGCCTTAAACAGCTCAAACATTGCAGTAGCATCTGTGATGTCTTCTTTTACGAATCTGTAATTTGGCTTATTTTCAATATCAGTTAAATTAGCAAGGTTACCTGCATAGGTAAGTTTATCTAAATTAACGATTTCGTACCCGGGATAGTTGTTAACAAAACGGCGAACTACATGAGAGCCGATAAAGCCCGCACCACCAGTGATTAAGATTTTTTTCACAGTTATTAAATGATTTTCAATTCTGCTAAAGTAAGCTAGATTTAACTGAAATACAACTAATTTTAAATTTTGGTGCGCAATTTATGAGACATTAACTGGGCAGATACAAAGATTAAGATAACAGCTAGTTTTTATCAGCTATTGGTAGATCATTTCACATCATTAGTAGATATAGCATTTCTCATCTCTTAGTTCGTCGAATTTCAGGCTTAATTTCATTTTTGCTAAAAGGCGTATCCGTGGGTTCACTGGATGTTGTCCTACTACTTTGCGACTGGTCAGTGTTATAAAATATGATCTCATCTCCCCTTATATATCCTTCTGGATGTTCTAATTTTCTGATAAAAATTTCCAAATCCAGAATATCTTTACCATCATGAACCCGGTTGGTACGGTGGTTGATTACTGTAAATCCAGAGATACTTTTTCCCTCTGTATGATAAATGATGTCAGCATCTATTCTCTCTTTTAGCAGGATACCCAGATCGGATTTGAAATTTTGCCGGAGATAAGAATGCCAGAAAGATGGATGTCGAAACGGTTTGCCGGAAACAACCTTTAAAAGGAGTTCAAATACGCGTTTAAGAGAATCGTTGGCGGCAGAGCTTTGTGTATAATGCGAGATAGCAAGGGTGATACGGCTTATCTCGACGGCATGAAGCGTCCTGGAATGCCTCACCATATAAACGGCAGAATTTTTTAGATACGAGGAATACCCCATATTCTTTAAAAGAGTCATAAACTGATCCAAACTTGTAAAACCATAGTTAAGCGCCTTTTCTGCATCAGTCTTCGCCTGCGAAACGGGATCAAATCCAATCAGCTCATTTAGGACCGAAGAAGCCCTGAATTTTTCATACCGTGAAGGAACGGACTTTCTATTCTTACAGACCCTAACCGAAACAATGTGCACGTGATTGTTTGGATTGTCATTGTGGAAAAAGATTAAGTAAGGGTTCTTTCCATAGCCCATCTTCGTTAACCACTTATGAGCGATCTCAGTTAATTCCTCTTTGCTGCGCGAATGTTCTTTGGCCATGATACTGACATGAAGCTGCTTATTTTTGACCTTTGGATTGAGCGAGCCAATCATTTTCAGATAGGATCTAAAATCTGCAGCTCTAGGCCTTGATAGTACGGTAATTGCATCGAAGTTCCTTGCAGACATAATTTCTGCCTTACCAGAGGATAATTTATCACAGTTATACTTTACTGCTGGAAACCGGCTATTGGAAGAGAGAAACTCGATAATCATTTTGTATCAATTAACCATGCCATCAATTATTCTCAATAACTCTAATAAGTTTTCTCATACATCGGCCTATACTGTCATGAGATGTTATACATTTCTTAACTAAACCAATTAGCTCTTCTATCTGACAGGTTCCAAGTTGACCTTCAAACTGCTGATTTGTAAAGCGCTGAATCGATAGGGTTGAGCAGTGCGATTCTATCGCAACTTTATCAAGCCAGTTTACCAGTTGAGCAGAGTCAACTAAGAGATGAGCTCTTTTGTCAAATAAAATCCTTCGGAGATATTCCGACATGGTCAGCCCCAGTTTTGCAATGTCTTTTTTAATATTCCGGTATTCTTCGTCGGTAAGGCAACAGATTGCTTTACGATTCCTCAATTCGTTTTCTTTGTATGATTTTTTCATAGCTGAAGATTTTACATATGTGGCCGGCAAGAAATGATACCGCTAAGCCTACATATGCAAAAATCTAAATGATCTGGCTAAATGTTTGACAATCCCCTACAGGGTACCCAATGATTTTTTTCTGAAAATGCATTAGCGGGACTAAAACAGGGTTTTTCGAGACCAAGATCGATACGGCTTTTGAACCTGAGTTGAATTTTGCATGATAAAATCCATTTTTCAAGTTAATAACTGCAGACTCTTCAGTTCTCAGGGGAGACTGGGGAGGTAGAGATCTTTATCAACTCAATTGATACTAAACGAAAAACTAGATATAAGTGCCTTTAAGGGGCGTAAGGTGAGTTTATCATGTTTTCTGGCTGGAAGACTAATGTTTTGTATACATTTTTTTTTGCTTAATCATTGACAATACGGTAGCAATACCCAACGATTTTTTTTAAGGGTTAGGATCAGCGATATAGCCCCTACAATTAGACATTGAGCAAATTAGAGCAACAATCAATTACCCGTTCGACTACATAAATTTAATGATAGGCCATCTTAAACATTAACCGCTCATTGACTTTGCTAGCGAAAATATCATCTAAATAGATTTGCCCTGAAAAGCCAGCACGAGCAATCTTAAAAAGTTAAGTGTAACTGAGGATTAAGTGCTGATCGTGAAATATTTAAATGCATATGGTCCAACAGGTAATCCAGTGCCTGTTACAAATGTGTATTACACTATTTAAAGAAAAGGATTAAAGCTGGCTCAATCACCAGGCCATTACATTGCTGCAACGGAGCTTTCAAGTTCCTTATACCATTCTTCTCCGTATTTACGGATGAGCGGTCCTTTCAAAAAGCTGTAAACCGGAACCTTTAGTTCACGCCCGAAGGTACATGCATCATGGCAGATGTGCCAGCGGTCGTAATTTAATACCTCAAATTCGGGATATTTAGTGATACGGATCGGGTAAAGATGACAGGAAATGGGCTTTTGCCAATCTATAATGCCTTGTTCGTAAGCTTTTTCAATGGCACATTTGGTAATGCCACCTTCAAAAAGCACATAAGCACATTCTTTATTTTTCTCCACGCAGGGCGTAGTTAAATCACCATCCTCGTCAACTACATATACGCCCTGTTCCTCAATGGCTTTTATTCCTTTTTCGTTCAACAGATGCTTAATTTTTGGATATATCTCTTCTAAAACCGCTTTCTCATCATTATCCAAGGGTGCACCTGAATCACCTTCTACACAGCAGATCCCCTTGCATTTACTTAAATTGCAAACAAAGTTTTCTTTCAATACATCTTCGTGCACCAGCACCTGTTCTACTTCTATCATCATTATTCTTTAGCTAAAGCATATTTGAGGCCATTGGCCGATTTCAATTCCATCGTAACGGCTCCAACCAGTATTTCTACCTGAGCCTTCACCGGAACGCGGTTTCCATCATCGGTTACCCATAGATACAGCCGGCTGTCTTTTTTAAATATCCGACCTGGTTTAATGGATGGGCTAAATTTTAAGCACCTGATATTTCCAAGCTTACTTTTAATCGTTTCTTTACCCACATACTCTACTTCCAATGCTGAAATCTCGTCGCCCAAAAAATAGTTAAGTTTGAATTTATCACCGGTTTTGATTTTACCAATATCCAGACTTCTTGCAAAATAATATGCCGAGACGAGATCAAATGTCTGATTGGTCGGTGTCGTAAACGTTCCCCTGTTGGAAACAACCTTTTTGCCATCCTGGTTAAACCGGGCTTTATCCTGACGCCTGTAACTGGCTTCCCGGATATTTTCCTGATAAAAATAAGGCAACAGATCGGTTTTATCGATATACGAATCGTAATGATCCCTGATTTTATAAAAAATATCGAATGTTCCCGAAGTTTCTGCGTCTACGGTTAGCTTGTATGTGGGTTTATTATCAAACTTTAAGTCAGAATTGGTTACCTTAATGGTAGCCTCTGCCGCGGTAATAAATCCGTATCTCAATTTATACTGTAAAACTTCTCCTTCCTGAAATACAGCTTCTTTCTTCAGGGGCAGTTCTTGCGCAGTTGCGAAAAGGCTGCTTAAGCCCGCGGTAAGCGTGATTAATAATTTCTTCATTGCTCTTGTGATCATTTGTGTGTTTGCGAAAGAACCATCTCAAAAATCTTATCAGATCCTTTCTCCCATGAAGATATACAAAAAGCAAACCAAAATTTAATCTTTTCGCTTATATACTGGAACGGTGGAACAAGGCTCGCCGAACATGATGCTCTTAACCACAGGTGTAAGCAGGTTTGTAACCGCTACATAAGCAGAAACCGGAACATCAATATCCCCGCACCCTTTTACCACCACACGCTCATTTGCATAATCATGCGGATTAATTTTACCGAGGGCTTTGGTAAATAACACGGCTTCTAAAGTATCTAAATCGCCAAATACCACTTCATTGGCATAAGGCTGCAGCCTGTTAGCAAGCAACATATAAGCCCAGGTTGGAACGATCGCATCCGCAGAGCAGATAATGGCTACATTCTTATCCTGATATTGCGCCCAATCGTGATTTTTAATAAACTCTCTAAAATCTTTCTCTTTCAACATCAAACCATGAAAAAGATTATCCACAATATCATACAGAACCCGCTCGCCCTTATGATAAAAATCTTCGAGGTTTAAAGTAATTAAACCGCTATTGGCTACTTTATTTATAAAGTTTTCTTGAATTTCCATGGCCTTAAATAAAAAAAACCGTTCCGATGATATATCGGAACGGTTACAAAATTACGTATTTTCTAATTAATAGAATTTCACACGATTGTCTTTTATCTTGGCATTTTCCTGTAAAGCCTGGAAAGCCGATCCCAATGAACGCTGACCCAAACTTAACAACATACTTTCTTTTTGTTTAAACATGTTCGCAATTGGCGCAGGACTTGTAAATCCATCAACGGTAAATACATAAACACCACGCTCACCTTGAACTGGAGCTGATAATTTACCTGGCTGTGAACCGAAAACGCTACCCACAAGGGCATTTTCCTGTGCTACCCCTGGAATTACCGGGTTAGCAAATACCACGTTCTGAACTGGGTTAACCGGACGGGCAACTTTAGCAGCAAGCTGATCTAAGTTTGAACCTGCACCAGCCAATTTTTCTTTTAGCTGTTTTGCTTTAACCGCATTGATAACCATTGGTTCGATTTCTTTCTTCACATCAGCCAGTGATAAAATACCTTTTGGACCAACAGCAGTTAGATGTGCTACAACATAAGCATTGCTCATGGTGTAGATTTCAGGTAAGATATCACCTTTTTCTGCGGCGTAAGCATCCTGGATCAATTTACGTGGGTTATCTAATCCAGCTGCAAACCCCTGTGTTGGTGTAACTTTATCTGCGACCGCAACTTTCAATCCTTTTTGTGCTGCAAACTTACTAAAGTCGTTACCTTTTGCCTCAGTTAAGAAAGTGCTCGCTGCTTTGTAAGCTGCTGCCTGCGTTTTGCTACTTGCACCTAATGCTTTTTCTACATAAGCCAGTTTAGCTACTTTAGATGAACCGATCTGTTTTTCGATTTTAATTACATGGTAACCAAATTGAGATTTCACTACTTTAATATCGCCCGGTTTACCATCAAATGCTGCGTTTTCAAATTCAGGTACCATAGCGCCGCGGGCAAAGGTTGGCAATTCGCCACCTTTATCTTTAGAGCCATCTACACTGTAATTTTTAGCAAGTTCTGCAAAGTTGCCTCCTTTTAAGACTAAACCTTTTAATGAATCTGCTAATTTAACCGCCTTATCTTCACCACCAACTTTAGCCGGATCGATTAAGATGTGGCTTGCTTTTACCGAATCAGGAGAGATACGCGTAGAAACAACTTTGATGATTTTATATGAGTTACCAGATAATTTCGGTCCGTAAAAACTGCCCGCCGGCAAAGCAAACACAGCAGAATCTACAGCTGGATCCAATTTACCTTTTGTGATGTAGGTAAAAGGAACTTTTACATCTGAATTGATTGCAGCGAAAAGTGAATCGTTTTTAGCTACCTGGAAATCAGCAGCAATTTTATCAACCTGCGCTTTAACCGCTAATGAATCTGCCTTGTTCGGACTGATGCTGAAAGTAACATATTCGAAAGCACGTGTTTCCTGCGGATTGTTAAAACGAGCTTTGTTCTCATCATAATATTCAGAATAATCGGCATCTGTTGGTTTAACCGACTTATCTGGAATAGATGCATAATCTAAACTTACATATTTAAAGTTAGCCAGTTTGTTACGGTTATTATATTCATCAGTAGCCTCTAATGAAGTTACATAAACCGAATTACGGATCAAGTTTGAATATTTAGTCTGTAATGCCTGATTTTTAATTTCCTCTTGCAACATGTTAGACTGTTGTATCGCCTGTGCTTCTTTCGATTTTAGAAAGTTCATCAAGGTAACACGGTCCAACTGTCCGGTTTGTGGATTAGAGAAATATTGTTTGATCAGTGGGCTAGGGTTCTGGCCTTGTAATAAATCCAACAGTTCATCTTCTGATACTGTTAAACCCAAACGGTCATACTCTTTTGTTAACAAAACTTTAGCTAACTCCGCATTCCATGCCTGGTCTACAGCCATGGCAGTCATTTGTGCATTTGCACTACCACCATATTGTTGTTTCATCTGGTTTACACCCTGATCAACTTTTGGTCCGAACTCATCGATATTGATATCGTTACCATCTATTGATCCTACAACTTTTTGATTTGCCGACCAAAAAGGTTTACCCACGTTAATTGCATCACCTACTAAAAATGCAACAATTGCAAAACCGATAGCAAAGACTAGGATATAGCCTGCACGGTTACGCAAAAATGTCATTAATCCCATATTGTAATTATAAATTTATTTAGTTCTTTTTTAAGAGGGCGCAAGATACAAATTTGCCTCAAAAAAGAAAACACAAAATTTTATTTATCAAGTGTTTAATTTTTAAGTAAATAGAAGCCCTTTTTTAATGCTGGAATGAAGGAATTGCTAGATGTTTGAATGATAGGTTAAGCAAAATAATGATGAAATTATTGAATAATAAACGCTTATCTCAGCTCTCAGCTAACCAGTCTTGCGCCATCTCCTAAGGGGCCACGCCTTCCTTCATATTCAGCTCACCATTTCCACTATTCATCTCATAGGTGCTAAAATCCTGTGGCGCCTTAAAGTTAATCCCTTCACCGACACTTCCATCCGCACCTTTAACGTACACCCTCTGGTTAGAGTAAAAATACTTTTTCGATTCATCCCAAATTAATTCCTGAGAAGAAAAAGTATCGCCCTTGCTATTTTTCACAACAACGTTTTTTCTGAATTCGGTTTTAAGTTCGGTATCTTTCCTGATGGCATAGTCACAAACCAGGTTTCCGTCAATGGTGCCGTTGGGATTATAAAAATCTATATTTACCCCTTTAATCATCTCCTGATAAGTACTGCCGTTAGAAGGGGTAACCTTATCCAAGATGGGAGCGGAGCCTTTCGCTTTTACCCTGGCAGAATCGCTGTAAATAATATTAACCCCAATGGTACGGTCTCTGGTTAGCGTTACCTTACTTGATGAAACTGAATTTGCATTTTTTAGATCATCATCTCCACAGGAAGCCAAAAACAACGGCAATACCAGAAACAGACCATATAAAAATGTTTTCGTGTTCATTAGTCTACACGGTACTTACGAAACCAGGTATCGTTGAGGGTAAAACCCAGGTGGAAATTAATATACTGTTCTTTAACAAGGTTGTTGTTTAATGTCCCTCTTTGTCCAACTTCGGTGGTAAAGTTAATTTTATAAAATGCTGTACCTCCGTTTGCTGTAGGCAATGGGAAACCAAAACCTAAGGATGCCCCCATTTGTTTAATGTCCTGGTTGTTGATCTGGATATAAGTTTTATCGTAGCTAACACCTAGGCGATAATCAACACGTTTCATATAACTGTTGTAAGAAAATGCATCAGGAGTCCATTGACCTCCTAAAGATGCGCCCCAACTATCCTGTAAACCCTGGTTTACATTGTTGATACTTGTTGCGGACCATTTGCTCATCCTAAAATCGGCACCGATTAACCATTTATCATTCTGTTGGATAGCGATACCAAAATTATGCGTTAAAGGCAAAGTAAGATTGGATTTACCATTATTAATCGTACTCAGAGTATCAGCAGCAGTACTTTCGTTGCCGTCTACGTCCCTTGTATACTGAGTTGCAAAAAATGTCTGGGTTGAGTTAATTTTACCTGAGGTGCTACCGGAGTAACCCAATGTTACTATTGTTTTTTTACCAAGGGTAAAATCATATTGGATACCATAAGAATAATTTAAACCGGCAACACTGTTTTTATTCTGAAGTTTTGCATTCAAAGAGCCTGATGTCTGAAATTCTGTGGCCCTGGTGGTTTGAAGATTTCCAAAAATATATTCTAAGTTACCACCGATCCTTAAGTGATCGCCAAAACGGTAACCATAGCCCAGATAAGCTTTCGACAGACCGCCTTCTCCCTGATAAAGTTGATCCAAAGTTGTGGTATCAACCTTAACCGTATTTCTATAAGAATAACCCAGATCAGAATACGGTAAGATACCGAAACTCAATGCCGACCTTCTGGTTACCGGGGCAGCAAATGCCAAATGGCTAAAGGTAGAGTTGAAACTTGACTCGCTAAGGTTGTTTCTGGTTAAGTTGGTTACACTTCCACTCATACCTATATCAATCGTTGTTAACGAAATAGTAGCGTATGAGGCAGGGTTTTGCATATTAATGTTATTGAAACCGGTTACCTTGCCAACTGCCGTAGAAATTCCGCCCATTGCCCTAAACTGTGGCAATAAAGATCCTTTTATATTTCCTAGGCCATATCTTGAATATGGTGATGATGTGGTAACCTGTGCCTGGGCACTAAAACCACAAACTAGAACGAGTATGGCTGCAATATAATTTATTCTTTTGTACATTTTAATCTGCAATAGCTTCATTTAATCCTTTTAATACCAAGTAGGGATCTTTTATAATTTGAGGCGCAAAGATGCTGTTTTGTAATTGCTTATACAAAAAATTAGCATCACCACCTGTTATAATTACCTTCAGGGCACTTTCTTTTTTATTATTTAAGGCAATAAAGCCTTCAATTTCGTTTATTATACCCTGTAAGACACCATTTTTTATTGCAGATAAGGTATCAGTACCTTCTACAATATCCTCTTTTGCATCCCACTCTACCATTGGCAAACGGCCCGTGAATTGGTGTACAGCCTTAAAACGCATCTGAATACCAGGGCTTATGCTTCCGCCAAAATATTCTTTCGATCTGCTTAAAGCATCATAAGTGATACAGGTACCGGCATCTACAACCAGGCTTGCGCTTGCCGGATACAGTCCATTTGCACCCAAAACCGCGGCCCATCTATCTAATCCTAAAGTAATGGGCGTTTTATATCTGTTTTGTACGCCATTAGTCAACAAGGTTGAAAAACGGATGTACTCTGTATGTTTTTTTAAAAATACTTCCAGCGGTCCAACTTCCTGGTTAACGCTGCTGATGATTGATTTGGCAGGCGAAAACTTCTCAATCAATTGAGCTAAATCAAGTATCCCAAGTTTATTGAAACGCTGATGATGGACAATTTCCTTTTTTGCAAAAACTGCAACCTTTGCAGAAGAATTTCCAATATCAATGCTCAGCCTACGCATTTAAAATCTCCCTCTGCAATATGATGTTCTTTAGAAATTCCAATGACTCCATTTTTTATCCATCCAATTAAAACTAAAAAAGCTTTAATTATAAAATCATGCACAAAGCTATTAATCTTTGTCAAGTTTCGTTCTAGTTATTTGTTAAAAAAGGTTAAACAAACAGAAAATACTGTACCGAGAGCACAAATAAAAGGAACAAAGTCTCGTAAAACCAGCGTTTTTTTGCATTACTAAAATAGTAGGCCAATAGGACCGATCCGGGCGGCACGCAGAGCAGAAAATGCCAGGTTCTGAAATCAGGTTTCAGGTAAAAACTGGCTGCCGAAACGATAAACATGAAAAACAGCAGCTGAAAACTTTTCCGGGTACTGATAAAACTTCTGAAGAAATTTTCTCGGAGCTGCAGCGATGCCAATATAATAATTACCGTTACCGGAATAAGTACGAGGTAATCGTTATAATTGATTTTAAAAACGGAAGGAAACTTATTGCCAAGCGGCTTCCAGATCTGATAAAATGAACTGAAATTATCCTTCCAGTAATAAAATACTGCCAGAAAAAAGAATACAGTAATGAAGCCGATGAGTCCAGCCACCCATTCGCGCCAGTTAAAAGACCTAAACAGCAATAAAGCTAAAAAGATCATCAGTAACATGGCCATAAAAGGGAAATAAATCAATGTGCCTACCCCGATGATCATCCCGATATCGAAAACGGTGGTAATGGAATTGGCACTCTTGCCCAGTTTCAAAAACTTATCTATGATCCAGATCAGCAAAAAATTACAGATAAGTGCCGGTGATAAAATCATAAAGGGCATAAACAGGCTCGTACCAGTTATAAACATAAGTCCTGGGAGAAAACTGGGCTTAGCCAATAAGTTGTGGTTGTTTACGATCCTGTTAAAAACCAGAGCCTGGATATAGACCAATACCGCTGCAATAAAAATATTCGTAGAGGGGCTAAAGGCATTATCCAGATCGACATTGATCAACAGCCTTGCAAAGGGTTCTAAAAAATCAAAATTTAATAATGCGGGAGTTTCATAAAAGATGGCTATACGCAAAAAAAACGTGTAGGCCAGCAATAATGCGAGGTTAATTGGACTTAGCTTTCTAAACTGATTAATCATGCCTTTTTAAAGAGTAGGCAAAGTAAAGAAAATAATTTAAGACTAAAGGCCAAAGGCGAGTGACCAATCATAAATCCCCAATATTTGTGGGGCTTGAGCGTAGTGGAAGACCGTTAAACAGGTATAAGCTGAAAGACCGAAGCAAAAAGCTACAAAAAGCACAGTCTAGCCAATTATCCATCCTTTTGTTGAAATTCACACCGCGGCTTTAAACTCCTAATTAAACCCTGGCGTACTTCTTCACCATATCACCGATAATCTGAGCGGTTTCATCAGGAAAATGAAATTCGTGCTTTTGAGGATTTTCTACCCAGTTTTTGATAATCGGCAGCCAGTTGCGGGTACTCCCCCAGATAACAGGCAAACCAAACTGTTTTAAGGCAAAAGCATTACATTGCTGCTCAAACTGGAAGCGCATAGGCGCAACCAATAGTTTTTTCTTTAGATAAAGTGCTTCTGCTGGCCCTTCAAAGCCGCCACCGGTAAACAGGCCTTCACAGGTCGCCAAACTTTTATTGAATTTTTCGTTGTTGACAGGCTCTACAAAAACATTTCCCTCCTGGTAGGCAACTTTGCTGTGTTTGGAAAAAACTTCCCACTTCACCTCTGGCAACTGCGTAAAAAGTTTTACCAAACGTTTATCATCAATGGCAGGCAGGTAGACGGTATAATGACCAAGATTCTTGCTTTCCATATTCCGTATCTCCGCTCGGATTACCGGGGTATGGATAAACGTATCATAACGATCGAAGTGGAAGCCGATGTGGTATTTGGTAGGGGCGTAACGGCTTAGAATCAGTTTCCCCCAATCTAATGTTCTTGGGCGGGGTACTTTTTTAGATTTAAAAGCTGCCTGATGGCTTAACGAAACACACTCAATCCCCTGCAGTTTACATGCCCAGGCACTTACAGGCTCAAAATCGTTAACAATCAAATTGTATTCTTTAAGCGGCAGCTGCTTCATGTCTTTCCGAAAGCGGAACAGATTCATGTTCAGCCAGGTCTTAAAATGATCTACTCCACCTTTTTTTCCAAAAATGAAACTGAAACCGTGCAACTGGTATTTTACGGGCTGGCTGAGTTTTACGTCAGCCTGGGTTCCGCTTACCAAAATATCCAATTCGCCATATTGCTGAAGCAAGGGAATAATTTCCCTCGCTCTACTGATATGACCGTTACCTGTTCCCTGTATTGCGTAAAGTATCTTCATTTATGCCCCAATATCTAAAATTATTGGGCAATTTCATACTTTATATTCTGTAAAAGAATATTTATATCCAGTTTACTTTTTAGATCTTCAGCATCTGAAAGAATTCCTTCATCCAGTTCATCCTTTGTAAAGTGCTGATGTTCATACTTAAACACCGTCCAAGCTTTATTTTCGTATTCCAAAGCAGTTAAACTTTCAACCCAGTCTCCACTGTTCAGGTAAACTACTTTTCCCCCTTCGGTGGCAATTTCACGTTGTTCTGCCTGGTGGATATGGCCGCAAACTACGTATTGATATCCTTTTTCAATTGCAAGTTCCGCCGCTGTCTGCTCAAAACTGTTGATGAATTTAACGGCGTCTTTAAACTTCGCTTTAATTTTTTTCGAAAAACTCATCTTTTCCCTCCCGAAGGCGGTCAGCACCCAGTTCACGAAACTATTGATTAGGATCAGGGTGTCGTAACCAACAGCGCCCAGCTTGGCCAACCACTTAGAGTGCTGCATGGTCACATCAAAAACATCGCCATGAAAAAACCATGCTTTTTTACCATCCAGCTCTAAAATTAACTTATTCTGGAGGTGAAAGGTGCCCATTTCCATACCATCGAATTTGCGGAGCATTTCATCATGGTTTCCCGTTAAATAATGTACCTGAACACCTTCCGAAACAAATTTCATCAATTTGCGGATTACTTTCATATGCGCTTCGGGCCAATAGCTTTTGCTAAACTGCCAGATATCTATAATGTCACCATTTAAAATTAATGTTTTGGGTTTAATGCTTTTTAGATACTTTAAAAGTTCTTTTGCGTGGCAGCCATATGTGCCCAAATGTACATCGGAGATCACGACTACATCAACATTTCTTTTATCCATAAAGGGGGAATTTTAGGGGGAAGGATTTTATTACCGCCTGGTTTAAGCAGTTTAGAGATAAATTAGCTGTCTTACCACTCTTCTTCCTCATCGAGTTTTACCTCAAAAGGGCTGAAAAAATAAAGTACAACGATTAACAAACACACGGCAAAGAATGACTCTAACATATTACCTGATTTTTCGATACAAATATAAGACACTGTATATCAAACAAATGTTACGACATTGTTAAATAATTTAATGGACAAATTAATTACTGTACCTACTAAACTTCGGTCCATTAACTTAGTGATTGAATGCTTTAGCCCGGTATAGCTGATATTTTGTTAGGTCATCAAAATTACTTTGCGCAGTGAACTCAAGATCGATGTTCCTGAATTAGAAAAAAATATTTACATACGACCGTGAACCACGCCTTTTATTTAAATGCTGGAAAAGTAAAACCCTAGAGAAAACTAAACGAGATAGCTGCCTTTCTTTACAAAAACCAACCGTCACATAACAGCAGTTCCCACATACTGTATGATAATATTATTCATCTCGGCGCGGACATTTTGTCCCGCCCTGCGGCTTTACAGGCAGCCTCAATAATCTATTTTTTCTAATTTAACCTCCAAACTCCAATTTTGGTTTACAATAGAGCGCTGCATATTTTGGGTCAAAGCAAGAAGCCCTATTAGAAGACATGGCAGGCGCACCTTTACTTCGAGATGTTGTAGATACGGCATTCCAGACAACTACAGAAAAGAGCCCACGTACTATATCTTAATTTCAAATGATGAAATACGGTACAAACCTGTTGCGGTCCTACTCGCTCGATCAAAAATTATTTAGTGAGTGTTGAATATCCTCACCCTACGGCTGTACAGGCAGCCTCATATATTTTAAAGCAGTTTCATCATCAATGAGATAATCTTTGTTTAACATGAAATCCGCCATTGCAATGCCATGTTTATTGGCTTGTGAGGACATTTACATCTCACCCTACGGTTCTGCAAGAAACCTCTTATTTTCTTATTCAACGATTACCTGTATGCCTGCTTTCGCCGCCTTATAGCTGATCTCTGCATTTAGACAAACAGACAGTGCGCATTTCAACATACCCTCACCCTACACAGTCTTGCGCCTATATTTTAAAGCCGTTTCGCCACTAATGATAATATTTTTATCCATTTTAACATGAGACTCGCCGTTGCAATGCCCTATTTAATTGGCTTGTGAGGACATATACATCTCACCCTACGGTTCTGCAAGAAACCTCTTATTTTATTATTCAACGATTACCTGTATGCCTGCTTTCGCCGCCTTATAGCTGATCTTTTCCTTTAGACTGTAATAACTCCAGTTCTGTAACAGATAGTGGTCTTGCTTTGCGATCTCCTCTTTTTCCTGCTGATTGACGAGTAGTAGCGTTGCTGCCTGATGTTTAACACAGAAATCGATCAGCATCCTGCTGTAAACGTGTAGTTTTTGCTCAACATACCGCTTTTCCATATGACGGTAATCCTCTAAACTCTTCATTTTTCGCTTTCTGCCATGGCCGCCGCAGTTAAAAGCAACCGCTTTTTTCACTCTGTTCACTGCCGCCTGTATCGCCAGCCTGCGGTGAAGGAATTCCTCTCTGTTGCCAATGGCATGTTCATGGTGGCCGATCTTAACGGTTACTGGATGTTCTATGGACAGAGAGGCTTCTGCTATAACGGTAGCATCGAGAAAGTGCTGTTCCTTTTCGATCTGTACCGCCGCGAGTAAGAATATCTTGCCTTTATCCAACTGTATGTTACTGGTACGGAGCTTTAAGGTTCCACCCATTATCTTATCTAGAATGGTCTTCTTATCAGACCTGTCTTTTCCGAGGTACGTTATAAAAGGGATCTGAAAGAGTCTGAAGCTGAAATTCCTGTTGTCAGCTGTTCTGGTCAGTTTGGAAATCACTTCCGCACCGAAAGGCAAAGGGATATTCTTTTTATAGTTACGAAGTGACTTTTCACCCCTCCAATAAGCATCCTTTTCTTTATTAAAATAGGAGATGAGCGTATTGTTGAGGTTACTGAGAATATTCGTAGGGATCTCCCCTTTAAAATGGTTTGACAGCAACCTGTATGTGGTATTTTGACGTGAGGATTTCAATATGCCGTTCTCTTCTTTTTTTTCATCTGCTAGCTTTAGTTTTATTTCCTCAGTCAGATAAAAGAAATCCTTTACGCGTTCCTGAACAAAATGATGGCTCATGATCATATTCGCCGCACGGAAACAAATCCATTGCCAGTTATACAACTGATTAATTGCATTTTTGACCACCTCCCCATCTTCGGAATCTATCAGCAACTGTATTTTTCGGGTAACTACCATTGTACTGTTTTCCATATCAACTGATTTTAATTTTCTTTATTTTCAGTGAAGCACTTGCAAAAGCCTTTTGAATATATCCTTGGTCAAGGCTTAACGCTTCCGCTATCTCAGTGAAGCTATACTGAAGTTCATAGCGCATCTGAAGGATCATAGACTGCTCATCGCTGACATCGCCCTCAAACCTAAACCTGCTCGTTTTCTCTATCTTATTAAGTTTTTCGGTATTTGTGACAACAGCCTTTAGACATTCAAGTGTCCGCTCCACTCTTCTTGCCACCTGATAGTCGGAAATGCCACCGATATGCCAGGCCATCTGCCCATAGTCAAAGGAGTATTTGATACATAGCCGGATAAAAAGTTGTTGGTCCTGACTCAGATTGGGGATAACCGCTTCCAGCCGTTCCCATTGCTTTTTTTCTTCTTCGTTGGGCTCATGATGACAAAAAACATCAGCTTCATTTTCTATATTAGGATCATCGCCAAACATAAAGTCTTGGTAATTTTCAATCTCATCAAGCCGAAGCATATTTCGTTGGAATCGGTTTGAGGAAGTCTTATAATAGGCCCTACAACCATCCGAAGTGAGTTTTCTTACAAAAGTCTCTATATGCTCTGGACAAGTAATAATTTTTCTGGATAGCCAAAGTCGCAGGAACGCTTCGTTTACGATGCAGTCTGCGTTTACGTCATCTTTTATGTATTTGACGCCATAATAATATATCCGCGGGTATAATAGTTTATAGAAAAACTCGAGCCCCTTCTCATTTCCTTCCTTAAACTTGGTGAAATTTACAGCACGAGTTGGATTTATTTTTATTTGTTCCATATTAATCTCAGTTAAAAACATCCATAATATGAGTCGTGGAAAAAGAGACTCAAACAAGACGTGAACCATTTTTTCTTACTTTTAGCTTCAGACATGTTGGGAATTTCAACCTAGTTGTTAGACTCTTTAAATAAGAAGCTTTTGCTATAATTTAGTTGTCTTTTTGCTTGAGATGGAGCATCAAAACTAACCAGCTTCCCTGTCAAAAAAACTATTGCATAACTATTACTAATGTTTAATCGCTTACTATCAAGCTTAGTAGGTTGCTAAGAAAAATACATTCACTAACGCTAAATATTCAACACAGGAAACATTTTCAATAGCCCATTTTACTGCGAGTAATAGCTAATTTCTCGCCTTTATTGACAAAATTACTCTGGTGCGCAAATCACCAAAGAAAGAAGAGAACTGAAAAGACGTGTTGTTTTTAAAATCATACTCATATTAGTTTATATGAGCCTTGATAGAATGGGCATGCAATACATGTGAGGCTGCAAACCACTGCTGCTGTAAAAGTTCTGACCCCTTAAGCTAAAATGGATTTACAGCAGCCTCACATCTATTTGGACGTACTAATATAGCACATCTTTAAATAGACGTGAGTATTAATCTGCTGTCTTGCATTAGCGTGGGTCAGAATTGCAGCCACAAGACTCTTATTAATACACAATTATATAATCAAATATAAAAATTAATTCTTTAGTAAACAAATTTGTTGACCAGTTTTTTTCATTATTGGCAAGATTGCGCCATGAAGCAAACAGTTGTAGACTTTAGAATGAAACTAGGAAAAAGGATTGCTCAACTAAGAATGAGATCTGGCTTAGAACAAACCGAATTAGCGGCAATATTAGACGGAAAGGATAAACAATTTATCAATAGGTATGAGAAACAAGGTGCTAATCCAACTGCATATATCCTAGTAAAGATAGCGAAAGCACTGGATGTAAGTGTTAACGATTTATTAGACTTTAGTAATCTTGAAAATCCTCCAAAGTAAAACTTAAAATTTTAATACTTTTGATGATAAACCGACGGAACCTGACGAGTCTACATACATTATTCTAATCCTTACTTCTAAAGTGTTATTTTTTCGTGTAGGCTGGTGCATTGGCAGATAAGATTTAAAAGGTAATCAGTGATGATTGAAATAGACTAATCTGGTTTATTTACCTTTATCATTATAAAATGTTTCCTTACCTAAAATAATTCAACAACAATTTCTCTTCCCAATGGATTTAATTTGCGATTTCAATCTTCGCGATTAGATGAATCAAATTGGTGCTATTTCGCTCATTTAAACGCATTTTTAATCGCAGCAAAGCAAAAAACCCCGCAAGATTAAAATCCTGCGAGGTGTAAAATCTATTTAAAGAAAAAATTAAGCCTTAACAGCCTTCTTTTTCTTCTTTTCTTCTGAGTAAAATCCAAAGCCCAAACCAGCCAATAGAAGGATCGAACCGGCCAAGGAGATTTTCTCGCCTGCATAATATGCCGTAGGATGGAAAATAAACTCCAGTTTATGGTTACCTGCCTCTAACTGCGCTGCACGTAAAACGTAATCGGCCCTGAAGTAGGGTTTTTCAACACCATCGATATACATTTTCCAACCTTTGTTGTAATAGATTTCTGAAAATACTGCAATGGCATCTTTAGCCGTTGAATATTCATAAGTTAAATGATCAGGGTTATATGAAGTTAATTTAATAAAACCTTCCTGTCCTGTACCCAAGCGTTTGGTATCAACCAAAGCCTTATAGCTTTCGTCAACAATAGCTTCCTTTTTAGCATCGAAACTGCTAATTGCTTTCATTTCCTCATCCGAATTTCTGGCAAACTGCACGCTCTGTACAAACCAGGCATTACCTGCAGCGGTAGCATTACGCTGCATTTTATATGATCCATTCTGAGGATCTTGGGTAATGATGTATTTGGTATTTAACATATCCAATACATCCTGATTGATACTTTTTGTTAACTGGTTATCAACCAATTCCTGAAAGCGCTTTAACCTTGCCGAGTGGAAACCACCTACAGTTTTATGGAAATAAGAGGTTTCGGCACTTTTAAACGGATCGCCCAGCGATAAATCGAAAACCCTGAAGTTCGGATCCTTATCTGCCGAAATAAAATTATCCACATCTCTAGGTTGATAATGGTTGTTAAGATCGCTTTTACTTACAAAATTCTGGTTGTTTAAGTAACGGCGGTCTACCTGCCATAAATCGATCAGAACAAATAATGCCAATAAACCAAAGGCCAGTTGCATGTTCATCTTTTTGGTGATGAAAGCCCAGGTAATACCAAATCCGATAGCAATAAACAATAAGGTACGCAAAGCATCTGCACGTGCCAAAGCAACACGATCGGCCACGATACCGTTTAAAATTTCCATTGCCGCACCACGGTTATTCTGTAAGGTCTGCGTTAATGCATCTAAAACCTGTGCTTGGTTGGTCTGCGTAAAGCTGAAAAACGCGGTTGGGATAACAGCAATAATTAAAGCAAAACCACCGGTAATACCCGCCGACCAGGTTAAACGCTGTACCAGGTATTTTTGATCGTATTTTCCATCCTGTGCTTCTTTAATGGCCAAAATAGCTAAAAGTGGCACCAACAAGCCAACTACTGCAAGTATCGATTCTACTGCTCTAAATTTGTTATATCCTGGCAGGTAATCGAAAAAGATATCCGAGATAAACGGTAGATTCTGTCCAAATGAAAGGAACAGCAATAAAACACTTGCCCCGAGGATCCACCATTTCCAACGGTGTTTTACGATAAATAATCCGAAGACAAATAAGAAACAGATAATTGCACCAAAATAATATGGTCCGGAAGTACCCGGTTTATTTCCCCAGTACTGGTTGGTACCCAAATTTTGAGCTACATAACCAATGGCCTGTTTTGGATCAACACCCTGAAGATTTTTTTCTACGGCTTTATAGGTATTGCTCTCTGGCTTAATAATTTCATCGATACTGCTGGCGCCGCCATAAATATTAGGAATTAAAAAAGAGAAGCTCTCTCCAACACCCTGGCTCCACTGGTAGGCATATTCTTTATCCAAACCATTTGCAGGTTCGGCTTTATCGGTAGTTAAGTTAGATTTACCGCGGATGGTTTCTTTACCATACTCGTAGGTGGTCCATAATGTACCTGCATTTACCAGTACAGACAAGAAAATGCCCGCAGCGATGTAGCCAACAGATTTACCAAATGCAGCAAGCTGCTTTGCTTTAAAAGCGTGGTAAAGTTCGATACATCCTAAGATAAATAACGCTATAAATAAATAGTAGGTCATCTGGATGTGGTTCGAGCGGATCTCTAAAGCCATAAACAGTGCCAATAAACTTCCGCCAACCAGATACCGACCTCTTAAAGTAAGGATAATGGAGGCTAAAATAGGGGCAAAAAAGCCAATGGCCAGTGCCTTATTACTGTGCCCGGCAGCAATAATGATAAAATTATACGACGTAAATGCAAAAGCAATGGCACCTGCAGCAGCAAGCCATGGATTTATTTTTAATACACAGAATAACAGATAAGCACCCAAAAGATATAATAAGACCGTTCCAACAGGATCAGGGAACACGCCTTTGATTAAGTCGATACCATAGGTGGTGATGTTTAAAGGATATTGAACCCAAATCTGGTAGGCCGGCATACCGCCAAACATCTGGTTGGTCCAAAGTGGCCCTTTACCATCTTTCGCCTTAATATCCATAATTTCTTTTTGCATGGCTTTAGCCTGCAAAACATCGCCCTGCTGTGGCGCTTTACCCTGTAAAACAGGACTGAAGTAGGCAAAAGTAATGACTACGAAAAAAGCAATAATGGCCAGATGTGTGCCATTTTTATTAAACCAGTTATTCATTAAGGTTTGTTTAAGTTTAAACGAACGTCAAAAATAAAAAAATGGGCGGTATAAAAAAGGAATAAATTAAATGCATGCTGAATAAAAAATTAGATTTGTAATAGAGATTAAAAATTCAACCCATTTATGATGAGAAAGTTTGTTGTTACAATTGCGCTCATTTCCCTGTCGTTTGCTTCATTTGCGCAGTTGGTAAGCTTAAATGCCACTGAAACCAAAAAGCTTAAAATACAGATCAAAACTGACCAAAAGACCAGAAAACTGTATCAAAGCTTTGAAAAATCAGCTTTAGGATTTCTGAACGACCTACCAAATCCGATCGACACCATCAGGACCGAGGGTTTATTGAAAGGAAATCCAAAGAAAGAGAAAACACGGTTGGCACTGGCCGATATGAATAAAATGTTTGTTTTAGCCTTACAGTACCGCCTTGACGATGAACAAAAATTTTTAAACAAATGTGTAGAATTTCTCGGTGCCTGGGCAAAAATCAATAAACCTAATGGCGATCCCATTGATGATACCAATCTTGATCAAGCAGTTGAAGCTTACGACCTGATCAAAAAAGATATACCGGCTACGGAGAAAAAAACGCAGATCGAGCAATGGATGAGTGAAACAGCGTGGACTGAAATTAACAGCAAACGCATGAAAACGGGCAGGGCTACGGCCATTAACAACTGGAATGCCCACCGCTTAAAGGTAGTTGGCGAAATCGGTTATACCTTAAATAACCAGGAACTGATTACCTGGACCCTTGATAACCTGAAAAGCCACATCAACATCAACCTTTATCCTGATGGCACCAGCCTCGATTTTAAAGAGCGCGATGCGATGCACTACCACATTTACGACCTGGAGCCAATGCTGAAACTGGCCATCATTATCGACAGGGCAAAAGGCACAAACTTTTACACCTACGAATCGCCAAAAGGATCGTCGATCAAAAAATCTGTAGAATGGTTAATCCCGTACATCAATGGCGAAAAGCAGCACGAAGAATATGTTAATACCACAGTTAAATTCGATCGGGACCGGGCGAAGAACAACGAACCTGGCTTTGCGGCAGGCACCATGTTTAAAGCAAATTTGGCTTTGCCTGTATTAAAATTGGCTGTTTATTTCGATCCGGCCCAGCTGGACTTATTAAACAAGGTAAACGGCAGCAAAAACAACTGGCAGATGGTGCTGAATGAAATTGAGCGGGAAAGCACAAACTTTCAAAAAAAATAAAGTTTCAATAATTTTTGAAAGTTTAAAAATAACATTATATTTGTGTATGGAATTAGCAGCAGCAAAATTAAAGTTTATCGAAGCCTGGGGCAAATTGGGTTCCGAATGGGGAATTAACCGTACCATGGCTCAGGTGCATGCCCTGTTATTAATTTCGGCAGAAGCGCTTACCACCGAAGAAATTATGGAGCAGCTGAGTATTTCCAGGGGTAATGCCAACATGACCCTCCGCGATTTAATCGGTTGGGGCCTGATAGAAAAGCAGCATAAGGCCGGCGAACGTAAAGAATATTTTTTTGCCGATAAGGATGTTTGGAATATTGCCCGACAGGTAGCCAAAGAACGGAAAAAAAGAGAATTAGAACCTGTTTTAAAGGTGTTGACAGAACTTTCAACCGTGACTGGGGATGAAAAAGACCCTGAATTTAAAACCTTTAAAAAATCGATAAAAGACATCAACAAACTGGCTGTTAATGTGGATAAAACTTTAGAGACCATGCTTAAAGCAGAAGAAAGCTGGTTCTGGGGCTCGGTACTGAAGGTTTTTAAGTAGATGTGAGAAGAGAGATGTGAGACTTGAGACCAGAGCATAAAGTAGCAGAAGGTGAGTATTAGGTAGCAAGGCAAAAGTAGAAGGAAGCAAGAAAGATTACTTTAGCCCTCATACCTAAACCTTAAGCCTTATATACCTTATACCCTACACCTCACGCCCTAAACCTTAAAAGGCCTTACTAATCATTCGGCTTTATTTTTTAAACATAACTTTCAATTTTTACTGAAAGTATTAAAATTTAAATAAAATGAGAACACTTAAGAACCATGTGATTTTATTTGACAATGAATGCCCAATGTGTTATGTATATACCAAAACATTGGTAAAAACAGGCATGCTGGCTGAAGATGGCCGCGAGGCTTACCAGAATATGCCACAAAATGTTTGTCCTTTGGTAGACCGTCAAAGGGCGGCCAATGAGATTGCATTGGTAAACACCGAAAATGGTGAAGTAACCTATGGCATCCAGAGCCTGTTCAAAATTATTGCCCACGCCATGCCCATCTTTAAACCATTGTTCCTATTTGGACCGTTTGTTTACCTAATGCGTAAATTTTATGCTTTTATCTCTTATAACCGCAAGGTAATTATTCCCGCCGCCGTTAAAGAAGATAGCATACAGCCAAGTTTTAAGCTTCATTACCGCATTGCCTACCTACTTTTCACCTGGTCGGTTACCGCTTATTTTTTAACAGCTTATGCACATCTGCTCATTGATTTTGTACTATTGGGTGGCCAGTATCGCGAATACCTCATCTGTGGCGGACAAATGTTTTTTCAGGGTGGCATCATTCTTTTCTATAAAAAAGAAAAACTATGGGATTACCTGGGCAATATGATGACCATTTCTTTTGCCGGTGCGCTCATGCTGTTACCTGTTTTGGTTTTGGCAAGATATTTCAGCATTGCTCCGATATTTTTTATTATCTATTTTTTTATGGTTGCAGGGCTGATGTTCTTGGAGCATATCCGCAGGAGTAAACTCCTAAAGCTTGGCTGGGTGATGAGCATTGCATGGGCACTTTACCGTTTAATTATTTTAGGTTTAATCTTTAGTTTATAATATCATGAAATACGGAAAAATTATACTTGCAGGGGGTAACGGTTATTTGGGCAGCATATTGGCCAAACATTTTAGTCCATTGGCTGAGAAAGTTATTGTATTATCAAGAAAACCACAGGCACAAACAGGGAATATTATCACGCTGTTATGGGATGGCAAAACCTTGGGTGATTGGACAGATTGCCTGCAAGATGCAGATTTATTGGTTAACCTTTGTGGTAAAAATGTAAACTGCAGGTATACAGAACAGAATAAAAAAGAAATTTTCGATTCAAGGTTAATCCCAACCCGTTTATTGGGGAACGCGGTCAGCACTATAAAAAACCCGCCCAAATTATGGATCAACATCACCTCAGCAACCATTTACCGCCATGCAGAAGACCATTTTCAAGATGAATTTACAGGCGAAATTGGTGAAGGTTTCTCTATTGAGGTATGTAAAGCCTGGGAAAATAGCTTTTTTGAAAACGACACTCCAAAAACCAGAAAAATACCCTTGAGGATGGGCATTGTATTGGGCCTACAGGATGGTGCCTTTCCCCGTCTGCTCAACCTGGTTAAACTGGGCATGGGTGGTAAGCAGGGCAATGGTGAGCAATACATGAGCTGGATCCACGAGGAAGATGCCGCGCTTAGTATCGAATGGCTCATCAACCATCCCGAAATTGAAGGAGCAGTTAACTGTACAGCACCAGAAGCCATTAAAAACCATTTATTTATGCACAGTATAAGAAAAGCATACGGGGTTTCTTTCGGTCTGCCAGCCCCTGCATGGTTATTGGCTATCGGTGCTAAAATTATCGGAACGGAAACGGAACTGATCTTAAAAAGCAGGTGGGTTAAACCTACAATATTGTTGAACAATGGTTTTGAATTTAAGTATGGAAAGATAGATGATGCGATGGAGGCGTTAAGCGGAAAGCGCTAGGCGTGAAGCGTTTGCCGTTGAGTGAAAAGACCAGAGGTTAGAGACCAAAGCGGAAAGCGCTAGGCGGGGAGCGAAAAGTTAAAGGAGGAAAATTTATGTCTACAATTATTTTGAAAACCCTAATTGATGCACCGATTGGATGCTGTTTTGATCTCTCAAGGAGTATCGATCTTCATGTAAAGTCAATGACAGGCTCACAGGAGCAAGCTATTGCCGGTAAGAGAAATGGTTTGATCGGCCTAAATGAATCTGTTACCTGGCGGGCCAAATATTTTGGCATCTATTTCGAAATGACCAATGAAATTACAGCAATGGATTATCCGAATTCTTTTACCGATGAGATGATCAAAGGCCCATTTAAAAAGCTTCATCATCAACACCTTTTTAAAACCATATGTACGCAAACTGAAATGACCGATATATTTGAGTTGAAAGCACCATTGGGTATTTTAGGATGGTTAACAGGGCAGCTATTTTTAAATCGCTACATGAAACAAATATTAGCACAAAGGAATGAGGTGCTGAAACGGGAGGCGGAGTACTAACTTGAAATTAAATAATTTCTATTTCGCTAAAACATGCTTAGTTTCCCGCCATTCCCATGGCGCTACCGCGTTGGCATCTTGCCATAGGCCTATTTTGTTTTTCCTCGCGGTTATCTCAAATTGAGCATAAAGCGGATCGCTGGAATATTTTTTAAAATGCCAGGCCATACCTAATTTTATCATCTCCTGATTAACGACCTGTTTTCTGTTATTAATAATTATGGCTGGGGATTATCCGAAAAGTGGCCACTCATTCCTGACCAAAATGACCACTCATTTCGCTTCAAAATGTGCACTGATTATCGCTTAAAGTGTGCAGTCGGCTGATTTTTAGCGTTTTTAAAGTCGGTT
>Ga0308165_1000543_pt1 | contig 68121 bp, 55 predicted proteins | sample PhyWR2_FD_201032 | JGI IMG/M metagenome (GOLD analysis project Ga0308165, IMG submission 201032) | Phyllosphere microbial communities from UC Gill Tract Community Farm, Albany, California, United States - DLSLW.R2 | ecosystem: Host-associated > Plants > Phyllosphere > Unclassified | place: USA... | reverse complement strand
GGTGAAGGCTGCCGGTACGGATGATTCGGACAAGGTCATGGCGCAACTGCGCAAGACCAAGTTCAACGACGTGTTCCAGAAGAACGGCTACCTGCGCGCCGACGGCCGCGTGGTCCATGACATGTACCTGTACCAGGTCAAGACGCCGGCCGAGTCCAAGTATCCATGGGACTACTACAAGCTGGTCCAGACCATCCCTGGAGAACAAGCCTGGACTACCAAGGCTGAATCCAAGTGCTCGGCCTGGAAATAATCCGCCGGTAATCGACGGACAATCAACGCACCAAAAGGATCTGTCATTTCTGATTTCTGTTGAAGAATCGGGATGACAGATTTTTCTTGTTGTATTTGATAAGCCGGAAGCGAGCGGTCCGCCGCGCACCTTCCGGTCAATCGGAATGAATGAGTTTCTATGGAATTATTCGGCATACCCCTGCAAGCCTTGTTGAGCCAGCTGCTGCTGGGCCTCGTGAACGGTTCGTTCTACGCGATGCTGTCGCTGGGACTGGCGGTCATCTTCGGCCTGCTCAACGTGATCAACTTTGCACACGGCACCCTTTACATGCTCGGCGCGTTCGCGGCATGGATAGGCTTGAGCTATTTCAATATCAATTACTGGGTGATGCTGATTCTGGCGCCGCTCATCGTCGGCGCGTTCGGCATCGTGATCGAAAAGACCATGCTGCGCTGGCTCTACAAGCTCGATCACCTGTACGGCCTGCTGCTGACCTTCGGCATCACGCTGATGGTGGAAGGCATCTTCCGTTCGATCTACGGCGTCTCCGGCCAGCCTTACTCGGTGCCTGACGCCCTGCAGGGCGCAACCAACCTGGGCTTCATGGTCTTGCCGAATTACCGCGCCTGGGTTGTGCTGGCGTCGGTGGTGGTGTGTTTCTCGACCTGGTTCGTGATCGAAAAGACCCGTCTGGGCGCCTACCTGCGCGCCGGCACCGAGAACCCGAAGCTGGTGGAAGCCTTCGGCATCAACGTGCCGCTGATGGTTACCCTGACCTACGGCTTCGGCGTGGCGCTGGCGGCATTTGCCGGCGTGCTGGCGGCGCCGGTGATTCAGGTGTCGCCGCTGATGGGTTCGAACCTGATCATCGTGGTGTTCGCGGTGGTGGTGATCGGCGGGATGGGATCCATCCTGGGCTCGATCGTCACCGGCCTGGGCCTGGGCGTGATCGAAGGCCTGACCCGCGTGTTTTATCCGGAACTGTCGGCAACCGTCGTGTTCATCATCATGGCCATCGTGTTGATGATTCGTCCGGCCGGTCTGTTCGGTAAAGAGAAATAAGGCGCACAAGATGAACAACCCATTGAACAAGAAAATTTTTTACGGCGTGCTGCTGGTCCTCGCGTTGCTGGCGCCGTTTGGCCTGTATCCGGTGTTCCTGATGAAGATGCTGTGCTTCGCGCTGTTCGCGTGCGCCTTCAATCTGCTGATCGGCTACACCGGCCTGCTGTCGTTCGGCCATGCCGCTTTCTTCGGCGGTGCCGGTTACGTCGCCGGCCAGGCGATCAAGGCCTGGGGCGTGCCGACCGAGATCGGCCTGATTCTGGGTACGCTGACAGGCGCGCTGATCGGTCTGGTGATGGGCCTGCTGGCGATTCGCCGCCAGGGCATCTACTTCACCATGATCACCCTGGCGCTGGCGCAGATGCTGTTCTTCGTTGCGCTGCAGGCGCCGTTCACCGGCGGCGAAGATGGCTTGCAAGGCATCCCGCGCGGCAAGCTGCTTGGCTTCATCGATCTGTCCAGCGACATGACGCTGTACTACGTGGTGCTGGCGATCGCGATTGGCGGCTTCGCGCTGATCGTGCGGACCATTCACTCGCCATTCGGCCAGGTGCTCAAGGCGATCAAGGAAAATGAGCCGCGCGCCATCTCGCTGGGCTATGACGTCGACCGCTACAAACTGCTGGCGTTTGTACTGTCGGCGGCGCTGACCGGTCTGGCTGGTTCGACCAAGGCGCTGGTGCTGGGCTTCGAAACGCTGACCGACGTGCACTGGAGCATGTCGGGCCTGGTGGTGCTGATGACGCTGGTCGGCGGCCTGGGCACGATCGTCGGTCCTATCGTCGGCGCGGTGATCATCATCATGCTGGAGAACAAGCTGGGCGACATCGGCAACTGGCTGGCCGGCGTGACGCACATTGAGTGGTTCAATACGCTGGGCGACTCGGTCACCATCGTGACGGGATTCATCTTCATCGTCTGCGTGCTGGCGTTCCGCCGCGGTATCGTGGGTGAGATCCTGCACTTGTTCGGCAAACGTTCTGCAAGCACATCGCATTGAGGTATTGATGCACTGATGCGCTGATTACAGCCAACTCAATAACTGCCGCCGCACAGCTCAGCTGTCCGGCGGCAGTTTTGTTTTGAGGGAAGGAAATTTAATTTCCATTTGGAAATGTTTGTCCAGTTGTCATTTGGTCAATGATTGAGGTTTTTCAAATTCATCGTCCTGAGTTTTTCTTCAATATCCGACCTGCAACCGTCCACCCGATGATTTCCAAAGACCGCAAAGCAGGGCAGTGCCGGTCCCGTGGAAAAGATTGGCATCACTCGTTCAACCTGCTCGTGCAGCCGGCGTCGACAGTAGAGAATGTATTGCCACCGGAGTAAAATGCTTCTCTTCCTGATAGCGGCAACCGGCGGCGCGGTCTCATCTGAACCGGCATCCGCGTCAGCGACAATTTTCCTCCTCCCGTTTTGCGAAAGCTTCACATGTCCTTGCCTGTTCCACCCTGTACGCCGTGTCGTACCGTGTTCGCTCGAATCTCGTCGTTGATGCTGGAGGCGGGTGCTTATGTCTGAGTTACTGCCTGAGCTGTTTTCATCTTCGATGTTCTCCAATTACGTCATCCTGTGTATCGGCGCTTTCGTCGCCGGCCTGGTTGACGCGGTGGTTGGCGGTGGGGGACTTGTGCTGATCCCGACTTTATTCTCGGTCTTTCCCAACATGGCGCCGGCCACGCTGTTTGGCACCAACAAGATTGCCAGTGTCATGGGCACCAGCGCCGCAGCCTATAACTTCGCGCGCAAGGTGCGGATTCAATGGGCGGCAGCTGCACCGGCCGCATTGGCGGCATTTGCTTTGTCTTTCTCGGGCGCTTACCTGGTCACGCACATTCCGACAGACCTGATTCGCAAGGCTTTGCCTTTCGTGCTGGTGGCGGTGGCGCTCTATACCCTGAAGAAAAAAGACTTCGGCCAGACGCATGCACCCTTGTTGTCCGGCGGCAAGGAGACTTTGTACGCGGTGCTGATCGGTGGCGGGGTAGGGTTCTATGACGGCGTCTTCGGTCCAGGTACCGGCAGCTTCCTGGTGTTCTTGTTTGTGCGCGTATTCGGCTATGACTTCTTGCGTGCATCGGCGGTATCCAAGGTGGTGAACATCGCGACCAACCTGGCGGCCTTGGTCTGGTTTTCGTACAGCGGACATGTCATTTGGCAACTCGGTTTGCTGATGGCGGTATTCAATATCGGCGGTTCGCTGGTCGGCACCAAACTCGCGATCAAACATGGCAGCGGATTTGTTCGTAAACTTTTCCTGGTGGTGGTGAGTGCCTTGATCCTGAAGACGACTTACGATGCATTCTTCAAATAGATTTTAGCGATTGTTTCACGTGAAACAATCGAGGCAGGACATCGTTCGGTTGGAGTGATGTAAAAAGGGGAGGCTTCGGCTTCCCCTTTTTGTTTCACGTGAAACAAAAAGCGTGAATAAAAAGGGAATAACTGGGGTAGGGCCTGATACCTGTCCAAAAAGACTTTATAATCTCGCCTCTGTTCACCGTCTCCACGAGGCGCATTATGCTATTTCCCACACACTTTGATGTCATTGTTGTCGGCGGCGGTCACGCCGGAACCGAAGCTGCGTTGGCATCCGCCCGCATGGGGCAAACGACTTTGCTGCTGACCCACAACATCGAGACCCTCGGCCAGATGTCGTGCAATCCTTCCATTGGCGGCATCGGCAAGGGTCACCTGGTCAAGGAAGTCGACGCCATGGGCGGGGCGATGGCGATTGCGACGGATGAGGCGGGTATCCAGTTCCGTATCCTCAATTCCTCCAAAGGTCCGGCCGTACGCGCCACGCGCGCCCAGGCCGACCGCATCCTCTACAAGCAAGCGATCCGCTCGCGCCTGGAAAACCAGCCCAATCTGTGGCTGTTCCAGCAGGCGGTGGACGACCTGATGGTCGAAGGCGACCGCGTAATCGGCGCCGTGACCCAGGCCGGGATCCGCTTTGCGGGCAGGGCGGTGGTGCTGACGGCAGGTACTTTCCTCGATGGGAAGATTCACGTCGGCCTCAATAATTACTCCGCCGGCCGCGCCGGCGATCCGCCGGCGATCTCGCTGTCGGCGCGCCTGAAAGAACTCAAGCTGCCGCAAGGCCGCCTGAAAACCGGTACGCCACCGCGCATCGACGGTCGCAGCATCGACTTTTCAGTCCTGGAAGAGCAGCCCGGCGACCTCGATCCCATCCCGGTATTCTCGGTCATGGGCAATGTCGGCATGCATCCACAACAAATGCCATGCTGGATTACCCATACCAACACCCAGACCCACGACATCATCCGCGCCGGACTCGATCGCAGCCCGATGTACACCGGTGTGATCGAAGGCGTCGGCCCGCGCTACTGCCCGTCGATTGAAGACAAGATCCACCGCTTCGCCGGCAAGGATTCGCACCAGATCTACCTGGAGCCGGAAGGCCTGACAACCAACGAGTTCTACCCCAACGGGATCTCCACCAGCCTGCCGTTCGACGTGCAGCTGGCGCTGGTGCGTTCGATGCGCGGCATGGAAAACGCCCACATCCTGCGCCCGGGCTACGCCATCGAGTACGACTACTTCGATCCGCGCGGCCTGAAGTCCTCGCTGGAAACGCGGCAAATCCAGGGCTTGTTCTTCGCCGGCCAGATCAACGGCACCACCGGTTACGAAGAAGCGGCAGCCCAAGGCATGCTGGCCGGTCTCAACGCCGCGCTGCAAACACAGGGCCGCGAGTCCTGGACGCCGCGCCGTGACGAGGCTTACCTCGGCGTGCTGGTCGACGACCTGATTACCCAGGGCGTGCAGGAGCCATATCGCATGTTCACCAGCCGCGCCGAATATCGCCTGAGCCTGCGCGAAGACAACGCCGACCTGCGCCTGACCGAAATCGGCCGCCAGCTCGGTTGCGTCGGCGACGCCCAATGGGAAATGTTCGAGAAGAAGCGCGAAGCCGTTGCACATGAAATGGAGCGCCTCAAATCCACCTGGGTCAACCCGCGCATCCTCGCCGACGCCGAAGCCGAGCGCGTGCTGGGCAAAGCCATCGAGCGCGAATACAACCTGGTCGACCTGCTGCGCCGTCCGAACGTAACCTACGACAGCCTGATGACGCTGACCGGCGCCGACGGCCAGGCGCTGGCGGGTCCGGGCGTCAGCGACGACCCGGTGCGCGAACAGATCGAGATCCAGATCAAGTACGCCGGCTACATCGATCGCCAGGCCAAGGAAATCGGTCGCCAGGAACACAATGAAAGCCTCAGGCTGCCGGCCGACCTCGATTATATGGACGTCCAGGCGCTGTCGATCGAAGTGCGCCAGAAGCTCAACAAGCACAAGCCGGAAACCCTGGGCCAGGCTTCGCGCATTTCCGGCGTGACGCCGGCGGCCTTGTCCCTGCTGCTGGTCCACCTGAAAAAAGGCGGCCTGAAGAACGTCGCCGTTTCCGACAACCACAACGAAGCGGCCTGAGCATCTTGAACACCACGACCACCACGACTACCGATCTGCAATTGGGCGACACGCTCACCGCCGGCGCCGAAGCGCTCGGCCTGACGCTGAGCGCCGGCCAGCACAAGAAGCTGCTGGCTTACCTGGCCCTGATGGCCAAGTGGAACCGCACCTACAACCTGACCGCGTTGCGCGATCCGGCGCAGATGATGACGCATCACCTGCTCGATTCCCTGGCTGCCGTGACGGCTTTCGCGCAAGCCGACAATGTGCTGGACGTCGGTGCAGGCGGCGGTTTGCCGGGCATCGTGCTGGCCATCTGGGCGGCCGAAGCGCGCCCGGCGATGAAGGTGTCGATGATCGATACCGTGCATAAAAAAACGGCATTCCTCACGCAGGCCAAGGCGGAGTTGCAATTAAGCAATGTTTCGGTCTACACCGCGCGCGTCGAACAGTTGCAGGTTGAGCAACAATTCGACGTCATCACTTCGCGCGCCTTTGCGGAACTCAACGATTTCATCAACTGGTCGAACCATCTGCTGCAACCCGGCGGCCGTTACATCGCCATGAAGGGCGTGATGCCGCAGGAAGAAATCGCGCGCCTGCCGGATGGATGGAAAGTGGAAAAGACCCAGGCCCTGCATGTGCCTGGACTGGATGCAGAACGTCATCTGATCTTTATCGAAAGGTCTTGAATGAATTGCCTACCCGTCACCCGCGCACTCTCGGGCTTCGCCATCGCCGCCGCACTCCTGTCGGCCACAGCGCCGGCGCCCGCGCGAGCGCAGGAAGTCGTCACCGTGCCTTCGGTCGACCTGAAGCGCTACGTCGGCAAATGGTATGAAATCGCCCGCTTCCCCAATAGCTTCCAGAAGAAGTGCATCGCCAACGTGACCGCCGAATATCGCGCGCGCAGCGACGGCGACATTGACGTCATCAACCGCTGCAAAGTCGAGGGCGGCGTGCTGGACCAGGCCGACGGCCAGGCGCGCGTCATCGAAGGCAGTCATAACGCCAGACTGCAGGTGCGTTTTGCGCCGGCCTGGCTGGCATGGTTCCCGCTGGTGTGGGGGGACTACTGGGTGATCGATCTGGACGCCGACTACTCGGTTGCGACCGTCGGCACGCCGTCGCGCGATTACCTGTGGATCCTGGCGCGCAAGCCGGTGCTGTCGACCGCGGAGTATGAAGCCGCCGTCAACAACGCCACCAAGCAAGGCTTCGATACCTCCAAGCTGGTCAAGACGCCGCAAGAATAATTCCGACCGATATCCCAATCAAGGAGACGCCATGCAAGCACTGTTTCACACGATCGGCATTACCGATGTCTGGCAACTGATCGCCGCCACGGTCGTGTTCCTGATGTTGCCCGGTCCCGGTACTTTCTGCGTGCTGACCTGCTCGGCCAAGCACGGCTTGCGCGGCGGTTTTGCGGCGATCGCTGGCCTGATGCTGGGCGACATCGTGCTGATGTTCCTCGCGGCGATCGGCGTGGCGGCGCTGCTGCACGCCAATCCCTTGCTGTTCAAGGGCATGCAGTATGTGGGTGCGGCGTATCTCGCTTACCTCGGTGGGCGCTTGCTGTTTGCAAAGGAAGAGGGCGGATCGTCGGTGGTGCCATTCTCGGACATGGAAGATTTCCGCCGCGGCTTTTTCGTGACGCTGATGAACCCGAAGGCCATCGTGTTTTACATGGCCTTCTTCCCGCTGTTCATCGACCCGGCCACGCAAAAGGGCGCCGTCACGTTCCTGATCATGGGCACGGTGATTTGCACCTGCACGCTGATTTATGGCAGTCTGCTGGTCCTGGCCGGCAACGCCGCGGCGAAACGTCTCGCGCGCAACCGCAAGATCGCTGCGCTGGCGTCGCGCGCGGCCGGCGTCTTCCTGATCGGCTTCGGCATCAAGCTCGGCACGCATTGACCCGGTACTGACGATAACCCGGATAGAAACTGAAGATTCACTGTAATCCCAACGGAACACTAACTAGAAGAACCTATGGCTAAAATCTTTTGCGTTGCGAATCAAAAAGGCGGTGTCGGCAAAACCACCACAGCAGTCAATCTCGCCGCCGGCCTGGCGCAGCACAATCAGCGCGTGCTGCTCGCCGACCTCGATCCGCAGGGCAACGCCACCATGGGCTCCGGCATCAACAAGGCCGAGTTGCAAGGTTCGATCTACGAAGTGCTGCTCGGCATGTCCGACATCAAGAGCGTGCGCAAGCGTTCCGAAAGCGGCAACTTTGACGTGCTGCCGGCCAATCGCGAACTGGCCGGCGCCGAAGTCGAAATGGTCGAGCTCGAGAATCGCGAGAAGCGCCTGAAAGACGCCTTCGCCGCCGTCGCCGACGACTACGATTTCATCCTCATCGATTGCCCGCCGGCGCTGTCGCTGCTGACGCTCAACGGCCTGTGCTCGGCGCATGGCGTGGTGATTCCGATGCAGTGCGAATACTATGCGCTGGAAGGTTTGTCCGACCTCGTCAACACCATCAAGAAAGTGCACGCCAAGCTCAATCCCGATCTCAAGATCATCGGCTTGCTGCGCGTGATGTTCGACCCGCGCATGACGTTGTCGCAGCAGGTGTCCGAACAGCTCGAGCAGCATTTTGGCGACAAGGTTTTCAAGACGGTCATTCCGCGCAATGTCCGTCTGGCCGAAGCGCCGTCGTACGGCATGCCGGGCGTGAACTTCGACGCCGCGTCGAAAGGCGCGCAGGCGTACATCGCCTTTGGCGCCGAAATGGTCGAGCGCATCAAGACGCTGTAAAAGTAGATCCCAAGTCTTGAAATGCACTAAACGATATAAACAATTTCAGTAATCAGCAATTCAGAAACAGGTAGGTAAAAGATGGCAACCAAAAAATCAAAAGGCCTCGGCCGCGGTCTCGACGCACTGCTCGGCGGGTCTTCCGATATCACCGAGGACGTGCCGGTGGTCGCAGGTTCGCCGTCGGTGATGCCGGTCACGGATCTGCAGGCCGGCAAGTATCAGCCGCGCAGCCGCATGGACGAAGGCGCACTCAATGAGCTGGCCGCCTCGATCAAGGAGCAGGGCCTGCTGCAACCGATCCTGATCCGCGCCATCGGCCAGAAGAACGGCAAGGACATCTACGAGATCATCGCCGGCGAACGCCGCTTCCGCGCTGCCAAGATTGCCGGCCTGACCGAAGTGCCGGTGCTGGTAAAGAACGTCGACGACCAGACCACCGCCGCGATGGCGCTGATCGAAAACATGCAGCGCGAGGATCTCAATCCGCTGGAAGAAGCCCAGGGTATCCACCGCCTGATCACCGATTTCAACTTCACGCATGAACAGGCGGCAGTCGCGGTCGGCCGCTCGCGCAGTGCGGTGTCGAACCTGCTGCGCTTGCTGAACCTGGCCAAGCCGGTGCAGACCATGCTCATGGCCGGCGATATCGACATGGGCCACGCCCGCGCCTTGCTGGCGGTGGATTCCGCCACGCAGATCACGCTGGCGAACCAGATCGTCGCCAAGCGCATGTCGGTGCGTGAAGCCGAGAAGCTGGTGGTGCGCACCACCGCCGAGCAAGCTGCATCGAACAAGCCGCGCGACGGGGGCAAGGAAAAGTCGCGTGACATCGCACGCCTGGAAGAAGAGCTGTCCGACATCCTGGCGACGCAGGTATCGATCAAGACCGGCGCCAAGAATCGCGGTCAGCTGATCATCAATTTCTCCGACCTCGATGCACTTGACGGCGTGATTGCCCGCCTGCGCGGCGAAGCGGTCGAACAATAAACCGTGAGTTTGGGCGGCTGCAACCGCAGATGCAAATGCAGCCGCAATGAAAGGGACGCGCCATGCCTTACCTGCAACTCGACGTCAACGACAGCTATCCGGCGCAGCAAAAAAAACAGCTCGCTGCGCGCATGGCGCAGACCTATGCCGACATGATGAGCGTCGATATCCGCCGCATCAGCATCGTGATCCGCGAGTGCGGCGCAGGCAGTGTCTGGCGCACGGTCGACGGCGGCGAAGTGGAACCGGTCTCGGTGCTGATGTGCGACATTCGCCGCGGCCGCACGCCCGAGTTGCGCATGGAAGTCGCCAAGGCATTGTGCCGCGATTGCATCGACGTGCTGGGCTTGCGCGAAGACCGTCTCAACGTCGAATTCACCCAGCACAGCGGCGACGAAATGTACCACCCGACTCTGGGCGGCTACAGTCCGGAATGGTCCGCCGGTGAAGCCGCGCCGGACAGCTGACCCCGGCTTTGATCACGCCGCATCGGCGCCCGCAGAAAAATTATCCCGATACTGTTGCGCACTGATGCCGAGCCGGCGCAGGAACACCACGCGCATGTGGCCGGCGTCGCGGAAGCCGCAACGATAAGCGACCGTCTTCAAGGGCGCCGCCGAACTTCCCGATCTCTCCAGCATTGCGCGCGCCGCATCGACGCGCGCACTTTCGATGAACTCCGCCGGCGTCATGCGTGCATCGCGTGCAAACACGCGCGCGAAATTGCGCGGACTGCTCGACACCAGCTTGGCCAACAGTGCGACGCTGAGCTTTTCCTGCAGATGCTCGCGCACGTAATGTTGCACCTGGCCGACCAGTGAGGTCTCTTCCGCATACGGAGTGAGGTAAGGACTGAACTGCGATTGCCCGCCGCTGCGCTGCATGAATACCACCAGCCGCTTGGCGACGTTGAGGGCGACTTCTTGGCCGGCGTCTTCGGCCAGCAACGCCAGCGACAAATCGATGCCGGCGGTGACTCCCGCCGACGTCACCAGTTTGCCGTCGCACAGATAGATGCGATCGGCGTCGACTTCAAGCTCGGGAAAATCGCGCGCCAATGCAGCGGCGTCATTCCAATGCGTGGTCACGCGTTTTCCCTTGAGCAGTCCTGCGCGCGCCAGCAAAAATGCGCCGTTGCAGATCGAGCCATGGCGGCCGGCGCGTTGCGCGGCATCGGCCAGCCAGTCGCTCAGCGCGGCGTCGCGTTCCTGCTGCGGCAAGCCGGGGCCGCCGGCCGCGAGCAGCAGGTCGTAGTCTTCGTGCGCTTCGCTGTAGTGCAGGTGCGGCACGATCTGCATGCGGTTGGAACAGACGATGGGTTCGTGCGTGCTCCCGATCACGCTGAGATGGTAATGCTGTTGCGGCAGCAGAAAACGGTTGGCCTCGGCGAACACGTCGAGCGGACCGGAGACGTCGAGCGCCTGGACTCCGGGGAATACCAGCAGGGCGACAGTAGGCATGGCGGCAATCGGCAGTGGAACGATAGACGCCATCATAGCGCCGTCCCGGCCGGGCAGCAGAACCCAGGCAAGGCCTTGGCAGGAAAACGCCGCAGCATGGCTGTCAACGCCGCCTTGCCGCGCTGTCATTAGATCGCAGCCCCGCCGATAATTTTCTCCGTAGCGGAAGCGCATGTCGTGCTTTCCGCGATCCTCATTCCGGAGAACATCATGAACACAACTACGGTCACCGCCGCCACCGATGCCGAGCGCATCGGTCCCGCCTTTTCCGTCGAGGGCATGCTGGTTGCGCGCAGCAAGACGCGCCAGGCGATTCGCGACATCGCGTCGCGCGTGCAGCCCGGCATGGTGGAAGAAGACGCCGTCGCCATGGCCAAACAAGTCCTCGTCGATGCCGGCCTGACGCTGAGCTGGCATCCGACGCGCGTGCGCTTCGGCCGCAACACCATCAAGCCGATGCGCCAGGCATCCGAACCGGGCGTGGTGCTGCAGCAGGACGACATCTTCTTCATCGACATCGCGCCGCGCCACGGCGCCTGGGAAGGCGACGGCGGCGCCGCGTTCGTGATCGGAAATCATGAAGAATACGCGCGCTGCGCACGGGATGCGGAAGCCGTGTTCCACGCCGCGCGACGTGCGTGGAGCGAGCAGGGATTGAGCGGAGAAGCCTTGTACGCCTTCGCCGATCGCGAAGCGCGCAAGCGCGGATGGGAGCTCAATTTCGACTTGCCCGGCCATCGCGTATCGGACTTCCCGCACGCGGCAATCCATACCGGATCGCTGGCGGAGTTCGACGGCGTGCCGTCGGCGATGCGCTGGATTCTGGAGATCCATTTGCGCCATCCGGAAGAACGCTACGGCGCCTTCTTCGAGGACATGCTGCTGGACGACGGCTACTACGTCTGACGGCCGCGCGTGAGCAACGGCGTCACGCTTCCTCGCCCAGGAATCCACCGCTCTGATGCGACCACAGGCGCGCATACAAACCGTTGTGCGCCAGCAGTTCCTGGTGACTGCCTTGCTCGACGATGCGGCCTTGGTCGAGCACGATCAGGCGATCCATTGCTGCAATGGTCGACAGGCGGTGGGCGATGGCGACCACGGTCTTGCCTTCCATGAGGCGATACAGGCTTTCCTGGATGGCCGCTTCGACTTCGGAATCGAGCGCACTGGTGGCTTCGTCCAGCAACAGGATGGGCGCGTCCTTGAGCATCACGCGCGCAATCGCGATGCGCTGGCGCTGACCGCCGGACAGTTTCACGCCGCGTTCGCCGACGTGGGCGTCGTAGCCGCGACGGCCATGCGCATCGGCCAGATTGCCGATGAATTCGTGTGCTTCGGCGCGGCGCGCGGCGGCGATCATGTCGTCGTCGCCGGCGTCGGGACGGCCGTACAGGATGTTGTCGCGCACCGAGCGATGCAGCAGCGAGGTGTCTTGCGTGACCATGCCGACTTGCGCGCGCAGGCTGTCCTGCGTGACGTGCGCGATGTCCTGGCCATCGATCAGCACGCGGCCTTGCTCGACATCGTAGAAGCGCAGCAGCAGGTTGACGATGGTCGACTTGCCGGCGCCGGAGCGGCCCACCAGGCCGATCTTTTCACCGGGGCGGATGTGCAGGTTGAGCTTGTCGATCACCTGGCGCGCATCGGGTCCGGTGGCGCCGTAGGCGAAGCTGACGTTGTCGAAGACCAGCTCGCCGCGGCTGACATCCAATGGCTGCGCGTCCGGCAAATCCTTGACCTCATGCGCACGCGACAGCGTGTTGATGCCGTCCTGCACGGTGCCGACATGTTCGAACAGCGCCGCCATTTCCCACATCACCCAATGCGCGATGCCGTTCAGGCGCAGCGCCATCGCTGTGGCTGCGGCGACCGCGCCGATGCCGACCTGGCCTTGCGTCCACAGCCACAGCGCCACGCCTGCGGTCGACAGGATCAGCACCATGTTGAGCGAGTGATTGACGATTTCAAAACCGCTGACCAGACGCATCTGGCGATTCACCGTGACCAGGAAATCCTGCATCGCGCTGCGTGCATAACCGGCCTCGCGACCGGCGTGCGAGAACAGCTTGACGGTGGCGATGTTGGTATAGGCATCGGTGATGCGTCCGGTCATCAACGAGCGCGCGTCGGCCTGGTTGCGCGCCACTTTCGACAGGCGCGGCACGAAGTAGCGCAGCGCCGCCATGTACAGCACCAGCCAACCGAAGAAGGGCGCCAGCATCCACAGGTCGAAGCCGCCGACCACGGCCGCCATGGTGACGAAATAGATCATCACGAACACCAGGATGTCGCCCATGATCATGCACACGTCGCGCACCGCGAGCGCAGTCTGCATTACCTTGGCGGCGACGCGGCCGGCGAACTCGTCCTGATAAAAGCTCATGCTCTGGTTGAGCATCAGTCGATGGAATTTCCAGCGCAGCATCATCGGGAATGCGCCCGCCAGCGTCTGGTGCTTGAAGAAGGTCTGCAGCGCGATGAGCAGCGGACTGCCGGCCAGCACCACCGCCAGCCAGATCAGGCTGCCGCGCTCCTGCGTCCACAGTTGCGACGGCTCGATATGGCTGAGCCAGTCGACGATGCGACCCATCATCGCGAACAGCAGCGCTTCGAACGCGCCGATGATCGCAGTCAATGCGGTCATCGCCACGATATAGCGGCGCAGACCCTTGGTACAGGCCCAGATGAAGGCGGTGAAGCCGCGTGGCGGCGGCTTGATGACGTTGTCGGGGTAGGGGTGAACCAGTTTTTCAAACCATGCAAGCATGCAATCTCCAGAGTGTCGCCGGAACGTGCTCACGATCTTACTGCGACGCCGGCTGACGGCCTCTCGCTACAGATCGTGAGCACGTTCGGCACCGAGGTGTGCATGAAACAACTCATGCGATGGAATCGGTGCGGCGAAGAACAGAGATTCTAACCCGTTCACCAAAACAGGGCGGGTAGCTTGCTGAAGCCTGACGGGCGCCGTCGGCGGGCGCGTGGTTGCACTTGGTTGCATTTATTCCGCAGCCGAAAACGGCCGGATTGCTTATCATCGCAGATGATCTTGCACAGACTCCGGAAAATCCATGACAGCCAACAAGAAAAAATCCACCGACAACGCCTTTGACCGCCACGCCGTCTGGCGACTCATCAAACCATACTGGGTCTCGGAAGAACGATGGAAGGCGTGGGGATTGCTGGCGGTGATCATCGCGCTGGTGCTGGTCATGGTCTACATCAACGTGCTCATCACCGACTGGAATCGCACCATGTACGATTCCATGCAGAACAAGGATTACGTCGCTTTCAAAAGCCTGCTGTGGCAATTCAGTTACCTGGCTTTTTCTTACATCGTGGTCGCCACGGCGCGCATCTACCTGACGCAGTCGCTGCAGATCCGCTGGCGCACCTGGATGACCGACAAGTACATGGCGAAGTGGCTCGAGCATCACGCCTACTACCGCATGGAGCAGGGCCGCATCGCCGACAACCCGGACCAGCGTATCGCCGAGGACTTGCGTTCGCTGACCTCGAACACCATCAGCCTGGTGCTGGGTTTCATCTCCAGCCTGGTGACGCTGGTGTCCTTCGTTGGCATCCTGTGGGCCATCAGCGGTCCGATCTCGTTTGCGTTCATACAGCGCGATTGGGTCATCCCCGGCTACATGGTGTGGTTCGCCATCGCCTATGCCGGCGTCGGTTCATGGATCATCTGGTGGATCGGCAAGCCGCTGGTGGTGCAGAGCTACAACCAGGAGCGCTTCGAGGCGAACTACCGTTTCGGCCTGATCCGGATTCGTGAACATGCCGAAGCCATCGCCCTGTATCGCGGCGAGCGGCGCGAACGCGGCGAACTCAATCTGCGCTTTGAAGACATCCGCCAAAACTGGTGGGCCATCATGCGCACCACCAAGAGCCTCAACATCGCGACCAATTTCTACGGCCAGTTTGCGATCATTTTTCCGTTGCTGGTGGCGGCGCCGCGCTATTTCTCCGGCGCCATGTCGCTGGGCGTGCTGATGCAGCTCAGCAGCGCCTTCGGCCAGGTGCAGGACGCCTTGTCGTGGTTCATCAACGCCTTCACCACGCTGGCCGACTGGAAGGCCAGCATCAACCGTCTGGCCGGCTTCAATCTCGCGGTGGAACTGGCGCAGAAGCAACCCGCCAGCATCTCGGTGGAACGCAACAATGTCGGCGCCATCCTGTTCGACAAACTGAACCTCGCGCTGCCTGACGGCCGCACGCTGATCGGCGGCGATCGGGGCATCAGCGGTGCGATCCATCCCGGCGAGCGCATTCTGGTCAGCGGTCCCTCCGGCTGCGGCAAGTCGACGCTGTTCCGCGCCATCGCCGGCATCTGGCCCTACGGCGGCGGCGACATTCAGATCCCGCACAAGGCCAGGCTGATGTTCGTGCCGCAAGCGAGTTACCTGCCGATCGGTACGCTGCGCTCGGTGCTGGCCTATCCGGCCGACGAGGACGCCTACACCGACCTCGCGATCCGTCACTATCTCGACCTGTGTCGCCTGCCGCATCTCAAGGACCAGCTCGACGTCTACAACAACTGGGGCAATCGCCTGTCGCCGGGCGAGCAGCAACGCCTGGCGTTTGCACGCGTGTTCCTCACGCGGCCGGAGGTTGTCTTCCTCGACGAAGCCAGCAGCGCCATGGATGGCGAAACCGAAGAAGCCTTGTACGCGCTGTTGCAGGAAGAGCTGCCCGATGCCGCCGTGGTCAGCATCGCCCATCGGGAAACCGTGGCGCGCTATCACCGGCAGCGCTGGCATTTCTCCCGCAAGGACGCGGACAGCAACGTCAGCAGTCTGAGCATCCAGCCGCTGTGACCATTGAACGGTCCCGGGCGACGCCGGTGAGCGGCATCGCCCGATGCCGACTTTGCATAACGGCCTGCGCGGGTCTGTGCAAGAATGTCTCCATTCCGCTATCCATCTCCCTCTGAACCTCCCTAAGAAGACCTGCCATGAACGACCCCATCGTGTACCTCAACGGCGACATGACGCCGCTCTCCGAAGCCCGCATCCCCGTGCTGGATCGCGGCTTCATCTTCGGCGACGGCGTGTATGAAGTGATCCCGATGTACGGCCGCAAGCCGTTCCGCGGCACCCATCACATTGCGCGCCTGTTCCGCAGCCTCGGCACCATCGGTATTACCAATCCGCATAACGAAGCCGAATGGCTGGCGCTGATTGACCGCGTGGTGCAGGCCAACGATCTCAATGACCAGATCGTCTACATCCAGGTCACGCGCGGCGTCGCCAAGCGCGGCCACGCGTTTCCCAAGGATCCGGTGACGCCGACGGTGTTCATGATGACCAGCCCGCTGGCGGTGCCGTCGGCCGAAGTGCGCGCCAAGGGCGTGGCTTGCGTCACGCTGGAAGACAAGCGCTGGCTCAATTGCCAGATCAAGTCGACCTCGCTGCTGGGCAATGTGCTGGCGGCGCAATATGCGGCCGAGCACGAAGTCACCGAAGCGATCCAGTTCCGCGACGGCTTCCTCAGCGAAGCCTCGTCGTCCAACGTCTGGATCGTCAAGGACGGCAAGCTGTCGGCGCCGCCCAAGGACAACCTGATCCTTGAAGGCATTCGTTACGGCCTGATCGAAGAGCTGTGCAAGTCGCAGGGCATCGTGTTCGAAGCGCGCCGCATCACGCGCGAAGAAGTTTTCGGCGCCGATGAAGTGCTGCTGTCGTCGGCGACCAAGGAAGTCTTGCCGGTGGTCGCCATTGACGGCCAACGCGTCGGCGACGGCAAGCCGGGTCCGGTATTCGGCAAGCTGTACGCGGCCTACCAGGCGGCCAAGGCAGCGCTCTGATCATCGCTCTGACAATCGCTGCGTCCGGAACGAACGCATGTCTTGCCGGACGACAAGACATGCGCAGGAGCGCGGCGACTGGCGTAAAATAGGCGGATCGCCATACAAGTTTTCAACATACCGCCATGTCATTGCCCAACGACCCTGCTGATCCCCTTGATCCAGCCATTCCTGCCATGCCCGTGATTCCCGCGGAAGAATCGCTGATTGAATATCCCAGCGATTTCCCCATCAAAGTCGTCGGCGTCATGCACGATGAATTCACCGACATCATCGTCAACATGGTGATTGAACACGATCCGACCTTCCACGCCGGCAAAGTCGAGATGCGGCCCTCGACGCAAGGAAAATACCTGTCGCTGACGGTTACCGTGCGCGCCACCAGTCGCGAGCAGCTCGACAATCTTTATCGCGCGCTGTCGTCGCATGAGATGGTCAAGTTCGTGCTGTAAGCAACGATTTCCCCGCCTAAAGGCGGGCGTAAAAAAACCGGTTCGTCCTCGCAAGAGGCGAACCGGTTTTTCGTTTGCGGCCGAAGATCCGGCGCAACGCCGTTGCGTGCTATCGATCCAGTTTGAACACGCTGACCACCTGCGCAAGGCGTCCTGCCTGATCCTGCAGCGATTGTGCGGCAGCCGCGGCTTGTTCCACCAGCGCGGCGTTCTGTTGGGTCGACTCATCCATCTGCGTAATGGCCTGGCCGACCTGATTGATGCCGGCGCTTTGTTCCTGGCTGGCCGAGCTGATCTCGCCGACGATGTCGGTCACGCGCTTGACGCTGGCGACCACCTCGTTCATGGTTTCGCCGGCTTGCTGCACCAGCTTGCTGCCGACGTCGACCTTGGACACCGAATCGTCGATCAGCGTCTTGATTTCCTTCGCTGCAGCCGACGAGCGTTGCGCCAGGCTGCGCACTTCCGACGCCACCACCGCGAAGCCGCGGCCTTGTTCGCCGGCGCGTGCGGCTTCCACCGCAGCGTTCAGCGCCAGGATGTTGGTCTGGAAGGCGATGCCGTCGATCACGCTGATGATGTCCACGATCTTGCGCGAGGATTCATTGATGGAACCCATCGTGTCGACCACTTCGCTCACCACGGCGCCGCCCTGTTGCGCGACTTCGGAGGCGGACACCGCCAGTTGATTCGCCTGGCGCGCGTTATCGGCGTTCTGCTTAACCGTCGAAGTCAGTTCTTCCATCGCGGAAGCGGTTTCTTCCAGCGAGCCGGCCTGCTGTTCGGTGCGGCCGGAGAGATCAAGATTGCCGCTGGCGATTTCGCTCGACGCGGTGCTGATGGTGTCGGTGCCGACGCGCACCTGGCTGACGATATTGAGCAGGTTGTCGTTCATGGTCTTGAGCGCGGTGAGCAGCTGCCCGGTCTCATCCTTGCCGCCGGCCACGATGTCCGAGCTCAGGTCGCCCGCCGCCACCGTTTCGGCTATGCCCACCGCCTGTGTGAGCGGGCGCGTGATGCTGATCGTCAGCAGCCACGCCAGCGCGCCGCCCAGCAACAGCTCGACGATGCCGAGAATGATCAGCATGTTGCGGCTGGATGAATAGTAGTTGGCGACCGCGTCGGCCGAGGTGCTGATTTCCTGGCGCTGCATGTCGCGGAACTTGGCGACAACGTCGGTGTAGGAGGCATACAACGGCACGAATTTCTCGGCCGTCATCTTCTTGGCTTCGTCGAGATTGCCGGCCTTCTTGAGCTTGAAGATATCGTTGCGCGTCGCCTGGTAGGCATCGCGCACCTTGTTGATCTCGGCCAGCTGTGCGACCTCCTGCGGTGAGGTGTTGATCTCTTCGATTTTCTTGCGCATCGGTGCAATGCGCGCCGACTCGGCGGCGATCTGCGCGGTGAAGTATTGCTGCGTATCGGGGTCTTCGGACTTGATCACGGCCATTGTGCGGATGCCGCTCTCGCGGATCACCGCCAGCCACTCGACCGCGTTGCGCTCGTTGGTGATCGAATCGGTCGTGATCGACACCACGGCGGAATTGATCTGCTGCAAGCGCCAGACGCTGATGCCGAGCATCACGACCATGAGCATGAGGATGACGACAAAACCGATGCCGAGGCGTGTGCCGATTTTAAGATTTTTCATAAGAGACTCCTGGCGAAAACAAACAATATTCAAAAGCGACTGCAAGACAATTTCAACACCATGCCGGCCGGAAAGCGCCGGCAATTCTCAGGTGAGCAGTAAGCGTGCAGGCAAGATGAAACGTCGCCTGCGCGTGGCGATGCGCAACGCGTTGCGGATAGCAAACCGGTGCAGCAAATTTGGGAGAGAGGTGTCATCGGCAGCCGCGATCGGCGGATACCTGTCGGCAATTGTTTTATGTTGTTCGCCGCTCCATACCTGAACGATAGGGCATCCGGCGTTTTCCAAGCAGTCGAACAGAGAGGTTTTCGGGCGGTATTTGCGAGTTAGGGTCCGGGCCAGCGCGGGTTGGATTTGAACAGCGCGATTTCTTCCAGCAGCCAGGTGCGGAAATATCCGACCTGCGGCTTGCCCAGCGTTTCCGCATGGCACACGAAATAGTAGGCGCGCTCGCTTTTCCAGGCGATGTCGAACAGGCGCACCAACTCGCCGGCGGCGATTTCCTGGGAGGCGATGGCATGCCGCGTCAACGCCACGCCGGCACCGTCGGCAGCCGCGCGCAAGGTCAGCGACGAATCCTCCGTCACCAGTCCGCCGGCCGGGTCCGGCAGATCCAGTCCGGCCAGCTTGAACCACGGCAACCAGGACTCCTGCAGGCCATCCATGCGCAGCAACACGCAGTCGCGCAATTGCTGCGGCGACGAGGGCAGGCGGCCCTGGTGATAGTGGGGGCTGGCCACCGGGTAATAGAAATCCTCCATGATCAGCTCGGTTTTCAGTCCGGGATAATTGCCCAGCCCGAAGCGTACGCCGACGTCGATGCCGTCGCGCGCGAGGTCGTTGAGATGGCTGCTCGATTGCAGGATCACCTCGATGTCCGGATAGCGGTCGATGAACTTCCACAGCCGCGGCGCCAGCCAGCGCGAGGCAAAAGAGGGCGGCGACGACACTACCAGGCGCTGACGGCCGCCCTGTTCCTGCAGCGTTTCGGCGGCGGTGGCGATCTCGGTCAAGGCGTTGCGGATGGCGGCGGCGAAGCGCCGGCCGGCGTCGGTGATGGCGATGCGCTTGCCGTTGCGGGTGAACAACGGCAGCCCCAGTTCTTCTTCCAGCGCGCGGATCTGGTGGCTGATGGCGCCCGGCGTGACATGGATTTCCTCGGCCGCGCGCGAAAAGCTGTCGTGCCGAGCCGCCGCCTCGAAGGCGCGCAAGGCGGCGAGATTCGGCAATTTACGGAAGTCGGCCATGGCATGTGAATAAAACTAGCAAGAGACGCCAATATATATCGTTTTGGTTTGCCTGGGGCGCTGACTAGAATGTCCTTACTGATCGCACAAAAATTATGTGCAAGCCGGGACCGCAGGGCATGTTGCCTGACCTTCCCGGCGCAACCGAGCGAGGGCATCATGCAAAATATATTCACTAAGAGAGCCATCCGGCTGCAAGCCGGCGACGTCATGTCGCTGCAGGTCACGCGTCCGGTCTGCCTGCACGTCGGCAGCGGCCGCGTCTGGATCACGATAGAAGGCGGCCGCACCGATTACTGGCTGGCCGGCGGCCAGAGCCTGGATATTCCCGGACACGGCCTGGTGGTGATCGAATCGGTCGATACCGCCAGCCGGCTGCAAGTCGGACTGTGCCGCCGCCATTGGCTGATGCGGCTGGCCCAGGGAATGCTGACGCTGGCCCGGCGTCTGCGCGGCCGTACCCGGACCTGGATGGTCGAGAAGTTCTGAGTTTCCTTGGGGTAATTCGGCCGGTGCCGAACCTGGCGCAATCCGGCGCAATCCGGCGATTTTCGTTACACTTGCGGGCATATGCATACCGCTCCACAAGCCCCCGCGGCACTCCTGGCGCCACCGGCGCCGCAGATCATCCGGCGCGGCGTTGAAGACTACCAGGCCAGCTTTGACGCCATGCGTGCGTACACCGACAGCCGCACCGCAGATTCCCCCGACCAGCTCTGGATCGTCGAACACCCGCCGGTGTTCACGCTCGGCCTGGGCGCCGACATAGCCCACGTGCTCAACCCCCATGCCATTCCCGTGGTCCAGACCGACCGCGGCGGCGAAGTCACTTACCACGGCCCCGGCCAGGTGGTGATTTACCTGCTCATGGACCTGCGCCGCAACCATCCCGGCGCGCGCCTGTTCGCGCGCGAATTCGTGCAAAAGATCGAACAGGCGGTGATCGACACGCTGGCGGCGTATAATCTCGCTGGTGAGCGCAAGCAGGGCGCGCCCGGCATCTACGTCAGCGCAGGGCCGTGGCAGGGCGCCAAGATTGCCGCGCTGGGCTTGAAAATCCGCGCCAGCGGTTGCACCTATCATGGCGTATCGCTCAATGTGGCGATGGACCTGACGCCGTTTTCCTGGATCAACCCCTGCGGTTACGAAGGCCTCGCCACCGTCGACATGCGGACGTTGGACGTGGACGCGCCGCTGAGCGACGTGCAGACGCTGCTTGCCGACAAACTTGTTGCGCATTTTGCTATGGCGCCATCGCCTTGATGGCCAAAGAAATCACTACTATGACTACCGAAATCACTCCAGCCGCGCCGACACTGCGCAATGCCACCGACAAGCAAAAGGGCGCCGGCAAGACGGCCTGGATCCCGATCAAGATCATGCCGGCGGAAAAGCTCAAGAAGCCCGACTGGATTCGCGTCAAGGCCGGCTCGCCGACCACCCGCTTCTACGAAATCAAGGACATCCTGCGCGCCAACAATCTGGTGACGGTGTGCGAAGAAGCGTCCTGCCCCAACATCGGCGAATGCTTCGGCAAGGGCACCGCGACCTTCATGATCATGGGCGACAAGTGCACCCGCCGCTGCCCGTTCTGCGACGTCGGCCACGGCCGTCCCGATCCGCTCGACCCGAATGAACCGGAAAACCTGGCCCGCACCATCGCCCAGCTCAAGCTGAGCTATGTCGTCATCACCAGCGTCGACCGCGACGACCTGCGCGACGGCGGCGCCGGCCACTTCGCCGCCTGCATCCAGCGCGTGCGTGAACTGTCGCCGGAGACCCGTATCGAAATCCTGACCCCGGACTTCCGCGGCCGTATGGATCGCGCGCTGGAAATCCTCAAGATGGCGCCGCCGGACGTCATGAACCATAACCTCGAAACCGCACCGCGCCTCTACAAGGAAGCACGTCCCGGTTCCGATTACGAATATTCATTGAATCTGCTCAAGCGCTTCAAGGACCTGCACCCGAACACCCCGACCAAGTCCGGCATCATGGTCGGCCTCGGCGAGACCGACGAAGAAGTCCTGCAAGTCATGCGCGACATGCGCGCCCACAACGTCGACATGCTGACCATCGGCCAATACCTGATGCCCAGCGGCGACCACTTGCCGGTGCGCCGCTACGTGCATCCCGACACCTTCAAGATGTACGAAGAAGAAGCCTACAAGATGGGTTTCGTCCATGCGGCGGTCGGCGCCATGGTGCGTTCCAGCTACCACGCGGATCAACAGGCGCACGGCCTGGTTGGCTAAGCAATCTCGCCGGCTACGGCGGCGTAAAAAAACGGCCTGGTTCATTGAAGAACCAGGCCGTTTTTTATTGTCTCCGCATCCGGACACTCAGTGCGAATTGCCGTCCCACATCCACGCCCACAATCCCGGCAAATGCAGTGGTTTGGTGCGATCCGTAACCGTGCGCGCCATGACCGCGCGCTGCAAAGCCGCGCTATCGTCGTAGAACGGTTTGGCTGCCACTTTCAGGCCGGTTTCCTGCGCGCTGTCGAGCAGGATCTGCATGTACTCCAGCATATGGCGCGAGGTGTAGCGGTTCAGATCGTGGAAAGTGACTTCCACCGGGATCACCCCATCCACCGTCGGCAGTTCGCCGTCGGCGATGCGTTCGCGCACCTCCGACAACTGCCGCAGGATATTCGAGCGGCGGCGCAGGCTGAAGTTATAGCCCCAGATCTTGCCGTCGTTCAGGCTGACATCGGTCATCAGCACGTGAAAGCCGTGCTGCTGATAGGCGGCGAAGGTGCGTTGGTCGAAGTTCCAGAATGGCGGACGCAAGAAAATCGGCGCCGCGCCGGTGATGGCGGCAATGTCCGCGCTGCCGTCGGTAAGCGATTGCTCCAGCGCCTGCGGGCTCAGATCCCGATGGTTGGTGTGTCCCCGGGTGCTGGTATGGAAGCCCAGAATATGTCCTTCCGCATGCTCGCGCCGCATGATCTCGCGACCGAGTTCGCTACCGCCTGCGCCGCTGGCGCGCGTCTGGACAAAGAACACCGCCTTGACGCCGGGTTGATGGGGATTGTTGGCAAGATCGTCGAGAATCGACAGTGTCGGATTGGCAAAAGCGGATGCGCTCGGGCCGTCGTCAAAGGTCAGCAGGAAACGAATCGGCGCCTGCACTTTCAGGCGCTGCTCGGTCAGCGGCGTCAGCGCGATGGGCGGCGCAATGCAGCCGCTCAGGCCAAGCGCCATGATGATTGCCGATAAAGTGGAGGAGATGATTTTCAAGCTGCAGACCTGTCAAGTATTTCAGTGTCGACAAATCCACGGAAGAGCCGCACGGAGGCGGCCTGATTATACCTGAGCGCCAGCCGTTAAATTAATGGTGCCCGGTCGCCGGAAAGCCTTTGTGTCTGGCCAGCCACGCCACCGCCAGCGTCGGCGCCAGCAGCGCCAGCAAGGCCCACGGAAACGATTCCACCCCGACGGTATCGAGCAGGACGCCGCCGACAATCCCGCCGCCGGCGATTGCCAGATTCCACACCGTCACGATCATCGCCTGCGCGACGTCGGCCGCTTCGCCTGCATTCTTGGCCGACGCCGTCTGGAACAAGGTCGGCACGCCGCCGTACGCCAGCCCCCACGCCGCCACGCCGGCATACACCATCGCCGGGACGCCGCCCCACACGCCCAGTGTCGCCGCTGCCAGGGAAAACAGCGCGATGCTGAGCAGCACCAGCGTGCGCAGCCGGCGGTCAATCAGGGCGCCGGTGATCCAGATCGACGCCAGCGCGCTCACGCCGAAAATCAGCAGGATGGCGCCGACCTGGTCTGTCATGCCGGCCGGTGCGAGGAAGGGGGCGATATAGGTGTACAGGATGTTGTGCGCCAGCACGAACGCCAGCGTCACAAACAAAACCGAACGTACCCCGGGCAGCATGAACACCCCGGCGATCGACAAGCGACTGTCGTCTTTCTGGCCCGGGAAATCCGGCACCCGGACGATGGTCCACGCGATCAGTATCAGCGTCATCGCGCTCATGATGCCGAAGCTCAGGCGCCATCCCACGCTCGCGCCGAGAAAGGTCGCGGCGGGGATGCCCAGCGACAGCGCAACCGGGATGCCGGCCATCGTGACGGCGATGGCGCGGCCCTGCAGATGCGCAGGCGCCATACGCGCTGCATAACCCGCAATCAGCGCCCACACCACTCCCGCGAACACCCCGGCGAAGAAACGCGCCGCCAGGGTCAGCGGATAGCTGGTCGATATCGCGGTGACGGTGTTGACGATCACGAAGCCGACGATGGCGGTCATCAGCAATGGTTTGCGCCGCCAGCTCTGTGTCGTCGCCGTGAGCGGAATGGCGGTGACCATCGAGCCGATTGCGTACAGGGTCACGAGCTGGCCGATCAGGGACTCCGACACGCGCAGGTCGGCGCTCATCTGCGGCAGCAAGCCGGCCGGCATGGCCTCGGTGAGGACGGTAATGAACGCCGCCATGGCCAGCGCCAGCAAACCGGACAGCGGAAGTTTGCCGGCGGCTTCGTTTGCCGGGTGAGGCCGTGCAGACGCCGGCGCGGTGGTATCGGAACTGGTGGAAGAAGTCATATCGATGGTCCGGTGTGAAGCAACGGGCAAACGCCATTGCATGAACGACCAAGATAAGGCTTTCAGCGACTGCGGACAATTGGGCTATAGTTCCAAACACCTCGGACTAATATGTCCGCAATAAAAATCTGCGCACTGCGCACGAAGGAATGGCATGGACAGTCTCAACTCGCTCAACGCCTTTGTTCAGGCGGCCGAGGCGCGCAGCTTCACTGCCGCCGGCCAGCAGCTCGGCGTGTCGTCCTCGGCCGTCGGCAAGTCGATCGCCCGACTGGAGGAGCGACTCGGCGTGCGGCTGTTCCACCGGTCCACGCGTTCGGTGACGCTGACGCCGGAAGGCGCCGCCTTCCTCGAGCGTTGCCGCCGCATCTTCAGCGAGGTGGAAGCGGCCGAACAGGAATTCGCACATAGCCTGGGAGCACCGCGCGGCAAGCTGCGCGTGAGCATGCCTATCGTCGGCATGCTGATGATGCCGGCGTTGAGCGCCTTCATGCGCGCGCATCCCGAGATCGAACTGGAACTGGATTTCACCGACAGGCTGGTTGACGTTATCGCCGAAGGCTTCGACGCTGTGGTGCGTTCCGGCGACGTGGCCGATTCACGCCTGGTGGCGCGGCCGCTCGGCAAGTTCAGATTCAGGCTGGCGGCGTCGCCGGCTTATCTCAAGCGTGCCGGCATGCCGCAGACGCCCGACGATCTGCTGCAGCATGCGTGCCTGCATCACCGCTTTGCGACCAACGGCAAACTGGAGCGCTGGCCGCTGCGGCGGGGGCGCAAAGACCTCACGCTCGACTTGCCGACCACCGCCGTGGTCAACACCATCGAGCCGCTGATCCACATGGCCGAGGCGGGACTGGGCATCGCCTGCCTGCCGGATTTCTCGATCCGCGAACAGGAGCGCAAGGGCACGCTGGTGAGCGTGCTCGACAGCTACATTCACCATTCCGGCACCTTCCGCATGCTGTGGCCGTCGAGTCCCTATCTCTCGCCCAAGCTGCGCGCGTTCGTGGATTTCATGGCGGCGCATCTGTTCACGTAATTTTCACATGCCTGCGGACTTCATCCGTGCGCTCAGTGCCGATTTGCGTTGCAATAGAAAGAGGTATAGCGCCGCCTCGTAGTCGGACGGCGCTGCAGCACGCACCGAAGGACGCACCCGCAACGCCTCGCGCCATGCGCGTACTTTCGGCGCCGTCGCCATGAAGCCGAAATCGGCGATGGTGTCGAACACGTCGAAGTAGCGGAACACCGGCCCGAACACCGCGTCGACCATGCAAAATCCGTCGCCTGCAAAGTACGGACCATCGCCCAGCACGTCTTCCAGTTGCAGGAATCTGTCGCGGATATCTTCGGCGCGACGCTGCAAGCTGACGTCATCCGGGGCAGCGTAAAAGCCGCCGATGGCGTTCAGCAGCGACGACCCGAATTCCATCCACCCGCGATGGCGCGCGCGCGTCAGCACGTGGACCGGATGCAATGGCGGCGCCATGCTGTCGTCGAGGTATTCGCAGATCACGGCCGATTCGAAAATCGCCTCGCCATCCACCAGCAACACCGGTGTCTTGCCCAGCGGCGACACGCGCAGAAACCAGCCGGGTTTGTCGGCCAGGTCGATGTCGATGCGCTCGAAGGGCAGGCCTTTTTCCTGCAGCACGATGGCGACGCGCTGCACGTAGGGGCACAGGCAATGACTGATCAGCGTAAGGGGAGTAGCCATGGCGCGCCTCACACCGTCGGCACGAAGCGCCGGCTGCGCGCCAGGGCATACGCGCCGTCACCGGTCAGCCACAGCACCACCGACATGGCGATGAGGAAGGCCGGATATTCCCAGCCGCCCCCCTGGCTGGTGTGCACCCAGCCATTGTTCCAATGCACCGCAGTCGCGAGCGCCAGGATCGGCGTCAACGCCAGCGCAACCTGGCGCGCATACACGCCAAGGAGGATAGCGACGCCGCCGATGATTTCCGTCGCGAACACCGGGTATGCCAGGACGCCTGCAAAGCCGATGCTCTCGAAGTACTGCGCCGTGCCCGGCAGCGTGAACACCAGCAGCTTGAGCAACGCATGCGAAATCCACATCGCCGCCAGGCTCGCGCGCAACAGCAGCGCACCCCAGGCATGGACGTGGATGGCGACGCCGCGCTCCGCGGCATGTGCGCGCGGGGAAGAAAGAGAAGACATGAAATACTCCCGATGAATGAAAAAGACAGGGTAATATAGGTCTACAGAAATGCAATGAAAATAGGCAGGAGTGCAAACAATGAATGCAAAGTTGCAATACAAGCCGGCATACAGAATCAGCCAGCCGGATCTGGAAATCATCCTCGCATTGGTGCGCGCGCAGACGCTGGCGGTAGCCGGCGAACGGCTGGGCGTGGACGCCTCAACCGTGTTTCGCGCCGTGCAGCGGATGGAAAAGGGGCTCGGCATTCGTCTGTTTGAACGCTCGCGCAGCGGCTACCAGCCCTCTGAATTGGCGCAGGAACTGGCGGTGCATGCAGAACAGATGGAAGCGCAACTCGAGGCTGCGCGTTCGGCGGTGCAGTTGCAGCCGGACCAGGTGTCCGGCGTCGTGCGCATCAGCACCACAGACACCGTGCTGCACGGCCTGGTGGCGCCGGCGTTGAAATTGCTGCGCACCAGCCATCCGCTGCTGACCTATGACATTCATGCCGGCAATGAACTGGCCAGCCTGACGCGGCGCGACACCGACATCGCCGTGCGCGCCACGCGGCGGCCGCCGCAGCACCTGGTCGGCAAGCACGTCGGGCCGATCCGCGTGGCGCTGTATGCGGGCAAGAAAAGCGGGATAAAGGATGTCGATACCGGCATCGCCGCGGGCAGCTGGATTGCTCCGGACGACGCGCTGCCCGAGCACCCTTCGGTAATCTGGCGCAAGAAACATTTCCCCAGGGCGATGCCGGCTTATCGCGTCAACAGCATCCTCACGGTTGCCGAATTGACGGCGCAAGGCCTGGGCATCGGCCTGTTGCCGGTGTTCCTGGCAGAGCGGCGCAACGACCTGCTTCAGCTGACCGAAACGATCGATGAATGCCAGACCGAGCTATGGCTGCTCACGCACACGGAATCACGTCACCTGCGTCGCGTGTCGGCGGTGTTCAATCACCTGGCGGAGCAGGTCGCGCTGGCATAACAATTACTTGCGCCTGTCGCTCAGGTCACCCAAGGTCTGCGCCACCAGCGAACGGAACCAGCGGTGCGCAGCGTCATTGTGGAAGCGCGCATGCCAGAACTACTTAACGGTCAGATCAGGCCGTTTCACCGGCATCTCGAACATGCGGATGTCGAACTCTCCTCCTTCACTCGCGTTGTGCGAGACTGTTGATTTTATGGCGGACATCTTTATTTGGAAAAAGCCATCAATTTTCATTTAACTGAAAATTACTGTAAGGCGCACATTTAATTAATTTGCGCATGAATCTAGTATATTTACGACAAGTGAGCATTTGACAGGTATCGGCGTAACACCGGGATGTGACGTACTTCTTGGTATGTCGGTGATTTCTAATTTTTGTCAGACAGAAAATCAAAAAATGACTACAACGAATGATGCATCGATAACCGACAGCCCGACTGCAGACTGGAACATTGCCGACATTAAAAGAAAAATATCTGAATGGGCATACCAAGGAAAACTGTCAATAGAATTAATCGAAACTCTTTGTAGGAACGGGCAATGCGCGCCGATTGAGTTTGAGTTACTGGACTACAAAGAACGGTTCGACGATTCTCCTTATGAAAAAGGAAAACTGGTAAAACGGGTCGTAAGTTTCTTTAACACGTATGGTGGCTATATCGTATTTGGAGTCCGGGAGGCAGAGCCAGAAGTTCGCTTTGACGTGATTGGATTCGACATAAAAACGCTGGATGTAGAAAGCCTCAAGGCGAAAATCAAAGAATACACTGGCGAAAGAATACAAATATCACTCCAGTCATTTGATCTCATCCAAGTTGGTGGCGCTTCGCTGCAATTATCCTTTCTTCATATTCCAAAAAGACCGGCTTCGAATCCCCCGTTACATTTCGTCAAGAACGGACCGGGAGACGATAAAAGGGCGCAACCGATTTTTTTCAAAGACGATGTCTATCATCGGCGTGGTGACGAATGCATAGAAGCAAAAGGGCCTCGAATCCTAGAGTTAAATGGGATTCGCAACAATCCATATCTGGAGCAAGATCAAACGAAGCGTACGGAGTTTTTTCGAGTAAATCGGATCGCACACAATCTTCCAGATCGGAACTTCATTTGCGCCAAATTCATTGGCCGCGATTCGACAATTAATAATCTGTGGCGATGGCTGGGTGATGATCTCTCTTATGTAAGAGTTCTAGCAGGTGAAGGTGGATTAGGCAAATCAAGTATAGCGTTTGAGTTTGCGGAGCGAGTATCAGAAACTCCGAATGTGCCGTTTGAGCAAGTTATATGGCTGACCGCCAAAGAACAACAATTCATCGCGATCGAAGACAAATTTGTCAAAGTACCAGATCGACATTACACATCGTACGAAGAACTGCTCCGTGCCGTCTGTGAGCGGTTACCGTACATGCCGGATGAAATCGCAGGAGCTACGATCAACGAACTTAGAAGATTGGTAAGAACGGGACTTTCACAGGTTCCTTCGTTGCTGATCGTTGACGACGTAGATTCCTTATCTGCTGAAGAGCAACGCCAAGTGCTGGAGTTAGGGATCATTTTAGGAGGATCTTCGTCGAGACTTCTTCTAACGACACGTTTCAATCAAAGTTATTCGGGAGATCTTGTCGTAACATTGTCCGGTCTATCGTCAGGCCAAGAATTTACAGACTTCCTAGTCGCATTGAAAGAACGCCTCTCGTTCCCTCCTTTAAGCGCCTCCGATATATCAAAAATACATTCAGTAAGTGGCGGAAGCCCGCTTTTTACTGAGTCGATACTGCGACTTCTGAGATGGCACAGTGTTGGCGAAGCGATCTCAATGTGGAAAGGTGAAAGAGGAGCCGCTGTTCGTGCTGCCGCCTTACGACGGGAAATAGAACTCTTATCTCCGGAATCCCAACGGATATTGTTGACGATCGCGATTCTAGGCGAGGCTTCATCTGTCGAATTGTGTGAGGTCTTGGGATATCTCTCCGATAAAGTTGAAATGGGCCTTGGGCAACTTCAATCGCTTTTTTTAGTGGCGGCACCTGCACTTGCATCAATCAATCGATATCGAGTTCCGGAGAATACACGCCGGTTAATCCTTGATAAGAACGTCTCTTTGGTGACTGATAAAGTTCGATTAGAAAAGGACATTGCAGATTTCAGAAGAAAAAGTGAACGCGGATCTAGTCGAGATGCGCGAGTGGCCTCCGCTATATCGCAAGCATCATCGCTTGTACGAGTCGGGGATATTGGATCTGCTTTCGCGACGATAAAAGACGCTCGAACCAAAACAAAAGATCATTACGATCTGATTTGCTATCAAGCTACCTTACACCTCAAAGAGAGTCCCTCTCGTTTTAACGAGGCGCGAGTGCTTGCAAAAAAAGCATACGAGAAAGGGTGCAGAAAGCCAGAGGTATTCGAGTGTTGGTTTGAGTCAGAATGGCTAGCAGATCACTATGTTGGTGCACTCGAAGCCACAGAAGCAGCTCTCGAAAATAAGTCACCAGGGGCTTCAGATTGGTTGGTTAGAAAATCAGCTTCATTGGCAAGTAAGGCTACTGATCAGGCAAAGGATGTAGCAACGGGGCCCGCAGTGTCCACTATGTTTGAGGCAAGTGAAGTATTGAGAGACGTTATTTCACGCAGCCGTCGAGACGATGCAGTCGAATGGGAAAAAAGACAGATTGAATTTCACGATCAAATCTGGATATGGACAGGTATGGAAGAACGAGGCCTGGCTAGGACAGTTGTTCAGTTTGATGCAATTGAAAAGATGTGGAAGTTAGGGGACACCAGAATTACAAACTTAAGAAGGGTCCTTTCGGCTATCGATGGAATGGTCGTCCTAATTGATAAGAAGCTTGATCATCTCTCCGCTACTCAGCGAAATTTGGCCGAAAGCCAAATCGCCAGAGGACAAGAGTATTTTCGCTTAAGACATGAGCGATTTCCGGAAGACTCGCGGCACAAGTCACTTGATTTCTCGTGGGAGCTGCTACGAAACAAAGCCTACGATGCTATTCACCGACGAGAAGTGAAGTCCAAGCCTCACAATTAGAAGCGACGATGTTCATTGAACTAGTAAGTCGTTACCCAAGGAAATCACCCAGCGTCTGCGCCACCAGTGAACGAAACCAGCGGTGCGCAGCGTCATTGTGGAAGCGCGCATGCCAGAACTGCTTGACGGTCAGGTCAGGCAGCTTCACCGGCATTTCGAACATGCGGATGTCGGCCAACTGGGCGAACAGTTCCGCCAGTTCGCTGGGCACGCAGGCGATGTAGTCGGAGGTCGCCACCAGTCCCGGCACGGTCAGCAGGTAGGGCACGCTGACGCCGACCTTCAGGCGCTCGCCCTGACGCCGCAGTTCTTCGTCGAGCAACTGGTTGGTCAGCGACAGCGTGCCGGCGAGCACGTGCTCGCTGTCGACGAACTGCTCGAACGACATGCGCACCGGCTGGCCTTTTGCGCTCTTTCCTTTGAGCTTGCCGGCGCGCACGATGCCCACCAGCGAGCGGCGGAACAGGGTTTGCTGATACAGGTTGTCGCCCATCTTGCCGAGATAGCCGATGGCCAGGTCAATGGCGCCGTCCTGCAAGGCCGAGGCCAGTTCCAGCGACGGCACCTGGATCGGCTTGAGCGTGGCGTGCGGCGCATGCGCGCGCATCGCGCCGAGCAGTTTTGGCAGCAGCACGATCATGCCCATGTCGCTCAGACATACCGAGAACGTGCGCGCGGTGGTCTGCGCATCAAAGGCCTTGACGTCCCATATCTCGCGCTGGATCAGCGCCAGCGTGGCGATCGCGCCTTGTGCGACGCGCTCGCCGGTGGGCGTGGGCGCCATCACCGAGCCGGCGCGTACGAACAGGTCGTCCTGGAAACTCACGCGCAGGCGGCTCAGCGCATGGCTCACCGCCGGCTGCGTCAGTCCCAGCCGCTCGGCGGCGCGCGATACCGATTTCTCTTCAAACAGGGCTTGCACCACGTACAGGAAATTGAGGTCGGGAGTATTCATCGATGGAGTCGATTGCAATGTGAAGTTTGCCGCATGTTTGCCACATCAGAACTGCATAAAACACATGCATAGTAACTATGAAATTCATTATATAGATTAATAGTGTGGCGGGGTCTACCATGCATTTCCATAAGATCAGAATTCTCGGGAGACACAGGTGTTTGATTGCGACGTCCTCATCGTCGGCGGCGGTCCCATCGGTTTGTTTCTGGCGGCTGAACTCGGGCAGCGTGGCCTCTGCGTGCAGGTGTTCGACGCCAAGCCGGGCACGGCGCGTCATCCGGCCGCCAACGCCAACAGTGCGCGTACGATGGAGCATTTCCGCCGTATCGGCATCGCCGATGAAGTGCGCGCCGCCGGCCTGCCGGCCGACTACCCTCCCGACATCGCCTACTTCACTTCGATCGGCCAATACGAACTGGCTCGCCTGTCGCAGCCGAGTTCCACCGAGGCCGTCGAATGGGCCCGGCAACATGACTTCACCTGGCCGACCGCCGAACCGCCGCATCGCTGCTCGCAGTTGTACGTCGAACCGATCCTGTTGAAGGCAGCCTTGCAGCAACGCGCCTGCAACGTGCATTTTTCCGCCATGGTGGAATCCTTCGAGCAGGACGAGCAGGGCGTCACCGCCCTCGTCAACCTGGCGCAGACCGCCAGCCGGGAAGCGCGTCAACGCAAGGTCCGCGCTCGTTACCTGGTCGGTTGCGACGGTCCGCGCAGCAGCGTGCGCAAGGCCCTCGGGATTCGCTACAGCGGCGTGGCCGGCGAGAAGCGCGGCTTCATGGGCGGCCAGATGGACGCGGTGTATTTCCATGCGCCTTCGTTGTACAGCGCCAGCCGCAAACGTCCGGCATGGCAGTACTGGACCTTTGGCCCTACCCAGCGCGCGCTGCTGATCGCCGTCGACGGCCGCGGCGACTTCATCATGAACGTGCAGCCGCAAGACGATCAGCCGCTCGATCCGGAACTGGTGCGCAAGCGCATCGCCGCGGCCATCGGCGCCGACATCCCGTTCGAGATTAAGAGCACTTCGTCGTGGACCGCCGGCTTTGCGCTGGTGGCGGAGCGGCTGTCGCAGGGCCGCGTGTTCCTGGCCGGCGACTCCGCGCACTTGTTCACTCCCACCGGCGGCCTCGGCTATAACACCGGCATCGACGATGCCGCCAACCTGGCATGGAAACTGGCCGCGCTGGTCGACGGCAGCGGCGGTCCGGCGCTGGCCGAGAGCTATCACGCCGAACGTCATCCGGCGGCCTTGCGCAACACTGCCTTTGCGCGCGAATTCGCCGACAGCATCGGCCACGTGCAATTGCCCGCCGCTGCTTTCGAGGAAGGCCCGCGGGGCGACGCCGCCCGCGACGCCGCGGGACGCTATCTTGAATTCCACGCTTATCGCGAATTCACCATCCCCGGCGTGCATCTGGGCACGCGCTACGAGCGATCGCCGCTGCTGGTCGCTGAAGCCGGTGGCCCCGGCCCCGATGCCGCCAACCTGTACCTACCGTGTGCGCGTCCCGGCCATCGCGCGCCGCACGTGTGGCTGGAGGATGGTTGCTCGCTCTACGACAGGTTCGGTGCGGGATTTACACTGCTCTGCATTGACGTGGATTGCGACGGTCGGGAAATTGCGAAGGCGCAGGACATCCTGCCCGACCTGACATGGGTCGCCTTGTCCGAGGAGCGAGTAAAGACGCTATATCGGAATAGCTTTGTTCTGATCAGGCCGGATCAGCATGTCGCCTGGCGCGGCGACGCTCTGGACATCGATTTCCTGCAAGCGCTGAAGCGTACGCTCGGCCGCATGCCATGCGAAATCGAACGGACGCTATCGGCGGTGCAGCAGCAGGACATATGACCGTATCATCACAAAAGGAGACCAACATGACACAAGACAAGGATGAAATCCTGATAGAAAGCGCGATGCGGGTATTTCGGCGACGCATATTCCCCATGCTGTTCATCGGCTATTTCCTCAATTGCCTGGACCGCTCGAACGTCAGTTTCGCGCAATTGAAAATGGGCGCAGATCTGGGACTTTCCCTGGCGGCTTACGGCCTGGGTGCTGGACTCTTCTTCATCGGCTATGCGATGTCTTGTGTACCGTCCAACCTACTGCTGAAAAAACTGGGCGTACGGCGTTGGCTGGCGATTCTCATCTTCGGCTGGGGCTGGTCTCTTGCCTGATGGCGACGACTCAGGGTGAGCACAGTTTCTATCTCCTGCGCGTATTGTTGGGCGCGACGGAAGCCGGCTTCATCCCCGCAGTGAACTACTACATGACGACCTGGGTACCGCCCAACCACCGTAGCCGGGTGAACGCACTCCTGATCACAGCGCTGCCGATGGCGATGCTGATCGGCGGACCGATTTCGGGCGCATTGCTGGAGCTCAGCGGCTATCTGCGGGGCTGGCAGTGGCTGTTCCTGCTAGAGGGCTTGCCCACCGTCGTCCTGAGCTGGTTCATCCTGCGGTTCTTGCCGGAGATGCCCCGGGACGCAGTCTGGCTGGATGAAAAGCAGCGCACCGCATTGGCGAACGCCATGAGCGAACAGACCGCCGCCGTGGTGACCGAGTCCTATGCCGCGGGTTTCTCCGTGTTCGTCAAGAAGCCGCTGATCTGGGGACTGTTGGCGGTATTGCTGATTGCCTATGCGGGAACGTTTGCGCTCATCTATTTCCTGCCCGTCATTCTCAAGAGCTTGTACGGCGTCACGCCATTGCAGATCGGCTGGTTGCTGGCCATCCCGAATCTGATTGCCATCGGCGCCAGCTACATCGTCGGCCGGACCAGCGAACGCACGGGCGACATCCGCCTGCATCTGACAGTGATCTGCATCGCCGGCGGCGTCGGCTTCCTGATGCTTAAACCCGCTGCCGTGATTTCCCTATGGGCGTTCCTGGCGGTTATCTCCCTGATCACCTCGTTCACGATTGCCTACTACGGCCCACTCAACGCCGCGATTCAGAATCTGATCGGCGCGCGTCCCGGACCGCTTGCACTGGTCACGACGATCGGTGCCACGGGCGGATTCATCGGGCCGTCCCTGACCGGCTTCGTGATGCAGCTGAGCGGAGGAGACTGGCGTCCGGCCGCTCTGGCATTCGCCATCGTCACGCTGGCTGGCGCCTTGCTGGCGTTTCTGTGCGTCCAGAATCCCCGTCAGCATCCGGTCGCGCCGGCGCTGGAACAATCGTTTGTCCGTAACCGATAACCTGAAGGAAAGCATATGAACCGGCAAAATCAACAAGTAGCCGTCGTGACCGGCGGCGGCAGCGGAATGGGCCAGAGCTGCGCCCGAAAACTGCTCGCGATGGGATGGAAAGTGATCGTTTGGGACCGCAGCGAATCGAGTACAAGCGATGTCGAATCCATGCAGGTGGACGTCGCCGACTACGCTTCCGTGCAGCACGCTGCCGAAGCAATTCGCGGCGGCATCGATCTGTTGATCAACGCCGCAGGAATCGCAGGGGCACGCGCGCCCATCGCAGAACAGTCTTCCGGGGATTGGGACGCCGTGATCGCGGTCAACCTGAGCGGCACGTTCTACTGTGCGCATGCGCTTTATCCGGCGCTGGCGCAAAGACGTGGCGTAGTCGTCAATGTCGCATCGGTTGCGGCGCACATGATGGCAAAGGGGCGCGCGCACTATGCCGTCTCCAAAGCAGGCGTGGAAACGCTCACGCGGTCCCTGGCCAACGAATGGGCCGGGGACGGCATCCGTGTCATCGCGGTCGCGCCCGGTTACGTGAAGACGCCGATGATTCAGAAATCCTTCGATGCCGGCGAATTGAATGAACAGCAACTCGCCAATCTGCATGCCCTGAAACGTCTCGCGACCGCCGACGAAATCGCCGACGTCATCATCGCGCTGGCGCAGGAGCCGTTCACGTTCATGACCGGTGCCACCGTCGCGGTGGACGGCGGATTCACGCTGGGGAAATCCTAAGCTCGCCGGTCGCTTGAAAATTTTTTATCGGAATCACCATGGAGAGCAGCAATGAGATACGTAAGTTTTGAGCAGAATGGCAAGGCCTTGCTGGGCGTGCGCGACGGCAAACAGATCCGCGTGCTGGGCGAAGAGACGCTGGAGCAATTGTTGACGCGCGGCGTCGACCTACAAGCCTATGGCCGCGACACGGAGAGCAAGGGAACGGTCGAAGAAGCCGGCCTGAAATTCCTGCCGCCGCTGCGCCGTCCGCCCAAGATCATCTGCGTCGGATTGAATTTTTCCGACCATACCAAGGAAAGCAATTTCGCCCAGCCGGACTATCCGACCATCTTCCTGCGCTTGCACACCAGCCTGATCGCGCACAACCAGCCGATGATCCGGCCGACCGTTTCCGACAGCCTCGATTTCGAAGGCGAGATCGCCGTCGTACTCGGCAAGGGCGGCAAGAACATCCGCAAGGAAGACGCGTTGCAACACGTCGCCGGCTATGCGCTGTTCAACGACGGCTCGGTGCGCGAATACCAGTTCAAGTCGCCGCAATGGACGGTCGGCAAGAACTTCGACGGCACCGGTGCCTTCGGTCCCGACCTGATCACCGCAGACGAATTGCCGCCCGGCGCCAAGGGCCTGCTGCTGGAGACGCGCCTGAACGGGGCAGTGGTGCAGTCGGCCAATACCGACACCATGGTGTTCGACGTCGAATCGCTGATCTCCCTCCTCAGCGAAGCCTTCACCCTGGAAGCCGGCGATGTCATCGTGTCGGGGACGCCGTCCGGCGTGGGCTGGGCGCGTACGCCCAGGCTGCTGATGAAGCACGGCGACCTCTGCGAAGTCACGGTAGAGCGCATGGGCACGCTGAGCAACCGGATCGTCGACGAAGCGCCGCGCTGAGCCCAATAAAAACGACAAGCGGCGCAGCGACGCCACGTGTTGCAAGGAGACAGAGATGAACAGTCAGACAGCGCCGGCTGGCGTGCATTCGATCGACCATTTCGCACTCAACGTGCCGTCGCTGGCCGAGGCCGACCATTTTTACCGCAGCTTCGGGCTGGATGTGAGGAAGGGCGGTGAGGGTGACGGTGCCGACGAGCTCGAGCTGCGCGCCCGGGACGGCCATCGCTGGGCGCGCGTGTTGCCAGCCTCGGGCAAGTCGCTGGCCTATCTCTGCTTCAACTGCTACGCCGCCGACCTCGCGCAGATCGAGCGCCAGGTGCGTGCGGCGGGCGCCTCCTTCGATGTCGATCCGGGCGCGCGGCGCGGCGCAGCCGACGAAGGCATCTGGTTCTACGACGCCGATGGCAATCTGCTGCAGGTGAAATCCGGCGCGAAGACTTCTCCCGACAGCAAGCTGCCGCTGGTGCAGCTGCAGACGCCGGCCAATGCGCGCGGCTCGGTCACGCGCGCCGAGGCGCCGTTCGTGCGGCCGCGCCGCATGTCGCATGTGCTGATGTTCTCGCCGGACGTGCCGCGCATCCTCGACTTCTATCACCGTGCATTGGGGCTGCGGCTGTCGGACCGCTCGCTCGACATCATCGCCTTCACGCATGGTGCGCACGGCAGCGATCATCATCTGGTGGCATTCGCCAAGAGCAGCGCCAAGGGCTGGCACCACGTGGCCTGGGACGTGGCGCGCATCGACGACGTCGGCATCGGCGCCGCGCAGATGGCCAAGGCCGGCTACAGGGAGGGCTGGGGCACCGGCCGCCATGTGCTGGGCTCCAATTACTTCCACTACGTGCGCGACCCGTGGGGATCGTTCTCGGAATACTCGGCCGACATCGACTACGTTGCGGCCGGTGCAGAATGGGATGCGGGCAATTACCAGCCGGAGGATTCGCTGTACCTGTGGGGACCCGATGTGCCGGATTATTTCATCAGCAACACCGACAGCTGACTCCCGCCGACCGGGGTCGCATCGGCCGCCCGTGTGGTGGCTTTTTTTCGTCGGCGCTTGATCTATACTCGTCGGGCAGGACGATTTCACTTCCTTTCACCGCATTAGAAAGTCTTTATGCCCGTCTCTTATCTGCGCAGTCTCGCTGGCAAGAATCGTACCCTGACCGCCAACCGGCATCTGGCGTTCGTGTTGTCGGGGGTTGCCGGTGCGATCAACGCCGGCGGCTTTCTGGTAGTGGGGCAATTCACGTCGCACATGTCCGGCATCCTGTCGATGATGGCCGAGGACCTGGCCGTCGGCGCGATCGGCCTGCTGTTGTCGGGCGCGGCCAGCATGCTGTTCTTCATCGCCGGAGCGGCCTGTTCGGCGGTGATGATCAACTGGGCCCGCAAACGCCACCTCGAAGCCGAATACGCCACGCCGCTGATCGTCGAGGCGCTGCTGCTGCTGTGCTTCGCCCTGCTGGGCGGCAATATCGCCGGCATCGAATGGCTGTTCGTGCCGGTCACGGTGTTGCTGCTGTGCTTCATCATGGGATTGCAGAACGCCATGATCACCAAGCTTTCGCGGGCGGAAATCCGCACCACCCACGTTACCGGCATGGTCACCGACATCGGCATCGAACTGGGCAAGGCGCTTTACTGGAACAGCGGTCGCCATCCCGACATGCAGGTGCGCGCCGATGTCGCCAAGCTCAGGACGCTGAGCACGCTGGTGGCGCTGTTCTTCGCCGGCGGTGTGACCGGCGCACTGGGATTCAGGCACATCGGCTTCGTCTTCACTTTGCCGCTTGCCGCGTTGCTGGTCTTCGTCGCGCTGGTGCCGGTGCTGGATGACGTGCGCCGCGCATTGCATCGGCGCTGACAAGCGCAATAGAAAAAGCCCGTCGCCGCGCAATGCAGAGACGGGCTTTGCGCCGACCACAGCGCCTCCTCAAGTCAATTCAATTACAGGTACTGCACTTCGATCGTGGCCGAGCCGTCGAGGTCGATGTTCTGTGTCAGCGGCAGGTTGGCACCCTTGTCCAGCACGGCGGTCACGCCAAGGTTGCCGGACATGGTCTTGTAGGCACTGGGTGTGGTCGTACCCGTGGCGGCGAACGACTTGCGGGAGGTACCGTCGGCCTTGAAGTGGCCGGAAGGCGACTTGGCCCAGGTACCGTTGTTGGCATTGTCGTAGATGACGTCAGCGGTGGCGCCGTCCGCGGTGAACGAATTAGGGATGACGCGCACGCTGTAGGCGCCGATGTTCTTGCCGCCTGCTGCGCCCAGGCCATACGCATTCTTGTCGTCTAGGTTCAAGCTGATTGCCGTCATCAGGCCGGCAACGACTGTCGAAGCCTTGTTGTCGATAGCGCGGACAGCGACCTTGGTTGCTGCATCGCAAGTGACGGTGAAGGCAATGGTCTTTTCAGCCAGCACGTTCGCTGCGGTGGCGCTCAGGCCCTTGGCGGAGATGGTGCCGTAGTCGACTACGTTGGTGCCGGTGAAGCTCGGGGTGCAGGCCGAAGGACGAATGACGCCTTTGACCTTCAGTTCGGCGGTATCGGCGGCTTGAGCAGCGAACGACACCAGCAGGGAAGCAGCCAGGGCGGAGAAGAGAGTGATTTGCTTGGTCATGATCGTTTCCTCGAAGAGTCAGAATGGGTTGAATTCGGTCGAATTCGGTTGAAATCGTTTTGCTTCAGCGCCTTGTGTTTGCTTAAGCAGTGAAGCCATTCTGACGATTTAAGGATCGGATTTATATGAGAAAACTCTCAAAAACAGAGTTGTAAAAATTGAAATAGCTACGATTCAACAGCGCGTCGCCGGCGTCGCACCAGCCCTGCAGCAAGCGCTGCGGCGGCAATCAGCACTGCCGCCGCAGTGACCATCGCGGCACCGCGATGCGTCGCCACCCAATGACGCGTCTTCTTCCACGCCTGCACATACGGGAAACGTCCCGCCGCCTTGAAGTCCGGCTCCGCGCAGTTCTGGCCGAAGTCCGCCGAGAACGGCACGGCCGCGCCTTCCTTCACGTAGCGGCGATACGGCAGCGGCGCCAGCGCGGCATCGTAGTAGACGAAGCCGGTGCCCTTGCACAGCACGGCGGCGAAAGCCTGCGAGCGGGCAGGCAGTTCGTCGGCCGATTTCATGACGTAGTCGACGGCGATGTTGCGGTAGTGATAGCGCTGGTTGGGCTTGCTCTCGCTGGCGGCGTAGCGCTTGCGTTCGCCATCGGTGACGAAGGGGCCGGGCAGGTCGGCGGCGGCGCGCTGTTCGGGTGTTTTAACGAGGGGCGCCTTGCCGGTGTCGCCGCGCGGATATTCCAGAACTTCCGTGCGGCCAATGCCGAACGCCAGCATGCCGCCAAGGCCGGCGTAGTCGGGCGCTTCTTCGTATCCCATGATTTCCATGCCGCGCCGGCGCGCCAGCGTGGCGGCCTTGTACCAGGCTTCGGCGCGCGTCACGGCGCGCCATGCATGTTTGGCGTCATCGAGCGCGTCGCCATATTCTTTAGCTGTGGCGCGATAGCGCCAGGAGGCCAGCGTCCGCTTGCCGTCCGTGTAGTAGTTTTCGTCGATATCGACATAGCGCCAATCCTGGTCGTCAGGGAAGTAGGGCAGCGCATCGCCGACGCGGCCTTCGCGCACCAGGCGGCGCGCCAGCAGCCGGCGCAGGTAGTCGGACTGTTGCGCCGGATGCGCGCTCAGCCAGTCGTAGTAGGGCTTGTCGGGTGTGCTCGGGAGGACCTGCGGCGGTGGCGGTACCGGCGTCGCGGGCACGTGCGCGTCGACATAGGTTTTGAGTTCATCGACGGTCAGCACGCGCTCGGCCAGGTACCAGGTGTCGCCACTGTAGTCGCTGTAGAGTGGATGGCTCAGGCTGTCATCCTTGCCGCGCGCCTGGCTGGCGCTGGTGACCTTGTAGAGCTGGTCGAAGGCTTCGACGTATTGTCCGCGCGACAGCGACAGCACGCTTTGCTCGGCCCTGATCAGGCCGAGCGAGGCAGGCTCGACGCTGGCGTCATTCTGCGGAAAGGCTTTGGAGGCTTCGGCATAGGCTTGCGCAGCTGCCGCCGCGTCGCCTTTGCGCAAGGCCAGCTTGGCGCGCACCCAGCTCGACAAAGCGCTGCGCTGCTTATCCGCCAGCGTCTGCGCCAGGTCATACATCCCGCTGCGATATGCGAGAGCCGCCACACGGTCGGCGTCGGCGAGATTGGCGATGCCGCGTTTCTGCAAGGCCGCCACCAGCGACGGCAGCACCGGATTGACCTTGGCGTCCTTGCCGCCTCTGGCGGCGTCGACGTAACCGTAGCCGCCCCACGAAACCTCATATTCCGCAGGCCGGGTGGCGTCGGCGCCGCTCATGTCGCCCACGCGCGCCAGGGCATAGCTGACCAGCAGGCGTTGCGCGACCGGATCGTCGATCAGCTTTTGCGCGCGCTCCGGATCGCTCAGCGCCCATTCCGCGATGATGCGCAGCGACTGCACGCCGCTGTTGGAATTGCGCGCGGCTTGTTCAGCGTACAGACGGACGGCTTGCTTCAGATCGGCGGCGGCGACATCATCGGCGCAAGGCATGGCGTTGACGAAGTCGAGATAGCCGCACATCGTCGCGCCGTTGACCAGGAACATGCGTGCCTGCTCGCCGTAGCTCGCCACCGCCAGGCCGCTGGAATCAAGAGCGCCCGCAACCGCGCGCGAGCGTGCCAGTGCATATGCGCGGATGGCTTGCGCACGTTCTTCGTTTGGCTTATTGCCGGCGCCGGACATCGCGCCCGCGTGGCTCTGTCCGAGCATGTAGGCGGCCCACACGGCGCGTTTGTCGCCATCGGCTTTGTCGGGCAGATCGAGCACGGCCTGGAAGCGTTTCTGCGCGCGCGTTCCTGAGTCCGTTGCTGCAAGATAATCCACCGCGCCGGCCGCATACAGCCGTACCGCCGGCGGGAGGTCGATACCTTGTGCGTAAGCGGCATCGCCGTCCTTGAGTGCACGCACTGCCTTGAGCTGGGCCAGCTGGGCGGGGTTCATGAAAGCGGCATCGGCGGCGTCGGGCTTGCCGGATGGATCGGACGCGCCGCCGCCTTCATTGGCCTGCAAGGCGTCGGTGGGCTTCACCAGATGCGCAGCTTCATAGGCGAAGGAATTGGCCGGCGTCGCCTTGAGCGTGCCGGCGCGATCGTCGAGCACCTGCGGCGGGAAGTCGGGGCCGCAGGCGATCACGATGGCGGTGCTGAAGGGGATCGCGAGCGCGACTGCGATGCGGAGATGTTTGATATGCATGTCAGTGTTCCACATGGAGTTGGATGTGTTGTTGTCCGCAATGGGCCCAGCCGATATTGCGCTGGTAGCCGGCGCGCAGCAGGCCTTCGCGCGTACGCCGCAGATATTTTCCCTGGGCGTCGGCCTCCAGCGCGTAGCCGTTGATGCCGTCGGCGGCGTCGCAGGCCGAGGCCGCATCGATGCGCACGATCAGTGGCAGCGCGCTGTCGGCGTTGCCGTTGTTGCGCAGCGTGAGGTCGTGCAGGCCGGCTTGTGCAGCAGCGAGTGCTTCCACCGTCACGGCGGGTTTGAGCGGCTGGCGCGCCAGCACCGCCTGCCAGGTCGGCTGGCTCCAGTTGCGCACATCGTCTTCGGTCGGCAGGCGGAACCAGACCACGCCGACCAGGCCCGGTGAGGGATCCTTGTCCAGTTGCGCGAGGAAGGCGCTTACCACCGTCGGCGACGCCGTCAGTTCCTGCGCGACGTTGCCGGACGCCAGCAGCGGGCGTTCGCTCTCGACCGTGCTGATGCGGCCGTTGTCGTCCCAGCTTACGCGCGTGCTGTAAGAGGGGAGCGCCACGCGCCAGGGATGCGTGGTCTGTTTTGCATACGCCTTCAGCCACGCCTGCGCGCGCTCGGCGTCGAACAGCCCTTGGCGCGGATTCATCACTGCATGCACCTGCAACACCGACTCATCGGTGACGGCCAGCAGCTTGCTCAGCTCCGGGCTGTTGAGCCAGGTCGGCAGCGCCGTGATCGACAGCGAGGTGTCGCGGTCCAGACTCTGGCGCAAGCCGGTCAGAAAATTCCGATATGCCGGCAATTGCGAGGTCGGGCAGTCGTAGTCGATTTCCACGCCGGCGACCGGTACGCCCTGATGCTTCCAGCGTGCAAGCATTTCCGTGACGTGGTTTTGCGTGGCGGCGTTGAGCGAGTCGGTCTGGCCGTCCAGCCGCACCACCATCACGACGGCATGCTGCGTCGTTTTCAGCGCCTCCCAGTCGGGATTGGCGGTCTTCCATTGACGCTGTGACGTGAGTTCCGCCGCGAGCACGCGCCAGCCACCGACCAGTTGGTCGCTGGCCTGCATGGCGGCGGCGACGGCGGGACTCCATTGCCGCTGCCAGATGTAAGCCTGCTGCGGCAAGGCTTGCGGTGCGCGCTGGCAGGCGGCAAGTACGCCGCACAGTGTCAAAAAAAACAGTAGCGAAATCGAGCGCAGACGCCGGGAATGAGATTGCAGGCCGAATGAGAGGCAGCGCGGCATGTGTGGTGTGGGGAATGCAGGTTGAGAAGCGCGCGCAGGATGCAGCGCTGGCAGCCATTCTAGTTTATCCGTCTGACGCTGCGCTGAGGCACGCAGGATTTATTCGCACGGGCGGCGAACAAAGAGGGGGAAGCCGCGCCGCTCCGCCTTGACGGAGCAGCACGATCAGATACGACTAGGTTCGCAACGCCTTACACCGCGCCGCGCGTATCCACGTACAACGCGTACAGAGAATGGCTGCTGGCCATGAACAGGCGGTTCTTCTTTGCCCCGCCGAACACCAGGTTCGGGCAGCGTTCCGGCAGGTGGATGTGGCCGATGGCTTTGCCTTGCGGGGTGAACACGCGCACGCCGTCGAGCTCGGCCGGTTTGGCGTCGAGCGCGCCGTTGCTGCCCCAGCCGCACCACAGGTTGCCGTCGACATCGACCTTGAAGCCGTCGATTGCGCCGGCGCCGGCGGCGTCGACCGCCAGCGTGCGCGAACCGAGTTTGGTGCCGTTGTCGGTCAGCTGATAGGCCCAGATCAGGCGGTTCGGCGTGGCGCGCGACTCGACGATGTAGATGACTTTTTCATCCGGCGAGAAGGCCAGTCCGTTGGGGCCGGCCAGCGCATCGGTGATCAGGCTCAGCTTGCCGCTTTGGCCGTCGATGCGATACACCGCGTGCGGCAGTTCCGAGGCTTGCTTGTCGCCTTCCCATTCGCCGGAAATGCCGAACGGCGGATCGGTGAACCAGATCGAGCCATCCGATTTGCAGATGATGTCGTTGGGCGAGTTGAAACGCTTGCCGTTGTAGTTGTCGGCCAGCACCGTGATGCGACCGTCGTATTCGGTGCGGGTGATGCGGCGGGTCAGGTGTTCGCAGGCGATCAGGCGGCCCTGGCGATCGCGCGCCAGACCGTTGGTGAAGTTGGCCGGGTTGCGGAACACCGAGGTGGCACCGGTGACTTCATCCCAGCGCATGATGCGGTTGTTGGGGATGTCGCTGAACAACAGATAGCGGCCATCGCCGAACCAGACCGGACCTTCCACCCAGCGGAAACCGGTCGCCAGCTGCTCCACCGTCGAGCTGTACAGGCGGTATTTGAGGAAGCTGTTGTCCAGCACCTGCACGCTGGGATCGGGATAGCGCTGGCTGGCCTTGAAGTCGAAACTCTGGGCCTTGGCGGTCACGGCAGTGGCGGCCATGGCCAGGCCGCCGAGCAATGTTGTACGACGAGTTGCATCGAAACCGGCGTTTGTCTTCTTGTCTTCTTGATTCATCGTTGTCTCCGTGTGGGAAAAATACCGATCTCGCCGGTGCCGGACGGCGTCCGCGGCAGGTGAGGAAATCGGCTCTGTTCCATATAGGCATGCGCTGCGACGGGAAATGCCGGTCGGCATGTCGCAAAGAGGGGTGAGGCTATCTCCTGAATGGCAGGTCCCGGCGGGTAGCCGGCCTGTTCATACTTATATGTTGTCGTACATCATATAAGTTGGGCCGGGGATTGGCAATGTCAATTTACGGACGTGCCGGCCTCAGGCTGCGTGTTCGCCCTGGCGCATCAGATCCGCCATCCAGTCCACCAGCACGCGCACCCGCCGCGACAGCTGGCGCTGATGCGGATACAGGACGGACACCGCCATCGGCGCCGGGCGGAACGCCGCCATCACCTCGACCAGCCGGCCCTCGGCCAGTTGCTGCTGCACGTGATAGCGCGGCAACTGCACCAGCCCGAGTCCGCCTTCGCAGCAGCTGACATAGGCCTCGGCATGGCTCACCGCGACCTGGCCGGGCAGGCTGACACTGTGTTCCACACCGTCGGAGAGGAAGTCGAAGGGCAGGATCTTGCCGCTCACCGAGGAAAAGAAATTGACCGCCCGATGCTGCGCGAAGCTCACCAGCGAATCAGGCGTGCCGTGCCGCTCCAGATAAGCCGGACTGGCCACGGTCACTTGCTGCAAGCGCGCCACGCGCCGGATCACCAGGCTTGAATCGCGCGGCTCGCCGGCGCGCAGCACGCAGTCGTAACCCTCGCGCACCAGATCGACGGCGCGGTCGCCCATACCGATCTCCAGTTCGATCCGCGGATACCGCGCACAGAACTCGGGCAGCCGCGGCAGGATGAAATGCATCGCCAGCGAGCCCTGCAAATCGACCCGCACCTTGCCGCGCGGATTGGAGGCGGCGGCGCTGAAGGCCGATTCCGTCTCTTCCAGGTCGGCCATCAGCTGCACGCAGCGCGCGTAATAGGCGTTGCCGTCCAGCGTCGCGCTGACCTGGCGCGTGGTTCGCTGCAGCAGGCGTACGCCGAGCCGCGCTTCCATCTGCTTGATGGTGTGCGTGACAGTGGCGCGCGGGATGTGCAGGTCGTCGGCCGCTTTGGTAAAGCTGCCCAGTTCCACGATGCGGGTGAATACGCGCATGGCGTCGAAGCGATCCATTGGCTGCCTTCATTGTTGGTGATTTTTGAATAGTGATAGCAATTTAAGCATATTTATCCAATTCAAGCCAAGGTCCACAATCGCTTCACTGGCTCACGAATCAGGGCCAACATGGCAAACGAACTTGCTTTCTCACTTTCTTCATTCACCAGCTATCAGGAGCACACCATGAACCAAGCTAACACCACCCCGGCGCCACAAGTCGCCATCGTCACCGGCGCCTCGCGCGGCATCGGCGCTGAAATCGCCAGGCAACTCGGCAAGGAAGGCTACGCCGTCGTCGTCAACTACGCCGGCAACGCCACCGAAGCACAAAACGTGGTCGACGCCATCGTCGCCGGCCAGGGCAAAGCCATCGCCGTCCAGGCCGACGTCGCCGACTCCGGCGCCGTCAACGCGCTGTTCGAACAAACCATCGCCGCCTTCGGCCGCGTCGACGTACTGATCAACAATGCCGGCATCATGCCGCCCCATCTGCCGATGCTGGCCGATACCGACGACGCCACCTTCGACCGCCTGGTGGCGGTCAACCTGAAGGGCAGCTTCAACACCATGCGCGCCGCCGCCGTCCACCTGCAGCAGGGCGGCCGCATCGTCAACTTCTCGAGCAGCCTGACCGGCACCAGATTGCCCGGCTACTCGGTCTATGTCGCCACCAAGGCGGCAATCGAAGCGATGACCAATATCTTCGCCAAGGAATTGCGCGGCAAACGGATCGCCGTCAACGCCGTCGCGCCGGGACCCACCGCGACCGCCTTGTTCTTCGACGGCAAGACACCGGAAGCCATCGAACGCCTGGCCAGGATGGCGCCGCTGGAACGCCTCGGCACTCCCGACGACATCGCCCGCGCAGTGACCTTCCTGGCGGCGCCGGACGGCTGGGTCAACGGCCAGACGCTGCGCGCCAACGGCGGCCTGGTGTGAACATCAACCGGATTCCAGGGAAAAATCATGAACAAATCAGTCATCCTCATCACCGGCGCGTCGGCCGGCATCGGTAACCTCACGGCGCGTGCGCTGGCGCAAGCAGGCCACGTGGTCTACGCCGGCATGCGCGACATCCGGGGCCGCAACGCGCCCAAGGTGCGTGAACTGCAGGACTGGAGTTTCGCGCATGGTCTGGACGTGCGCGCCGTCGAGCTCGACGTGCTGTCGCAAGCGTCCGCCGATGCCGCTACCGCTGAGATCATCGCCGGCCAAGGCCGCATCGATGTCATCGTGCACAACGCCGGCCACCTCGTGGTGGGCCCGACCGAAGCCTTCACGCCGGAAGAAATGATCAAGGTCTTCGACACCAACGTACTCGGCGCGCAGCGCGTCAATCGTGCCGCCTTGCCCTACATGCGCGAACGCCAGTCGGGTTTGCTGCTGTGGGTCAGCAGCACCACGGTGCGTGGCGGCTTCCCGCCGTTCATGGGGCCGTACGCCGCCGCCAAGGCGGCGATGGATTCGATCGCCGTGACCCAGTCGTACGAGTTGGCGCGCTTCGGCATTGAAACCTCGATCATGGTGCCGGGCGCGTTTACACGCGGCACGGACCACTTCCCCAACGCCGGCAAACCGGCCGACCAAAAAACCGCAGGCGCCTATGCGCGCTACGAAGGATTGATGGATCAGGTCGGCGCGCGTCTGTCGGCGCTGTCGCCCGACAACGCCGATCCGCAGGCGGTAGCCGATGAAATGACGCGCATCGTCAACCTGCCCGCCGGACAGCGCCCGTTTCGCGCCGTGGTGGATTTCATCGACGATGGCGCCGGTGAAGTGAGCGAGGTGGCCGAGCGCGTGCGCGAAGAGTTCGCCCGCCGCATCGGCATCGACGATCTGCTGCATGCGGCGGTGATCGCCTAGGGCCGGCCAGGCAAGGCGCCAGCGTGGACGGCGGCGACGCTGCCGCGCCCAGCGTGAGTTTGACCGGCCGTCGCCGGCATCTTTGTCAGAACCTGACGTTCAGGCCGAGCGTGGCGGCGCGTTCGTCGCCGGGCGCGATCCAGACGCTGCTGTAGGAACTGGCGTAGTAGCGCTTGTTGAACAGGTTGCTGACATCCAGCGACAAGCGCATGGCCGGCGTGAATTGCCAGTAAGCCAGCGCCTTCGCCGTCACGTAAGCCGGCAGCATGAAGGTAGCCCCGGCGTCGCCGGTACGCGCGCCGACATAGTTGGCGCCGCCGCCCACGCCATACACGCCGCCGCGCTGGTCGACGTCTTCATACACCGTCAACAGGCTGCCCGAGGTGCGCGGCACGTTGATCAGGCGCGCCCCGGTCGCCAGCGTGTTGTCTTTGATCACGGCAGCATCGGTATAAGCCAGGTTGCCGGTGATGCGCCAATGCCGCGCGAACTTGCCGTTGAAATCCAATTCGATGCCGCGGCTGCGCACTTCGCCGGCGGCGATGCTGTAGGAGGTATTGGCCGGATCGACGGTCAGCACGTTGCGCTTGGTGATGTTGAACACCGCCAGCGTGGCGCCCGCCAGCTTGTCGCTGCTCTCGTACTTGAGACCGGCCTCGGCGGCGCGCGCGGTCTCCGGACTGAAGGCGTTGCCGCTTGCATCGCTGCCGCTGTTCGGACGGAACGACTTGCCGACGCTGGCGTACAGCGACAGCGAAGGCGTCGCCAGGTAGGTCAGGCCGAGGCGCGGCGAAGTCGCACTCTTGTCCTGGCGTGTGGCGGTGCCAACGCGGCGGTTGGCCAGCGTCGAACGGAAACTGTCGAAGCGTACTCCGGCCAGCAGGCGCCAGCGCTGCGCCAGGCTGAGCTGGTCTTGCAGGAACAGCGCCGTGCTGGTCTGGCGTTCCGCGGTGTCGGTGTTGGGCAGCGGCGTCGGCTGGGGCTGGCCGTAGACCGGATTGCCGACGTTGATCGCATACGGCGCGCCGGCGCCCGGATTGATGCGCAGCATGCGCTGGTCGAGCGTCATGCGGTCGGCTTCGACGCCGGTCAGGATGTCGTGGCCGATGCCGCCGGTCTCGAACTTGCCGCCGATTTCTGCCTGCAGCGAAGTATCGTGCCAGGCGTAGTCGCGATAGCGGCGCTGGCGCCACAGCGTGGCGTTGTCGGCGCGCAGCGACGAGGCCTCGGTCGAGTAGCCGTCCAGTGTGCCTCGCTTGTGGAACACGCCGGTGCGCAGATGCCATTGCTCGTTGAACTGGTGTTCCAGCGTGAACAGGTGGTTCTGGTTGTCCATCTTGATATTGCCGTCGTTCGGCTCGCCCAGGAAGCGTGACGCCGGCAGTGCATCGAGAGGGCCGTTGACGGCGACGATGCCGCGATCCAGCGGTGCGCTCTGGCGCAGGAACTCGGCCTCGTAGCTGAGCGTGGTGCGATTGCCGAGCAGCCAGGTGAAGGCCGGTGCGACGAATTCGCGTTTGCTGCGCACGTTGTCGCGGCTACCGCCCTTGCTCTCGACGGCGGCGTCAAGACGGTAGGCCGCGTTGTCGCCGAGCGCACCGGTCGAGTCGATGGCGCTGCGATAAAAGTCATTGCTGCCGATCGACAGGTCGAGTGCGTTGGCAGCCTTGAACTGCGGTTTCCTGGTCACGACGTTGAGCGTGCCGCCGGGCTCGCTGCCGCCGTACAGCGCCGCGGCGGGGCCTTTCAGGAAATCGATGCGCTCCACGTTGGCGACATCGCGCGGCGGCGAATAACCGCGGTTGGAGGCGAAGCCGTTCCACAGGATATTCATGCCGCCGTTTTCATTGCCGGAAAAACCGCGCACCGAGTAGTTGTCCCACAGTCCGCCGAAATTGTTCTGGCGCGCCACGCCGCTGACGTACGGCAGTACGTCGTCCATGCGCGTGGCGTGCAGATCATCCATCAGCTGGCGCGACACCACCTGCACCGACTGCGGCAATTCCTGCAAGGGGGTGTCGGTGCGCGTGGCGCTGGCGCTGCGCGACTGGCGATATTGTTCCTTGTCGCTGCTTTCGGTGACGGTGATGGCTTGCAGCACCGACGACGGAGGATTGACGGAGCCGGCCGATGCACCGGCAGCGGCGGTGGCGGTGGATTGCGCTTGCGCGTAACCGGTCTGCGCGCAGGCGACCAGGCTCAATACCGCAAAGCGGATGGCGTTGTTTTTCATGGAACGGTGACTTCCCCAGGAGTGATGTTGGTGATGTTTCCGGCGTCATGTTGGTGGCCCATGCGGCTGGCGGCAGCGGCTGGCGCGGCGATACAAGCCTGATCGACGTAACGGAGATGCTTGCTGACAATATGCCGGCCGCATTGTAATGCAACTTAGTTGCAAATAATGGCCGCGTGCGCACGTAGTGCGGAAAACTCTGATTTTTGAAACCGGACGAGCGAATAATGTTGAGAGCGGATGCCAACGCATGCTCCGGCGCCGCATCACGCTCCCGCGGCAGGATCGTGAACAGGTTGCGAGTCGCCGCGCGCATGGCGCATTCGGTCCGCGCCTTGGCCGGCGCAGGCCTTGACGGCGTCCGGCGCGATTCTATGATGGGCGATCCCTGTCGCGACTAAGCGATAAAATGTCCGGCTGTCTCCGGTCATCAAAGATCAACCCATAGGTCACTCATGCTCGCTCAACCCATGCGCCCCGGCCACGTGGCGCTCGTCCTGCTGGTCATCCTGGTCTGGGGCGTCAACTTCGCCATCATCAAGGTCGGCCTGACCGGCGTGCCACCGTTGCTGCTGGGAGCGCTGCGGTTCTTGCTGGCGGCGTTTCCGGCGCTGCTGTTCGTGCGCCCGCCAAAATTGCCGCTGCGTCTCTATCTGGCGTTCGGACTGACCATGTCGGTCGGGCAGTTCGCCTTCCTGTTCAGCGCCATCCACGTCGGCATGCCGTCCGGACTGGCTTCGCTGGTGCTGCAGTCGCAGTCCTTCTTCACCTTGCTGCTGACGGTGCTCTGGCTGCGTGAAAAATGGCAGGCCAATCAGCTGGCCGGCCTTGCGCTCGCCGCCGCCGGGCTGGTGCTGATCGGCAGCGCGCACGGTGCGACCATGCCGCTCAACGGTTTCCTGCTGACGATTGCGGCTGCGGCTATGTGGGCATGCGGCAATATCGTCAGCCGCGCGGTCGGCCGCCACGGTCCGATCAACCAGGTGGCGTTCGTGGTGTGGGCCAGCCTGGTGCCGCCGCTGCCGCTCCTGCTGCTGTCGTGGCTGATCGAAGGCCCGGCCGCCATCGCTTCGGCGCTACAGCATTTCAGCCTGCAGTCCTTCGCCGCGGTGGCCTACATCGCCTGGGCGTCGACGCTGTTCGGCTACGCGGTGTGGAATTTCCTGATGTCGCGCTACGCCGTCAACCGCATCGCGCCGTTCACGCTGCTGGTGCCGCTGGTCGGCCTGACGACCGGCCGGCTGGCCTTCGGCGAAGAGCTGCAGGCGGTGCACCTGATCGGCGGCGCCTTGCTGATGGTGGGACTGATCGTGAATTTATTCGGGGCGCCGTTGCTGGCCCGGCTCAGGCTGAAAACCTGAAGACGGGCAGACGATCGCCTAATCAGGATCGCGCTGAACGGCGCCTTCCTCCTGCGCCGCCTTCGCCACCACCTCCTGCGCACTGCGATTCTGCCGGTGAAAGGCAATGAACGCCGCCGCCGGCATCGGCATTGCATACAGCCAGCCTTGCGCATAGTCGACCTTTTGCCGGCGCAGGTACTCGGCCTGTTCTTCGGTTTCCACGCCTTCGGCGACGATCTTGAGGAACAGCGTGCGCGCCATGCCGATGATGTGGGGCGTCACGCTGCTGATGGCGGAGTCGGTGCCGATGGTGTCGATGAAGGTCTTGTCGATTTTGAGCGCGTCCAGCGGCAGGCTTTGCAGGTGCGACAGGCTGGAGTAACCGGTGCCGAAGTCGTCGATCACCACCGCGTGACCCAGCGCACGGGCGTTGCCCAGCGTGAGGCGGGCAGGGAGCACGTTGATGAAGCCGCGTTCGGTGGCTTCCAGCCAGATTTGCGCCGCCTCGACGCCGCTGCGTGCGAGGGCTTGCTGCAGTACGTCGATGATGCGGCCGGTGCGGATGTCATCGGCGCCGAGGTTGATGGTGATGTGCACGCTGCGGTCGTTGATCAGTAGCACACCGAGGTCTTTCATGACCTCGTCGATGACTTGATCGGTGATCGCCATGATCAGGCCGCTGTCTTCGGCGAGCGGGATGAATAGCTCGGGCAGCACCAGGCTGCCGTCCGGACGCAACCAGCGCACCAGCGCTTCGGCGCCGATGCAGTTGCCGCTGGCCAGTTCGATGATGGGCTGGTAATGGACGATGAATTCGCGTTTCTTCACGGCGATTTCCAGTTCCCCCAGTGGTGACAGGCGCCGCCGCAGGCTCCACATGACCAGACCCACCATCAGCACGCTAAGCAGCACGCCGATGGGAATCAACCGCAGTTCTTCTGCACGCATGCGTTCAAAAAGGAAACTGCGCGGCTCCATCGTCACCGCAACCATGTTGTCGCCGCGCGCCACCGCAATGAGCCGCTCGTCGTCGATGCCGTTGACCGGGTTGGCGACGACCCGGCGCACCACCTCCGGATCGGGCGCATTGAGGTCGCCCAGGATCTGGCCAGTGGCGGTGGCGACCGCCAGGCGCATGCCGGGGTCGAGGATCACGTCGGCGAAGCGCGACGGCACGGTCAGCACGTTGTGCGAACGGTATTGCAGCGCCATCATCGGGTTGCCGCTGCTGACCAGCGGCTGCATGCGCAGCGTGACCTCGATGCCGTCTTCGGTGACGAAGTCGGCCGGGGTCTGCTGGATGCGTTCGCTTACCAGGCCCCAGGAGGTGCATTTGAGCAGGCCGTTTTCGAAGTAGCCAATTTCATCGACCACGCGCGTGTTGACGGTCAGGCGGCGCATGCGCGCGATGTGGTCGGGCGAGCAGGGCAGCAGGTTGAGCGGCTCGACCGCGTAGAGCGCGGAGCGGATTTCGCGCAGCGAGATGTCGGCGCGCTGGATGGCGCGCCGGGCGAACAGTTCCAGACGTCCCTGTTCTTCGTTGACGGCGCGGGTCCAGGCCAGGTACATCATGCTGCCCAACGGCGCAGCGATGGAAACGATGACCAGCACGGTGGCGATGATGATGGCGCGAGAGCGGTCCAAGATGGGCTCCTTCCCTGGGCAGGAAACGGCGGGGTCAGGATGACCCGGCCCTAGTGTAGGCACAAATCCTTGCTGTTGTCCGTTTGGCAATGCGCGTTGTGTTGCGAAACAACCGACAGACGGTCTGCCGGCGGCGTTGAATGCCGGATCAGGGCCGCGCCAGGCCGTCGTCCTCGTCTTCCGGCACTTGCGGCACACGGGCGCGGTTGAGCCGGTAGTAGGCGATGAAGTCCGCCGCCGGCATCGCCTTGGCGTACAGCCATCCCTGCACGTATTCGACGCGGTGCTTGCGCAGGTAGTCGGCCTGTTCCTGGGTTTCGACCCCCTCGGCGACGATCCCCAGGCCCAGGGTCTTGGCCATGCTGATGATGTGCCGGGTGACGCTGCTGGTGGCGGAATCGGTGCCGATGGTGTCGACGAAGGATTTATCGATCTTGAGCGCATCCAGCGGCAGGGTTTGCAGATACGACAGGCTCGAATAGCCGGTGCCGAAGTCGTCGATGGCGACCGCATAACCGGTGCTGCGCGCATTGGTCAGCGTGACGCGCGCCGAGTTGACATCCATGAAGCCGCGTTCGGTGGCTTCCAGCCAGATCTGCTGCGGCTCGATGCCGGTGTGCAGGAGCGCGGCCGCGACCGAGTTCAGCGCACGCCCGCTCTTGATGTCGTCGGCGCTCAGGTTGATCGCGATGTGCAGGCCGCGATCGGACACCAGCAGCGCCTTGAGTTCGCCCACCACGCTCCGGATCACCTGGTCGGTGATGGGCAGGATGAGGCCGCTTTCCTCCGCCAGCGGGATGAACAGGTCGGGGCGCACCATGGTGCCGTCCGGGCGGCGCCAGCGCACCAGCGCTTCGGCGCCGATGCAGCGTCCGCTGGCGAGTTCGATGATGGGTTGGTAATGCACCACGAACTCGGCGCGCTTGACCGCGATGCTCAGTTCGCCCAGCGGCGACAGGCGCCGGCGCACGCCCCAGATCAGCGCGCCGACCAGCAGCATCGCCACCACGATGCCGACCGGCAAGAGCAACAGTTGCTCCTGGCGTAGCCGCTTGAACAGGAAATTGCGCGGCTCGATCGCGATGGCGATCAGGCCGAACGACCGCGCGGTCGCGATCAGGTAACTGTCGTCGACGCCGTTGACCGGATTGGCGATGATGTCGCGCACCAGCATCGGATCGGGAGCGTTCTGCTCGCCGAGCACGAAGCCCTGGTCGGTCGCGGTGGCCAGCTGGATGCTCGGATCGACGATCACGTCGGCGAAGCGCGAGGGGACCGCCAGCACGTTGTGCGAACCATACTGCACCGACGTCATCGGATTGCTCTGGGTGATCACCGGCAACATGCGCAGCGTCACCTCCAAGCCGTCGGCAGTGACAAAGTCGGGCGGCGTTATCGCCACGCGCTGGCTGGTGCGGCCCCATGAGGTGCATTGCAGGAAGCCATTGCGGAAGTAGCCGATTTCTTCCACCGAGCGCGTGTTGACGGTCAGCTGGCGCATGCGCGCGATGTGGGCATCCGAGCAGGGCGGCAGTTTGAGCGGCTCGATCGCATGCAGCGCTGAGCGGATCTCGATGAAGGAAATATTGGCGCGCGCAATGGCGCGTTCGGCGTACTGGGTGAGGCGGGTTTGTTCTTCGCTGACCGCGCGCGTCCACGACAGGTACAGCATGCAGGCCAGCGGCAGCACGGCGCACAGGATGGCCAGTATTGTGGCGATAAGGATGACGCGCGATCGTTTCAAGGCCGCTCTCCCCGTTGTTGTTGTGCGGAGCTTGCTTTGGGATGAGTGTAGGGTAAATTCCGGCGCTCGTGGCAACGTGCGTGGCGACGTGTGTGGTGATTCATGCATCCATGTCATGGATGAAATGACATTGATGCTGTTTTAAAGAAGGCATTGAAGCGCCACAATCCACTCCGTCAATCGAACACCTCATCAACGGAGAAAACCATGTACGCAATTACCGGAATCACAGGCCAGGTCGGCGGCGTCGTTGCGCGCCAGCTGCTGGCGCGGCACAAGGGCGTGCGCGCGGTCGTGCGCGACGCCGCCAAGGGCGCGCAATGGGCGGCGCAGGGCTGCGGCCTGGCGCTCGCCGACATGAACGATGCGGCCGCGCTGGAGTGCGCTTTCCACGGTGCGCAGGGCGTATTCATTTTGCTGCCGCCGACCTTCGATCCGAGCCCGGGTTTCCTGGAAGCGCGCCAGTGCATTGTTGCCGTTCGCCAGGCCTTGCTGGCGGCGCAGCCGAAGAAGGTGGTCTGCCTCTCGACCGTCGGTGCCCAGGCCAGCCAGGAAAACCTGCTCAACCAGCTCGGTCTGCTGGAAGAGGCATTGAACGACTTGCCGATGCCGGTGGCATTCCTGCGTGCCGGCTGGTTCATCGAGAATGCGTTGTGGGATGTAGCGGCGGCGCGCGAAGGCGTCATGCCGAGCTACCTGCAGCCGCTCGACAAGCCGGTGCCGATGGTCGCCACCGCCGACGTCGGCCGCGTCGCGGCGGAGTTGCTGCTGGAGGAATGGATAGGCCCGCGCGTGATCGAACTGGAAGGCCCGGCGCGCATTACGCCGCAGCAGCTCGCCGCCGGTTTCGGCAAGCTGCTGGGCCGCGAAGTCGAAGCGCAGATCGTGCCGCGCTTCACCTGGGCCGACCGGTTCCGTGCGCAAGGCATGGGCAATCCCTTGCCGCGCATGCAGATGCTGGATGGCTTCAACGAAGGCTGGATCGAGTTCGAAGGCGGTCGCGCCGGCTCGCGCAAGGGTGAGGTTGAGCTGGAAACCGTGCTGCGCGAGCTGATTGCACGCGCAGGCTGATCGGCTTCAACTCAGCGCACGGTGCGCTGGCCCCAGATGACTCCCGCCAGCACCAGCGCACCGGCCAGCGCATGATAAGCGTGCAGCTGTTCGCCCAGCAGCGCCCACGCCGCCAGCGCCACCAGCAACGGCAACAGGTTGGCAAACAAGGCGCTGCGCGGCGCGCCCAGATGCCTGACGGCGTTCATCCACAGGAACGGCGCGCCGATCGACGCCAGCAGGCCGGCGTACAGCACCATCGGCAGGTTCTGCGCCGTCAGCGGCGAGGCCGGCGCGGCCAGCCAGAACGGCAGCAGGATCAGGCTGCCGAACATCGCCTGCACATACAGCTGGGTCCACGTCGTCAGCGGCAGCGACCAGCGTTTGAGCAGGACGCCGTACAGCGCGTTGGACGCCACCGCGATCAGCATGAGCGCATCGCCGATGTGCAGGCCGCCGCTCAACAGCCGGTCCGGCGCGCCGTGCGTGCTCAGCACGACCAGGCCCAGCAGCGACACCAGGCCGCCCGCGACGCGCGCCGTCGACAGCCGTTCACCGGACAGCATGCTGCTCAGGCATGCGGAAATCAGCGGCATCAACGCCACCGTCACGCCCATGTTGACGGCCGAGGTGCTGTGCGCCGCCTCATACGCCAGTCCCTGGTACATCGCCATGCCCAGTGCGCCGAGCAGCAACAGGCGCGCCCAGTTCCAGTCGGCGGCAATCGCCGCGCGCCGCCGCCACGCTTCGCGGCCGAGGAAGGGCGTCATCACCAGCACCGCCAGCAACCAGCGATAGAAGGCGATGGCGGCCGGCTCGATGGCGGTCGACGCGGCCTTGGTGACGATGGTATTGCCGGACCAGATGCAGACTGCCAGCAGGGGCAGCAGGTAGAACTTGCCGCCGGTTCTGGCGGAGGCAACGGCTGCCGCCGCGGAAGAGTTGTGCGCAGGCGCGGCCAGTGCGGAAGTGCGATTTGACATGTTGGCTCCTTGAAGTGTTGCACCATCGTGCGCGTTTTCCATGCGTGCATAAAGTGATATTGTTGCAGTTCATCAGTGCAATCGATGCAGCATTCCACCCGGCGTCATCCACTTCTGCGGAGCAAGCTTCATGCGCGATCTCGACTTCAACATGGTGCTCGACCTGGAGGCCTTGCTGCGCGAAGGCAGCGTGGTCGGCGCCGCCCGTCGCCTGCACCTGTCCGCACCGGCCATGAGCCGCCGCCTGGCCAACCTGCGCCACGCAGTCGGCGATCCCTTGTTCGTCCCGGCCGGGCGCGGCCTCGTGCCGACCCAGCGCGCGCTGGAACTGCGCGACAAGGTGGACGCCCTGGCGCAGGAAATGCGCAAGGTCTTCATGACCGGCCAGGTCGATCTGTCGACGGTGGAGCGCACGATGGTGTTGCGCACCAATGACGGTTTCGCCGGCGCCTGGGCGGCGCGGCTGGCGCAACGGGTGGCGCAGGAAGCGCCGGGCATTTCACTGCGTTTTTCGCCGCGCACCGACAAGCACGTGGCCGGCCTGCGCGATGGCCTGATCGATCTGGAAGTGGGGGCCTTGCATGCGGGCGACGATACGTCGGATGAGCTGCACACGCAGCTGCTGTTCCGCACGCCTTTCGTCGGCGTGGTGCGCGCCGATCATCCGCTGGCGCGCAAGAAAATCAGTCTCGCCAATTTCACCGCCTGGCCGCACATCTCGGCCTCGCGTCACGGCCACGACAGCGGCCCGATCGACGACGCGCTGGAAGCGCAAGGCCTGCAACGCAAGGTCCGGCTCGTAGCGCCGGGGTTCCAGTCGGCGATGGTGATGGCGGCGTCGTCCGACATGATCGCCGCCGCCCCGGAACTGTTCGCCCGTTGGGCCATGCAGCATCTGCGCCTGTATATCTTCCGCCTGCCGCTGGCGACGCCGGAAGTGGAAGTCTCGCAAAGCTGGCATCCGCGCCGTCACGCCGACCCGGTACACAAATGGCTGCGCGGGCTGGTGCGGGAGTTGTGCAATGAGGGCGCGTGAGCAGGGTGCGACCGGTCAGGCCAGCGTGGTGGTGACTTCAGTCTTGACGCTGGTCATCAGCTTTTGCACCGGACATTTTTCGGCGACGGCCAGCAGTTCCTGGCGCTGTGCTTCCGTGAGATCGCCGCTGAGGCTGATCGACGCGGCCAGGCGATAGAGGCCCTGGCGTTCTTCGCTATTGTCGCGTTCGATGCTGACCTGGATATCTTCCACCGGAATGTTCTTGCGCTTGGCGTACCACACCAGCGTCAGCGCCTTGCAGGCGCCCAGCGCGGCGTCGTACAGGTCATGCGGAGTGGGGCCGGCGTCGACGCCGCCTTCTTCCACCGAACCGTCGACCGAAATCACGTGGTTGCGCACGTGGACGATGTGGCGCATGGCGAGCGACTGGTCGCGCTTGATCTGGATGGACATGGACGTTCCTTGCAGTGAATGGAGAACGCACAATGTAGCGCAGTTTCCGCTGCTGCGGCGCCCGGCCTCTAGGCGCGATAGCGGAACGGCGCCTTCAGCAGATCCTCGATCTTCACCGGCAGATCGCGCACGCGCACGCCGGTGGCGTGATACACCGCCGCCGTCACGGCCGGCGCCAGGCCGGCGATGCCGATCTCGCCGATGCCGCGCGCGCCGAGTTCGTCCAGCGCCTTGTCCGGATAGTCGAGGAACACCACGTCCATGTCCGGCGAATCGGCATTGGTCACCATCACGTAATCGGCCAGGTTGTTGTTGACCGGCTTGCCGTTGCGCTGGTCGTAATGGGTTTCTTCAAACAGCGCCATGCCCAGCCCCATCACCACCGCACCTTCGATCTGGTTGCGTCCGGTGCGCGGATTGATGATGCGGCCGGCGTCGATCACGGTCACCACGCGGCTCACGCGCAGGCGCGCGATGTCGGGTTGCCAGCGCACCTCGACGAAATGCGCGCCGTAGGAGTGGATGGAAATCTTGTCGGCGCCCGGATCGCTGCTGCTGGCGCCGGACTTGCCCTTGCCTTCGACCCCGCTCAGCTGCGCCGCGCGCAACACCTCGGCGAACGCCATGCCGCTTTGCGGCGATTGACCGCGGCGGTGGATGCGGCCGCCGGAAAAGGTCAAGTCTTCCGCACGCGTTCCCCGCAAGGGCGAAGACGGATGTTCCGCCGCCAGCGCGACCGCCTGCTGCATGGCCGCACGCGCCGCCTGCGCCACCGCCGGCACCATCGACGCGGTGGCCATGGAGCCGCCCGACATCGGCCCCGGCGGCAGCCTGGTGTCGCCGATGGCGACGATGATGTCGGACATCGGAATGCCCGTGGTTTCGGCCACCATCTGCGACACCACGGTATAGGTACCGGTGCCGATATCCTGCACCGCCGACGAGACGCGCGCGTTGCCGTCGCTGCCCAGCGTCACCGACACTTCCGCGCCGACCCGTTTGGCCATCCACGAACACGCCGCCACGCCCCAGCCGAGGATCTCGCCATCCTGCTGCATGCTGCCCACGGCCGGATTGCGGCGCTCCCAGCCGAAACGTTCAGCCCCGGTCTGCAAGGCCTCGCGCAGATGGCGCGATGAAAACGGCGCGTTGATGCTCTGGTCGATGGCCGGTTCGTTGAGCAGGCGCAGTTGCACCGGATCGATGTTGAGCGCAATCGCCAGCTCGTCCATCGCCGACTCGGTGGCGAACAGGCCGGGCACCGCGCCGGGGCCGCGCATCGAAGTGTTCGGGGCGATGTGGCGCTTGACCGGCGCACCGGTGACGCGCAGGTTTTCCGTGCCGTACAGATAGGCGGTGGCTTCGCCGCAGTGTTCCACGCTGGCTTCGACCTGCGCCACGTGGAACAGGTAATCCTGCTGCAGCGAGGTCAGCTTGCCGCCCGCCGTCGCCGACAAGCGTATGCGTTGCTGGGTGTTGGTGCGGTGGCCGACGTTGTGGAACATCATCTCGCGCGACACCACCAGCTTGACCGGCCGGCGCAGGTTGCGTGCCGCCTGCGCCGCCAGCAGGCTATGCCCCCACGGCCACAGCTTGCCGCCGAAACCGGAGCCGAGGTACTCGGTGACGATGCGCATGTTTTCCGGCGGCACGCCCAGCATCTGGCTCATCACGCCGCGATGGTTGACGATGGCCTGCGAGGTCTCGTACAGCGTGAACGATTGCGTCAGGCTGTCGTACAGCGCCACCGACGCATGCAGCTCGATCGGATTGTGCGTCTCCACCGGCGTGGTGTAGGTCTGGTCGATGCGCACCGCAGCCGCGGCATAGGCGGCGTCGGGACTGCCGCGCTCGCTGTCGACCTTGGGTTTGCCGTCGGCTGCCAGCTCCTTGCGCACGTCGTGGGCTTCCTTGCGGTAATCGACGCGCACCGCTGCGGCCGCCGCGGTGGCCTGCTCGAAGGTATCGGCTAGCACCAGCGCGACGTACTGGCCGTAGTAACGCACGGTCGCATCTTCCAGCGGCGGACGTTTTTCGTCGGTCTTGACGCCCGAGGACGGATTGATATGGAAGAAGCGGCCGATGTTTTCATGCGTGTAGATCATGCGCACGCCGGGCATCTTCGCTGCCGTCGCCGTATCGATGGCGCGGATGTCGCCGTGTGCGATGGTGGCGCACACCGGCACCGCGATGAGCATGTCGGAATAGCGATGATCGGAGGTGTAGCGGGCGCGGCCGGTGACCTTGAGCGGGCCGTCGATGCGCGGTAGCGCAGCGCCGACGCCGGTCTGGATGGGCGGATTCTGTGGCTGGACGGGCGAGGGCATCATGCGCTCCTTTTATTGGCGTCTATTGGTGTCTTGAGCGTCGTGAGCCGAGGCAGTGCGCAAGGCTTGCACCAGGCAGCGCTGGATCAGGTCGACCTTGAAGAGGTTGTCGCGCAGCGGACGCGCGTCGCGCACTGCAGCCGCGGCGGCGCGGGCGAATACCTCCACGGTGGCCGGCGCATCCTGCAGCACGGCTTCGGCTTCGGGAGAGCGCCACGGTTTGGCGCCGACGCCGCCGAGCGCCACCCGCGCCCGCGAAATGCGGCCGCCATCGAGGCTCAGTTGCACCGCCGCAGAGGCCAGCGCAAATTCATACGAAGCGCGATCGCGCAGCTTGAGATAAGTCGATCCGGCGTTGGCCAGCGGCGGCCGCAGCGTCACATGCGTGACCAGTTCGCCCGGCGCCAGCACGGTCTCGCGCTGCGGCGTGCTGCCCGGCAGCAGATGGAAGTCATTGATAGGAACGATGCGTGCGCCGTTCGCGCCCTGCACGTGAACGATCGCTTCCAGGGCCACCAGCGCGACGTTCATGTCAGACGGATTGGAAGCGATGCACTGCTCGCTGGTGCCGAGGATCGCCAGGTTGCGGTGGAAGCCTTCCTGGGCCGCGCAGCCGCTGCCAGGCCGGCGCTTGTTGCAGGCCGCGGCGGTGTCGCGGAAGTACACGCAGCGGGTGCGCTGCAACAGGTTGCCGCCGGTAGTGGCCATGTTGCGCAGTTGCGCCGACGCGCCCGACAGCAGCGCCTGGCTCAGCATCGGATAACGCTGCACGATCAACGGATGGTTGGCGAGGTCGCTGTTGCGCACCAGCGCACCGATCCTGAGGCCGCCGTCGGCGGTTTGTTCGATCTGGTTCAGCGGCAGACGATTGATGTCGATGACTTGCTGCGGTTGCTCGACGTCGAGCTTCATGAGGTCGACCAGCGTGGTGCCGCCGGCAAGGAAACGCACCGGCTGCGGTGCTGCTTCCGTCGCGGCGGCGGCAAGGCGGATGGCCTCGTCGGGACTTTGTGCGCGCAGGATCTCGAAGGTGTGCATGGCGGCTCCTGAATGAGGTGGTGATGATCAGCCGGCGTCGCGCACCTGGCGGATGGCGGCGACGATGTTGGAGTACGCGCCGCAGCGGCAGATGTTGCCGCTCATGGCTTCCTTGACGTCGGCATCGGTGCGCCCGCAGGGTTCGGTCAGCAGCGCCGCTGCCGACATGATCTGGCCGGACGTGCAATAGCCGCACTGCAGACCGTCGTGGGCGACGAAGGCGGCCTGCAGCGGATGCAGCCGATCCGGGGTCCCGAGTCCTTCGATGGTGGTGATGCTGTCGCCTTCGTGCATCGCCACCAGGCTCAGGCAGGAATTCACGCGACGGCCGTTGACGTGCACCGTGCAGGCGCCGCACTGGCCGTGGTCGCAGCCTTTCTTGGTGCCGGTGAGCCGGAGGTTCTCGCGCAGGTAGTCGAGCAGGCTGGTGCACACGTCGACCCGGGCTTCCTGCGCAACGTCGTTGACGGTCAGGCGCACCGTGACCGGCACGTCGTCCGCCGCCCCGACCGGAGCTGAGGCCGCCAGCGCCGCCGCCGGCAAGGCCCCGAGCGCGCCGCTGGAGCCGACCCACATCAGGAAGGAACGGCGCGTGAGTTGCGGTGCGCCGCCGTCATCGCCGGACGAGGAAGGGTGACGGCGACTATCGGGCTCGGCGCAGGGTTCTTCTTGCTGGTTTTCATTCATGATGGACTCATCGAAAATTGGCTGGAAGCAGACCAGTTTGGCCGCATGCCTGCAACGAAAGTTCAACCGTATCCCTGCAAAAAATCGTGCCGTGCGATAAGGCATTGCACCGACGGCAAGATACGGTTTTGTCTGACTGTGCAGCGTGGCCGGGGGAGCGTGTAATGGCAAGTTAAGTGCGTCGCCATATCGCCGGAAGCTGCGCGTCTTCCTTGATCGCCTGAGCCGACCTTGCCCATGTGAACCTCCATGCGCAAGTCAAATTGCCACGCCCAAAGTTCATGGGCATAATGGATCGATCAGGGCCGGATCAGCGTTGGCGGCGTCTTGGCGCAATAGCCACAAAGCAACTCGCGCCGCTCTCCGCCACACCCTCAGCCACACGATTGCCGACAGGAGAATGCATGCGCAGGGCGAAGGGAAATCAGCATTACTTTCTGGCGCAGTTCCTGCCTCTGGCCTTGCTGGTGCTGGCCGCCGCCGGGTTTCTCTATTACAACCGCATCGAAGCCGAAACGCGCCGCCTGCAGCTGGAGCAGCGCGAACGCGTCTCGCTCGGCGTAGCCTCGCTGACCAACGACCTCGACTCGCCGCTGCGTCATCTCAGCATCCTTACCGGTGAAGTACCGATCGCGCGCGCCATCAACCATCCAACGCCGGAAAACCTGGTGCAGATGGCGGAGAGTTTTTCCACGCTGATGCTACGCAATCCTTACTATGACCAGGTGCGCTGGATCGACCAGGACGGCATGGAAAAAGTGCGCGTCAACATGACCAGCATGGGCCCCGCGCCGGTGCCGCCGGCCGCGCTGCAAAACCGCACGGACCGTCCGTACTTCGCCGACACCCTGGCGCTGCAACGCGGACAGATGCTGGTTTCGCCAATGGACCTGAACGTCGAGAACCAGCGCATCCAAGTGCCGCACAAACCGACCGTGCGGCTTGCGGTGCCGGTCATCGCGGCTGGCGGCGCACCCCGCGGCATCCTGATTATCAACGTGCTGATGGCGCCGCTGCTGGATCGCTTTTCCAACCAGGTGGAGCGCGGCGCCAATCGCGCCATGCTGCTCAACAGCGACGGCTACTGGCTCTACAGCACCAATTCGGCCGACGAATGGGCCTTCATGTTCAAGCGCGAAGAGACCCTCGCCAAACGTAATCCCAAGGTCTGGAAAGCCATCAGCGAGCAGGCCTCCGGCACCATGACCGATGACGGCATCTGGTCGTGGCAGCGCGTCGATCTCGACGCCAGCACCGGCCGTTACGGCCTGCGCCAGCAATCGCCCTGGACCGTGGTGCTGTACCTGCCAGAGAAGCGCGTGCAGATCGACAACTACAACATCCTGCTGCGCCTGTGCCTGTTCGTCGGCCTGATCCTGCTGGCGCTGGCCATGCTGAGCTGGCAGCTGGCGATCAACCGCCGCCGCCGCGAAGCCGCGGTGCATGAGCGCTTCAGGGCCGAGGCCGAACTGAGCGCCAGTGAAAAGCGCGTCGCCGAGTTATTGCAGCATCAGGAAACACGCTCCATCCTGGCCTCGATCGTGGCGTCGTCCGAAGACGCCATCATCGGCACCGGCCTGGATGACGTCATCAACAGCTGGAATCCGGCTGCCGAAAAGCTGTTCGGCTACCAGTCGCGTGAAGTGCTTAACCAGTCGGCCTACATTCTGGTGCCGCCGGAGCGCACCAGCGAGGCGCGCCACATCAACGCCCAGCTGATGGAAGGCAAGATCGTCAGCAACTTCGAGACCATGCGCTGGCACAAGGATGGCCGTTTGCTCGACATTTCGGTGACGGTGTCGCCGATCCTCGACGGCGACAAGAAGATCGTGGGCATCTCCTACATCGCGCGCGACATCACCAATCACAAGCGTCTGGAGAAAGAGCTCAGCCAGTACCGGCAGCATCTCGAAGGCCTGGTCGAGCAGCAGACCCGCACGCTGCGCGACACCAACAGCAACCTCGAACTGGCGCTGACCAGGTCGGAGTCGGCCACGCGCGCCAAGAGCAGCTTCCTGTCCAACATGAGCCATGAAATCCGCACGCCGATGAACGCCGTGCTCGGTCTCACCTACCTGCTCGAAAAGACCGCGCTGCAATCCGACCAGCGCGACCTGGTGCGCAAGATCATCGTCGCCGGCCATTCGCTGCTGGGTATCATCAACGACATCCTGGACGTCTCCAAGATCGAGGCCGGCCGGCTGGAGGTCGAGCACGTGCCGTTCCGTCTCAGCACCGTGCTGGAAAACGTCGTCAACGTCACCGCGCCCGCCATCGGCGACAAGGATGTCGAACTGGTGGTCGGCTTCAACGACGTCGGCGTCGAGCATCTCTATGGCGATGCGCTGCGGCTGGAGCAGATCCTCACCAACCTGACCAGCAACGCCATCAAGTTCACCGCGCGCGGCGAGATCAGCATTCATGTCTCCGTGGTCAGCGAAATCGGCGACAAGGTGATGCTGCGCTTTGCCGTCACCGACAGCGGCATCGGCATTCCGCTCGAGCGCCAGCAAGATATCTTCCAGGCCTTCACGCAGGAAGATATCTCGACCACGCGCCGCTACGGCGGCACCGGTCTCGGCCTGACCATCTGCCGTCACCTGGTGCAACTGATGAACGGCGAGATCGGCCTCACCAGCGAGCCCGGCAAGGGGAGCCAGTTCTGGTTCATGCTGCCGTTCCAGGCGATGCAGCCCACCGCCGTCCAATTGCCGGCGGACGGTCCGCTGTGCGTGCTGGTGGCCGACGACAACGCCACTGCGCGCGCCATGCTGTCGGACACCATCAAGTCGATGGGCTGGCAGGTCGACGTGGTGGACTCCGGCCAGGACGCAGTATCGAAGACCATGACGCGGCTGCGTCACAACCTGTACTACGACATCTACCTGCTCGACTGGAAGATGCCCGGCATGGACGGACTGGCAGCCGCCAGGGCGATCCGCGACGCCTCCTCGCCGCAAGGCCGGCCGCCCATCGTCATCATGGTCACGGCATATGCGCGCGATGAGGTGCTCAATGCGCCCGACGCCGAACTGGTGGACGCCGTGATCACCAAGCCGGTGACGCCGTCGACCTTGTATAACACCATCATCCACGTGCGCCAGCATCGCAGCGAAACCAGGGGTGGGAGCGACAGCGAAACAGCATCGCCGGCCTTCGCCGCGCGCGACGACCGCATCACCGGCGTGCGCGTGCTGGTGGTCGACGACAGCGAAATCAACCGCGAAGTCGCCAAGCGCATCCTCGAAGCCGACGGCGCCGAAGTGTTCACCGCCGCCGACGGCCAGGAAGCGGTTGACTGGCTGCGCGAACATGCGCAGGACGTCGACCTGGTGCTGATGGACATCCAGATGCCGGTCATGGACGGCTACACCGCCACGCATGAAATCCGTGACACGCTGCAACTGCGCGAGCTGCCGGTGATCGCGCTGTCCGCCGGCGCCTTCAAGGCGCAGCAGGAAGCGGCAATGGCGGCCGGCATGAACGGTTTTCTGTCCAAGCCCTACAACGTCGATCAGATCATCTCGATGGTGCGCCAGCACATCGCGCACCTGTCCGCTGATGAACTCGAACGGCGCCGCAATGCGCCGGCGACCGCATATCCGTCCGCGGCGGTCACGACCGTGTTCCCGAGCGCCACGGTCGGCGTGGAAGGCGCAGGGGCCACAGGATCGGCCGCGGCACCGGCGCAGGATCTGTCCGGCATCGATGTCGCCGTCGGCCTGGAAGCCTGGGGCAGCGAAGACCTCTATCGCAAGTTCCTCGGCAAGTTCGCCGAGCAATACGGCAAGACCGGCAGCGAGATCCTGGCGCACATCCACGCCGGAGAATTGCCGCAAGCCAAAACCCTGGCGCACAAGTTGCGCGGCAGCGCCGGCACCTTGGCGGTGATTGACGTGCAGCGGCTGGCCGGCGAACTGGAGGGCCTGCTCTCTGGCGCCGCGTCCGCCTCCGATTGCACCGTCAAGGCCGCCGAACTGGATGCCGCCCTGACGATCGCACGGCGCGCCATCGCCAGTTATGCCGGGACTGCCTGAGGTCCATTTTCTGCAGCAGGCAAGGCGTCGCGCCACCACGGGTGGGGCGATTCGGTTAAGCTTCTGCGCGTCTCCGTTGCCGGCCTCTTTTTAGCGATAAACCATCCGTGTCAATTCCAAAGAAAACTCCAGTCCGCATCGCCCGCACTACCCGCACTACCCGTGTCATCGGCGCCGCCCTGGTCCTGATCGCCTTGTCCTACGCCGCCACCGGCGTGGCGCGTTTGCCGTCGCCGCCAGCGTTGATCGGGCTGGCGCTGGACTGGCAGCCGCCTTCACGCAGCTGGGAATATTTCGACGGCGCGCCGGTGGCGGCAGCCGCCGTACCGGCCGTGTTTGAAGAGCGCCGGATCAGTCTGGCGCCCGAAGTGGCGTGGCGCGACGGCGGCCGCATCGGTTTTGCCGACTTCCTCCGCGAGACCCATACCAACGCCTTGCTGGTGGTGCAGCATGGCCGCCTGGTCTACGAACATTATCCACAGGGCGCGCAGCGCGCCACAGTGTTTCCGTCGTATTCGGTGGCCAAGTCGATGCTGTCGGACCTGGTCGGCGTGGCGCTGGCCGAAGGCAAGATTGCGGCGCTGTCCGATCCGGTGCGCAAGTATGTACCCGGCCTGCCGGAGAAATTCGCCACGCTGACCGTCGATGACCTGCTCAACATGCGATCCGGCATTCGCGTCGAAGAGAAGTACGACAGCGCGTTTTCGCAGATCGCCTACATGTACATCACCACCGATCTGAAGCGTTTCCTGCGCGAGCTGGACAAGACCGCGTTTACGCCGGGACAGGGATTCAGCTACCGCAGCGTCGATTACCTGCTGCTGGGCATGGTGCTGTCGGCCGCTACCGGCGAGCCGGCCACGCGCTATCTGGAGCGCAAGTTGTGGCAGCCGATGGGCGCAGCCTACGGCGCCAGCTGGAGCGTCGACAGCAAAAAGCAGGGCGTGGAAAAAAGCTTTTGCTGCGTGAACGCGCGCGCCGTCGATTTCGCCCGTTACGGCCTGCTGCATTTGCGCCAGGGCCGCGCGGGCGATGTCCAGGTGCTGCCGGTGGCGTGGATGCAGCGGCCGCCGGAAGCCGGCGCGGCCGATGCCGATTTCGCCTACGGCCGCGGCTGGTGGCTGCCGCGCCAACCCGCCGCCCGCGACGGCGGCAGCGCGCCGCGCGATTACACCGCGATCGGCATCCACGGCCAGTATGTCTACATCGATCCGGTCAGCGACACCGTCATCGTCAAGCTCAGCGATCACGGCAACGAGCAGGATGAGGCGCTGACGGTGGCGGCCTTCCGCAGCATCGTTGCGGCGCTGCCGGTCGGCGAGCCCTGACGTTGCCGAAGGTGGCGCCGGGTTTGCCGCGGAGATTTTATCCCCGGCGCGAGGGGGAAATCGCGCTGGTTTGGCAGGATTTGACCGCCGTTGACGGCTTCGCCGCGCAATCCGGTGCTAAAGATGCAGTCCGGCAAGGCCGGCTTCGAAGCCATCAGGCCCGGTCTTCAACGGTTTTCGACGGTTTCGCGCTAAAATACGGGTTGTTTTTGTGTTGGCGCCAAGGCAGTGGCAGCAGAAAACGGCCTCTCGCTACAGATCGTGAACCGGTTCTTACAGGTTCATGAAAGGAAGCGCCACTACAATACGAAGTTGTTGCAACATCAATCCGACGCATTGCGCCGTCGGGCAGGCAAGCCAGGTACTACCAGTATCTTCCGCTTCGCCATGTCCGGCTCCCTTGATGGTGCGGCAGCCTCCGAGACGGCTCATCAAACACCAACCCCGCAAGGACATCACCGTGACTACTGATAATTCCACCATCATCTATACGCTGACTGATGAGGCGCCACTGCTGGCGACCTACTCTCTGCTGCCCATCATCAGGACGTTCACCGCGCCGGCCGGCGTCAACGTCGTTGAAAGCGATATCTCGGTGGCCACGCGGATTCTGGCCGAATTCCCGGACCGTCTGACACCTGAACAGCGTGTCCCGGACAATCTCGCCGCGCTGGGCCAGCTGACCCAGGACCCGAACGCCAACATCATCAAGCTGCCGAACATCAGCGCCTCGGTGCCGCAGCTGCAAGCCGCGATCCGCGAACTGCAATCGCGCGGCTAT
>Ga0308165_1000542_pt1 | contig 68211 bp, 65 predicted proteins | sample PhyWR2_FD_201032 | JGI IMG/M metagenome (GOLD analysis project Ga0308165, IMG submission 201032) | Phyllosphere microbial communities from UC Gill Tract Community Farm, Albany, California, United States - DLSLW.R2 | ecosystem: Host-associated > Plants > Phyllosphere > Unclassified | place: USA... | reverse complement strand
AGAAGGAATTTTTTTTGCTTGTTGAACTGTTTGCCCAATTTCATCTAAACTATGGTAAAGAGCTTCCGTAAGGCTAGTTAGATCATTTAAAGTATTATCATTAGTTAATTTAGCAGCGAGTTTTTCAATAAAAATATCTTCTGATAAGGTAGTTTCAGTTGTAAAGTCACTAACGGCCATGCCATGAATAATACCATCAAAACTTTGTTGCTCAAACTGATTAAGTAGGGTTGATACTAATTCCTTGGTTGTTTCGATTTCAATAATAGATAGGTTAGCTTGGTTAACAGGTCGAACAGCTTGAGGGGTTGTCACATAAGTAACATGATGTCCTTGGACTAAAAAACGTTCACCGATTGCTTTTCCTAGCCGACCAGTAGAGTGATTTGTAATTGAGCGGACATTATCGATTCTTTCAGACGTTCCACCAGCTGTAATTAAGATATTCATCTATAAATAGCTCCTTTTATTTCATTTTAATGATTGTGCGGCCAATGTGTGTTCCTGCTTGTAGTTGATTCAAGGTTTGAGGAAGTTCTTTTAGAGTAATTTCATTCATGAGTTCATGAGTGCTCACATTCAAATCAGTTGCTAAACGTTGCCAAATGACTAATCGTTGTGTCATAGGTACATTAACTGAATCGATACCTAAGAGATTGATTCCTCTTAGGATGAAAGGCAAAACAGAGGCAGTCAATTTGATTCCAGCGGCATTTCCGCAAATAGCAATGCTGCCGCCGTATTTAAGTTGTGATAACAAAGCAGCAGTAATCTCACCACCAACGGTATCAATTACAAAGTCAAAGGTTTGTTTGGCTAAAGGCTTGATTTTTTCAGGCATCCATTCATCTAGCAAAAGCACTTTGGTAGCACCGATCTTTTTTAAAGAATCAATTGCTGATGGTTTGCGACTTAATGCATAGATATTCCGATAGCCCAACTTGTGTAACATTGCGATTGCTAAACTTCCTACGCCACCTGAAGCACCGGTTATCAAAATCGCAGCGTCTTTATCTTGAGTAGCGCCATGTTCCTCAAGCGCCTGAACAGACAAGGCGGCCGTAAAGCCAGCTGTACCAAAAACCATTGTGTCTTTTAAACTTAGGCCATCGGGTACTGGGACAATCCAATCTGCTGGGACACGAGCAATTTCTGAAAAACCACCTGTATGTGTTACCCCTAAACCATAACCAGTTACTAAAACCTCTTGTCCTTTTTTAAAGCGTGCGTCTTGAGAGGTGATAACGGTTCCGCTTAAATCAATACCTGGTATCATCGGATAATCGCGAATAACACCACCGTTTTGTTTGGCTGCAAGTGAGTCTTTATAATTAACTGAAGAGTACGCCGTTCTAATTGTGACGTTTCCTTCAGATAGTTCACTAAGTTCCAATTTTTCTAACGCTGCAAAGACAGTCTCAGACTCCTTTTTTACCATATAACCAGAAAACTTTTCCATATAGATCCTCCTTGATTAACAATTGATGATTTACCAATAAAATCATCCTCTTGCCCTACCCCTTAGCCTAATGATAAAAAACAGTTTTCTAAGAAGGTAAATTTATTATTATTGTTACTATCATAACATATTCTCTTTTTTTCTTTAGCAAATTCTTCTTGAAGCCCTCTTCTTAATAGCAGAGAAATGAGTTAAAATAGAAGATGATGTCTTTTATTGGACAATAAGAAGAAAATAATTAGCCATTTTTTTGCTAAAAAGTGAAAGGAATTCAGTTTGTTGAAATTTAAAATTGGTATGCGAACATTTAAAACAGGATTAAGTGTCTTTTTTTGTATTTTGGTCAGTATCTTATTAAGGCGAGAAACATATGTGGTTGCAGCAATCACAACGGTTTTTACTTTAAGAGAAGATATGGAAAATACATTGAAGTACGGTAAGCATCGAATTATCGGTAATGTGCTAGGTGCAATCATGTCAGTAGCAGTCATTGCCGTGTTCAATTGGCTGGGTAGAACAGAGTTAGTGCAGTTGATTTTCATTCCACTGATTATTACCTTGATGATCGCCTTGTTAGCGAGTTTAGGGTACCACGAAGGAACAGTTGGAGCATGTGCTACGTTGTTAACAATTGTCTTTATGATTCCAGCAGACCGCTCATATGGTTATGCATTTGCTAGAGTGGTCGATAGCTTCATTGGTATGGGGATCGCATTATTAGTGAATTATTTCATTCCACTGAAAATAGGAAATAAGCGATTTACCAAGCATGTAGAAAGTAAGAAAGTGTCTGGATAACAGATGCTTTTTTATTTTGTTAAAAATTGCTTGATCGATGCTAGTATAAAAGAATGAGATAAAATTAAAAAAGTAACAATTTATTTGCAAAAATTGTTGCTATTTTTCAAAAAATTCGTATACTAGAAAAGGTAAAATTAAACTTGTAGTTTAGTATTAGCAAACTTTTTATATATTTTAAATAATAGAAATGAGGTGGTCAGATGGAAATTGGTGAGAAACTGCGTAATTTACGTGTGCAAAAAAATTTAACACAAGAAGAGCTAGGCGAGCGAACTGACTTAACCAAAGGCTATATTTCTCAATTAGAACGTGATTTGAGCTCCCCTTCAATGGAAACTTTTTTTAATATTTTAGAAGTGTTGGGCATCACACCTGAACAATTTTTCAGTGAACAAACACTGGAACAAAAAATCATTTATCGAGACGAAGATAGTACACTGTATTATGATGAAGAAAATGGCTATGAGTTAAAATGGTTGATACCTGAATCAAATGAAAAAGAGATGGAACCCATTGTTTTAACTTTTGATAAGGATGGTCAGTATAAAACGTTTGAGCCTTCTTTATCTGAAACGTTCATTTATGTGATCGATGGTTCTGTATCATTAATACTAGGTGAAACAACTTACTCAGCTAAAAAAGGGGAAGCAATGTATTATCAAGCAGCAGAACCCCATCAATTGATCAATCATTCAAAAGGAAAAAGTCGAGTATTGATCGTAGCAACAGAATCTTATTTATAATGATACGTTAATCAAAGTAAAATGGGCTGATGTTAAGAAAAACAAGATATAGCAAACAGAACGTTGTTACTGTGTTAAATAAACCCAGTTCAATTTTAATAGAGGAGGCATCAGCGGATGAAAAAAAAGATTATTACATTCGAAAATGTAGTCAAACAATATGATGATGAGAAAGTGTTGAAAAATGTTAGTTTTGAAATTGAACAAGGGAAGTTTTACACTCTTTTGGGCCCTTCAGGTTGTGGTAAGACAACGATTTTACGAATTTTAGCAGGATTTGTGGATGCAACCGAAGGGGATATTTATTTTGATGGACAACGGATCAATGATATTCCTGCGAATAAACGCCAAGTGAATACCGTATTTCAAGATTATGCCCTGTTTCCTCATATGAATGTGTTTGATAACGTGGCATTTGGGTTGAAAATCAAAAAAATACAGAAGCAGGAAATTGAAAAGAAAGTGAAAGATGCCTTGCGGATGGTTCAATTACCAGGGTATGAAACACGAGAAATCAGTGAAATGTCTGGCGGTCAACGCCAACGTGTAGCGATTGCGCGCGCCATCGTCAATGAACCCAAAGTATTGCTATTAGACGAGCCGTTATCTGCTTTGGATTTGAAGCTGAGGACGGATATGCAGTATGAACTGCGTGAATTGCAACAACGGTTAGGGATCACCTTTATTTTTGTCACCCACGATCAAGAAGAAGCTTTGGCAATGAGTGATGAAATCTTTGTCATGAACAAAGGACACATCGTGCAAAGTGGTACGCCTGTAGATATTTATGATGAACCGATCAATCATTTCGTGGCAGATTTTGTGGGAGAAAGTAATATCGTTAATGGTACGATGATCGAAGATAATTTAGTTGAATTTGTCGGCAAACGTTTTGAATGTGTGGATGGCGGAATGCGTCAGGCGGAACCTGTTGAAATAATGTTGCGTCCAGAAGATTTGACGATCACGACAGCGGATAAGGGCAAATTAGTTGTAACAGTGGATACACAATTATTCCGTGGGGTTCACTATGAAATCATCTGTCATGATGAAGACCATAATGAATGGATGGTCCATTCAACGAAAAAAGCGCAAGAAGGTGCAAAAGTCGGACTCTTTTTTGAACCAGAAGATATTCATGTGATGCGTTTCAATGAGTCAGAGGAAGACTTTGACGCTCGTCTAGAAAGCTACGAAGAATAGGAGGAATCATCTTGAAAACAATGCGTCGAATCTACTCGATTCCTTATACAATGTGGCTTTTGCTGTTTGTGATCACTCCGGTGTTAATGATTATTTACCAATCTTTTTTTGATATGAATGGGCATTTTACGTTAGAGAATTATCAAACGTATTTTACTTCTGGCACATACTTGAGTATGACCTTAAACTCGGTCTGGTATGCTTTTTTGATCACGTTATTTACGTTTTTGATCAGTTATCCGACAGCCTACTTTTTAACAAAGTTAAAGCATAAACAATTGTGGTTGATGTTGGTGATTTTGCCTACATGGGTGAATCTGTTGTTGAAAGCTTATGCTTTTATTGGGATTTTTAGTATCCATGGGAATGTGAACCAGTTTTTAAGTTTTCTTGGGATTGGACCACACCAAATTTTATTTACGGATTTTAGTTTTCTATTTGTTGCGACCTATATTGAAATTCCCTTTATGATCTTACCGATTTTTAACGCATTAGAGGAACTAAATCCTTCTTTGATCAGTGCTAGTCGTGATCTTGGTGCCAATAGTGTTGAGACTTTTCAACGGGTGATCTTTCCACTTTCATTAAATGGTGTGAAAAGTGGGGTTCAAGCAGTGTTTATTCCATCACTTTCATTGTTCATGTTGACCCGTTTGATCGGCGGAAATCGAGTGATTACGCTTGGAACGGCCATTGAAGAGCATTTTATGGTGACACAAAACTGGGGTATGGGTTCAACAATCGGTGTGATTTTGATTGTGGCGATGTTTATCGTGATGTTGTTGACAGGTGAGAAGAAGAAAAAGGGGCGGGCGAAATGACAAAGAAAAAGTTTAAGTGGTCTTACATGTATCTGATCATCGTTTTTGCTTTATTGTATGCGCCGATTTTTTATCTCATTTTCTACTCATTCAATGATACTGATACAATGAATAAATTTACTGGTTTTACGCTTGCCAATTATACAGCGGTTTTTGAAGATACCCGTTTATTGATCATTGTGCTAAATACTTTCTTGTTGGCCTTTTTATCTGCTTTACTAGCAACGATCATTGGAACATTTGGTGCAATGGGGATCTATTATACAAGACGAAGAAAAACGAGAACAGCTTTAATGAGTTTTAATAATATTTTACTGGTATCCCCTGATGTCATTATTGGTGCTAGTTTCTTGATCTTTTTTACGGCTATTGGATTTATTAGTTTGGGCTTTGCCAGTGTGTTATTGTCTCATATTGCTTTTAGTATTCCGATCGTCGTCTTGATGGTGCTACCAAAATTACAAGAAATGAATGACTCGATGGTAGATGCAGCTCGTGATCTGGGGGCGAATAATCTCCAGGTCATCAAGAATATCATTTTACCGTTTTTATCACCAGGTATTATCGCAGGCTATTTTATGGCGTTTACCTATTCGTTGGATGACTTTGCTGTGACCTTTTTCGTTACAGGAAACGGATTCTCAACACTTTCAGTTGAGATTTATTCTAGAGCAAGACAAGGCATTAGTTTAGAGATCAATGCGTTAAGTGCTTTAGTTTTCATTTTCTCTATGATTTTAGTGATCGGCTACTATTTTATCAGCCAAGATAATACGTCAAAACGACTGAAAAAACTGCGCCGTGAACAAAGTGAGGTGACGAATCTTAAATGAAAAAACTACAATCTTTGCTTATTGGCATTTTAGCGATCATTCTGATTTTATTTTTAGGAGTTCGTCAATTGGAAAAAGCCAGCGGTATGGCAGGAGCTGATACCTTAACAATATACAACTGGGGTGATTACATTGATCCTGATTTATTACGTAAATTCGAAAAAGAGTCAGGCTACAAGGTCAATTATGAAACATTTGATTCCAATGAAGCGATGTTTACGAAAATCCAGCAAGGTGGTACAGCCTATGATATTACGATTCCTTCTGAATATATGATTCAAAAAATGATGAAAGAAAAAATGTTGCTGCCAATCGATCACTCTAAATTAAAGGGTATGGAAAATATTGATGAACGATTTCTAAATCTTGATTTTGATCCGCAAAATAAATATTCGATTCCTTATTTTTGGGGAACGTTAGGTATCATTTACAATGATAAATTTGTTGATGAAGGTCAAATTCAGCATTGGGATGATTTATGGAAACCAGAATTAAAAGATAACGTGACGTTGATTGATGGGGCACGTGAAGTATTGGGTCTTTCATTGAATAGTTTAGGCTATTCTTTAAACAGTAAAAACAATCAAGAACTACGTAAAGCAACTGATAAGCTAAACAAACTTACTACAAATGTCAAGGCGATCGTAGCTGATGAAATCAAAATGTATATGATCAACGAAGAAAGTGCTGCAGCTGTAACGTTTTCTGGTGAAGCGGCTGAAATGTTGGATAATAATGAGCACTTGCATTATGTGATTCCATCAGAAGGTTCTAATCTTTGGTTTGATAATATTGTGATTCCTAAAACAGCGAAAAATATTAAAGGTTCCTATGAATTTATCAATTTCATGCTAAGACCTGAAAATGCTGCTCAAAATGCAGAGTATATTGGTTATTCAACCCCGAATAAAGCAGCAAAGAAATTATTGCCTAAGGAAATTTCTAGTGATGAACAGTTTTATCCAAATGATGAAGTGATCAAGCATTTAGAAGTTTATGAAGATTTAGGGGCGAAATATTTGGGGATTTATAATGACTTGTTTCTTGAATTTAAGATGTATCGGAAATAAATAAAACGTTTATCAGCAAATTTTATCTTACCCAACAAAAATTTTGGTTCAAAATGCTATTTCATACGGATAATTTCTCATTTTTTGTCTGAAACATGAACTTTTTTCGAAACTTTTGAAACTTTCGAGTCAAGTAGCAGATTTTCCGTTATACTTATGGTAAAATAAACTCAACTTATAGAAGGTTAAAAACGATTTTTAGAGATAAGAGGCAGGTGGCTTTATGGAAAAACATCAAATTCACATTCCAAATGCTTTACTAGCTGGAACCACTGAACATGTGATGCAGTCCTTTAAAAATTACAAGAAGTTGATCTGAAGGCAAAGTATCTCGATAGCCTAAAGGGAACAAATAAACCTAACAAATGAGTGCTGGGTTCTATTGACGCAAGTGATGGGATCTTTAATACATGTGAGAGGAACTAAAATGAATGAAAAGAAAATTATTATCGCTCCAGATGATTTGTGTACTACTTAGTGTGAATTTAGTACCAGTCATTGGACATGCAGATGAATTAGTTCAGTCTGGGTCAGGTACTGTTGAAGAAGGGACATCGGAAACAACTGAAAGCTCTTCGACCGAAGAGACAACTACGACGACTGATTCGGCGACTTCTGAAACGACTGATTCAACAAGTGCAACGACAGAGTCTTCAACAGAAGTAACGCCTTCAAATAGTCATGAAGCGATACCAGTAGCACCTCAAACAGATGCTCCTGTTGAAACTGTACCAGAACAACCTGTTCAGTCAACTGTCGACCATGCTCCTACACAAGAGCAATTGGATCAAGCAATTAAAATTGTAAAAAATGAACCGACAGAAACTTTTATTCGCAGAATTGGTGAAAAAGCACGAGCAGTGGGTCAGAAAAATGATTTATATGCTTCAGTAATGATTGCTCAGGCAATTTTGGAAACTGGTTCTGGCAATAGTGATTTAAGCCAAGAACCTTATCATAATCTCTTTGGAATCAAAGGAGAGTATAAAGGTGAGAAAGTTGTCTTTTCTACACAAGAAGATGATGGCTCAGGTAACTGGTATACGATTGATGCCGCGTTCAAGAAGTATCCGGGGTATAAAGAGTCATTTGAAGATTATGCCAAGCTAATGAAAGAAGGCATTGATTCAAACGAAACGATTTATTCTGGTACATGGAAATCAAACGCTGTGAGCTATCGTGAAGCGACGAAAGCTTTAACGGGTGTCTACGCAACGGATACTAGCTATGATCAAAAACTGAATGCTTTTATCGAAGAATATGACTTAACTGAATATGACAAAGAGAAACCATCCACATCAACAAGTGGTATCATTGTTTCTGACAGTCATCCAGATAGCGACTTTAGAGAATATTCAGGGGAAACTTATTCTGGTTCAGAAGCCTATGCCGCAGGAAACTGTACGCAATACGTTTATAACCGTATCGTTCAATTAGACGGTTACGTTGAAACAACTATGGGTAACGGAATGGACTGGGGCGTTACAGGAAAAGCGAATGGCTATGAAGTATCTAGCAAACCTAAAGCAGGAACTGCCGTAAGCTTCCAACCAACAGTGGCTGGTGCAGATGGTACTTATGGACATGTGGCATTTGTAGAACATGTTTATGAGGATGGCTCGATTTTGATCTCAGAAATGAATGTTGCAGGCTTAGGCGTGGTTTCATTTAGAGTAATCGACAAAGATACAGCAAATATTCTAGCTTATGTAACACCTAAATAAGCAAAATAAAAAATCAATGATCATATTCGGCTGAAAAGCTAAGTATGATCATTGATTTTCTTTGGTGTGGATAGCTATTAACGTTTTCTTAACTATTCTATAGAAAACCTAAATGATTTAGGCATAGTTTCTTCAAATTTTCCGGTTATTATCTATTCATACCCAATAACAAATCCAAACAAAACACTTTTTCATTTTTACTCCTCAAGTAAAAAGAACTCCTTTCCGCTCGGTCACCCAGCCGAGCGGTATTTATATGTTCATCACTGCGACTGGCAAAACCAGAGCAGATGCTGAACAATACTTGGCGAGCGAAAGTGAGCGAAGTTACCATATTATCTCGTCACCAAGAGTAAAAGATGGAAGATAAGTTCTAAAGGGGAAAGTAGAAAAAAAGTATTAAATCTGGCAAAGCCTGAGCAGATGCTGAACAATACTTGTCGAACGAAAGTGAGTGAAGTGGTTCATATTCTAAAACTATAAAAGTCTAATCTATCCAATTAGTTCTTTAGATATACATAAAAAAGTGCTGACCATAGAAATTATGGTCAGCACTTTTTATTATTTTTTCCACTCAGCTACTTCTTTTTCATGACTATCAATCCAATTTCTAGCAGCTTGTGTTGGGTCAGTTCCATTGTTGATTTCTAACATCACAGATTCCATATCTTCTTTTGTCCAATGGAAATTTTTCAAGATGTTATAGGCTTCAGGATTTTCTTTTTCCAATCCTTTTCTAGCCATTGTGTGAATCGTTTCTTCTTTGCCCATCGTGCTTTTTGGATCTTCTAAATATTTAAGGTCATATTTAGCAAACATCCAATGAGGGGACCAACCAGTAATCACGATTTCTTCTTTGTTTTTGATGGCTTGTCCTAATGCAACAGTCATGGCACCTGAAGAAGAAGTTTCAACTGACCAATCAGATAAGTTGTTATAAGCTTTTTGTGTTTTTTCAGCCGCTGCAACAACACCTGCACCAGGTTCGATCCCAGTTATTTTTTTACCAGCTTGATCTTTTAAGTCTTCGATCGAGTCGACATCCATATATTGTGGAACAACGATACCAAGTTTAGCACCTTTTAGATTTTCACCTAAATCATCCACTTTATCTTTGTATTGTTTGTATTGCTCACCGTGAGTTCCGGGTAACCAAGCGGCAACCATTGCATCTGTCTCTCCTTTCGAGATTGATTCCCACATAATGGCATTATCCAACGGTGTTAGTGAGACATTGTAACCAACGTCTTTTAATACTTCGCCTACAACATGAGTTGAGGCAACTTCTGTATCCCATTCTACATAAGAAAGAGAAATGTTTTTTTCTCCATTTTTTGCAGAAGAGAAAAGAGTAGAGCCCGCGATCAAAGCGATAATCGCTACAATAGCAACAGCAGTCCCACCAATTTTTTGTTTTTTAGATAATTTTGACTTAGCTGGAGTTGTTTTTTTCTTATTCAAGTTTTGAGTAAAACGATCAATGATAATGGCTAGGATAACTAAAGCAACCCCATTAACAAAACCAATTCCGACTTGAGCACGTTGTAAGGCAGAAAGAACGCCACGACCAAGACCAGGCGCTCCGATCATTGATGCGATAACTACCATAGAAAGTGCTAGCATGGTTGTTTGATTGACACCCGCCATAATGGTATTTTTAGCTAATGGTAATTCCAGTTTGAATAATTTTTGCCAACCCGTACTACCAAATGAATCAGAAGCTTCAACCAGTTCTTTCGGTACTTGACGTATTCCAAGATTCGTAAAACGAACAGTCGGTGGTAAAGCAAAAATCACTGAGGCAAATACTCCAGGAACCATCCCAATTCCGAAAAAGGCAACGGCAGGAATCAAATAAACAAATCCCGGCATTGTTTGCATGAAATCTAAAATAGGGGTAATAATACTTTGTGCTTTGTTACTTTTAGCCATTAAAATTCCAAGTGGCACACCAATGACGATCGAAACCACACTGGAAAGTAAAACTAAAGTCACAGTACTCATTAAATCTGTCCATAGATTTTGATTATAAATGAAAAACAAACCGATCAGAGTAAATAAACTTAAACCAATTTTCTTATTTGAAATAAAGAATGCAATGGCAGTTAAAATGATAATAAATAGTACAGGAGGAATGGCAACTAATAGGGAAGTGATTCCGTCCATTAAGCTTTGACCTGTTGATTGGAAGAAACTGAAAACGCCAGAAAAAGTATTCGTCATCCATTCTGTAATTGTTTCGACCCAATCTGCTACTGGTAATTGATAATTATTCATTGATATTCACCTCTGTTTCTGCTAATGCTTCAAGAACGCTACCTCTGATGACGACACCAAGCAATTTATTGTTGTCCGTTACAGCAACTGGTGTAGGTGAATCATAGATGATTGGGAAAATATCGTTGACAAGCATATCTTTGTCGATAGAAGTAATATCTGTATCCACATAGTCAGTTAATGGTTTACCTGTTTTACGTGCTTCTAGAGCGCGTTCAGCTCGGACAACACCTTTTAGTTGACGTTTTTTATCAACAGCTAAAAGCATACTAACTTCTTCTTGGCGCATCCGTGTTAGCGCAACGGTTGGACCGTCAATTTCAATATTGGTCGTTAGTGCTGGAACCATGATATTTTGAGCAGTCAAGACTTTTGAACGATCGACATCTTCAACGAAGGTTCGTACATAATCGTTAGCTGGGTTCGTTAAGATTTCTTCACCAGTACCGATTTGCATGATCTGACCATCTTTCATTAAAGCAATTCGATCACCGATGCGTAAAGCTTCATTTAAATCGTGGGTGATAAAGATGATCGTTTTTTTCACATTTTCTTGTAAATCGACTAGCTCATCTTGCATTTCCCGACGAATCAATGGATCAAGAGCAGAAAAGGCTTCGTCCATCAATAAAATTTCTGGATCGTTAGCTAAAGCTCTAGCTAAGCCGACACGTTGTTGCATGCCACCAGATAGCTGATTAGGAAACTGATCTTTAAAAGCGAGTAAGCTTGAGTTTTCTAAAGCTTGTTCGGCTTTTGCTGTTCGTTCCTCTTTTGGAACACCACGAACTTCTAAACCATATTCAGTATTTTCTAAGATGGTGCGGTGAGGGAAGAGACCAAAATTTTGGAAGACCATACTCATTTTATTGCGACGAACTTCTCTAAGTCCTTCTTTGTCTAATTTTGAGATGTCTTGATTGTCGATAAAAATATTTCCTGAAGTTGGTTCGATCAAACGATTCAAAAGACGAATCAACGTTGATTTACCACTACCAGAAAGACCCATGATCACGAAAATTTCTCCTTCTTCTACTTCGAAGTTCACATCGTAAACCCCAACGGTAGCGCCCGTTTTTTTCAAGATCTCGGTTTTATCTTTGTTTTCTTTGATCATATCCAGTGCTTGCTTTGATTTCTTACCGAATATTTTTGTTAAATGCGATACTTTTACTTTGGGCAAAACAAAATTCCTCCTTATTTTAAAAGCTAAACGAGCTTATTTAGCCTTGACAGGAAAATAGTAAAAAATAGGCTGAGACGTTTGTTATCTCATTCAGTTTTTATCTTTTTCCCGAAAGACTAACATGTGAAGCTAGATAATGCTACAACATGATTTACATGTAATGAAAATCATTTTCTTTTCTGTAAAAAAAGTGACCATTCTAGATTAACATCGTGTAGTCACTTTGTCAAATTAGGAACTTATATTGGCAAAGGAATTAATCCAATTAGTTACTAAAAGAAGCATAGATTTAAAGATAAACCATGTAAAAAACCGATATAATTACACTCTAACAAGAGTAGTCATAACGGTTTTATATATAGTTTAAGTAAAAGTAGTTATTTTTATTTTATTGGAATCCAAACTTCTTCTTGAGCGTTTATATCATAAGGATGATAATTTACATCCAAAACTTCAAATTGTTCTCTATTTAAATCAATTTGGTAACCTGATTGGGGCAAACTGTCGTTGATAACTTTGAAAAATACGGTTGGAAAGTTCTGAACAGGTCCTTTAAATGTAAATACAGCATATTGTCCACCGGCTAAAGTAGTTGATGCTAATGGTTTTTCTATGTTGTAAAAATCAAATACTTCTACAGCGGCCCATTTTTGATAAGAGCTTTTTGAATCCTTAAAAGAAAATTGCGTATCCGTTACTTTTACGGACAAGCTATTTTGATTTAATTGATTTTGTATTGTTGCTTTTCTATTTATAAAATTTCTCCAGAGTTGGCTAGTTACTTCTGAATCCTTTTCTAGACATGTTGTAATGGCTAGACCAATTATTTTTTTAGGTGGTATTGTAGTAAAAGTTATATCCATATTGTATTTTCCTCCTGTAAGATTAGATTATGTTTAGTGGAATATGGATTTCTCCAATGAATTTTGAAGACTCGTTTTTTTTAGTAAAGCGTTCAAGTTCTGGTAAGCCAGATGGTAAAAATTTAAGTGAAGAGTGGGTAGTAAGCAATTTTTCCCATACATACCGAAGCTGATTTAATTCGTCTAATTCAAAAGAAAAAATCGCCCATCTTGCACTTGAAATGATGAACTCTTCTAGTTGACAGTTTTTTTGTAGTTGATAGTGCTCAGACACTTTTAAAGCGACAAAAAAATCAAAGATATCTGAGTGAATAGCGCTACATCCTTGATAAATCTCTAAGGGAGTACTAAATTCGTTCGAAAATTTTGATTTCAAGTTTTGAATAATAGCTTGAGAAACTTTAGGAATTTGATCACGGGTGACACGCTCTTTTTGTCCGATAAGCTTAAAGGAATCTTTAGATACAATCGTATAATGCAGTATTTGGTACCCAGTGACTGACATATTGAATCTTATTTTGGAAAATAAAACTAACTTATTCTTTTCTTTACGGGCATTTGAAGGAGTTATTCCATGCATTGATTTAAAAGCTCTCGTAAAAGAGGTAGATGATTCGTATTGATAGTCTAAGGCAAGGGAAAGGATTGTTTTTGAACTATTTTGAAGTTCTGCTCCTGCTTCTGATAATCTGCGTTTGCGGATATATTGTTTGAGCGATAGTCCAAAGACTAATGAAAATAGCCGTTGAAGATCATTAGCGGAACAATGCATGTATGTAGCTAGTGTTTCTAATTCAATTGTGCTTTTTAGATTATTTTCAATATAGTTCAGTACTTTTTCCATTGAATCTGAAAAATTCATTTTTATTCCTCCACATGACAAAATAATAGCAAAGATTTGAAGAGAAATAGCGACAATTCTTGTACAAGAATTGTCGCTATTTCTTTTAAAGTAAAGATAAACGATTATAAATAAATTAAGAGTTTGGATAGAAAAAATTCTGAACTCGTTGTAGTGTTGATTCATGACCAACAAAATAAATCGTATCACCTGAAGTCAGTTTTGCATAGGGACCAGGGGACACAAGAAGCTCGTCACCATGTTTGATCGCAATCAAAGTAGCAGAAGTACTTTGCCATAAATTTAACTCGCTGATCGTCATTTCAAGATGCGAGGCATCACTGGTTAGTGTAAAGGTTACTGGATTCAACGGGTTGAATGAGTCAAAGCGCTTGGTCTGATCAACAAGTTTGTCTAAAATTTCTGAGAAGTGACTTAATTCTTCTTTTTGTTTTTTGACACTATCAATTAGATCATCTTTCAAATCATGGATGGATTGAACATCCTGATATTGCTCGATGAAGAGTTTAGCTTTTTCAATTGAATGAACATAGAATCCACTGCCATGTTTTGCTTTGACGATTTCTAAATCAACTAACACGCTGATGGCTTTACGCGCCGTTTCAGGAGAAACGCTGTACTTATTTGCAAGCGTCGAGCGGGCATGAATTTTATCGCCAACTGGAAAGGTCTGATCAGCGATTTTAGCGGCTACATCAACAGCAATTTGCTGATACTTAGGATTTGTCACATTCATACGTTTTGAAGTCATGTTTGACCGCCTTTCATTGATTATTTTCTTCTAATTCTTCCAGTTCTAAACTAAGATTTTCCCATTCTGTCAGCAACTCTTCCTGTTCAATTCGTTTCGTTTCTAATTCTTCATTTAAAGCCATTAGCTGCATATGGTCATCAACCAATGTTGGATCGCTCATTGATTGTTCAAGTTGGTTGATCGTTGTCTCAAGCGTTGTAAGGTTTTCTTCAATTTGTGTAATTTTACGGTTTAAATTACGTAGGACTTTCTGTTGTTCTTTGTTTTGGTAAAAATCATTTTTAGGTTTTGCGGTTTCCGTATATTTAGTCGTAGACTCTTCAGCTAATAATGTCGCTAATTCTTCTTCTTCTTTTTTCTTTTCTAGATAATAATCGTAATCACCTAAATAGAGTTTACTGCCAGTTTCGGAAAGTTCAATGACTTTCGTTGCGATGCGATTAATGAAGTAACGGTCATGAGAAACAAATAAAAGTGTCCCTTCATAATCAATCAGAGCATTTTCTAAGACTTCTTTGTTATCGATATCTAAATGGTTGGTCGGTTCATCTAAAATTAAAAAGTTTTCTTTATCCATGGATAATTTTGCTAAAGCGACACGCGCTTTTTCACCACCACTTAAAAGTGGAATTGTTTTTTCTACATCATTACCACTAAATAAAAAGCTGCCTAAAATATTTCGTATATCTTTTTCAGGAGTTGTCGGATGTTCATCCCACAGTTCAGCTAATACGGTTTTTGTTCCATGTAAATCTGCTTGTTCTTGGTCATAATAACCGATCTGAACATTTGTTCCAATATTTGCTTCACCTTTAATGAAAGGAATCGTTCCGATAATCGATTTTAATAGCGTTGATTTACCAATTCCGTTAGGACCAACTAAAGCAATCGCTTCTTGGCGACGAATATCTAAAGAGACAGGTTCTGATAAAATATGAGCGTCATATCCAATTGCCGCATCTTCCACTTGTAAAACAACATTTCCAGACGCTTTTTCAATGGCAAATAGGAAATTAGCGGATTTTTCATCACCTTGGGGCCGATCTAAACGTTCTATTTTTTCTAAAGTTTTTCTTCGGCTTTGAGCTCGCTTAGTTGTTGATGCTCTGACTAAATTGCGGGCAACAAAATCTTCAAGTTTGTTGATTTCTGTTTGTTGCTTTTCATAAGCTTTCCACTCGCTAGTCAATTGTTCGGCTTTTAATTCTAAATATTTTGAATAATTTCCTTTATAATAGCGCATTTTATGACGGCTGATTTCATATACTTCACTAACCACTTTATCTAAAAAGTATCGATCATGAGAGACGATCAAAAGCGCACCAGAATAACTCGGTAAGTAATTTTCTAACCAAGAAAGAGTATCAATATCTAAATGGTTGGTCGGTTCATCAAGAATCAAGATATCTGGTTTTTGTAATAGCATACGAGCTAAAGCTAAACGCGTTTTTTGACCACCCGATAAGGTACTGATCCGTTTTGAATAGAACTCTTCCTTAAAGCCAAAACCATGTAGGACAGAACGAATTTCATTTTCATAGCCGTAACCATTTTTTTCTGAAAAGTCATGTTGTAGTCGATCGTATTCTTTCATTACGGCCTCATAATTTACAGCATCAGGCAGCAGTTCACTAATGATCAATTCTAGTTCACGCATTCGTTTTTCCATTGTGATTACATCAACAAAAGCTTCAAGCATTTCATCCCAAACCGTTTTATCAGAATCAAGTCCAGTATCTTGTGCAAGATAGCCTAAGCTAGCTGTTTTATTTTTTGCAATCGTACCGGCATCTGGTGCATCGATACCAGCGATTATTTTTAGTAGGGTAGATTTACCAGCGCCATTGCGGCCGACTAAAGCGATCCGACTATTGGTGCTAATCTCCATTTGTATGTTTTCAAACAAAGTGTCTGCGCCAAAATAGCGGGCGATTTGGTTTGCTTGGAGTAAAATCATGGGACATCCTCATTTCTATTTCAATGCCTTTAGTGTAGCATAAATCGATCGAAAATAGCACCTATACAAATGATGGGGAGTGAAATTTATCTGGACAATTAAAGAAAGTTTGAAAAATTGTTCTTTTCTTGAGCTGTAAGATTGCTTTTTAACTAGAACAACTGCTATTATGAGAGATGGATATTTGTCTATATTTAGAGTATTGGAGGTACGATTGTGAAAGACCAAATTATTCCAAAAGCAACGGCTAGACGCCTTCCCCTATATTATCGTTATTTGAGAATCCTGCATGATGCAGGAAAAAATAAAGTGTCATCTACAGAGCTCAGTGATGCAGTGCAAGTAGATAGTGCAACGATTCGACGAGATTTTTCTTATTTCGGAGAATTAGGCAAACGTGGTTATGGTTATGATGTAGAGAATTTAATGAATTTCTTTGCAAAAACTTTGAATGATGATGAGCTAACCAATGTAGCTTTGATTGGTGTAGGGAACTTAGGAAGTGCCTTATTAAAGTATAAATTCCATCAAAGTAATAGTATTCGTGTGAGCTGCGCATTTGATGTCAATGATGATATTGTTGGCAGAATCGTAGATGGAATTCCAGTATATCCAATGACGGATATGATGGAGCAGATTCGTGTACAACAAATCGAAGTAGCTATTTTGACTTTACCAGCTAGAAAAGCCCAAGAAGTTGTAAGTCAGTTAGCAGATGCTGGTGTAAAAGGTATTTTAAACTTTACGGCTGCTAGATTAGTTGCTCCAACAGATGTTTTGATTCAAAACGTTGACTTAACAAACGAATTACAGACGTTGATTTACTTTTTGCATCATGACAATGAATTGGCGGATGCTGAAATCGAAGACGAAAAAGAATAATACAAACCCCCTATGTTTGCACATTGTTTAAAAGATGCAAGCATAGGGAGTTTTTTATTTTGGTAGTTCAATATTTGCATAATGAAGCACAAGTTGAGCAATTACTACGAGCGTGTTCATGCCGCAGTGGGCAATGATCGAAGTCCAGATTTTACCAGTCATTTTATACAATAGAGCAAAAAAGAAGCCCATGAAAAAATAGACAAAAAAATGACCATCTTGATGGATAATTGAAAATAAAGAAGAACTAATGATCGCAGCAAACCAAAAGCCGGTGTAAGACTCTGTTAACCCGATCAGTGAACGGCGAAAAACAAATTCTTCCATAATTGGTCCACCAATCGTTGTAGCCAATATAAAGAGTGGATTAGCTAAAATTACGGCAATAATATTTTGGGTGTTTTGTGAACTAGGCTGAGCTCCCGTGATTGCTGTTTCAATACTAAAAACAATTGCTTGAATGATCATCGCTATAAATATCCCACTAAAACCAAGTAACATAGTGAAGACAGGTGAAGTTAGTTTGGCTTTCTCTTCCACTATAGTGACAGCTGTCTTTCTATTTTTAAAATACAACCAAATCATCAAAATTGCACCGAGAATATAAGTGAAGGTTGTGCCAGCAATCACGATATCTGCTGAAAATGGTTGAAATAAGTAAGGGGAAAAGAATACGAGTCCGTATAAAAGAATCGTGATCAGACTAATTTTTTTTAGCGATAAATTAGTAGACATAAAATAAAAAACTCCTTTCATCGTTTGTAGCCTAAAAAAATATACCATAATGGAACTTTTATTTCTTATGATTATTGCGATAGCCTAGCAATAGGAAGATAAATACGAAAAAGAAGGCTGCTTCCCATAAAGTAGTGGTCCAATCAAAACGCCTAGTGACACCAAAAAAGAAGTTACCAACATTGGCAATGATCAAATAAAGACCAGTAGCAATCAAAGCTCCTGTGATTCGTTGTTTCATTTCAATCGCCTCGCTTTCTATTCTTATTTTACCATGAAATGAATGAGAACAAAGAATTATAATGAGTTTGTAAAAAAATAGTTTGTAGAAATGATTTGAGATTGGTGGAAAAGAAAGAATTATTTTTAAAAGTTAGTCAAAAGACTTGCAAAATGAAAGTGAAATGAGTATTATAAATAGTGTGAGTTAGCACTCGATAACTAAGAGTGCTAAAAAAGATAAATATTTTTTATGGAGGGATTTATTGTGTTAAAACCATTAAGCGATCGCGTCGTTATTGAAGTCGCGAAAGAAGAAGAAAAAACAGTAGGTGGTATCGTCTTAGCATCAGCAGCTCAAGAAAAGCCCCAAACAGGAAACGTTATCGCAGTAGGTGAAGGCCGTGTACTAGAAAACGGTACAAAAGTTCCTGCCGATGTAAAAGTAGGCGACACAGTGATGTTTGAAAAATATTCTGGTACAGAAGTAAAATATGAAGGTAATGACTATTTGATCGTTTCAGGTAAAGACATCATTGCAATCGTTGAATAAACTGTTTAACGCATAAAAAAACATTTAAATAAAAAAATAAAACTTTTGAGGTGAAGGAATTATGGCAAAAGAAATCAAATTTGCAGAAGATGCACGTGCAGCGATGCTTCGTGGAGTAGATATTTTAGCGGATACAGTAAAAGTAACATTAGGTCCTAAAGGCCGTAACGTTGTTTTAGAAAAATCTTTTGGTTCACCACTAATTACAAATGACGGTGTAACAATTGCTAAAGAAATCGAATTAGAAGATCATTTTGAAAATATGGGTGCTAAACTGGTTTCAGAAGTTGCATCTAAAACAAATGATATCGCAGGAGATGGAACAACAACAGCTACGGTATTAACGCAAGCAATCGTTCGTGAAGGATTAAAGAACGTAACTGCGGGTGCTAATCCATTAGGTATCCGTCGAGGCATCGAATTGGCAACAAAAACAGCTGTTGAAGAATTACACAATATCTCAACAGTCGTAGATTCGAAAGAAGCAATCGCACAAGTTGCAGCTGTTTCATCTGGTGATGAGCGCGTTGGTCAATTGATTGCGGATGCAATGGAAAAAGTAGGCAACGACGGTGTCATCACGATCGAAGAATCTAAAGGAATCGAAACAGAATTAGATGTCGTTGAAGGTATGCAATTTGACCGTGGCTACTTATCACAATACATGGTAACGGATAACGATAAAATGGAAGCTGTTCTAGAAAATCCATATATCTTGATCACAGATAAAAAAATCTCTAATATACAAGATATTTTACCGTTATTGGAACAAATTTTACAACAAAGTCGTCCATTATTGATCATCGCTGATGACGTTGACGGTGAAGCTTTACCTACGTTAGTGTTAAATAAAATTCGTGGAACATTTAACGTTGTTGCAGTGAAAGCTCCTGGTTTTGGCGATCGTCGTAAAGCGATGCTTGAAGATATTGCAATTCTAACAGGCGGAACTGTGATTACAGATGATTTAGGTTTAGAATTAAAAGATACAACGATTGAAAATCTTGGAAATGCAAGCAAAGTGGTTGTTGATAAAGACAATACGACAATTGTAGAAGGTTCAGGTGAAAAAGCTGGAATCGATGCACGTATTCAATTAATTAAAAATCAAATCGCTGAAACAACATCTGATTTTGATCGTGAAAAATTACAAGAACGTTTAGCTAAATTAGCTGGCGGTGTGGCAGTGGTTAAAGTCGGTGCTGCGACAGAAACTGAATTAAAAGAATTAAAATTACGTATCGAAGATGCATTGAATGCAACTCGTGCCGCAGTAGAAGAAGGAATGGTTTCTGGTGGTGGTACTGCTCTAGTCAACGTAATCGGCAAAGTTGCTGCATTAGAAGCTGAAGGTGACGTAGCAACAGGTGTGAAAATTGTTATCCGTGCCTTAGAAGAACCAATCCGTCAAATTGCAGAAAATGCTGGCTACGAAGGTTCAGTAATTGTCGATAAATTAAAAAATATTGATTTAGGAATTGGCTTCAATGCTGCGAACGGTGAATGGGTAAACATGGTTGAAGCAGGAATCGTTGACCCAACTAAAGTAACGCGTTCAGCATTACAAAATGCGGCTTCTGTTTCAGCTTTACTATTAACGACAGAAGCAGTTGTTGCTGATAAACCTGAACCAGCAGGAGCAAGTATGCCTCCAATGGATCCATCAATGGGTATGGGCGGCATGATGTAAGAATGAATGAAGAACCTTGATATTTCAAGGTTCTTTTTTTATTAAATAGGATTTTTAGAAAGTTCCAAAGAAATATTTTTTAATTAGATTAGACAGTTTTATTTTAGTAACATAGAGCGTAAAGATACATGAAAATCATTTTTCTCTATGTTTAGTTTATTCTATTTCATTAGTATTGTGTATTACCAGAGTTTGAAGTAACAATGGTACTTATGTTTTAGTTTTTCTAGAGCATTAGAAGTTTTTGAACGCTCTATTAATCAATGTTGTTGAGAAATATGTTTTTTATACCGTATCTTATTCAAATCAATTTTTGAAACTTGAATTTCTGGTTAGTTTAATATTTCTAAAACGATAATTTTATTAGTTACAAATATAAATATGATGTGACATTGAATATTCTATTCATTTCTCTAATTTTTATATGGCGGAAGCTATTAAGTAGCTATCATACTTCAACTAATATGATCAAACCTTACTTTTAGAATTCAGCTCAAAAGTCAGTAGAATTAACTTAATTTCACAAAAAGGAATCGCACATTTCACATTAATCCCTTAGCTAAGTAAAATTTCCTAAGCATTTTTTAAAAGGATATCGCCGTTAGAATATTTTTTTCTTTATTTTCCACTTGACTAATCGTAAGAAAGAGCGCGAGACAAAACCAAAGGTCAGTTTTGCTTCGCGCTCTAAATCTGAATAAACGGTGAGAAAAAAGCAGCTGTATTGGAAATAAACTTTTCTTCTCGGGCTCTTTTGTATGCTTAAATCAATTCATCTTAAGCGCAATCAAAAACTGCTGAATAGTAAGCAAAACCAACAAATGAACTGGATAAAACCAATAAAAAAAGTATTTCCACTGTCTGCCACGTTGATCATTGTAAAAATAGATCGGTACAAAAGCCAGTGGTCCAAACCAGCTATTCTGTAAAAGAATCAACCCTCCTAGAATACAGTTGAATAAAGTTGAGTCTCGAAATAGATAGAGACTCACAATCAGTAAAACACCAATCCAACCACCGTAATCTGTCCGTAACCACTCAGCAAAAAAAATACCCACCAAAATCAATAGAGGAGCACAAAAATACTTGATTTTTGTGAGGGTTCGTAATTTTTCTAATCCAATAATAACAATCAAGCCAATTAATAAGGTGAAAAATACATTCTGATTCTCCAAATCAATAAAGCGATGTGAAAAAGCTAAGTCATAAGGTATCTCGGAAACTAACGCAAATAAAAACAAACGTAATGCATATTTTTTAACATTTGAAGTATGGATAAAGCCTTCTACGAGTAAAAAACAGAATAGTGGAAATGCTAATCTTCCAAATAAGATAAATAAAGGAACTAGCCGTTGACTGATTTCTACTAGCTTATTAGGTTCCGTTCCATATGGAACAGCTAATGTTAGCGAAGGTTGAAAAGAAATAATTTTTGCTGTGTGGTCAAGCAGCATGGCAAAAACGGCAAGCCATTTTAATTGACTACCTGAAAAAAAAGCTCTTGATTCCAATAATCGTACTCCTTTTAGTAAGTTATATAGATACATTATTTTACCATATTATTTCTAGAATTAGACTTAAATGAAAAGGAATAGTTTTTTTGCTTGAATTTATAATTAGGAAAGGGATCATTATAGAAGTAGTAGATTTTTAGGTAATGAGATGAAATTCAGAAGAAGTTGTCCAAAATAGTTTTTTTCTTTTTTTAAAAAGATATAATTTATATTAAATGGTGAAAAAAATAAGATATATTGTTATAATGAGATTATTGCTGAGTAGTAAAATTTTTTCTTGAATGTAGCAGTTATAAGAAAATATAAATCTAATAAATGTTAACCGTAATATAATTTAGACTACTAGTCCATTCTATATCAAAGTAAGGAAGCAGTCTATAATTAAAATATCTTTTTTTTATCATATTTTTCAATAAAACGAGAAAAAATTGAGAATAATTAAAGGGGATTTTATGGAAATGCTTAGCTGTAGTTTGTTTTAATTGAAAATATCCAATTTTAATTTAGTATCATCTTTTATTCTAAACAGGGAATGGTAGTTACCTAGACAGAAAAAATAGATTTATATTTTTAAGCCGTCAAATAAGCCGTCAATTTTTTGGGAAAGGGTGTCATGTAGTGAGTAGAAAAGGTGAAAACATCTATAAAAGAAAGGATGGCCGTTGGGAAGGCCGATATATGAAAGCGAGAAATGAGTACGGAAAAATTGTTTACGGCTATATTTATGGGAAACGTTATAAATATGTAAAAGAAAGATTAGCTGAATTGAAAGTTCAATACTCTTTTACTCACAAGAACATTCACATATACGAAGGTACGGTTCAAGATTGGCTAAATCATTGGTTAAATGTACTGATGCGTAAAAAAATTAAGTTGTCTACTTATTCGAGTTATCGTTTGCGTATGGATAAATATATTATTCCGTTTCTAGGAAAAAAACAATTGACTCATTTAAATAGTAGGGAGGTTGAGGAATTCGTTAATTATTTAACTCTTTTAAATTTATCAGCTTCAACCGTCCATTCTATTGTGACAGTATTGAAAAGTGCTATGAATAAAGCAGTAGTTGAAAATTATATTATTTCTAATCCATGTAACAACTTGTCGTTATCGGCAGCTGCAATAAACGAGATCTCTGTTCTAACGATGAAAGAACAAGATAGATTAGAGAAAGTCGCTTTAAAGGAAGAAAACTGTTCAGCTGTCATTTTAGCTTTGTATACTGGTCTGAGAATCGGAGAAATCAGTGGCTTAAAATGGACGGATATAGACTTTGATAAAAATATTATCTATGTAAGAAGAACGCTCTATAGAATTCAGAATACAACGAATAGCAAAAAAACAGAAGTTATTATGGCAGAACCTAAAACAAAAAGTTCGAAGCGATCGATCCCATTAGCAAAAAATTTGAAAAATTATCTATTAGAAAAACAAAACAATGATTCTTCTGAATATGTAATTTTCTGTAAAAATAGTTATGCTGAACCACGAGTTATTAGTTATCGATTTAGAAAAAATATAGAAGAAGCTGGTATTAGAAACATTCATTTTCATGTTTTACGGCATACTTTCGCTACACGATGTGTGGAGCAAGGCATTGATATTGCTACCCTAAGTAAACTTATGGGACATGCTTCTATAAAACTGACCTTAGATACATACACAGATTCTCTTTGGGAAAATAGAAAAGCTGCTGTTTCAGTTATTGATAGTAAATTGGGCCTGTAGTTCCGTCGTAGTGGACTAATAAAAAGTACTTGAAAAAACTAATTTTTAGTTTTCTCAGGTACTTTTTTTTATTTTAAAGCAAAAATATACTGGAAAAGATAGCGTTGAAATGAACTTTTAAGCCGTCATAAAATGGTCAATAGAAGTAACTAATGTTTGTAAATAAGCAAAATTAGTGTGTTTTCTTATAACTGCTACATTCAAGAAAAACAGTTGGGTCAACTATCCTATTTTTGATAGACCGTCGATGTCTATTTACAAGACCTCAATGAATAGACTTACAACTATTATAATCGTAAATCAGAAATTTCCATACTCTAAAGACTTCAAATAAATAGAAGTAATGATCAAAAAGAAAAATTCAGCCGCAAGCATAGACAAATGATGACAAATGATGATAGAGGAGGGCATCAATAATGTACAAAATTGGGTACATATCACTTAACAACGAATTAGGTGAGCAGTATGAGAAAGAGTTAAAATCACTTCAATGCCATATTGAAATGATCGATAAAGAAAGAACCACTCAACTATTTGCAAATAATAATAATCTATTACAGCAACTAGATACTTTAATTATTGAAGATTATAACTTAAACAATCTCAATTGGGTTTGTGAATTGATCATGTCTATACGGAAACAAACGACACTACCACTTTGGATCATCGCCTCATCAGAAAAAGCTAATCGAACGAAACGAATTGTTTATTTGCAACTAGGGGCAGATGGCATTATTGATCATGGTCAAGATATGGATGAATCGTTGCTGATGATGAGAAACTTACTAAAACGTTTTAAACAAAGAGAGAATAAACAAGCCGTTGTTGAACCATCATTAATCAATGGAGTTGCTGATTTTAAATTGGTACCTCAAAACTTAAGTGTCTGTGTTGAGAATGGAAAAGAAGTCAATTTAACGAAATTAGAGTTTCTTACAATCGAATACTTACATAAACATGCTCGTAAAACAAAGACATATGAAGAAATCTATCAAAATGTTTGGAACGATACGTATCAAAATCGAAAGTATCGGGTATCCAATTTAGTATTTCATTTAAGACAAAAACTTGAACTTGATATTGATAAACCGAAATATATCAAAACGATCCGATCAAAAGGCTATATGTTGAATATTTAGCCACTGAAAAAATAAAAGACTGAGAATCGGCTGATGGAACACAGGCTCAGTAAAAATATAGAAACCACTTGATTTTTAACGAAACGGGAGGAAAAGACATGCTTGTATATTTGATTTCAGTCAAAAAAATCATTTGCGAAACTGGTTAGGAATATGAGTAAGTAAATCATGACTCGTTTTCTGGAAAGGAGGGGAGTAAAAAGTTTCGACAAACACACACTTTAGGAGGAAAAAGAATTGAAAAAAACACAAGTATTAAAAAGAAGTCTACTAACATTAGCTGCAACTGTTGCATTAGGTGCAGTAGTGTTAGCAGTACCAGCTCCATTTTCAGGAGAATCAATCGTGGCTTATGCAGCTGAAGGGACAGCTGAAGTATCAACGATTGACGAATTTGATGCAGCGTTGAAAAATCCAACAATCACTGTGATCAACGTAAACCAAAGTATCCAATTTAAAAAGAACATTACTAATATTCCAAATCGCGACTTAACAATCAATGGTAATGCAGATAAAGGAGTAGTAATCAATTCAGCCCACAACTCAATTTATGGTAAACAAAATACTAAAGGCAAAAACCTTGTTACCATCACAAATGCTAACATCGTTGGTGCTGATAGCGACGGCCGTTTCTTCACTGGTGGAGCTGGTAACGGACCTTCAAGCTACGGCTGGGATGTTTTAGCAACAAATGTGACATATACAGGTGCTCGTTTCGTTCACCTTAGTGAAGGTAAATTAACATTTGATGGCACAAATACAATCACAACTCGTGCTGAAAATGCGTGGGTTCATGATCTTGAATTTAAAGCAGGCTCTACTTACAACGGAATTGCTGCAAATAAAGATCACGGTCAATTCTCAGCATTCTACTTCAATGGTGCCTTGATCAAAGGAAAAGCAACTGGAGAAGCGATTATTGGTGATAATGCTAATGTAAATGTAAAAATTGGACCACAAAGTAATGTGAATCACTATTACCCAGTATTTTACGACAAAGTTCAAAAAGTGGATGTAGGTACTGGTGCAACTTTTGATGTTGATGCTGCAGGTGTTGCATTCCAATTTATTCCGCGTGCTGACTATGTAAATAAAGTACCAACGTTGAATTTAGCTTCAAGAAGTAAAGTGAAATTCAATGGTCGTGGAGGCGGAAACTACTCAACAATGAAATTACAGTATTATGGAACAGTCGTAAACGTAGATCGTGCAGCTGAATTAGTTGTTACTGGTGACAGCTCAAAATCAGTTATCGAAAGTGAATATAAAGGTGCTGTAATCAATTTAAATGCGCCAAGAAACTTCGAAGTAGCGAATAAACGTGCAAATTCAAAATTATTCTATGCCACTAATACAACTATCAATGGTACAAATGTTGGTCGTATCTCAACTTGGGGTCAATTAGGTGGAGATTATACAACTCCTGCTACAGAAACATTTAGAGGCGGTCAAGAATTTGCAGTGAACTTTGGTAAAATTTGCAACAGCAAAACGTTATCAGTTACTGGTAGTTTAACAGGTGATCAAGAATTCAAACTTGAAAATTATGGGAAACTTACTTTAGCTGGTGGAAGCATCTAAGCTTTGTAAAAAGACAGTATTTGGTTTTGAATTTTAAAAGAGAGGAGGAAAATAATGAAGAAACATATTAAGATTTTTCTCTTTCTAGGACTAGGGCTAATTGCCCTAGTTTCTGGTTATGTTCAGTTTCATATTTCTAATGAGAATAAAATCTTTGCCGCACCGTTACCTGGTTATCAAGATATAAAGACAGCTAATGGGATAAATTTAGTCGCTAAAAGTGGATCAAATACGGAGATATCTGGTGATTTTGGTTTTATGTTCAAACTCACAGATAACGTTTCATATGAGCCTATCGGTGAACCAATAATAGATTCAGGATTTTCTGGAAGTAAAACAAAAGTGTATCAGTTTAATCCAGAGAATCCGAGTGCCGAAAAAGGTGTTTGGGTTCGAAATGCAGGACTCTATAATGGTCGCAGTGTAGATTTAAAATTTGTCATTGATGAAATGGACTTTGCAAAGAAAAGTAATGGCAAATATCCTTCTTTCCGTTTCTTTGCGGTAGATGCTTCAGAGCGGGATAGTATGACAAATACACCAATTGCCACATCTTGGGGAAGCTACTATCTAATGATTGGATCAGGTTTGTATAATCACTATGAAGAATTTCAGTTAGGCGATAAAGTTCGATACCATTACGAATTTTATTATAATGACTCAAAAGAAAGTTTTGATTTAAAAGGTTCGTGGAATTTCAGTAATGTTAACATCAATAAAAAAGTAGCTTTTCCGTTTCCAACCGCTAGTTTTAGTGATATGTACGTTAGAGATGATTCAAACATAGGTTACAAAATAGAAAATAACACTTTTGAAATGACAAGTGATGATGAAGAAGTAGATCAACCAAGCGGAAGATTAACGAATTTATTTGAAAAACAAAAATATGAAATGACTATGGAATATCAAGGGTGGGATTACAATCAACCTAATCCCTATCCAGGACAAATGGCTGTTTTATACTCTACCGAATCTTTAGCACGAATTGCTCCAGCAACACCTATTGTCTCTGGTGAACGAAACAAAGCTGTACACACAGATCCAGAATACAGATCATTGAAATATTCAATCCTTCAGGGAATTGCTGATAATTCGAAAGAAAATAGAAATACTAAATTTAGACTTGAAACACAAGTACCAGATTTTTATGATATCCAATCGATCGATATTTATGAATATGGAACAACGATCAAAAAGAGTGATCTTTTTACTATTACTTATGAAGGAACAGAGCGATCAAAAGTAACAATGACAGCAAAGGATCCTACTTCTGATGCATTTAATGGTAGTTTATTTGATATCAAAGTAGTGGCTGTTCCTAATGCTAAATTTCAGTTTGATGCAACAGCAACTTCGCCATACGGATATGTTAATGCAAAAGATTCTACAAATGAAGATAACGGCTATATGATTTTTGAACAAGCGGGACCTAAAACAGTTGCGTATTATAGTTATATCAATAGTTTTTTAAACATTGATAATAAACCATTAGAATCTGAAGTGGCAAAAAATGTGAATGGTAGTGATTCCCAAGCTAAAGTGTTATATGAGGGAATACCAACTGCACAAGCAAAATCAGATATTAAGATTCCACTGAATACTGATTTTGAAACAGATTATCCATTCAATACGAATCCATTACCAACGGATACTGAAAACTATTTCTTGAAAAACATTTCTGTTGATACAGATAATAAAATTGATAAGCCTATAAAAGTTGCGTATAGCACAAATCACTCTTTACCTGATACATCTGTATTAGGAGAAAAATCGTTATGGCTAACATTAACAACAGCTAAAAATGTCACGAAAGATATTGAAGTGAAAGTAACAGTTGTACCGATTGCGGCCGAATTAAGGGTCAAGTACAAAATCAATGGCAACTATATGACGGATAAATACCCAGATTATGTTGATTCAACACAAATGATTGGCGCGCCGATTAATTTAAAAAATATTAAGTCAGTTGTTGATACGGTCGCGGCGATCAAAGAAGCGGGTTATAAACAGACGAATACGGTAACAGAAGAATTTAATCTTGCTGGTACAGGTAATACGGTTGAGTATGAATTTGAGGGGACCTTATTCTTATCATCTAGCCCAAGTTTACTTGATTTTGGGATTGAAGAGTCAAGTTATAAAGCGATTCGTGTAAATGAAGCAAAACTTGATAAAGCGTTGATCATCAAAGATACGCGAGCAGTCAAACAAAAATGGACACTGTCAGCAAAATTGATACAAGACTTTACTTTAACTGAAACAAACGGTGCTAAAAAAGTTATTCCAGACATCTTACGCTATAACGACGGTACGGATGAAGAAAAAAAATTCAATCTTGCTGAAAATCGTGATCTGCTGATTGACGAACATACCAGTAGTAATGAGTATGATGTCAGCCAAACTTGGAACTCAAAAGGCAAAGGCTTTAAATTGGATGTACCAGGAGATGCTGTTAAAACATTAGGGAAGTACCAAGCAAAAATAGAGTTTACGGTAAATGCAACGCCTTAAAAGCAAAGGAGAGACAATCAATTGATCATGAAAAAATTACGAGCTAGTGTTGTTCTTGTTTTCCTTGTTTTTGTGGGCAGTATGTTTACTGTAAAAACTATTCCGGCTTATGGAGTAGAAGCAGCGGTGCAAACGGATGGGGAAATTGTATTTACGCAAGAAAGTACCCAAACAACTTCTGCAACAAGTGAGTCGTCGACTGAGTCTAGTAATGAGCTGATAAAAAAGCCTGCAGGTAAGTTTCCTTCAACTGGAGAATTAGTAGCAAAAAGTCTATCAGTGAGTGGAGTAGCTATCGTCTTGTTTGCGTTGATTTTTTATCTATTTAAAAGAAAAAAATCAGCAGATGGAAAGGACGGGCAAAGCGAATGAAAAAAAGAACATTTTTGGTTGCGTTATTTGGCACCGTACTATTTCTTTACGGTCAGTTTGACCAAGTACAGGCCGAAAGCGCCCGTGAAGGTGGAGCTGAAATCGATCTTAAACGATTTAAAGAGACTGATTCTATTATTCGTGACCCTGAAAATCCAGAAGTACAAGTTGATCCAGGTGAAACGCCGCAAACAGAAGGTGATTTACGAATCGATTTTGTACCAAAATTAAATTTTAGCACAGTCATGATTTCTGATAAAACTGCTGTATTCCCAGTCAATGCCCAATTGTTTCATGGCGATACCAAGGCTAGAGGAAATTTTGTTCAAGTATCAGATTATCGCGATGATTCAACTGGCTGGACATTACAAGTCAGGCAAGAACAACAATTTAAACATAGGACAAAAGCGGGTGCCGAATTAAAAGGCGCAGTGATTTCTTTAGACCAAATATGGACCAATTCAACTAAAGATGCTGCCCTTTCACCAAGTGTTTCCAAAGAAGTTATTCACATGAGTAATATTGGCGACACCTATAATTTGGCGCAAGCACAACCTGACAAAGGCTCCGGAACATGGAGCATTATCTTTGGCGCATCAAAAGAAAATAAAAATGAGCGCCCAAATTCATTAGAACCAAGACTGGATTCTTCTGGCAAATCAATAGAAGATCCAATTTTTAAAAAACCAGTTTATAGTAATCAGGCGATTACGCTTTCTGTTCCAAAAGAAACAGAAAAACAAACTGGTGCTTATTCAACGGTGCTAACTTGGATATTAGCCGAGTTACCATAGATATTATACAAAAACTAGGAGGAAATACAAATGAAATTAACACACAAACTAGCTGGTACAGCGTTACTAGCAGCAATCGCAGTAGCAGCTACAGCACCAGGAGTAACAAAAGCAGCAGATCCAGCCGCACCAGGAGTTGGAGAAGGAGAAATTGAATTCACAAGTAAAACATACGGCACGTATGATACTACAGGGGTTGTGCCACCAAACTATACTAGTCAATCAACAGTTGATACAGATAGTACAGCATTGTTAGATGGACCATTTTTAGTACAAGGAATGTCTAAACTAGTCTTTAACTCTCAATCAGCAACAACTGGAGCCGTTACTTCATGGGCGAAACCAACGACAGCAAATGCGAACACAAGCGGTGCGACAGATAAAGTCGATGGTCGTGCAAACTGGGTACAATTTAAAGATGATCGTCAAGTAGACGACCATGGGTATGAATTAAAAGCTGTTATTTCTCAAAACTTCCAATTTAACGATACTGCAAAAGGAAAAATCAGAAATATCAAAGGGGCTCAAATCACTTATGGTAATGCAAACTTAGTAGCGGATAAAGATAATGAAGCGTTAAAACCTTCATCTACTGGTCTTAACAGAGCGACTACTGTTAACGAAACTGGATCAGAATTAATCTTCAAAAACCAAGAAGAAAATAAAGGGCGCGGTCGTTACGCTGTTTACTTTGGTGACGCAGAAGATGCTACTCAAAAACCAGAAGAGTCTGTTAAATTAGATCTTCCAGCGAACCAAGCAGAAGAAATCATGAATGGTAAATATGTGGCTAAAATCACTTGGACACTTGAAGCAACACCAAAACCATAAAACACAATTTAAATAGGTTCGCCAGTTGTAAAACTGGTGAACTATTTATTGATGGAATAAGAAAGGATAAATCAATCAGATGAAAAAAAGAATCAGCTTAGGACTACTTTTAAGTCTATACATAGTAGCACTTATTGGATTTTCTACACCCGTATATGCGAATCTACAGTTTACATATGAAACGGTAAAACCAGAAAATCAGCAAGGTGCTTTCGAGTATTTTAATTTACTTATGCAACCGGGTCAAAAACAGACGGTAGAAGTTCTATTGACAAATCGTGCAGATGAAGAACAAACGATCGAGGTTGGGTTGAATGGTGCTAAAACAAACTCTAATGGTGTTTTGGAATTTGGACCCAGCGCAATAAAAAATGACAAATCTTTGAAATACGATTTTAAAGATTTGGTAAAAGGCCCCAAAGAAATAACCTTAGCCCCAAAAGAAACACAACCGCTAAAAATGGAAATAACGATGCCAGAAGCGAGTTATGAGGGGAAAATTGTTGGTGGCATTCACTTGAAATCTAAGCCTACCAAAAAAGAAGAAGAAGAAAATAAAAAAGCAACAGGCGTTATCAATGAGTATGCTTTTGTTATCGGTATGGTGTTAAGTGAATCAGATACTGCGGTAAAACCAGAGCTGAAGCTGAATACGGTTTATGCTGGTTTATCCAATTATCGTAATAGTATTTTTGCTAATTTTTCCAATATAAGTGCTGATTTTGTCAATAATATGACCGTTGAAATGGAAGTTACAAAAAAGGGGTCAGAAGCTGTTTTATATGATATCAAACGAGCAGATATGCGGATGGCACCCAATTCGATGATTGATTTTCCGCTAGCGATGAATGGCGATCAGATGGAAGCAGGAGATTACAAAGCGCACATCGTTGTCACGAGTGGTGAACAAAACTGGACGTGGGATAAAGAATTCAAAATCACAAATGAAGAGGCAGATAAATATAATGCGCAAGATGTTACCTTGATCCAAGAAAGAGGGATCGATTGGAAATTGATCGCCATGATCGTAGGTGGCGTTTTCATTGCTTTCTTAGCTATTTTCTTTATTGTTCGTACCCTTAATAAGAAAAAGAAACCCAAAAAGAGAGGGAAGAAAAAGCGTAAGTAAGAAAGGAGATCAAAAAAGTGATGGTATTAGATTGGTTTTTTATTGGTTTACTTTCTTTTGCAATACTTTGTTTACTACTTCTGATTTTTTGTCTATTTTACTTCTTTTCGATCACGAAAGAATTAAAAAAGAAGCAGTGGCGTAAACGTCCTAAAAATAAAGAAAAACGAAAAAAATGGTTACATGTAAGAAAATCATTGGAAAAAAGACGAAAACGTTATCTTACGAATGTTTTTCTTTTATTCGTTGTGATGCTCATTACGGCAGGCAGCGCCTTTTATGCACGATATTATCAGTTGACCAATCTAACGTCAGAAGATGCAAAAGTTGTTGTTCAGGGGTATCTGTTAACAGAAGATCTAAAAAAACAGATGGAAACAGTCAAAGCAGGCGGCAGTGCTGAAAAAGTTTATCCGCAATTCCAAGAAGTAAGTGCTCTATTAGTCTCGTACGGGAATCGCCCAGTATCAGGTGGTTTGTCAACAGAAGGGGCAAAATTATTAACTCGTTATTATGTATCTATGAAAAATGTTGGGTTAAATCTGTCTACTTTAAGCCAAGAGCAATTAGAAAAACAAGAGACGATCGATGGCTATTTAAAAGATATCGAACGAATAAATGAACGGCAAAAAGCAGTTTTCAAGTACTTTAAAGTCAACGAGTCGGCACTAAAACAGAAAAATTAGGAGACTCAAGATCAAGATGAAACAGACAAATAAAACTTCTAAAAAGGCTGTAGTAAGCAACAAGCAAAAGAGCAAAGGTATCAGTCGTCAAAAGCTGCATAAAAATCAAAGTAAGCAGAAGGCGGTACACTTAAATCAAGGAAAAAAAGAATTAGCTAAAAAAAATAGAAAGGTTCAATCAAAATCACTTAAATCGAAAAAAATAAAAAGGACTCTAAAAAAAAAGAGAAAACAAAGACACCAATTTTATAAAGAAATCGGTGTCAGCTTTTTTCTCCTCATCCTTCTTTTTTTTGCTCTACAATGGGTATTTTTCAGTATGCCAAAAGTCGACGGTTATGGTATGACTACGACATTAGATGATGGAGATCGCTTATTTGTCAGCAAACGTAGCGCAATCAAGCGCTTTGATCTCGTCTATTTTAAAAATCCTGAAACAAAACAAGTAATGATTAGGCGAGTGATTGGTTTACCAGGCGAAGAGATAGCGTATGTAAACGATGAATTGATGATCAATAAAGCACCAGTTGTAGAACGGTTTTTAAAAAAAGAAATCAGTGAAGCCGCACAAGAAAAACGACGTTTAACCGAGGATTTTACTTTAGCTGGTTTAACAGGTTCAACACTATTGCCAAAAGAGAGTTATTTCGTTTTAGGTGATAATCGCCATTATGCGGCAGATAGTCGTCAATTTGGCTGGATCGAAAAAAAAGACATCTTAGGTGTGGTAAAAGCAAGAATAACACCATTTCATCATATGACTCAATTTTAAAAAACAGTAGGGAATCACTACATAGTAGGAGGGCAATCGGTGTCTACATATCAGAAACAAGTCTCGACAGCCAAAAAAGGCCATTCAACGAAAAAGAAACACCGCTATTATTCAAAAGAAAAAAGAAGCCAGAAACTGAATGAACAAAGTCAAAGAATGAGAAAGACACTCAAAAGTAGAGATATGATCTTTTTACTGTTTTTTGGCTGCTGTTTGGTCTTTTTATGGCAAAATAGCACTCATCAAGTGTCTGGTTCTTCGATGTTACCTACATTGGAAAATAATGATCGTATTATTGTTCGAAAAGGTCGCCTACCTGAACGGTATGAACTGATTACTTTTGATCCAGAAATCCCCGATGAAACTAGTTACGTAAAACGAGTGATTGGTCTTCCTGGAGATCAATTATGGGCAGAGGCAAACGCGATTTATCTTAGACCTCAAAAAGCTGGTAAAGGAGTGTTAAATACGGCTAGTCCAATGCCGGCAGAAGAGCTACCAGATAGCACATTAAAAGTTATTGTCAGTGAAGAAATTTTCCAAGAATTAAGAGATATTCACAAAATTCCTGAAGGCAGTTATTTTGTCTTAGGGGATAATCGGAGTGCTTCAAAGGATAGCCGCACAATGGGCTTGATCACTGAAAAACAAGTGGAAGGTGTTGTGACGTATCGCTATTTTCCGTTGAATAAGATAGGAGAAGTGAAGTGAATTTTGAATTTATAGGAGGAACGACTATATGAGAAGAATGAATTGGATGAAACAAAAAGGCTGGGCTTTTTTATTGAGCATTTTTTTGCCTATAGGAATCATGTGTTTTGTCTATGCACTTCTAGGTATTTATCCGGGAAGTGAAAAAACTATTTTAGCCAGTGATGCTTTGTCGCAAACGTCTAATTTTTTTGCGAGTTTAAATAATACGCTTCATGGAAAACAAAGCTTCTTTTATTCATGGCATGGTTCTTTAGGATTAAATTATTGGTCATTTATGGCTTACTACTTAAATGGTATTTTTAGTCCGTTGATTTATTTTTTTGATAATAGTCAAGTGCCAGATGCACTTTATCTAATTATCTTACTAAAATTCGGTGCGATCGGCGGGACCTTTTGGATCATGAGTGATCAAACGTTCAAAGTGCCTCAATGGGTCAAACTGATGCTAAGTATTAGTTATGCATTAAGCGGATTTGCTGTTGCGTATTCACCTCAACAAATGTGGCTAGATGGGTTGATCTATCTGCCATTAGTGATTTTAGGTATTCATCGTTTGATGGACAAAAAAAGACCTGCTGTTTTATTTATTAGCTATTTGTTATTATTTTTATCTAATTTTTATATGGCTTTTATGATCGGAGTATTTTCATTTCTCTACGTTATTTGTCGCTTTTTAATTGATCCAGCCAAGTATAAAAAAAGTCTGCTGCCCTATTTAACCACTTCACTGTTAGCAGGTGGTGCCTCAATGGTGACTATTTTACCTACGCTATTGGATTTAAAAAATAACGGAGAAAGTCTAACTAAGATACAGGATTTTTTTACAAAAGGAACTGATATTTGGGATCTTCCGGCGAAAACAATGGTGGGAGTTTATGATACAAGCAAATTTGGCAGCTCGCCATTTCTTTATTTTGGTCTATTAGGCTTGATTTTTTGTCTCTTTTACTTTGTGAGCCCTAAATTTCCCTTGAAGAATAAACTTATTTATGGCAGTTTGTTTCTATTATTGATTGCAAGTGTCTATATTGAACCGCTGAATTTATTTTGGCATGGTTTTCATTCGCCAAATATGTTTTTATTTCGCTTTAGCTTTCTTTTTTCCTTTTTAGGCTTATTATTAGCAGGCTTTGGTTTGGAAAAAGTAACGAGGGAAGATACCAATCGACTGGTCAATATTGTTCTTGGGCTGATTTTGTTATATCTTGCGATTATTTTTTTGGCTAATCGTAAAAGATATGATTTTTTAGATAAAACAACGATTGCTACTACGGTGATTTTACTATTAGTTTATCTTTCAATTTGGTTAGTCAGTCATAAATGGCAGCAAAAAATGACCATCTGGTGGGTGTTATTATTTCTCGTTTTTCTGGGTGAAATAACGTTTAACACACAGCGAATGGTAACAGGAATTAACGCTGAATGGCATTATCCTGATCGAGTTGCATTTGATCGTGACTATCAAGATGTCCAACAATTAGTGGCAACGACCAAGGAAGAAAATAGTACCTTATATCGTTTGGCAAATTTGAACAGTATTTCTAGAAATGAAAGTTTTCTTTATGGTTATAGCGGGGTATCAATGTTTTCATCTATTCGAAATCGTCATTCTTCTATGTATTTAAATGAATTAGGTTTTCGATCTAATGGTACGAATTTAACGATACAATACGCAAATAATACGTTAGTAATGGATGCTTTGTTGGGGATAAAATATAATATTTCTGAAAATGATCCAAAAAAATATGGATATGAGCTCAAAGAGACTGCAGGTAAACATAAATTATATGAAAATCGTTTGGCGCTTCCTTTAGGAATTTTAACAGATCAAGGAATTTACAAGAAAGATGCCGTGAAAAATCAGTCAGAGCTGATTGCCTATTTGTCTAATCAAAAAGAACCATTATTTTATTTCTCAGAAGCTGAAATGATCAAAGAGGAAAATGTTCAAATCGAAGATCAAGGCTCCGTCCTCTTCTACTCAAAAACAGTTCCAAATAAATTACGAAAACTGACCTACTCAATTGATGTTCCCGCACATTCACAAGCCTATCTAAGTTTGTATGGCAGAGGAATGGAGGTTGAAGCAATCACGAAGGTAAACGGAATTGAACAGCGCTCAGGTCTTGAAGAAAATGGGCAGTATTATAATTTAGGGTATTATGAAAAGGCCGAAAAAATCGAAGTAGAAGTTAGTTTTACTGGTGAAGGTGTCGTTCATTTAGTTAAACCGACCGCTATGTTTATGAATGTTGAGGTATTTGAAGACTCGATTCGAACGATTCAAAAGCAAGGGGTCTCTTTTGAAACGAAGGGTAGAACGGCGGAAGCCGATGTAAATTTAGCTAAAGAGCAAGTCGTGTTGACAACGATTCCTTATGATAAAGGCTGGAGTGCGTATATTGATGGCAAAAAAGTTGAAATCCCAACATTTAAAGATGCGTTTTTAGCTTTACCTGTACCTAAAGGAGCACATACGATCAAATTTGTTTTTTTGCCTCAGGGTTTTAAAATAGGGTTTAGTTTATTGATTAGTTGTCTCATTCTTTTTATATTTTTCAACTGGTGGTTAACGAAAGAGGATAGGAAAACGTAACAGTGCAAAGAGTATCTTTTAAAAAGAAAAGGAGCATATGATGCATAAAAAAAAGCTGTATTTAATTCTAGTGCTACTGATTTTTATTAGTGGTTGTTCTGCAAAATTATCGAAAAAAAAGGAATCATTCGAGGGCAAAGGAATCGAGTATACCTTTCAATTACCAAGTACGTGGGAAAAATCGTTAGACTACAAAGTAACATACAGTAATGAAGCAATTTTTGGTGCAAAAGATACAAAAAGTAATTCAACCTTAGTTGTGATGGCTGAAAGAAAAGAATCGATGGATTTAACAGATTTTGGCAATCGAATTAGAAAAGAGTTGAAAAAGCAATATAATTACAAAGATGAAGCAGATATTTTTATGAAAGAATTTAACGTTGGCAAATATAAAGGCTACAAGTATACCTTAGATACAACATTCGATAAACGTGAATCTTGGTTGCATTTGTATTATATTGAAACGGCGCACGGAATGGTGCAATTGAATTATTATTCAGCAAAAGATGGCAATTATGAAAAACGAGCAGAAATCATCGATGACTCAGCTCGTTCTGTTAAAGAAAAAAAAGATAATGGTGCTGAGTCTGAAACAGAAGATGAAATTGTTTTTCAAAATGATGATTTTTCTTTAACCCTGACAGGTGTGATGAATGTGACTGGGGAGACTGGGCAGAAACTCTTAGCACTTAGATATACAGTCGTGAATAAAACAAAAGATCAAGCAATAAAAGCAGATAAATGGGATTCACTGATTCAAGCAACACAAAACGGAAAACAGTTAGTGGAAGGAAAACTAGCAAATGATAATTCGATTTTAGATATTCCCAAATTGATCGAGCAAAAAACGAAAGAAATTCCTGCTGGTAATTCACTTGAAGGTGTTTCTTTATACGAGTTGAAAGATGACAGTGATGTTTTATTGATACCGAATAAAGAGACGTTTAAAACGGCCGATGATGTCCCTATTGCGGTACTCAGTGCCAGCGAGAAAGCGGGGGAAGAATAATGAAGAAAACCGTTCTTCTGTTTGTAACAATTGTTTGTTTTCTAAGTATCAGCGGTTGTTTCGCAAAAAAACAGACAACCGAAACCGAGGTCGAACATCAACAATTATTATGGCACAATAAAAGAGAAAAGCCTTTTGGAACTTTTGATTATCCTAAAATAACGGAAAAAGAAGCGACAGATTTATTAGAAAATAAATTCAAAGTGAACAGTCCAAAACTTATGTCGCAAGTGAAAGTGTTACTGAAAGAAGAGGTTGCCACTGAAGGGATGCAAACTGGCGAACCAGAATATACAATGTATGCTACTGGCGATGAGCTGAAAATACGCGCCTACTTTCCCTTGAATGAAGGGGAAGAACTAAGAGTTTTTGCCTTAGTTGACTTAAAATATACCTATAATAAAGAGCAACAAGAAGTTCGTTTAAATGCTCAAAGCTTTTCTATGACGACCTATGGCGAAAAAGTGACTTATCCTAAAGATAATTTTGATGAGTTAGTAGCTAAAAGTGCCGCAATGATTGATCTTTCAGAAGAAAAAACCAAACGTGCCATTAAAAATTTTAAAACAGATTATCAGGAAATCGATAAGCGTCCAATTGCGGCAAAAGTTGTTATTTACAGTAATGATAAAGAAGCTGTGGAGAAGAAAAAAGTGTCACAAGAATTATTAGGTGGGTTTGACAGCAATAAGGAATTAAAGGAAATTTATGCAACAATCGTTGACTATACAGAATAAACGAATCAAAACAACTCTTTCTGTACCAACCTCACGTTAACAAAATGGTAGTATGTTTGCTAGGGAAATTATAATAAGCAGTGCTTAAACCATTATAAAACAAAGAATTTTATGAATACGTAACGAAGTGCGCCTGTACAAGTAACTGATTTTGATTCGTTACTTGTACAGGCGCACTTTAGGCAGCAAACAATTTACCAATGCATTTTTGAAGGTGAGGATCCATAAATTTAAAAAAATGAAAGATAAATTATGATATACTCATATAGTTGAAATAAAAAGGCCTCCTATTACAGAATAATCAAAAGAAATAGGCCGATAAGAAAAAGGAGTTTAACAGATGAATGTTGTTTTTTGTGATATAGACGGAACATTTCAGGATCTCGGTGGTGAAGTACCACAAATCAATTATGATGCAATTTATGCCCTACAAAGACAGGGAGATCATTTTGTTTTTATCAGTGGAAGAGGGTATGCACAGTTGTCAGAATTGATGGTTGAATTAGACAGCGAATGTGATGTTATCTTTAGTAACGGTGGTGGTCGCAAGTTGGTCGGTGAGCCTGTTGAATATAATCACTGTTTACCATTAAGTGTATGTGAGCAGGTACTAACTATTTTAGAAGCACGAAACATTTTTTATCATATTCATACAAATGAAGGAATTATTTTAAAAGATGTTGAAAACTACACAACGAATATCTTAGCGCTAAGAGAAAAGCTTGAATCTATGGGAGAAACTGGAAAACAGATCATGGATTTTAAAGAAGCCTTTTTTAAAGAACAATGTCAACATGTAGAAGATCCGCTTCATCATTTAATGGAACACCCAGAACTGAAAGTGATGAAAATTGAATTGATGGAAGCTAGTGATCAAGAACATGAAAAATTACGTGAGTTGTTACGTGGTGAATCAGTCGATGTTTTTTCTTCATTTACTCAATGTTTGGAAGTTGTGGATACAAAAAGTAGCAAAGGGAATGCAATCAAAGAATTTATGACAAATTACCCGAATGCGCGAAGTTACGGCATAGGCGATGGTGAAAATGATCTAGCCATGTTAGACGTTGTTGACGTCCCAGTGGCTGTTGGAAATGCTAAAGAAATCGTTAAACAACAATGTCAGCATGTTGTTGGAGACTGTTTAGACGGTGGTGTTGGGCAATTTATTTTTAATGAAATCATTAAGTAAAACAGTCTGTTCTATTAAATAATGACGAGTCAACTTTTTTGTAATAAAATAAAAGGGTGCAAACTAATTAGTAAATAGATTTATACTTGGGGGAGTAGTAATGAAAGAAACAAAAGAGAATATTGAACATGATTTAGAGTATTATCAATCAGGGATTAAACAGCTATATATGAAAAATTATCAAAAGTATTTTTTCATTCTGCTTGCGGTGATGCTAGTGACATCAACGGGTCTTGTTTTATCTGAATCGATTGTTCGATGGTTGTTGGTTGTATTATTTTTTATCGAGGCGGGCTTAGCCTTTTATTTACTGCGTTTTTTACGTACGGACACTTTTGAAACATATTTTCAACAGATCAAAGCACAATTACCAACAGAATTTCACAAAATAGAAGCAATCGAAATTCAGGAAGATGATCAGGCATATTACTTTCTGAACGGTCAAGAGTCGTTTGTTAAACTAAAAAAGAAAAATGCCAGAAATTTTCCATCGAAAATTAGACAATATACATTATTAGTTGGGTTTACTGATGAATTGGAATTCGATGAAAAAATGTTGGAACAGCCATTACATTTTTTTTATTATGATATTACACAAATCAAGCACTCAGATAACTATAAGAAGGAAATGCTAAAGAATACTAATTTCATAATGAAACGAAATAAAAGAAGAATCAAATCTGCAATCACAATGTTTATTGTTTTAGCGATAATAGGAATTCTCATTTATTTTTCTGGAACACCTTGATAGCGATATCCTAATTGAGTAGCTTATAGGTAGATGGAATAGTGAGTTTGATTGATCAAGATAAAGCAAAAAAAGTGCTTGGGAGTCCCAAACACTTTTTTTGCTTTTACAAGACAAACCCAAGGGGCTATTTCACAAAGTGCTGAATGATTTTATTTAAGGTTTCTGCAGCTTGTGCGCCTGCTCGTTCATTATAATAAGTCGCGAACCGTTCGTCTTCCACATACATCTGACCTAGACCTCGATGCATTTCAGGCGAATAGCTTGGTGATGTATAATTCAGCCATTCTTTATGTTTCAAGAAAACAGCCTCCGCTTCTTGAGAGCCATAATTTTTCGTTTCCATCACGATTTTTAAAGCAATAATAAGTTCTTTTTCAGCTATTTCCATACCAATGAAATCATCTTCGCTTAAATTTAACCATTTTTGATTAGACGCTGTCACTGTATTTTCACCATACTTCTCTCGGATTTCCTTCCCATGGGTTTGTTCATTTTCTTGTAGTTTTTCTTGCTTGAAACCTACAAATTTTTCGTTGTCAGTCATGCTTATTTCTCCTTTTTGATAACGTAGTGTTTTTTCTACAGTCAGGATCAGATGATCGAGTTGTCGACGCTTATCCAATAATTGCTGATGATGAACCTGTAGTGCGTGTTTAGGATCATAGTCGGGTGCGGCCAGTATTTTTTGAATCTCTTCTAGTTTCATCTCTAACGATCGGTAAAAAAGAATCTGCTGCAGCTTATCGACTTCTTTTTTGCCGTAGATACGATAACCAGAAGAATTGATACGAGCTGGTTTCAGTAGATCGATCTCATCATAATAACGCAACGTGCGAGTGCTGATTCCAGATAGTTCAGCTATTTTTTTTATTGTGTATTCCATCTGTTTCCCTCCTGTATGAATCTAGCATAAACCTTTACTTAACGTGAAGGTCAAGTTTTTTTAAACGATACATAATTTTAGATTTACAAAGTACGCATGAAAGAGTAAAATTTTATGTAAAGTGATCAAGATAAAAAAGGAAGTGAGCAAATGAAACTAATTGAAACACCAATCAAGAAGAATTTAGATTTGGAGTATTTTTATCCTAACATCACAAAATTTGTTTTTGGGTCCAAAGCGATTAAATTTTTTAAATTGTATGCATTAGATCGAACTCAGATTGTCTATGCCGATGCATTTGATAAAATCGATATCATCATGATCAATACCAAAAAGAAAATTACTAAAAATGAAGTGGATTATGTCATCAAAAAACTGCTGAATACGAATAGAGAAGCGGTGACTGTTCATATTGGTATTAAAAATGAAATGCAGAAAAAAGGCTATACTTTTAGTGCTCCTAGAAAAGATATCATTGTCATCCAGAAGACGGTTGATCCATCATAAAAAAGACTCCCTGTAGAAAGCTTAACACACAGCGCTCTACAAGGAGTCATTTTTAATTTTCAGTAGTTGTTTTTTTCAAAGCAAGCTTCAAATTAAGTTGCTCTTTTCTTGTTATCATTGCTAGTAGGAAAAAGATGAAGGCAAAAATAATCAGAATAAGCGAATTGAATAGAAAGCTTGTACGAAAATCATTATTGAATTGGCTAGTATTTCCAATCAAAGTACAGTTCCTCATATACCAATAACTTGGGGTAAAAGAAGCTATTTTCGTTACGATATCCGGTAAAATCTCAGCAGGCACAAATATGCCACTGACAAAAGCACTCCCTAAAATAAATACGTTATTGATCCCAGAAACCATATCTGGATTGCCAATGATTCCGCCAATGAGGTTACTGAAAGAGACCGCTAAGATAAATAATAGGAGCGTATTCAAAATAAAGTAAAAGGTGTAATAATCAAAACTACTCTTTGTAACAAACAGTACGAGACTGACAAATAGTACCCAGATGATCAAACAAAATCCAAATTGTACAAGAAACTGTTGCCGTGAAAACTTTCGTTTTGAAAAAGGAGAGCAGTTGTTTCGCTGCTTGATCTCTTTTCGGTTGAAGGCTAAACTTACTAGCGTAATCGCACTAAAAATAGTCATAAACATCGTATAGGCTAGTACACCAAACACTTTACTTGAAGCCCGATTCTTTTTCAATTGATTAAAAGAAGAGTCAAAGTTGATTTTTCCAGCAGTTTTAACGTTTTTTGTAGTCAATTTTATAAGGTCTGTCTCAGATTTTTCAGGAAAGGCTTCTTGATAAAATTGATATGTTGATAGGTAATTATTAATGACTGAATCTACATAAACCTGACTGAAGTTATCTGGTTTAACTTGAATCATCAAATCTGATAATTGGCCTTGGTTGAGCGAGTGAGAGAATGTTTTTGGAATTGTCAGGACATAATCAACTTTTCCAAAAAATAAAGCGTCATCGATCGTTTCTTGCGTATCTTTTAATGAGACGACATTCATCGTTTCATTTAGGTAGTTTTCTAATTGTTTCGCTATACTACCTTGATCTTTATTGAAAATGACAACATTCATTTTAGCAAGTTCAGTTTCCTTAGAATCTGTTGAAAAAGAACTTGAATAAGCAAATGATATCCCTAAACTGATCGCCAATGCAAGAACCAGAGTACCTAAGTTCTTTTTCATAATACTAAACGTAGCTTTAAAGACTGACATATTGCACTCTCCTTTCATAAATAACACTAAGTGTGATAAAGACTGCTGTCAGTATGCTTAGGTTGAGAATATTATTGTAGAAGCTGTCGATATTTTGATAATAATAAAGCTTATATAACGCCTCACTAACAAGGTTTACTGGGTTAATAGCATTTAACCAAGGAAGATGTTGATTGACTAAAAGTTTGATATCTGGAGACATCATACCAGCTAAAAAGCTACAGGTCATTTGAAAAGTTACTGCAAGTGAAATTTTTTGATTGAGTGGCACTTTTAAAAGATTACCTAACAAAACACCTAATGAGATGGCGGTAACAGCTGTTAGCGAACAAGTCAGTAAAATCAAAAGCCAGCGGTCACCAAAATCTACTCCGTAAACGAAATGACTGAATCCTAGGATAAAAAACAATTCAGTGACAAATATGGTAAAGGAAGAAGCTAAGTTAGTTAGGACAATAAACAGTTTGTTTTTTGGAGTCATACTAATGCGAATGCCATTAGCAGATTGGTTAGCTTGCTCATCATTGGCGGTAACGATCCCCCAGAACATACCGAACATACAACTCATGCCAATCAAGGTAAAGAAGAAGAAGCTTTTTTGGCTTCCTTTTGAAGCTGTTGCATTTTTTACTGAAATATAATTATTGGTTTGACCTATTTTTTCTGTAATTGATGAAGCTAAGAGCGCAGGGTTTTCTTTTTCTAAGGTTCTCAATATTGATTTACTTTGAATAAATTGATTCATAAATGAGTTCAAAACATTTTGTTGAATTGATTGTTTATTGATTGTCAGCGAGAGATTTTCAGCTGACAAAGTATAGTAACCAGCTATTTTTTCATCAAGTAAGTGCTGAGCAGCTGTTTCTTTTGATAATACGACTGACGCAAACATTTTTTGATCATTCGATTTGATTTCTTCGACTGTTTTGATAAAAAATTCCGTATTTTGAGAATCGTTATTATCACTAATGACAATTCCAACAGGGATTTTTTTCACTGTATTCAATGTATCTAAGTTACTAAATGCCGCAGTAAAAAAAAGGCCTAAGAGTAGCGGGAAGATGAGTGACCAAAATAGTAGCACTTTATTTTTTGCTTGAATCTTTAAACGATAATGATATAAATGCCAAAACATAGGAGGGCTCCTTTCTAATCTCTTAATTCTCTGCCAGTTATTTCTAAAAAGACGTCATTAAGGGTTGGTTGTTGGGTATAAAAGTTACCAAATGAAATTTGATTTTCTTCTAGTAAGTGCAGTACTTGAGCAAACACTGCTTTATTTTCTTCTGTATTCAAGGTTGCAAAAACGTTGTCATACGTAATCTCGATAATACCTGGAAGCTGTAATAATTTTTCTTTTACCGCTGTAGGAAAATCAGGGATTTCGATCACAATTTTTTCGTTGACCTTGATCATACTTTTTAACTGTTCTTTAGTGCCTTCTGCTATCACTTGTCCTTTTTCGACGATTACGATGTTATTGCATAATTGTTCGACTTCTTCCATATAGTGGGTTGTATAGACGATTGTGGCACCCTGACGGTTCAGTTCTTTGATACTGTCTAAAATTTTATTTCGGCTTTGAGGATCGACTGCTACTGTGGGTTCATCCAAAAAAATAAGTTCAGGTTTATGCACGATGCCACAGGCAATATTCAGCCTGCGTTTTAAGCCACCACTTAATTTTGAAGGGAGAAAGGTGATAAAATCTTCCAGACCAACTAGTGCAATAACTTCTGTAATATACTGTTTTCTAGTTTTTTTATCGGTAATATATAGTCCACAATAATAATCGATATTCTCAATTACAGTCAACTCGTCAAAAACAGCCACTTCTTGTGGGACGATGCCGATTCTTTTTTTGATATCGTATCGAGTTGGAGACATCTTTTCTCCAAAGAGTTTGATGTCACCTTTGTCGTAAGATAGCAATGAAAGTATACAGTTGATTGCGGTTGATTTCCCGCAACCATTAGGACCAAGCAGGCCTAATATATCTCCTTGCTTTACTTTTAGGTTAAAGTGATTTAGGGCGGTTAATTTTCCATACCTTTTTACAAGATCATTTATTTCGATTATCATATGAAATTCTCCTTTTTTTCTTTATAATAGAACTATAACCTATACTATATAAAGATATAAGTGAATATTTTCCTATATCGATGTGACATTTGTCATACAATAAACGAATTTGGAGAGAATGATGGATAAATTTAAAATGCGCAATATAGTGGATAAAGTTTTTTTGTTAGGTTTATGTACAATCATCCTGATCAATCAAACGTATCAAACTGAAATGGTCCTTTTTATTTTAGTCACGATGATGCTAGATATTTTTCTTTGGGTCATTAAAAAACCAAAATTTTCTTTTTTCGGTCTTTTGACCTTGATGATTAGTGCAGCTTGGTGGTTAGAATATGCGTATTTTATTCCGATTCTTTTTTATGATGGAATGTTGGAAGAGGGAAAAAAAGTATCTCTTTTAAATAGTGGCTTGATTGTAGCTTTTCTGCTATATAGCAATGAGTACTCAAGTAGTTTAAAGATGTATCTTTTACTTTTATGCGGGCTAGCTGGATATTTGGCTGTTCTTACTACGAAAGAGTATACGCTACGAAATAATTATATTTTATTAGAAGAAGAGAACTACGAAAATAATTTTTCATTTGAAGCACAAAATTCTGACTTGATCAAACAACAAGAAATAAAGATTGATTTGGAGCTTTCAAATGAACGAAATAGAATTGCTCGAGATATCCATGATAATGTAGGGCACTTACTTTCAAGCGCATTATTGCAGACAGGAGCGCTTAAAGCAATCAACCAAGAAGACAAGCTAAAACAACCATTAGATCAGCTTCAAAAAACAATCACTGAAGGAATGAATAGTATTCGAGAAAGTGTTCATGATTTACATGATGAGTCACTGAGCTTGGCATTAGCATGTCAAAATATAGTGCAAAACTTTACTTTTTGCGAGGTACAATTAATTGGGGCCTTCTCTGAACGTATCAGCAAAGAATATAAATTGGCCTGTTTAATGCTAATCAAAGAATCACTGGCTAATGTAATGAAACATAGTAATGCGGACAAAGTAGTCATTGAATTTCAAGATCATCCAGGTTTTTATAAATTAACAATAGAGGATAATGGCACTCAGAATCAAAGTAAAAATCCAAATGAAATAGGGATCGGTTTGATTGGTATGCAAGAAAGAATTAAAAAATTAGGAGGAAGATTAAGCTATCGTCGAAAAGAAATTGGCTTTTCAGTACTAGCGGTCTTGCCAAAATAAGGGGTTTAAGAAATGATTCGATTATTGATTGTAGATGATGATTTATTAGTGACCACTTCACTCAAAACAATTGTTGAAGCGAGTGGTGAAATTAGTGTAATAGGGATAGGAAACAATGCGACACAAGCGGTTGAATTGTATGAAACACTGCATCCAGATATTTTATTGATGGATATTCGGATGGGTGAGTCAACTGGAATAGAGGCTGCTACAGAGATATTAGCAAAAGAAGAACAAGCTTCTATTTTACTGTTAACGACGTTTTCAGACGATGAATATATCGTCGAAGCTCTTAGAATCGGTGTGAAAGGATATTTGTTAAAACAGGACTTAGAAGCTATTGTGCCATCAATCAAAGCAGTTAAAAATGGCCAATCCGTTTTTGGGCATACAATCATGGATCGATTGCCACAATTATTAAAAACTGAAAAAAATGGTTGTTTAGAAGAACTTAAATTGAATGAAAAAGATTTATCGATCCTCTCGTTAATTGCAGAAGGATTGAACAATAAAGAAATCGCTGAAAAAATACATTTAAGTGAGGGAACTATCAGAAATTATATCAGTAGTTTATTAGAAAAGTTAGCATTAAGAGATCGAACCCAGCTAGCTGTTTTCTACTATAAAAATATCTATGTGAAATAAACTTAATCGCTATAGTTGATGATACGGAAATTGAAAAGCAGTAGGATTTCTCTTCTATCTTTGATAAAATAAAAAGAGCAATGAAAGGGAGCGTATGTGTTGAAAGAATTGATTTATAAATATAAGGAAGTGATTTCTTATATAGCGTTTGGCGTGGCAACGACAATTGTTAACTTTGTGGTGTTTTTTATTTGTAAAGACATGTTAGGAATCGATTATAAAATCAGTAATGCAATCAGTTGGTTTTTATCTGTATTATTCGCCTTTTTTACAAACAAGTATTTTGTCTTTGGCAGTAAGCATGATGATCTAGGTTCTTTTGTTAGGGAAATACTGCTTTTTTACTGGTATCGTATTTTGTCTTTTGTTATCGATATGGCATTGATGATTTTAATGATAGAAGTTTTAAATATTTCGGATTTTTGGTCAAAAATGGCGACTCAAGTGGCAGTAGTCGTGTTGAATTACTTTTTCAGCAAGTTTTTTATTTTTAATAAGAAAACATCTTAAAAGTAGTTTTTAGTTAAAAAAATAGTTTTTTGGTATAATAGAAATTAAAATTCTAGAAAAATAAAAGGTGGTACACTGAGATGACAAAAGTTTACGATGATGACGGATTAACATTACATACGGATTTATATCAAATTAACATGATGCAAACCTACTGGCAATTAGGTAGAGCGGATTTGCATTCAGTCTTTGAATGTTATTTTCGTGAGATGCCGTTTAATCATGGCTATGCCATTTTTGCTGGTTTAGAACGATTAGTGGACTATTTAGAGAATCTAACTTTTACGGAGACAGATATTGCTTATCTTAGAGAGGTTGAAGCGTACCCTGAGGACTTTTTAACCTATCTCAAAGAATTTGAATTTAAATGCACGGTTCGCTCTGCATTAGAAGGGGATTTAGTCTTTAATAATGAACCATTGATTCAAGTAGAGGGTCCTTTAGCACAATGTCAGTTGATTGAAACTGCTTTACTGAATATGGTCAATTTTCAAACGCTGATTGCAACAAAAGCCGCTCGTATCAAATCAGTAATTGGAGAAGATCCGTTGATGGAATTTGGTACGCGTCGTGCACAAGAATTAGATGCAGCTGTTTGGGGGACTCGTGCGGCTTATATTGGTGGAGCAGACGCTACCAGTAATGTACGTGCAGGAAAGGTTTTTGGTATCCCAGTGAGCGGCACACATGCTCATTCATTAGTGCAGTCATATGGCAATGATTACGATGCCTTTACAGCTTATGCTAAAACGCATAAAGAATGCGTCTTTTTAGTGGATACCTATGATACCTTGAAATCAGGGGTACCGAGTGCTATTCGTGTCGCGAATGAAATGGGAGATAAGATCAACTTTCTTGGTGTTCGTCTTGATAGTGGTGATATGGCCTATATTTCAAAAAGAGTTCGTGAACAACTAGATGAAGCAGGATATACAGAGGCAAAAATCTACGCCTCAAATGATCTAGACGAAAATACGATATTAAGTTTAAAAATGCAAAAAGCTAAAATTGATGTTTGGGGCGTTGGTACAAAATTGATTACAGCCTATGATCAACCAGCATTGGGTGCGGTATTTAAACTTGTTTCGATTGAAGACGAAAATGGACAAATGGAAGATACGATCAAACTTTCTAGCAATGCTGAAAAAGTCACAACACCTGGCAAAAAACAGGTGTGGCGCATCACACGTAAATCAGATAAAAAATCTGAAGGGGATTATGTAACTTTATGGGATGAAGATCCTCGTGAGCAAGAGGAAATCTATATGTTCCATCCAGTGCATACCTTCATCAATAAAACCGTTAGAGATTTCGAAGCAAGAGCAGTTTTACAAGATATTTTTGTTGCTGGTAAACGTGTCTACGAAATGCCTACTCTGGAAGAAATCAAAAGTTACGCAAAAGAAAATCTTGATTCACTTTGGGAAGAATACAAACGGGACCTAAATCCTCAAAAATATCCAGTAGATTTATCAACTGAGTGCTGGAACCATAAAATGCGTTTACTGGAAAAAGTTCGAGTAGATGTAAAAGCGTTAAGTCAAGGTAAATAATAGGAGGGATTTTTATGGCGTCATTGCAAAAGGCAATTATTGAAGAATTAGGTGTAAAGCCGCAAATAGATCCGCAAGAAGAGATTCGAAAAAGCATTGAATTCATGAAAAGTTATTTATATAAATACCCTTTTTTAAAGACCTTTGTACTAGGAATCAGTGGAGGGCAAGATTCTACCTTAGCTGGACGATTAGCTCAATTAACAATGGAAGAAATGCGAAGAGAAACACAAGATGAAGCCTATCAATTTGTAGCTGTTCGTTTACCTTATGGTGAGCAGGCAGATGAAGCGGATGCTAAAAAAGCGTTAGAGTTTATTCAACCAGATAATTCTTTGCGAGTAAATATCAAACCAGCGATTGATGCTTGTGTTAGCTCCTTGGAAGAATCAGGGGTTTCAATCACAGATTTTAATAAAGGGAATATGAAAGCTCGCCAAAGAATGATCGTTCAATATGCAATTGCTGGAGAAAAATCCGGTGCTGTAATCGGAACGGATCATGCAGCAGAAAATATTACTGGTTTTTACACAAAATATGGGGACGGCGGAGCGGATATTTTACCACTATTCCGCTTAAATAAACGTCAAGGGAAAGCGTTGCTGAAAGAATTAGGTTCACCAGCTGAACTGTACACTAAGATACCGACTGCTGACTTGGAAGATGACAAACCTTTAGTGGCTGATGAAGTAGCCCTTGGTGTGACGTATGATGATATTGATGACTATGTTGAAGGAAAAACGGTGTCGGATAAAGCGCGAGAAAAGATAGAAGGTTGGTATAAAAAAACTCAGCATAAGCGTCATATGCCGATTTCGATTTTTGATACTTTTTGGAAGTAAGTTCTTAAGCTAGCAGGCGAATGAATAGATAATTCTAGGTGCGGCTCCTAAGTGACCATGAAAACATTGGGAGATCCGCACCAAAATAATAGAGAAAAAAGGGATGATTAGCAAATTTTTCATTGAAATCCATGCAGTCAGACATTTATACTTGACCGCACGATGTCTCACTCCAATAAGGAGTGAGTGGATCGAACTATTTTTCACTATACTGTAATCTGTAGCATGGACATTGCTCGAACACAGACAAGCAAAAAATGATAAAAAGGAAAGACTAGAATTTTAGCCTTTCTTTTTTTATATTCCATTACTAATCAAAGCACCTTCATTTTGTTCAAATGGTTAAAAAAAGTGTAAACTTAAATCAGGTGCCAGAAAAATACGCTAAAATACTCTACAATTGAAGTAATATTAGCAAGAAAAAGGTGAACGAAAGTATGAGAAAATTGTTAAAACGAAAAAGAGATATTGATAGCGAGGAGTTTCTTTCATCTGAAATAAAGCCACAATCACTAAATAATAATGATATTCGGATTCCACCAACTATAAAAGGACTATCTAATCAAGAAGTGCAACAGCTGTATGCTGAAGGAAAATACAATAAGGAAGGGGAAGATCTTTCTAGAACTACAAAACAGATTATTTTAGATAATTCTTTAACACTGTTTAATTTCATCAACTTGTTTTTAGCGGCAGCTGTTTTTGCTGTAGGTTATCCTAAAAATGCTTTATTCTTCTGGATCATTATCATCAATACAGCAATTGGTGTGATTCAAGAAATTCATGCAAAGAAAACAATCGATAAATTATCGATCGTCAATAAAAATGAAGTAATGGCAGTCAGAGAAAATCAAGTGACAAAAATTTTTCAAGATGAAATTGTTTTAGGCGATGTTTTAGTTCTAACTTTAGGAAATCAAGTTCCTTCTGATGGTATTGTGCTCCAAGCGGAAGGGATGGAGGTTGATGAATCTCTTTTAACGGGTGAGTCTGATAAAATCACAAAGCAAAATGGTGACAAAATCATGAGTGGTAGTTTTATTACCTCAGGTTTAGGTTTTGTTCAAATCACAGCTGTTGGGGAAGATAACTTTGTCTCTAAGTTATCGAAAGAAGCAAAAACTGAAAAGCCATCAACTTCTGAATTGATGAATTCTCTTAATTTGTTGATTAAAGGACTGACTTTTGCAATTGTCCCAATTGGTTTGCTATTATTTTGGTCCCAATATCAATCAACGCAGTCCTTTCCGAAAACTGTTTTAGGTGTTTCAGGGGCCTTGATCAGTATGATTCCAGAAGGCTTGATGCTGTTGACCAGTGTAGCCTTTGCTGTAGGTGCTGCGAATTTAGCCAGAAAACAAACGTTGATTCAGCGTTTATCTTGTATTGAAACACTTGCTCGTGTCGACACAATTTGTTTAGATAAGACTGGAACTATTACAGATGGTAGTTTAACGTTTAAAGAATTGATTCCTCAAGCAGGTTTTCCAGCTAGTGAAATCGAGCGGGCGATGAGTGAAATGATGGCAGGCCTATCTGATCAAAATGCAACAGCTAAAGTTTTAAGAACTCGATTTCCATTAACGCAATCTAATTGGAAAGTCAAAGAAGTGATTCCATTTTCTTCTGATCGGAAATGGAGTGGTGTCACGTTTGAGGAAAAAGGTTCATTTGTAATGGGCGCACCAGAATTCATCTATTCTGATGTTCCGCAAGACTTAAAAGAGAAGTTGGCTCCTTATAACGAACAAGGAGACCGCGTCTTAATTTTAGTTCATTTTTCTGACGAATTAACGAGTCCTGTGTTGCCAACAAAAAAAGAGACGGTTGCGATCTTCATTATTGCCGATACGATTCGTGAAAATGCTGTGGACACATTTTCGTATTTTGCAAAGCAAGATGTCACTTTAAAAGTTATTTCGGGTGATAACCCTATTACGGTATCACAAATAGCTAAACAAGCGGGAATCGCTGGGGCAGAAAATTTTGTCGATATGAGCAAAATTTCAGAAGACGCTGATTTCAAAGAATTAGTTGAAAAAACAACCGTCTTTGGTCGAGTGACTCCTTATCAAAAAAGAGAATTGATTCAAGCTTTAAAACAAAATGGCCATACAACTTGTATGACAGGAGACGGAGTTAATGATATTCTTTCACTACGAGAAGCGGATGTAAGTGTCGCAATGGCTAGCGGAAGCGATGCGGCTCGAGCGGTATCCGATGTTGTGCTGCTTAATTCTGACTTTAGTTCGATGATCCAAGTTTTGAATGAAGGTCGAAGAGTGATCAATAATATTGAACGGGTGGCGTCGATGTACATGGTAAAAACAATTTACTCAGCTATATTGGCGGTCACATTCATCTTTTTATTTTTGCCTTATCCATTTGCGCCACTACAATTAACGCCGATCAATACACTAACAGTTGGTATTCCTTCCTTTATTTTGGCATTAGAGCCTAATTATCAACGAATAAAAGGTCATTTTTTAACAAATATCTTGCGTATTTCAGTGCCAGGAGCTTTGACGGTGGTCTTCAATATTTTAGTGTTACAATTGGCAGGTATTTTGTTTGAACTATCACATCAAGAGGTGTCGACAATGTGCGTGCTGCTTACAGGTTGTGTAGGATTCCAAGTATTACTGAGAGCTGCTAGACCATTAGATTTGAAAAAGCAATTAATGATCGGTATGCTTTTAATCGCTTTTATTGCTTGTTTCTTATTCTTCGGAGACTTCTTTATGCTGACACCTTTATTTACAAGAAATGTTTTCTTCTACTTGCCATTGATTCTGGGAAGTCGCTCGATCTTTAACTATATCTCTTTGTTTATGACAAGAGCGATCTATGAAGTTGAAAAAAGAAAAGAGCATAGAAAAAACAAAAAAACTAAACGAGTGATTTAATACGATAAAAGCCAGGACGAATTAATGTCCTGGCTTTTTTAATAAATATTTCTAATAAAGAATGACAATCATTTTCATTTAAGCCCTTTGACTTTGTTATTTCTTTCGCAAAGCGTAGTCTTAAGTTAGAAAAGGAAAGCCTTAAAGGGGTAGATAAAAATGAAACATTTGACAAAACTGATCATTACTATAATGACTGGCGTTTTCGCATTGCTATTTGAATTTGTGTTGGAACAATCGACATGGGCATTTGCCCTGATTGCTGTGACTGGATCTATAATGGCACTGTCAATGCTGATTGAAATGGTAAAAACGTTGAAATCCGGCAGATATGGTGTAGATATTTTAGCGATCACAGCAATCATCGCCACATTAGCTGTTAAAGAATATTGGGCGAGTTTGATGATATTGGTGATGTTGACTGGAGGCGATTCGCTAGAAGATTATGCCGCTAAACGTGCTAACAAAGAATTAAAATCTTTACTAGATCACTCACCACAAAAGGCACATCAGTTGGTTAATGGTTCGCTAGTAGATATTTTGGCTGAAAAAGTTCAAGTTGACGATGAGCTTATTGTAAAACCAGGAGAAATAGTTCCTGTTGACGGTTATGTCATGAATGGCATCTCGACGGTTGATGAATCTTCTTTGACAGGAGAATCTCGTCCTGTAAATAAAAAAGTAGGCGATTCTGTACTATCTGGTTCAATCAATGGTGATAGCTCATTGACCATGAAAGCCAAAAAGACTGCAGCAGATAGTCAGTATCAAACCATTGTGAAACTTGTCAAAGAATCAGAGGAAAATCCCGCTCGTTTTGTGCGGATGGCTGACCGTTATGCAGTGCCATTCACAATTACAGCTTATGTAATTGCTGGAGTTGCTTGGTTTATTTCAAAGGATCCAACCAGATTCGCAGAAGTTTTAGTTGTAGCTTCACCATGTCCATTGATTTTAGCAGCTCCGATTGCGTTAGTTGCTGGCATGAATCGTTCAAGTAGAAATGGAATCATTGTGAAAACAGGGACTACTATTGAGCAGATGTCCGAAACAAAATCTGTTGCCTTTGATAAGACTGGAACGATCACGAAAGGGACAGTATCAGTCGATAAAATCGTTTCTGAAAGTGGAATTACGGCGGAGGAACTCTTGTTGTTAGCAGCAAGTGCAGAACAAGAATCAAGTCACATATTAGCACGTTCTTTGCTATCGGCCATATCCTCTAAAACAAAATTGAAACGAGTTTCTGCTTTAGATGAGATAACAGGCATGGGAATTAAAGCGGTGATTGCAGGAAATGTAATTCGTGTTGGCAAAGCAACCTATGTTACAGCGCAAAAAATTGAAAAAGAAACTGACCAAACAGCTATTTATGTCTCAGAAAATGACCAATATCTAGGCTACATCACCTTTACCGACCGGATTCGTCCAGAAGCCAAAGCAACCATGATTCAGTTGAAAAAACTTCATATTGATCATTTGCTGATGATAACAGGCGATCAGAAATCAATTGCTGTTGCTATCGCAAAAAAAATTGGCATTAGCGAAGTTCATGCGGAATGTTTACCGCAAGATAAAATTGCTGTATTGAAACAATTACCTCACTCTCAACATCCAGTGATCATGGTAGGCGACGGTGTCAATGATGCACCATCTTTGGCGATTGCTGATGTAGGAATCGCCATGGGCGCACATGGTGCGACAGCGGCCAGTGAAACGGCGGATGTGGTAATCTTAAAAGATGATTTGGAAAAAGTCAGTAAAGCTGTGGAAATTTCTAAAGATACGATGAAGATCGCCAAGCAATCTGTGTTGATTGGTATTATGATTTGTACGGTCTTGATGTTAATCGCAAGTACAGGAATCATCCCAGCGTTATTAGGTGCCGTTTTACAAGAGGTAGTGGATACTGTTTCAATTTTATCTTCTTTACGCGCTAAAAATGATTGAAGTTTTTTTAAGAGAACAGATAGTTGCAACGATCTGTTTAAATTGTTAGAATCAAGTTATTGAAGAACAGGAAGATAATTGTTTTTTTATGATCCGAGGAGGAATTCAATAAGATGGATGGAAGTAAAATCAATGATAAAAATGTAACAGAAGAATTACTTTTGGAAGAAGGCTATCGTAAATATTCCGGTGAAAAGCTAGATATTTATTATAGTAAAGACATTTGCGCTCATATTGGAAATTGTGTTCGCGGTAATCCTGATGTTTTTGAAGTAGGTCGCCGTCCATGGATCATCACTGATAATGGCAGTGTTGAAGAGGATATCCGTGTCATCAACACATGTCCAAGTGGAGCCTTAAAATACATTCGAAAGGATGGAAAATAATTATGGAAATAAAAGAAGAACAAGATCGTTTTGTATTATTAAATGATGAAAATCAAGAAATCGGTGAAATGACTTGGTCAAATGCAGGAGAAAAAATGATGATCATTGATCATACCTTTGTGGAACCAACCTACCGAGGACAAAAGCTGGCCGAAAAACTAGTGTATAGCGGTGTGGAAAAAGCCCGTCGCGAAGGAAAAAAAATCATTCCACTCTGTCCATTTGCTAAAAAAGAGTTCGATAGAAAGCCAGAATATGGCGATGTTTTAAGAACTTGATAAAAATATTATAAGAAAAATAGACCCAATGTATCGTATTTTGTTCTTCTGCTGTTAAATACAACTGGTATTTATGCAAGAAATATGCTAAAGTATAATAGATGTATTTTGTGAATAAGGGAGAATTAGACTATGTATAATTTTATTTTAACACTTGTGATCATCCTTTCAGTAGTGATGGTTATTGCCGTTATGATGCAGCCTAGTAAACAAAACAGTGCAGCAAGTGCATTTACGGGCGGTGCAGATAAATTGTTCGGCAAACAAAAAGCACGTGGATTTGAAGCTGTAATGCAACGCGCAACAGCAATTATTGGTGCTGTTTGGATGTTACTATTATTTATTTTAGTATTGTTATCATCAAAGTAAGACCTTTGAAGTCCTTCATTTACTGAGGGACTTTTTTCTTTAGAAAAAATGATTATTGGTAAACGAAAAGTTCTTGAAACATCTTTCTTTTCACAAGGTTTTCACTAGATAATGTGCTAAAATGGAGACGAGGTGAATTGAAAAGTGAAAAAAATAAGTCTACCTAAACCATTATTTACCCAAAATGGTTCCCGTGCGGTTTTACTTTTGCACGCTTATTCAGGCAGTAGTAATGATGTTCGAATGATGAGTCGTTATTTAGAAAAAGAGAATTATACCGTTTATTCACCAAATTTCTCTGGTCATGCAACTGTTGCACCAGAAGATATTTTAGCAAAGTCAACAAGTGATTGGTGGCAGGATACGATAGAAGCAATTCAGTTTTTAAAAGAGCATGGCTATAAAGAACTTGCGATTTTTGGCCTTTCGATGGGCGGTATTTTTACAATGAGTGCCCTGACAGATCAACTGGAAGGAGTCATTGGTGGTGGTTTTTTTTGTTCACCAATTGTTCCAGTAAAAAATAAAGTACCAGAAAACTTTGCCCTTTATGCGGATAAAGTGTTAAAAATGGCCGGAGTTTCAACACAAGAACGAGCTGAGCGAATGGTGAATATCAAAACAGCTTCTTATGAGCAACTAAGTGATATCGAAGTATTTTCCAAACAAACAGAAAATAAACTAGCCCAAATCGAGGTGCCAGTGTTTATGGCTCAAGCTGGAAAAGATGAAATGATCGATCCAATGGGCGTTTATCAGACGGCACAAGCACTAACCCAGACACGATCTACATTAAACTGGTACCCAAATAGCGATCATGTGTTGACCGTAGGACCAGATCATAAACAATTAGAACAAGACGTATTAGCATTTTTAAATACATTGTCTTGGAATGAGGAGAAAGAATGACAAAACAAACAATCAAGGAGAAAATCCTAACCTTCATGGAAAATCATACGAAAAAAAGTTTTTCTATGGAAGAAATCGCAGAGGGATTGCAATTACAAAAGAGCTCAGATTTTAAGTTGCTCGTTCAAACAGTTGCAACGATGGAACGCGAAAAATTAATAGAATTCACCAAAAAAGGGAAAATCCGTTTACCACAGAAAAATGGAGATATTGAAGGCACTTTTCGAGCAAACGAACGAGGTTTTGGCTTTGTAACGATCGATCCGGAAGAAGCAGATGTCTATATTCCGAAAGAAGCCGTGAATTTTGCGATGGATGGGGATCTTGTCGCAATTGATATCGTACAGCCAGCAGATGCTTTTTCAGATCGTGGTGCTGAAGGGAAAATCGTGGAGATAAAAAAACGTGCAATCACTCAAGTGGTTGGTGAATTTATCGCTTATGAGGATAATGAAGTGAACGAAACTGATTTATACGGTTATGCTATTCCCAAAGATAAAAAAATGACAGGATTGACGTTTAACATTGCTGCACAAGGAATCAAGCCAGTCGATGGTAGTATCGTAATCGTGGAAATCACCCATTATCCAGATAAAGAATACCCAAGAAGCTTAGAAGGGTTAGTTAAAAAAGTAGTTGGTCATAAAAATGATCCAGGGATGGACATTTTATCGATCGTCGTAGCTCATGGTATTCCAACAAGCTTTCCAGATGAAGTTATTGCAGCAGCTGACAAAGTGCCAGATGCAATTTCAGAAACAGATATCAAGGGTCGCAGGGATTTGCGTGATCAAATAATCGTAACAATCGATGGAGAAGATGCCAAAGATTTAGACGATGCTGTAACTGTCCATAAATTAGCAAATGGCAACTACTTTTTAGGCGTGCATATTGCTGATGTTTCTTATTATGTAACAGAAGGCAGTGAGTTGGATCAAGAAGCGTATGAACGAGGAACAAGTGTCTATTTGACTGATCGTGTTGTGCCGATGATTCCACAACGCCTATCTAATGGGATTTGTTCATTAAACCCCAATGTTCCTAGATTGACGATGAGTTGTGAAATGGAGATAACACCAGAAGGTTATGTAGTCAAACATGATATTTTCCAAAGTGTCATCCAAACAACGGAACGAATGACTTATACGGCTGTCAATGAAATTTTAGAAGAGCAAAAGCCGGAAACAATGAAACGTTATAAAAAATTAGTGACTATGTTCAAAGAAATGGGCGAGCTTCATCGTATTCTTGAACAAATGCGGGAGAACCGCGGTGCGATTTCTTTTGAAGACCGCGAAGCAAAAGTATTAGTTGATGCTGAAGGACATCCACACGATATCTTATTGCGGACACGTGGCGTGGGTGAACGTTTGATCGAATCGTTTATGCTAGCAGCAAATGAAACCGTAGCTAAACACTTTAATGAGTTGAAATTACCCTTTATTTATCGTATACATGAACAACCAAAAGAAGAAAAAATGCAGCGTTTCTTTGATTTTGCTGCTGTATTAGGTATTTTAGTTAAAGGCACAAAGGCAGATATTACGCCAAAAGACTTACAAAAGGTTTTGGAGCAAGTAGCTGATAAACCGGAAGAAGCAGTCATCAATACGATGCTATTGCGTAGCATGCAACAAGCCAGATACTCAGAAGATAACTATGGACATTATGGTTTGGCAGCAGAATATTATACCCATTTCACCTCCCCCATCCGTCGTTACCCAGATTTGATCGTTCATCGACTGATCCGTAGCTATGAAGGGAAGATTTCTGAAAAACTAAAAGAGAAATGGGAACAGAATTTACCTGATATTGCAGATCATAGTTCAAGAATGGAACGAAGAGCTGTTGAAACAGAACGTGAAGTTGATTCAATGAAGAAAGCTGAATTTATGGCAGATAAAATTGGGGAAGAGTACGACGGTATCATTAGTTCTGTAACGCGATTTGGTCTCTTTGTTGAATTACCAAATACAATCGAAGGTCTGATCCATGTCAATAATTTGAAACAAGACTATTTCCATTTTATTGAAAATCATATGGCACTTGTTGGGGAAAGAACAGGAATGACCCTAAAAATCGGCCAAAAAGTCAAAGTCAAAGTAGACAAAGCCGATCCTGAAACGAGAGAAATCGATTTCGAATTTCTAGAAGCGGAAGAAGTAGAAAGAATCGAAGCACCAAAACCAAAAAAACGTCAAGATAACCGTCGCAGAAACGTCTCAGATCGTAAAGAGACAGATAAGAGACCTTTTACACAAAAGAAAAACAAGAAAAAAGGCAAAAAGCCATTTTATAAAGAAGTGGCTAAAAAGAAAAAAATAAAGAAACAAAAGAAAAAATAGAAAATGGAGGAATGGGTATGCCAAAAGGGGAAGGAAAACTGATTGCCCAAAATCGTAAAGCGAGGCATGACTATACCGTTGTTGATACGATGGAAGCGGGTATCGTGTTACAAGGAACAGAAATCAAATCGATCCGTAATGGTCGAATCAACTTAAAGGACGGCTTTGCTAGAATCAGAAATGGGGAAGCTTACCTGCTCAATGTGCATATTAGTCCTTATGAGCAGGGGAATATTTTTAATCACGATCCTTTACGGACGAGAAAATTACTTCTACACAAAAAGCAAATCGCTAAATTGATCGCTGAAACAAAAAATACAGGGATCACGATTATTCCATTAAAAGTCTATATTCGAAATGGCTATGCAAAAGTGTTGATTGGACTTGCTAAAGGAAAAAAACAATATGATAAACGAGAAGATTTGAAACGAAAAGAAATCAATCGTGAAATCAGCCGGACACTTAAAAATAATTTGCGCTAGTTTGTCAAAAGTTAGGTGTTTTTTAATGAAAATAATGTTTTTTAATGGTTATTTTATTCTTTTTCGCATATTTGTTTTCTTTGCTTTATCTTATGTGAAAAATTTGGTAGAGTGTAAAGAAACTGATGGATTTTCATCATTTTTTCAGTAACCAACTATTGTACTGCCGAATACTAGTAAGACCTTGTTCTGATAAATTTTTGTCATATTAAAAGAAGTGTCTTATTTTCATGAAATTCTTTTGAAATTATTCATCGTTGGTGGTATGATACGTGTGGTTAAGAATATAGAAGCCTTTTTAAGCTTCTCGTAAGTTTGTTAGAAAAGAGGTGAAAAAATTTGGAAGAGAAGACACTACTCTTCAAGATTGGGCCAATTTGGTTTGATGGAACGATTTGCTTAATGGTTCTGTTAACGTGTGTCATTGTCTTTGGGATAGTATATTACTGCACAAGGAATATTCAAATGAAACCTAAAGGCAAACAAAATGTTATTGAGTATCTTATTGATTTTGTTCGAAGTATCATTACCGACAATATGCCGAGTAAAGAAGTAACAAATTTTCACCTGCTAGCATTCACGATGTTCATGTTCGTTTTAGTTGCTAACATTATTGGTTTAGTAACCAAGGTGGCGATCGGAGATTATACGTATTGGAAGAGCCCTACAGCTGATCCAATGGTTACCTTGACATTAGCCTTGATCATGATTGCTTTAACACATTTCTTTAGTGTTAGTCGTTTTGGCTTGAAAGGATATTTCAAAAATAGCTTTTTAAGTCCAGTATCTTTCCTAATGCCGATCAAGTTGATGGAAGAATTTACGAATTTGCTTACTCTAGCACTACGTTTATACGGAAATATCTTTGCTGGTGAAGTATTACTTGGACTGATTGCAGGACTGGTATCAAGTGTCGGACTTTGGACGATTCCACTCGCAATACCGCTAGAAATGATCTGGTTAGCCTTTTCATTATTTATCGGCGCAATCCAAGCATTTATTTTTGTAACATTATCAATGGTTTACATGGCTCATAAAGTTGAAGTCGAAGAATAAATAATAAATAAAAACAATTATTTCTTAGGAGGAAAACAATAATGGACGGATTAAATTATATCGCAGCAGCAATCGCAGTTTTCGGAGCAGCCATCGGGGCAGCATACGGTAACGGAAAAGTTATCTCAAAAACAATCGAATCAATGACACGCCAACCAGAAATGGCTGGACAACTAAGAACAACAATGTTTATCGGGGTTGCCTTGATTGAAGCGGTTCCTATTCTAGGTGTAGTTATTGCATTGTTATTAGTGCTTAAATAATCCCTTTAGAAGGCAGGACGCTGAGTTTTTAAACGCCACGCGTTACTGCTTTCTTTGCTGCGAATCACAGCGACTGACTTCGGCAGAGCTGATGATGAGCAGTACTTGGCGAACGAAGTGAGAGAAGTAACCTATAAAAAAAGAAACACCAAGTTTTTCCAGAAACAAAGAAGACCGCCAAAAACATCAGTCTTACTTCAAAGTTCTAACCAAAAGGCAGAGCTGATGATGAGCAGTACTTGGCGAACGAAGTGAGAGAAGTAACCTATAAAAAAGAAACACCAAGTTTTTCCAGAAACAAAGAAGACCGCCAAAAACATCAGTCTTACTTCAAAGTTCTAACCAAAAGGAAGAGCTGATGATGAACAGTAACCTATTTTAAAAGAAATACCAATTTTCACTAAAAATAAGGTGGACTAAACTATGCTATACAAAAAATAGTAACCAACCACCACAGAGAATTGCAGAGAAAGGAAGTTGAAACTTCATGCTAGATCATTTAGTAATCGGTGAAGCAGGACCAAGTACAACAATTGGCACAATGATTGTTGTAAGTGGCGCTTTTCTAATTTTAATGCTTCTAATCAAGAAATTTGCTTGGGAAGCAATCACTGATATGTTAAAAAAACGTGAAGATAAAATTGCCAACGATTTAGATTCTGCAGAACAATCTCGAATCGCAGCTGCTAAGCTACAAGAAGAACGTCAACAAAAGTTACTATCTTCTAAATCAGAAGCCGCAGAAATCATCAAACATGCGAAAGAGAATGGAGACCAAAACCGTCAAAAAATCTTATCAGAAACCAATGATGAGGTTTCACGTTTACGAGAAAAAGCACGTCAAGATATTTCTCAAGAACATGAAGAAGCGTTGGCATCTGTTAAAGATGAGGTAGCAAGTCTATCTTTACAAATTGCAGAGAAAATTTTAAACAAAGAATTGACGCCAGATGCACATGATTCATTAATCAATTCTTATATCGAAGGTTTAGGTAAGTCAAATGAAGTTAGATAAATACACGGTAGGGAAACGCTACGGTAAAGCTTTGTTTGAGCTGGCGATTGAAAAGCAAGAAGCCGATAGTGTTTATCAAGACTTGTTAAAACTTAGAGAGATTTTTCACGAAGTTCCAGAATTAGGAGACATTTTAAGTGATGTACGTCTCGAACCTTACGAAAAAGACGAAATCATGAAACAACTAGTTACTGGCTTTGATGGAACGATAAAAAACTTCTTATATGTTGTTTATAACTACTCACGTATGATTGATTTATTATTAATGATCGATGAATACGAAAGACGTTATGATGAGCACAAAAGCTTGCTTTTAGGAACAGCATTAACAGCCGTTCCTTTGACAAAAGAACAACACCAATTAATGGAAGAAAAAGCAGCAAAACTTTTAGGCTATGAACAAGCAAACTTGATCAATTTGATTGATCCGGATATTGTTGGTGGAGTAATTATAGAGGCCAATTATAAAGTGATCGACGGTAGTATCCATAAGCAATTAGAACGAATCCAAGAATTGTTATTAAAATAACGTTCAGCACAATAAAGAGGTGAATTGAATGGCTATCAAAGCAGAAGAAATCAGTGCCTTGATTAAGGAACAAATCAAAAATTATCAACAAGAATTAGCAGTCGAAGAAATTGGGACTGTCACATATGTTGGGGATGGAATCGCTCGTGCCCATGGATTAGAAAACGCAATGAGCGGAGAATTACTTGAATTTTCTAATGGCTCATATGGAATGGCGCAAAATTTAGAAACCAATGATGTCGGTATTATCATTCTAGGGGATTTTGAAACTATTCGAGAAGGCGACAAAGTAAAACGTACTGGTAAAATCATGGAAGTTCCTGTTGGTGAAGCATTGATCGGACGCGTCGTTAATCCATTAGGTCAACCAATTGATGGCTTAGGCGAAATCAAAACAGATAAAACACGTCCAGTAGAAGCAGCAGCTCCAGGTGTTATGCAAAGAAAATCAGTGGATCAACCGATGCAGACTGGTCTTAAAGCAATTGATGCACTTGTACCAATCGGTCGTGGCCAACGTGAACTAGTCATTGGTGACCGTAAAACAGGTAAAACATCAATTGCTATTGATACGATCATCAACCAAAAAGGGCAAGATGTCATTTGTATCTATGTTGCGATCGGTCAAAAAGAATCAACTGTTCGTAACCAAGTTGAAACATTGAGAGCCTATGGTGCACTTGATTATACGATTATTGTGAATGCAGGAGCCTCTCAACCAGCGCCATTACTTTATATTGCGCCTTATGCAGGAGCTGCGATGGGAGAAGAATTCATGTATAACGGCAAGCACGTTTTGATCATCTTTGATGACTTATCAAAACAAGCCGTTGCTTATCGTGAACTTTCATTATTATTGCGCCGTCCTCCAGGTCGGGAAGCATACCCAGGTGATGTGTTCTATCTACACTCACGCTTATTAGAACGTGCGGCAAAATTAAGTGATGAATTAGGCGGCGGTTCAATGACTGCCTTACCATTTGTTGAAACGCAAGCAGGAGACATTTCTGCCTATATCCCAACAAACGTTATTTCAATCACAGATGGCCAAATCTTCTTAGAAAGTGATTTGTTCTATGCGGGCACTCGTCCAGCCGTTGATGCCGGTCTTTCTGTATCACGTGTTGGTGGCTCAGCACAAATCAAAGCAATGAAAAAAGTTGCGGGTACCCTTCGTTTAGATTTAGCAAGTTACCGTGAATTAGAAGCCTTCACTCAGTTTGGTTCTGATTTAGATGCGGCAACACAAGCAAAATTAAATCGTGGCCGTCGTACCGTTGAAATTCTAAAACAAAAATTACATGCACCACTAGCTGTTGAAAAACAAGTTGTTATTTTATATGCATTGACGCATGGATTTTTAGATAGTATCAGTGTAGCAAAAATCCTAGATTTCGAATCAGAATTATTCGATTTTTTAGATGGCAAACATCCAGAATTATTTGAAACGATCCGGACAACGAAAGACTTGCCAAAATCAGAAGATCTAGATGCTGCAATCAAAGAATTTAAAGAAATTTTTGATGCTGCTAATTCAGAAGGATTGACAGCTAAAGACACATTTGAATCAATTCAAAATGCGTAAGAGAGGTGACAAGAATTGGGTGCTTCATTAAATGAAATCAAACAACGCATTGCTTCAACGAAAAAAACCAGTCAAATCACCAATGCTATGCAGATGGTTTCGGGTGCTAAACTGACAAAATCAGAAACTGCTTCTAGAAGCTTTCAAGAATATGCATCAAAAATCCGTTCTATCGTTACGCATCTTGTTGCAGCTCAATTAAGCGATCTAGCAGAACTAGATTCTTATGATAGTCAAGAAGCATCAGAAACTGGTAATTATCATATGATGCTGACATCACGACCAGTAAAAAAAACAGGGTATATCGTAATAACCTCTGATAAAGGGTTAGTTGGCGGATACAACAGTTCAATTTTAAAACAAACTATGAAAATGATGTTAGATGATCACGAATCTCAAGAGGAATATGTGTTGATCGCAATTGGCGGAACTGGAGCTGACTTCTTTAAAGCGCGTGGTATCAATGTTGCGTATGAGTTGCGTGGCCTGACTGATCAACCTAGCTTTGATGAAGTAAGAAAAATTGTTTCTACTGCAACGACAATGTATGAAAACGAAGTCTTTGACGAGTTATATGTTTGTTATAATCATCATATCAATTCGTTAACAAGTCAATTTCGTGTCGAAAAAATGTTGCCAATCTCGGATTTAGATCCTGATGAAGCAACAACTTATGAGCAAGAATATATCTTAGAACCGTCAGAAGAAGCAATCTTAGATAATTTATTACCTCAATATGCTGAAAGTTTGATTTACGGGGCAATCATCGATGCCAAGACGGCTGAACATGCAGCAGGAATGACAGCAATGAAAACAGCCACTGACAATGCGCAAAACATTATTAGTGATTTGACGATTTCATATAATCGCGCTCGTCAGGGAGCCATTACCCAAGAAATTACTGAAATTGTGGCTGGTGCAGCTGCACTAGAGTAATCATCAAAGAAGCGGGCTGAGAATGCTCAAGATTTTTACTAAGTACTAAAGAAGACAGGTTTTATCACGACCTCGTTAGGGTATAAAACTATCGAGCCTTCGATAGTTTTATGACCTCTTCAAACGAAACGGAGGAAAGAAATATGAGTTCAGGAAAGATTGTTGAAGTAATCGGTCCCGTTGTTGACGTGGAATTTTCACTAGATCAATCCTTACCAGATATAAATAATGCATTAGTCGTTTATAAAAATGGCGAAAAAAAACAAAAAGTCGTTTTAGAAGTAGCATTAGAATTAGGAGACGGTGTTATCCGTTCGATCGCGATGGAATCTACAGATGGCCTGCAACGCGGAATGGAAGTTATTGATACTGGAAAACCAATTTCTGTTCCTGTTGGGAAAGAAACATTGGGTCGTGTATTCAATGTTTTGGGCGATACCATCGACTTGGAAGAACCTTTCCCAGAAGATGCAATACGTAGCGGTATTCATAAAAAAGCCCCTGATTTTGCCGATTTAAGTACAAGTAATGAAATTTTAGAAACAGGGATCAAAGTGATTGACTTATTAGCCCCTTATTTAAAAGGGGGTAAAGTTGGACTATTCGGTGGTGCCGGTGTCGGTAAAACCGTTTTAATCCAAGAATTGATTCATAATATTGCCCAAGAACATGGCGGCATTTCTGTATTTACTGGTGTTGGTGAACGAACGCGTGAAGGGAACGATCTTTATTTTGAAATGAAAGACTCTGGCGTTATCGAAAAAACAGCTATGGTTTTCGGCCAAATGAATGAACCCCCAGGTGCGCGAATGCGTGTAGCATTGACTGGTTTGACAATTGCGGAGTATTTTCGTGATGTTGAAGGTCAAGATGTGTTATTATTTATTGATAATATTTTCCGCTTCACACAAGCTGGATCAGAAGTTTCTGCCTTATTAGGTCGGATGCCTTCAGCGGTTGGTTATCAACCAACTCTTGCCACTGAAATGGGTCAATTACAAGAACGTATCACTTCTACTAAAAAAGGCTCGATTACATCAATTCAAGCAATCTATGTACCGGCCGATGACTATACTGACCCAGCGCCTGCAACAGCATTCGCCCATTTAGATGCAACGACCAACTTAGAACGTCGTTTAACTGAAATGGGTATTTATCCAGCTGTTGATCCATTAGCTTCCTCTTCTAGTGCTTTAGCGCCTGAAGTTGTCGGAGATGAACATTATGCTGTAGCAACAGAAGTACAACACGTATTGCAACGTTACCGTGAGTTACAAGATATCATTGCAATTTTAGGAATGGATGAGTTATCTGATCAAGAAAAAATCTTGGTTGGTCGTGCCCGTCGTATTCAGTTCTTCTTATCTCAAAACTTTAATGTAGCAGAACAATTTACAGGACAACCAGGTTCGTACGTTCCAGTTGCCGATACAGTTAAAGGCTTTAGAGAAATTCTTGACGGAAAATATGATGACTTACCGGAAGAAGCGTTCCGTAGTGTTGGTAGAATCGAAGACGTTATTGAAAAAGCTAAAACGTTGAACTACTAAAAGGAGGCGACACAGAAATGGATTGTTTAACTGTCAATGTGGTGACTCCAAATGGTTTGGTTTATGACCATCGCGCAATGATCGTCGTTGCAAAAACAACGGATGGCGAAATCGGTATTTTACCGAAACATGCACCGATTATCGTTCCATTAGCGATCGATGAGGTTCGCGTAAAAAGAACAGATTCAGATACACACGTGGATTGGATCGCTGTCAATGGTGGTATTATGGAAGTCCGAGACAATGTTGTTTCAATTATTGCTGATAGTGCTGAACGTGAAAGAGATATTGATGTCAGTCGCGCAGAACGTGCAAAACAACGTGCTGAACGGATGATCGAAAAAGCCAAAGAACATGCAAATACAGATGAATTACGCCGTGCAACAGTTGCCCTTCATCGTGCGATCAATCGAATCAATGTGTCAAAACATACGTAACATAGTAAGAGCGGCTGAGACAAGTTAGTTGTCTCAGTTCGTTTTTTTACTAATAAAATACATATATCTATTCTTTTGTTAAGAATTAAGAATCTTTATTTTGGCTTTTAATTTATTTGTGCTAAACTAATCTATATCATGTACCGAAGCTTTACGGGATAATCTCTCGAAAAAGAAAAAATCTGTAAGATAAAAAGCATCACCGACTGATTTTCTTTTTTCAGTTGAGATTAAACGAGCTCATTCAGCTTTTAAATTAAGGAGAAAGTTATGCAATTTTTTGGTCTTGATGCAGTGATTCGAATCATCTGCCATATGATGTTTATTTATGTGAGTTTTTGGGCGATGCAGTCTATCAGAATTGAACAGTTTTTTAGAGCGCACCAAACCTCTCAAGTACGTTTACTGATCGTGTTATTTTCAATCGTTATCGGCTATACTGTCAGCTCATTTTTCTTAGAGTTTCTCGCGTTATGCCGTAATTTATTTATTGTGTTTTTTCCATAAAAATGGACAAATAAAAAGAAAAGATACTAATTGTTGGTAAATAATGGTATAATAGAAAAGATTTTGGATCAAAGCATCCAATTCTAACTTTTTTGGGGGGAACAAAATGGAACAGATTATTGTTCATGGTGGTAACCAATTAAAAGGAACTGTGAAAATCGAAGGAGCTAAAAATGCAGTATTGCCAATTTTAGCAGCGACCTTATTAGCGGAAGAAGGAACAACAACATTAAATAATGTACCAATTCTTTCGGATGTGTTTACAATGAACCAAGTTATCAGACACTTAAATGTAGATATTGAATTTAATGAACAAGAAAATCAAGTTATAATAGATGCTACTAAACCTCTAGGCATCGAAGCCAATTACGAATATGTGAGTCAAATGAGAGCGTCAATTGTTGTAATGGGGCCATTGTTAGCGCGTAACGGTCATGCGAAAGTTGCGATGCCTGGTGGGTGTGCAATTGGTAAACGACCGATTGATTTACACTTAAAAGGATTTCAAGCGTTAGGTGCTAAGATCATCCAAAAAAATGGCTATA
>Ga0308165_1000540_pt1 | contig 68402 bp, 76 predicted proteins | sample PhyWR2_FD_201032 | JGI IMG/M metagenome (GOLD analysis project Ga0308165, IMG submission 201032) | Phyllosphere microbial communities from UC Gill Tract Community Farm, Albany, California, United States - DLSLW.R2 | ecosystem: Host-associated > Plants > Phyllosphere > Unclassified | place: USA... | reverse complement strand
CCGAGGTTCGCGTCGTGGCCGACCAGATCGGCACGCCCACTTATGCGCCCGGCCTTGCCGCCGCGCTGTGGACGATGGCCGGCAAGGGCATCTCGGGCATGCACCACTATACCGATGCGGGCGCATGCAGCTGGTATGACTTTGCGGTGGCGATCCAGGAGGAGGGCCTTGCAGCCGGCCTGCTGGACAAGGCCGTCCCGGTCATCCCGATCAATGCTTCGGAATATCCCACGCCGGCGACCCGTCCGCACTATTCGGTGCTCGACAAGACGTCGACTTTCGCAGTCCTGGGCGGCCCCACGCCGCATTGGCGCGCCAACCTTCGTAAGATGATTGCTGAGATCAAGACCCATGGCTAATCTGATTGTCACCGGCGGCGCGGGCTTCATCGGCGCCAACTTCGTCCATTATCGCAGCAAGGTCGCACCCGAGGACAAGATCATCGTCCTCGACCTGCTGACCTATGCAGGCAACAAGCACAACCTCGACGGGCTGGACGACGTGCTCCTCGTCGAAGGCGATATCTGCGATACCGATCTGGTCTCGTCGATCATTGCCGATCACGACATCGACACGATCGTCCACTTCGCGGCGGAGAGCCACGTCGACCGCTCGATCACCGGGCCCGATGCCTTCGTGACCACCAATGTCATCGGCACGCACAGTCTTTTGAAGGCGGCGAAGAAGGCCTGGCTGGACGGCGACGGCAAGCCGCACCGCTTCCACCATGTCTCGACCGACGAAGTCTACGGCTCGCTCGGCCCCAGCGATCCTGCCTTCAGCGAGACCACGGCCTATGCGCCCAACTCGCCCTATTCGGCCTCCAAGGCGGGCAGCGACCATCTCGTGCGCGCCTACCACCATACGTATGGACTGGAGACGACCACCAGCAACTGCTCGAACAACTACGGTCCGTTCCAGTTTCCCGAGAAGCTGATCCCGCTGTTCACGCTCAATGCCCTCAACGGCAAGGCGCTGCCGATCTACGGCGACGGGATGAACGTGCGCGACTGGCTGCACGTCGAAGACCATTGCCGCGGCATCGAGGCCTGCCTGCGCAAGGGCAAGTCGGGTGAAGTCTACAACATCGGCGGCGGGCAGGAGCTTCCCAACCTGACGGTTATCGAGGAAATCTGCCGCGCGGTGGACAATGCCTTCGCGGCCGACCCTTCGCTGGCCCAGCGTTTCCCCAATGCCCCGGCGGCGCAAGGACGCCCGAGCGCCGAACTCAAGACTTTCGTGACCGACCGCATGGGCCACGACCGCCGCTATGCCATCGACGAAACCAAGGCGCGTTCGGAACTGGGCTATGCGCCGGCGCGGGACTTCCCGCAGGGCTTCGCCGAGACCCTCGCCTGGTTCCTGTCGCGCGAGGACTGGTGGATGCCGCTCCTCGAGCGCGCGGCGATCACGCGCTGATACCCGGAACGCTGGCCGTGCGCCTCTGGCGCCGGCCGGCTGTTCCTTTTTTTTTCCGAATTCTGGCAGGCGGTTTAAACTTGGCTGAAAAGCATCTTATCGTTCTGGGTATTCGCGGCGTACCGGCTGCGCACGGCGGCTTCGAAAGTTTCGCCGAGCGACTGGTGCCCTGGATGGTCCAGGCCGGTTGGCGCGTCACCGTCTATTGCCAGGGCAGCGAGACCGGCGAGCGCTACGAGGATACCTGGGAAGGGTGCCGCCGCGTCCATATCCCAGTAAAGTCCGATGGTCCCCTGGGGACCATCGAGTTCGACATGAAGTCGACCATGGCTGCCGTGCGGGAAAAGGGCCTGCTGCTGACGCTGGGCTACAATACCGGATTCCTCTCGGTCTATGCGCGCCTGCGCGGACGCTTCAATCTCATCAACATGGATGGGATCGAATGGAAGCGGGCGAAGTATTCGACGCCGCAGAAGATCTACCTGTGGATCAATGAGCGCCTCGCCGCCGCTTCGGGTAACGCGCTGATCGCCGATCACCCGCAGATCGCGAAACACCATGCCGACCATGCCCCGCCCGACAAGATAACGATGATCCCTTACGGCGCCGAGCGGATCGAGACTGCCGACGAGATGCTGCTGGCGCGCTACGGCATCGAGCGCGACCGGTTCCTGACCGTGATCGCCCGCCCGGAACCGGAAAACTCGCTTCTGGAGATCGTGCGCGCCTTCTCCCGCCGTCCGCGCGGTATCAAGCTGGTGGTGCTGGGCAAATACAGCCCCGACCATGCCTACCAGAATTCCGTCCTCGCGGCGGCCAGCGACGAAGTGGTGTTCCCGGGCGCTGTCTACGCCAAGCCTGACCTTCACGCGCTGCGCCTGTTCAGCCTGGCCTATGTCCACGGTCATCAGGTGGGCGGCACCAATCCCTCGCTGGTCGAGGCGCTGGGCGCGGGCAATGCGGTCATCGCTCACGACAACCCGTTCAACCGCTGGGTGGCAGGCGACGCCGGCGTCTATTTCGCGAACGAAGACGAGTGCGAGAAGCGCATCGAGGAACTGGCCGCCAGCCCCGCCCTGCGCGATGAACTGCGTGAGCATGCCCTCAGGCGCTGGACCGAGGAATTCACCTGGCCCAGCATTCTAGGCGATTACCTGCAGCTTATGGAGAAGTTTTCATGACAGGGGATTCTTCGGTAGCGTCACCGCGCATCCTATGTGTTCACCAAGGCGGCGAATTGTACGGCTCCGATCGTAGCTTTCTTCAGGCAGTTCAAGCACTTCGAGCAAGCTGGCCCATGGCGCACATCAAGGTTGTGCTAGCCGTAGATGGTCCCCTGCGCGGGCCCCTCGAGAAAGTGGCCGACATCGTTCAGATCCGTGATCTTTGTGTCCTGCGCCTTGCTAATTTGGCCTCTACTCTATTGAAGAGCACCATAGGCCTGCCATGGTATGTCTTCGCAGCGCTACGCGATCTTTACTATGCAGACTTAGCCTACATAAACACGACGGTCATCGCGGATTATATGATTGCTGCCAGGTTTGCTTCGCAAAAATCGGTCATCCATGTCCGCGAAATTCCTAAACCTAAAGCTATGCCCGTCGTACGAAGCATCGTTGGCGCCTCGCGGGCCCGCCTCATCTACAATTCGCACGCGACTATGGCGGCCTTTGCCTTTCAGGACAGCCGCCCTCAAGCCGTCTTGCACAACGGTGTCGATCCGATATCTGACGCTACGGCACCTACCACCGATAGGTTCGGCGCTGACCGCCCTCTTCGCCTCGCCATGCTGGGACGGATCAGTGACTGGAAAGGCCAAGATCTACTAATACAAGGTGTCGCTGCGCTTTCCCCTATCGACCGGGCCAAGATGCGGGTCCGCATCGTTGGCAGCGCATTTCGTAATGCACCGGAACCAATCGATGCTCTCGAAGCGCAAATCTCTGATGCCGGCCTAACGGGCATTGTAACCCTAGAACCTTTCAAAGATGACCCATCGGAAGTTTACCGCTGGGCGGACGTTTGCGCCGTGCCCTCTCGCTTACCCGAGCCTTTTGGGAGGGTGGCCGCAGAGGCCATGGCCTTTGCCCGACCGGTGATCGCAGCTAATCACGGCGGCTTGGTCGAGATCATCGAAGATGGGAAATCCGGCTGGCTTTTCAAGCCGAACGATGTGCTATCTCTCCAAGCAGTTCTTCACCAAGCAATTAATGAAGAAAGAATGGTTCAGGATCGGGGATCCGCTGCATTGAGTCGGTTCGAGGAGTATTTTTCCTCCGCCACAATGCAAAGCCGCCTATGTAACATCTTAAGTGATTGGATTCCAAAACTCATATGATATACTTGTGGTATATCAACGAGCGGACAGGCCATAAGGTAGCGTCAGTGACCGATACAAATTTTACAGTTACTAGAAAACTGCCAAATATGCCGTCGGAATCGCCGACGCTGTCCTGCATAATTGTGACGTATCACCCTGGCCAAGAACTAATTAATTGCCTGCGCTCACTGCAAGATTTTGTCAGATGCCCTTATGAGGTAATTATTTCAGACAATACGGCGGGTGAATCCAAAACCATCGATAATATCGAGGGCCTGTTCCCCAATGCTATTGTGATCCGAAACGCGGTAAACGCTGGCTTTTCTTACGGTAACAATCGTGGTGCCCAGCAGGCATTAGGTCGTTACCTGTTGTTGTTAAATCCAGATGCGGAGCTATTGTCTCCTATCACATACGAGATGATTTCTAATTCCGATGAATACGGCATTATCGCTGGCGTCAGCGAAGATAGCGCCGGAAAATATAAGCGCACTGCCGGACGGTTCCCAGTAAAACCGATACGAGCGTTTAGCCTAACCGGTCGGATGGACCAACGTCCTGACGTTGTATCTGGCAAATTCTCTAACCATTTTATCGACATCGATTACAACGAAGGCTCGTGCTACCTTATCCGACGCGACCTTTTTGTGTCCGTCGGAGGATTTGATGAACGTATCTTTTTATACGGAGAAGACTATGAACTGTCTTATCGCGTCGCGCTCAGCGGACGTAGCAACTGCTTAGATACCTCCTTGCGCTACCGACATGATGGCGGATATTCCGACCGACGCGAACCGCATATTGTTAACGGGCTGATCTATTTTTCCAGAAAGCACTTTGGTCTTCTGCAGGAAGTTAAAATGCGAAGTGTGCTTTTGGCGCGCTATGCCGTGCTGCTTGGAATAACGCTGTTTAAATCGATAGTTTCGAACAAGGCGCGCATACGTGTACCTAGCGTCGTTCGGGCTCTACGCAATGTCCTCACGGCTAACCCGTATCTCAGAAAACCGTTCCGAGTTCAGGATTGACGCCTGCCATCAACCCGTCCACGTCGCTGCGTGGACGGGTCAGTTATCCTGACGTCAGATCTTTTTTGAAGCAATTCTCTTGAGAAGTTTTGCAATGAAATCCTCGTAGGATTTTAAACGCTCATGAACGATCTCGAGGCCCGCTTTAATAGAATTTTCAAGTTCGGAGCGTTCTATGAACGCCTTCTTGACAAAAGCTACCGCGTCTTCAGTCCCCAACTTCTGGGCATCCAGTACATAGTCGAAGCCGAGAGTCCCGAACAAGCCGGCAAACTTTCGGCTATAAGCCACCGGTACGACCGCAACGCCGGATGAGAACGCTGCAATACAAGCATGCATCCGCGCTGCGACAAGAAAATCCAGACCTGAAATGAAAGATTTTGCTTCCGCCGAGTCTTGAAAGCTCGGCGCCAATTTCAGTCGTGGGTAGATATCCTGAAGGCGTTTACTCGCCGCAACATCATCCTCGATCGAGCCGGCAGAAAGTACATGCGGCACGAGAAATACTTCAACGTTTTTGATAGCCAAAAAATGCTCAATAATAGAACGGGTAAAATCTAAATAATCAATCTTTAGACCGAACTGGTTCCCAGAATTGTATCCGCCAGCAGCAAGTAAACCAGACACATTTATGCCAACCCGGGTTGAACCTTCTATTGATCGCGTAGGAGTTGTGAAGGGAAGGCTAAATGCGAGATCAATGGCCTCTGCGGCATTAGACGTGATCCCCAAATCCCTAAGAACCTGAGTAGAGAGCTTGTCTCGGCTGAACACTTGTTCGCATCGCTTCATAATGTAAACCGCGATAGCACGAGATGCCGGATGCTTGAATGGCCCGATTGTTTGTGGAGCTAACACAAGTGGCTTACCGGCGAGCAGAGCAAAAAGTTTGGAGATGATTTGAACTCCAAACCGCTTCGCACCGTAGATATCGGCGAAACTATCGCCCTCACCGATGTCGATCACGATATCGCATCTACGCACTGCCGCGCGGTACTTGTCCTTGCCGATCAAGAGTCGCTTTAGACTCGGCCGGGGGCCAACCGTAACGCCAGGAATATCGGGCGGACCATTGTCACGTGCAGGATTGCCCATAAGCACATAATCGACATCAACGCCCACGCTCTGCGCGGCAGAATTGATGATGGCGATGTCAGTTCTCGACAAAGCGTCAATTCCTAGATTGCCTGGCCTTAGGCTATGCCAAGCAAGTCCCACTGTGACTGTCACTTCCAAAAAACTCCTATTTATGAATCTTGCGCAAGCGAATCAATTCTATCATCACGTTTTACATCATAAGATTATTTATTTTCAGAATTAATCCGACCATCAAGATTAAGATCTTTATGTTTTGAATTAATTCGCAACGTAATGATAATATAGCCTGCTAGCAGCACTATCGTTCCCGACGTCGTAACCCACGGGACCGCAGCGAGCCCAAAACTAGGCAATAGCAAGAAATATAGGCCGATCGTCACGCAACCTGCGAAAAAAGTGCAGAGCGGCCGGATATAGGACATGCCATTAGCCACGAGAAAAGACCCAAGACCTCCCGTTAAGAACCGAGCGACCGCGAATGCAGCAAAGCCGAGCCATAAATGGTTGAGATCGGCGTAGGAAGGATCGAGAAAGTACGCAACATAGATCGGTCCGCCAATGACGAAGCTCAGTGCTCCGACAAGACCCAGTCCACCAAACTCTGCCATCACACGTAGTCCCGCCGTACGGAACTGCAGTCGGCCCTGGGAGTGTTCATATGACATCTGCGGGATATGGTAGGTGGATAAAATCGCGGAGAATAGCAGCAGTCCTTGAACCAGTCTCGAGCCCGCCTGATAAATGCCCGCCGCATGAAGTCCAAGCAATGCAGGCACCAAAATACCATCTAGCTGGGCGAGAACATTAGTCAGGATACTGTCAATAGCATAGCTGACCGATGATCGTAACAGATGAAAAAAGTCTGATAGATTACGCGATAGCAAGCCTTGCAATGGGCAAATTGAAACTAAACTCCGGAAGGCAACAAAGGTATAGATCGCACGCGTGGCGAGATAAAGACATGCGATCCATAACAGAGGTAGATGTAAGATATAGCCTGTTAACATGATAGCCATGTGAATCGCAAAAGTCACCGCAATCACACGCACTTCCCGGTCAAAAGCGCGCAAACTACGAAATGCTACAAGCGCAGTATCCCCAAATGAATTCAAGAAAGTGGCGATCCATATGATGGAGACCACAATCAGCGCAGACTTCTCCAAAGGAAGAAACAGGCAGGTGATGGCCGCAATCGCGCTTACCGCAATTGTCAGTATCATCTTCCCGCGGACTGCGGCCGCCATAATCACGCTAGCATTCTCAGGATGTGCACCAATCTCGCGCAGCGCCCGAATTACAAATCCAAAATCAGCGAAAAGTGTTGCGATATAGCTGATACTCATTGCCGTAGCGAACAAACCGAACTGCAACGGAGGCAACAGTCGCGCCAGCAACAAAACTGTTCCCATGGAGACCCCTAACCGACAAGCTAGGGATAAAATGAGTAAAAACCGACCCCTCATTAGTTATGGGCCATCTTACCCGCCAACACACTACTTGGCTGAAAGAATAGATTTGGCCGAATCTCCAACTCGGCACGAATTTGCTCGGGATCCATCTTCCACCATTGGGTTTTCTCAATTTCCACAATAACGTCGGGAGAAAACCGATAACCGATAATCTTTGCCGGATTGCCTGCTACGATGGCATAAGGCGGAACGTCACCCGTAACCACGGCACCTGCGGCAACTACGGCCCCACGTCCTACTTTCGCAGCTCTTGGCAAGATTATTGCGTTATGCCCTATCCACACATCATCGCCGATGTTGCACGGCACAAATTCGATCATTTGGCGGTCAACAACCCCCAGCTTTGGATTGTACAAATAAGCATTTGTTCCAATAAAGCTGATGCCGTGATTCCTATTGAAAACGGTCGCTGTGGAAGCAAATGAACAATAACGGCCAACAATAGTTTCTGGGTCTATCCGCTTGCGGCTGAAACAACCGTAACTGTACATTCCAACAAATATATTATGCTGTCGAGAAAACTTAGTGCGGAGTGACGCGCTTGTCAGCTCTTCGTCTAAAGTTGGAATTCCTCGCAGTTTAAGCTGTATTTTCGCCAGCATTTTACGAAATTCAGGCATTGAACTTGCCCTGTGTAGCCCGTACAAATGTACCCGCAAAATTACGGAAGGAGGTTTTTAAACTGCTTTTTCTAGATAACTGAACTAAAGATAGCTTTCGATATCTAGGGGTTCTCCGCCCCAAAAGTTTAAGGCCCAATAACCGCGCAAGCACCATGCGCTTACGGTTCTCTTGGTAGGGCTGCATCAGTCCAATTTCGGAAACACTTAGCGGATTTGCAACAATTGCGTCATTAGCCAGTAAGCGCTGAATCAAAGCTTCACCCGCTTGAGTTCGTGCAAGGATCATACTGCGGCCCTCTGCTTCCGAGAAATCAGGATAGCCGTCTTTGCCATACCAAGCGTCTGCGCAAACAATATCGGCAAATTCTCCGGTACCATCGGGGCAGATTTTGCAACGTGGCTGGACGTAACGACTGAGAATTCCTCCCCATGCCTGTTTGTACGTCATGCTGCGCTCCTCCCCCGAAGCAAGAATTGCCCGCGTATACCCGGGCCAACCTCGCCCGCGATAGGAAAAGCTCGTCAATTCCTCGTAGGTAGCACCTAGCTCGCGCAAAACTGCATAAGTGCCTTTTCTGCTAGGCACTCCGGCGCACATAAAAGAAAGCATATAAGGAATTTGTTTGTCGATCCTGACATCGCGCTGCGCCATCCTTCGCAAGGTAGCAATATCACATGGCTTACCGACAACTGCAAACCTGAGACCGCTGGCCAAATGTAACTCGAGATCAGCCAGCGTGGCGGAAGGAGCGTAACGCGACCCGGCGGCCTCGATGACATCCACGCGACCGTCGCTAGGTCGGGGGGTGTTACCAATAGGGTCGCCGAATGATGCTGCCACCTGCAGAACGAAATCTACTTCTCCGGAATCAAGAAGTGCGGCACTAATAGATGAGAGAACTCCACCAGAAGAACCAGCATAACGTAACTCAGGGTCACTAGAGTATCCGACTCGGGATGCTATAATTGGCCCCCATAATGGGTTATAATCCGGCTTAATTTTTTCATGCTGAAGAGCCGCACCAGAGCATACCTGCTCTACGACATTCATTTCGTCACTTGTTAACGGAGACTGGCTAACCGGGCGGAGAAAACCGTCGTCCGTCATCGAAATGGTAATCCGGCCGGCAGGCAGCGACGCGGCACATCCGCCGCAGCCATGACACAAACCGCTTTCGACGATCGAGTGAAGAGTGGAAGGCATTCGCATCCGATCTGGAGAGAGCGTGTATCAAACAAGCCCAGAACGAAAATCGTACGTCCAGGCCGCGAGAATTTTCGAATCCTTAGCGGGATCGGATCCATGCGAAAAGGGAAATTGCTGCGGTGCACACCTTCGAGCGAAGTGTATCAACCATGTCCCTATTTCAGGCCGGGTCCGGTCTTGCTCAAATGCGTGAAAAGTATGCTGGTGTGAGCCCTGCGGTTTCCTCTAGATTTGAGTCTAAGGGATCGGACGGGATTAAGCATGGCGGGCTTGGCAAATAGCAGATCATCGGGATACTGAAGGTGTCTATCGAATTGGGCCTATTATGAGCGTGCCGCCTAGCGGCGGGATCCAGGCACACGACCGGCGCGCACGCTCGCCCCCGACCAAGTCAACTGCCAGTTCCACCGTCCGGGGCGGAATATGCTCTGGGTTTCGAACTTCACCTATGGTGCGCCTCGTCACAGGTGGTCCCGCGGGCGTACGTTAGAATGCAAAGGAAAAGGAGGAATGAACGACTGCCCTGCCCTCTACTCTGAAGGAAACACGAGCCCAAGCGGCGGTGACATGCCGTCAATTAACGGGGTGACGTAGCCCGCAGACAGAGGGAATTGAGGAGATGGCGTTACGCCGAGATAGTCCCTGGTGCTGTAGCGCTGGAAGGTTGAGGACCACGAACCGGTTAATTCGCATCCGAGGGCTGAAGTGGCGCATTCGCCTACCTGGCTTAACAGGCGGAAGCCTGATGACGGCCTCGGATACGTATGTCGGCAGCCGCCGCAACTCGTCCCGCAAGGTCGTGATAGTGCGGGTGGTGGTACGGTAAGATCACGGCGCAAGGTGCCGCAGCCTTGTATCAACAGCGCTTGATATATTGCATTCGTGGCTAATGCGCATGCTGTGGTCATCAGGATAGTAGATCGGCAGACGCTTGCCAATCTGCTCCGGATTCAATGTCGTCGACGAGCGCCGGTTCTGCCGCAGTCCATGCCGTCGACCTTTCAGAATATCGCTGGCCCATGTATCGCCAGGCCGCCAGGCTTGGCAACGGCCCCCCGCAAAAGGTCATCGACCCAGCGCCGCAGCGTGCCATAAGCTACAAGCCTAGCGACCTGTGGACGGTTCGGCGCCAATGCGCCGTCGTGGCCCGATATTCGAAATCGCCACCAAGGGGCGCCGCGTTGCGCTGGATCTCGCGGAAGACGTTGAGGCCGATCGACTGAGCCGCCGCGCGACCTCGCAAACGCCATGCCCCTGGACCAGCAGAAAAGCGATCTCTTCGTGTTCCGTCAAAGATAAATTCTGACCTACATTAGGCTTTGCTGAATGCCTGAACTCCGCTGGTGGCTACCGCTCGCATCCCGAACCCACCGGCGTCCAACCGGTTGTGATGCTCCGTCCTCTACCGCTGCTGCCCCGCAGCTCCTCCAGGCGGCAACATACTGCTAGGACATGGCCGCTCATGCCCGATTGGCAACCCCTAACGGCTATGCTTATCTCGAGCGATGCCCGTCCATGTCACGATCCAGCCCATCTCTTTGCAGGGACGGATAAATCATAAAATACTGAAATAAATCAACAAACTTCAGGTCAGGCTCAAAGATAAATGGCTCTTGGCAGTCCCACTCGCGCATCCAAAGCCACTGCGTCCGCAGTGTTGATGTAATGACGTGATTAGGTTTCAGAGCGGTTCTATCGCGTGGCGACGACGGCAAAGGCATTAAAGATCGGCGCGGTCTTCAGGATGTCCTGCCACAAGCCCTTGGAACGCGAGTAGCCGACCATCACGACGTCCCCATCTAGGATCATCGGATCTGGGGAGAGGCCCAAACGAATTTCCTTGAGATTGAAACGCGCAGCCATGGGCTGGTCGTTGATAGTGCGAAAGACAACGATCTCGCTTAGCTTAGCCGTGACGGTAGGACTCTCCGCGCGGGCCAGCGCCGCTAACAGGGTTGTCCGGCCATCGATCTCGTAGACGCCCGGTTTCTCGACCTCACCTTCCACGGAAACGTAGCTTAGCGCGGGTTGCTTGACCGAAACTGTGACCTGCGGGTTTTTCAGGTACCGGCTGCCAAGGCGCGACGCGATTTCTGCCGAAACGTCGGCGGTATCCCGGCCTTTCGCTTTAACCGAACCGATGAGTGGAACTTGGATCAGCCCGGCGTCATCCACCCTCAAATCATCTTGCGAAATGTCAGGCTCTCCGAACACCCGCAGCGTCAGCGTGTCCTTTGAGCGTAAAGGATAAACGGTCGGAACTGGGACTGTCGGTGGAATTACCTGATAGGCTGCGGCCCCCTGGGGGAGGTTCGGGTTGGTCGTGGTGCTGGCGCACCCGGTGAGGGCGGAACCCGCCAGGATACTGCCAAGCATGAGCACGATCTTAAATTTCTGCACTACGGGAAGTCTCCATGAGATCATGGCTGATTTGAGGCTCACACGTAGTCAGCGGGCGGACCTTGCGAAAGCGGTTCGGCTACTATCCTAACCCGCGATCGGGCATCTGACTACAGCCGCCTCCGCCCGCATGAGTTCCACTCTCTTCTTGCGAGATCGGTGGGTCGGGTCGCGCAAGAGGCGCAGCCAATCCTGCGCGTCGCGGCGAAGCCAAAACTGCAGTGAGCGCTCTACGTCGTAGCCGGCGCACTTCACCAGCGCCACGCCCCGCGCGTCGGCGCGATCTTCCATCTGGCGGCGTTGCTGCAGTCCGCTGGCATCGCCATCGTTATTTATAATGTGGCCCAGTTCGTGCCCAATGATCAGCGCCAATTCGTCGTCGTTGAGCGCAAATCTGATGAGTTTGCTCGAAACCGCGATGTTGGTGCCATCGCTGAAGGCGGTAATTCCCAGGCCGGTCTTAACGACAACTCGGGCGGCGCACCCCCGCGATGGCGTGATTCGGAGGTGCTCAACCGTACCCGTCCGTCGCACGGTCAGGTCGACGCCGCCGCCGGGAGATCGGCCCATGAGCGTCTGCTCCAACTGGTCGGCAAGAAGGGGCTCTTGCGATGAGGCAGCGCGAAGCGTGCGGGTATCCGTCCCGTCTATCGCCAGCAAATCATCGCCGGCGCGTAGTCCAACCTGCTCGGCGGGGCTTCCATCCGCAACAGCCGCGATTTGTGGATAGTCCGATAATTTCAACAGTTCAGCAACGCCTTGACGATCGTTGGCTTGGTAGGCTTCAATGAAGTCGAGGCTGATGCCGAACGCCGCCGCTTTGCGCGCGCATTCGGGCTCGCCGGCTAAGGCGATGCGATATCCGACATCGGCTACGCGCTGCATTTGTCCTCGCAGGGCCATGGGCCAAGGCTCTTGTGCCGTCGCCACAGCGGGTTGGCACAATGCCATAAGGGCCGGCAGAATTAGCAGCCTACGTGGAAATCCGCATTTCTTTTTGCGTTTCATTGTGCAGCGCGGTATCCTACATGAACGTATACGTCCATCAACAATCTCTGGAGGTTCTATGAAGCTCAAAAATGCCCTCGTGGCACTAACCGCGCTCGGCGTGTTCGCGTCGCCGCTAGCGGCGCAGGCCGGTACCACTGCGTCGGCCGCTGCCGGCAAGATTACGAATGTCCCAGGCATGGGCGTTCGTCAGTCGACCGTTGTGCGCAGTAAGCAGAAGGCCGACGGCGCCATCGTCGCTCTCGCGGTCGTCGGCGCTGCTGCCGGTGGCTACGGCATCTATGAGGCAGTCAAGGACGATAAGTCCAACGGCTCCTGATTTCGCGTGAACTACCCGATCCCGCCTTCGGCTGTGCCGGAGGCGGGATTATTCTGTCCGCGACGAAAAGCAGGTAGGAGGCCGTCTGTTCGCTAACAAGACGATGACGAGTAGAGCTGGACTAAGGCTGCTTTCGTCGGACCGGCGTGTGCTCACTGCCGGGGGGCTCCTAGTCGTAGCTGTTATCTTCGGTGGCGGCGGGTCGGGGGCCGGATTGGCAAACCTCGTGATTCAGCTCGCCGCTATTGCCGCCCTGGCTTTAAATCGCGGCGCGTTCGTGGATTTCTTTGCACGAGCGCCTCGCGAGTTCGCGGTTCTGGTCGGCATAACCCTGCTTCTCCCCCTGCTGCAATGCATTCCGCTGCCGCCCGCAATCTGGCATGAACTGCCGGGCAGGGATTTGGCGTCACAGTCGCTTGCGCTTGTCGGTCGGCAAGAGGCCTGGATGCCGTTGTCACTAAACGTGCGTCGCACGGCGATCGCATTTCTTGCGCTCCTTCCGCCGCTGGCGATCCTCACCCTCACTTGGCGCGCTACCGACGACGATCATCGCGCCCTCCTGATCCTGCTTGTTGCTTGCGGCGTTCTCGAAGTTGTCTTGGGAACCCAGCAACTCGCCTTCGGCAACCGCCATTTCATGATGCACGCCGAGGCCTTTGGGTCGCAAGACCTGCAAGGAACCTTTGCCAATCGCAACAGCGCAGGCCTGTTTCTCGATATTGCCCTTTGCGCTCTAGTCGGTCTGCTGGGGCGCCCGCGTCATAGTGTCGCGTCGCTCGGATTCGGCGGCGGGATCGCGGTGGTGCTGGCAGTAGGCCTGTTCCTCACTCGGTCGCGTTCGAGCATGGCTCTCTTTCTCGTCCCGTTGACCATGTTGCTGGCGTTCCTGTGGAGCATGCGTGGCAAGATCGCGGCCACACGATCGCGAGTTTTAGCTCTGGCGGGTGTAGCCGTCGTTCTGACGGCGTTGGCGACGGGGCTGTTCTTTAACGAGCGGGTCCAGCACAGTCTGTCGCGATTTGACACGCTGCAGGACGCCCGCCCCGCCATCTGGCAGGATGCGCAATCGTCGATCTCACGTTTCTGGCCGGTCGGCAGCGGTATCGGCTCGTTCGACGAAGTGTTCCAGATCGACGAATCGCTCGAGAACATCAGCCCCGGGCGCGCCGCGCGCGCGCACAATGAATATCTTGAGACAATGGTTGAATCGGGCGTCGTGGCGCCCGCGCTGATCATGGGGTGGGTCGTAGCGATCCTTCTCGCTGTTTGGAGCAGCGCCCGGAACGCGACAGGCCGGGGAGTGACAGCCGCAGGTTCAGCATTTTGCACCCTCTTGGCGTTTCAATCAGTTTTGGATTATCCCCTGCGCAGCCAGACAGTGCTATGCGTCGCCGGACTGGCCCTGGCGTTACTGACGGCGCGACGATCGGTCGCCGCATCGGGCAAGTGAGAATGATAGAATGATATATCTTGTTAGCGTAGCGCGATCCTGTTGACGCAAACGTGACAAGTGAATTGGGATGCGGACGCAAACCTTTGCGTTGCGACAATATGGCGGGAAAAGACTTGCAAAACTTAGGGTTGGATAGGGATATTGAGCGAGATTATCCCGAGGATAGCGGCGAGGGTCCTGACTTCTCGTCAGTCTTCAAGGCTGTGCTAGGAGCGATCCGTCGCAATGTCCTGCTGATTGCATCGATCATGATCGCCACAATCGTCGCAGGCGTCGTCGTGACTCTTCTCATCACGCCCAAATACAAGGCGAACGCGCAAGTTCTGATCGAGGACCAAGCAGACCAGATCATCGAAGGCAGCGAACTTCAGAAAGTTAGTGCCGGCCTCGACAGTGACCGGTTCTTGCAGACGCAGTTGGGGATCATCCAAAGCCGCTCGCTCGCTCGCATCGTCGTGCAGAGCGGCCGGTTCGATCAGAGCCCTGATTTCTTCGCGGCGCTCGGCACTGCCCTCCCGGACGATGAAGACCTCAAAGGGAAGCAGCTTGCCGATGCGCGCCAGGAGGCTGCTATCGACGCACTAGTAGAACACCTGCAAGTCGATCTGCCACCGGACAGCCGCATCGCCACGATGACGCTCACCACGCGCGACGCCGCTTTGGCGGCTCGGCTCGCCAATCTCTATGCGGACCGATACATAGAGTACAATCTCAACCAGAAATACGAGAGCTCAGCTTACGCACGGCGGTTTCTAAATGAACAACTCTTGGAAGCACGCGCCAAGGTCACGCAATCGGAACGTGATTTGAACCAGTACGCGCGCGCTGCCGGACTGATTCGCGTTACCAGCCAAGGCGAACGCGGTCCGCTGGAATCGGCGCTCTCCGTCACCAACAACACCCTGGTGCAGTTGAACGACGCTGCATCGAAAGCTTCTGCCGACCGGATCGCCGCCGAAGACCGCTGGAACACGCTGATGGACCAACCGGCCCTGTCCGTACCGGAAGTGAATGCCAATCAAGCCATCCAATCTCTCGTTGGCGAGCGGATCAAGCTCGAAGGCGACCTGGCTGAGGAACAGTCGCGCCACCTAGATGATTATGCAACCGTCAAATCGAAGCGAGCGCAGGTTGCAGAGCTCAACCGCCGCATCAACACGCTGGCCGAGTCGCTGAAGAAATCCGCCTACATTGATTATAAAGCAGCACTCGAACGTGAAAAATCACTTACTGGCAAGGTGAAATCGCTGCGAGACGAAGCACTCGGCGAGCAGGATCGCGGCGTACAGTACTCGGTGCTGAAGCGCGTTGCTGATACCAATCGGGCGCTCTACGAAACGCTGCTGTCACGTTACAACCAGCTCAGCGCCACCGCGGGCGCATCCAACAACAATATCACCATCGTCGATCGCGCCGAGGTTCCTCGCATTCCGGCGTCGCCGAAGCTCGTCATCAATTTTGCGATCGCCTTCATTCTTGGCCTGATCTTCGCAGCTGGCGCCGTGTTGCTGCGGGAAATCTTCGACGATGCCATCCGCACGCCAGAGGACGTGGAGCGCAAGCTCAACATGCGGCTGCTCGGTCTGATCCCGATGATCAAGACAGGCGAAAACGTTGACGCTGCGATCGCCGATCGGCGGTCCGGGGTCAGCGAGGCCTATCGCTCGCTGGTCACCAACTTGCTCTATTCGACGGCCACGGGTCTGCCGCAGGTACTGGCGATTACAAGTTCTCGCGAAGGGGAAGGCAAGTCCACCAGCGCGCGGACCGTGGCGCGGGATATCGCCAGCCTCGGCAAGCGGGTTCTGCTCGTCGATACGGACCTTCGCCGCCCGACCCTGCACCGGATGATCGACGCCGAAGGCAAGTCGGGCCTGACCGACTTGCTCACCGGTAACAAGTCGTTTGACGAGGTTCTGGTCCGCTCGGAATTCCCGTCTCTGGACTACATCACCGGCCTGCCCACGCCTCCCGATCCGGCCTTAATCCTCTCGGGCATCGGCTTGACGAACTTCTTCGTCGAAGCGCGCAGCCGGTATGAAATGGTCATTGTCGACTCGCCGCCGCTTTTGGGCCTTTCCGACGCAGTGATCCTCGCCAGCCACGCCGACGGGGTGCTCTTCGTGATAGATGGTTCAGGCTTCCATCGCGGTGCGGTCAAGTCGGCCCTGCGGCGACTGGCGCTCATTAACGCCAACATTCTCGGCGTTGCCCTCAATCGCTTCGAACCGCGCGCCGGGGATAACGACTACGGATACTACGCCTACAATTACTACAGCTACGGCAAGAATGAGAGCTGACGCGGCGAAGGGCGTCGGTCCGGGCAAGATCGCCCTTGCGGCCGCTTGGTACGCCGTCCTCATCGCCATCGCCGTTGTTGCGGTGGGCCTGCAGCTCGATCGTCAGGCCCGCTACGATCCGGCGCTCGGTGCGCTGGTCCCCAAGGCCTTTCGCGGCGATTCCTTGGAGGCCTTGGCCAGAAGCGCGTTCGATCGGAATGACCCCAGCGAAGGCGAAGCATTGGCGCGCGAGCTTTTAGAGCGCCGGCCGGTACCCGCCGAAGGTCTTTCGCTCTACGCAACCGGGCTGTTGGCGAACGGCAAGTCGGACATGGCCGCATCCGTTTTGCAGGTCGCCGCCGGCCGGGGATGGCGTGATCGTTTTGTGCAGCATGTCGTCATCGCATCGGCGCTCCAAAACGGTGAACCCGCAGTCGCGGCTCAGCGTGTCATCGGTCTATGGCGGCAGGGCGAGCGGGCCGATTGGCTCAAAGACGTAACCCGAACGACGCTTGGCGAGCGCGACGGATTTGCGGCCTTTGCCGCAGCCCTGTCTGACGGCGACAACGATTTCGGAGCGAATTTCCTAGCGTGGTCGGCAACATCGCTGCCGGCCGCATCGGTCGATCGGCTTGCTCGCGACTTGGCGAGAAACAGGACCCGTTTCGACTGTGCGTGGTTCTCGCACGAATCCAACCGACTGGTACGCGATGGCAGGCACGATGCTGCAATGGCAATATGGAGCGCTTTTTGCGCAGGCTCTCGTCGGACGAAGATCAATGATATGCGCTTCGACGAGAGTGTTGATGAGCCCGGTCCATTCGGTTGGCGTTATCCCGAAAATGCGGGCGTCGACACGCAGATTTCCGATGATGACGGCAACCTGGTTCTGCATTATTCTAATACAGACCCCTTGTATCACGTGATTGCGCGTCGATACCTCGCTCTTTCCCCAGGCCACTACGTCCTCGCTACTGATGAGACGACCGATACCTCCGCTGCCCGCTGGCAAATAGCATGCATCGGTTCGGGAGCGACATCGCACGTAATTCAGCTGGAAGAGATCCGGGAGGGCTTGAGACCTTTCATCGTCCAGGCTGGTTGCACCGTTCAGGAGTTGACCATCGCGGCACGACTTTCCACTGGGGAAATCGGTCGCATTGCAATTTGGCCAGATGGAAGATGAGCGTAGCGCTACGCAGCGTATGACCCCAGTCTACTAGCCCATATAAGCGCCTGATGCTGGGTCTCGTACAATGCAGTGGCAAGGTTGCGTATTCAGAAGTTCTGGACAGCCGCTTCACTAAATCGCGGACAGGCGTTTCGCTAAGTCCCGGACAACTGGCGCAGTTTGGTCATAGGTGCCTTGTTGTGGTTCAGTCTGGTGTGATTTCGGTTTTCTCCGTCCCGGTTAAGAGGGGCGCGGGTCGGGTCTTGCGCATGCTTTCGCCTTCGAGCGTGATCCGGTGTGCATTGTGCACGAGGCGATCGAGGATATCAGCCAAAAATCAGGGGGCTGCGCGCTTTCTGGGATGGCAATTTCTTCCGGTCCAGACCCAACAACAATGCTGTGCATTGCGGCCCGCTCAGGACCATCGTGCCGCCTTGCATGGGTGGCCAGTAAAACCTCCCACGGTCGAGCCATTTTGTCGCCATAACCGCGCCGGATCCATCATGACGGACCAACTTGACCTTGTCAGCCGCCTTGTTGCGGAAGACAAACACATCACCGGCACAAGCCGTAGTTCTTCAACGGTCCCCGCCGCTCGCGCCTGCCGGCGCCAATAATGCAGCAGGCCAAGGCCGACGCCGTTATCCCGCGAAACCTGCGCTACCGTTTTTCCGGAGGTGAAGCTTTCCGCAAGAATACGATCGCGCTGATCGTGTCCCGCGGAGTGGTGTAGGTTGTGAGGGTAGCGAAGCTGACCGGGCGCGCGCTCACCAATAAAGCGCTGTAGCGGCCGGTCAGTTTCGCGGGTGGCCATCGGCGAACTTTGGATAAGCTTGGGTTGCGAAACTCAACTTACGGAGACACCGATGACCAAGGACATGATGGACGTACAGGCCTTGATTGGAAAGACGTAAGCGCGAAATTCCGTGCACCTGTTCGGCTGAGTGACGCGGTGTGAAGGATGTGTCCACCAAGGAAGAGGTGGACACATGGAGATGGACCCGATCGGCTCCTATGGGCTCGAGGTTGTAAGGGTGACGAGTAACGGCCGGCGCTATTATGGTCGCTATGGCGATGGCAGCAAAGGCGGGCGCCCACCATTCGATCCGGTGATGATGTTCAAGGCCCTGATCCTGCAGGCGCAACATAATCTGTCAGACGCTCGGATGGAGTTTATGATCCGCGATCGGCTGAGTTGGCTGCGGTTTCTGGGGCTGTCGCTTGGGGACCGGACGCCGGACGAGAACACGATCCGGCATTTTCGCAATCGCCTGACCGAAACGGGAACGCTCAAGCGGGTGATGAAGGCCTTTGACTGGCAACTCCAGAAGAAGGGCTACATTCCGATGTCGGGGCAGATCGTGGACGCCTCGCTGGTGCCTGCGCCAAGACAGCGGAACACCGAGGGCGAACGCGAAGCGATCAAGTAGGGCAAGAGCGCCAAGGATATCTGGCCGGACGAGCCGAACAAGGCTGCACAGAAAGATACCGACGCCCGCTGGACACTCAAGGTCGGCGGGAAAGTCCGGTATCGGGCGGATGGAACGCCGCTCCCCATGATCGCCCTGCCTGTCTTCGGCTACAAATCCCACATCAGCATCGACCGACGCTTCGGCTTCATCCGAGGCATGGCGGTGACTTCGGCGTCAGCAGCGGACGGGCGTCTTCTCCGGCAGGTCGTCAGCACGGACAATACCAGTTCCGAGGTCTGGGCTGACAGTGCCTATCGATCAAGGCGCAACGAGAAGTGGTTGTCGGATCAGATGCTCACGTCCCGCATTCATCGGCGCAAACCCATGGGCAAGCCGATGTCGAAGGCAACTGCGCGGGCCAATGCCGCCAAATCCTCGATCCGTGCGCATGTTGAGCATGTCTTCGCGCATCAGAAGAACCGGTTCAACCTGTTCATCCGCACCATTGGCCTGGCCCGCGCTGAGGCGAAACTGACCCTTTGCAACCTAGCCTATAACTTCAACCGCCTGATCTTCCACGAACGTCGAGAAACCATGGGCTGAATCCGCCTGCAAGCCAAGGAAACCGGCGAAATTGCCCATCGAAATCGCCGCGAACGGTGCAAGCGCTGCCGCTTCAGTGATTGGCTGCACGCCATCATCATATCGAGCCCGGCGTTCAGGAAACACTACCGGTTTTTGCGGGTCTCCAGCTCTCTGCGAAGGTTGTCACGACAACAACGCCTGGTGACTAGCGAGCTTGTTCCGTCTCTTGAGGGCGCGGCGCGCCAACCGACCTCGTGCCATGGTAGCGGCGGCTGACGCAGCCAAAGCATATATGATTACAAAATACTCACTACTGGTCACTGTAATTGCGCAGATAACGATACACACGGACGCACCGAACAAGGCTGCAATCCCGCTCCGCTCGATGAATGGAATCGACTTGTTCAATGACGCTTGAAATCCGTTCACTAAGGCCGAGAGGAGAAAGAGCAGGTTCAGCGCAAAACCAACGTATCCAAAGTTGAGTGCCTGTGCGAGATAGTAACTATCGATAGTCAGGACGCCATTGTGCCCCACCAAACCGGCTACGCGATTCGCCAGACCATCGCCGTAACCAACAAAAGGCCTTCTTTCCAACATGGTTAGTCCGCGCCTCACCATGATTAGTCGGTTAGCCGAGCTACCTCGCTCCGCTCGGTCACGGCCTTGCACCAACTCCGCTACATGGTCGAGCACATTGCTAGAGGCAGCTCCGATAATTACGACCGGGGCAGACAGAAGTGCGGCTAAGACATAGACGGTAAGCCAGCGAGCACTTTTGGTGCCGACTTGCACAAAGCGTATAAACTGAAAGCAGATTAGGCCGGCCACGCCGCCGATAATCGCGGATCGCGCGTTGGTGGAAAGGATGATCACAGGGGTTAGGGCGAGCATCGCAACGGCCGCGATCTGAGTGAATTTCGTCTTGCTGGTTTGACGCACGTGCAAAACGACCGGAACGCAAGCTGCGACGAACGATCCAAACAGAATTGGGTGACTCGAAAGCGACCTAACTCGGAAGATGTCGCCCCGGTATACGTCGCTTCCATAAACGACTAGCTTTTCAGCGCTCATAGATGAGAACCGTGACAGAAACGGAGCAACTGACTTATGTGCCGCCAGCTCCCCAAGTCCGATCAAGATCAGTATTGCATTTGCCCAGAAAATAACGAGCATGATTTTCTGGACTGAGAATGAAGAAATCGATGTTAGAGTGAGTAGAAAAAAGCTACCTGAGATAATATCGAGGGTAGTTAGAACATAAGATCCGGCGCGGTCCCACCCGAGGGTATCGCAATATAATCGCCAAAGCGTGTACAACACAAAAAATCCGAACATCGCCGGACTTCGTCCTAGAATACTGACGAGTTGAGAGCCTCGTTGTCTATCGACTATCGTACGATAGACCACGACGATGAATGCGAAGAGCGAAAAAAGCCGCGCGGGCGTCACGTTCAACGGGCCAAGTCCTGCGGTCAAATACGTCGGCCAGATGAGAGCGAAAGCTAGCGCCACTATCACTGTGCGTCGTTCGGACACGTTTGTGCGCCAGCTTGGCGCAGCCCGATACGCTTGAGCATTGCTGATAGTCTGCTGCATACTTTTCCATTCATGCTCGCGAGAGCCGGGCCGTAACCCATCTTGCGAGAAGAAGTCTAGACGCTTAGGTTTGCGGCAGCGGGGGCTGGTCGAAGGACGCGAGACTTTGTTACGACGGCAACTGCTAATCGGCGCTGCCAGCGCGCTGGCGCTTCAAGCCTTCGGGCGGGGAATCGCAGCTACGGCAAAATCAAGCCCATCCAGCGAGGCCCTGGTTTTCAGAAAAGCTCAAGGCAAGGTGGCTGCTTTTTTCTATGGCGCATGGACGCAGTATGGAAACGCCCGCAACCCAGCACCGTGGCTATGGATCAATCGCGGCTTCGAAGGCCGGTTGCCGACTTCTTCGGTACTGCTGCCAGGGCACTGGCTCGGATGGGCATTTGCGGAAGATGATCTGCAGTACAGCCGTGTGGGATCACCGGGTTCAGCGCGGGCGGTCAATGCCAGCCTCAAGGCTAATGGTAGATCGATGTTGTTTCGCCCGGCCAAAACGGGTGCAGCGATCATCTCGCCGGATTTCCACGCCGGGCGCGGAGCTGACTTCCCAGGTATTCGGTTTGTGGTCGAGCGGCCCGCGCGCCAACCTTGGAGTGCGGCGATATCCTTCAAAACGAAAGAGGGTGGCGGCCGGACCAGCCGCATAGAGGTTCCCGAGCCGAGATGGGAAGCGGGCGCGCAAGCAGTAACAATCGATATGACGCCCAACGCTGATTGGATGGAGGGCAACATAACCCAGGTTTCGATCGAACTCGGCCGCCCGGGAGATGAGCCCTATCTGCTGCACGGCCGATTCGAACTTCTGCCGTCACCCAGATTAGCCAAGGAGCTGGCGTCAATACGCGGCCTCCCTCAAGATCAGGGGTGGGCAGCCGATTGGCAACTGAAGCAAGCGGCAGCCCATGGCATTGATGCGTTCTTCATGTGCACCTTCTGGGACGGCGAGAAAGCCCACAATAAGTCGGTCACAGACGCGATGTTCGCTTCCCCAGCAGCGCCCAGTCTGCAGCTTGGCCTTTATTTTGACAGCCTCGCTTCCCGGAAGCCAAGCACCCTCGCAGAATTTGATAGGATGCTCGAGTACTGGAACCGCTATTTCTCCGAAACGCGCTTCTGGCGCATTGACGGGCGCCCGGTGCTTGGCTGGCATGGAGCCGAGAGCACCCGTGATTTCCTGAGCAACGTGCCTGAGTTCAAGACGCTATCGCCGTCTGATCGGCTAGCGCAGATGGTCCGATACATACAAAACTTCTACCGAAGCCGCCCCGACTCGAACGCCCGCCGGGGGGTTTACCTGGTCACCGGCTTCATGGTTGACAATAAGTACTGGTCCGGAAGCAAAGGCGGGCCGTCTGGCGTTTGGGATCAAGCCGGGTTCGACGCCGGAACTGTCTACAATCAGTTTCGCAACAATAGCACGCCGACGGCGCACACTGTCTCCAGTCGAGTGGGGCCAGCCACCGCCCAATCGTTCAGCCAGCTCAATGGCGTTTACAATCAGGCTGCAGATTGGGTCGCTAATCAATCCGGTAGTCGGCTACGCTACTTCGAACCCGCAATTGCTGGATGGGATTCTCGGCCGTGGAGCACGGTCTATCCTCGGGCCGATCCAGCGTGCTCTCCGGCGTGGCAATGCACACCTGATGCTCCTAGCTTCCTGAAGCATCTAGACGAAGTCCGGAACCGCGCCATGAACCGATCGCGCCAAACCCGTCTGACGCCGATCGTCATGGTGAACGCTTGGGACGAATTTGGCGAAGGTGGGTTCATATGCCCCACGACCGCTCTTGGGGCGGGGCGATTGCAGGCCATACAGCAAATATTCGGCATCGCGGCAGGTTAGATCAGGCGGTGCACGGCACCCCAAGGAAACCCTTCAAGGGCGATCTTTACGGCGGACGCAGAGAAAGCGATTGCCGTAGCGCTCATGAGAAAGCGCAGAAATTTCAATGCGCCGAGATCGTCCGAGCTTGCACCCTCAAATATTGCAGCGAGCAGCCAAAGGCCCAAAATCTGGTACCGTGTTTCTATCCCCTCTTGGACGGCTAGCCGGCCGAGCGCGGCGAGGACAGCGAACATAGCTGGCGGCCAGATAAGCCGCTGAAGATAAACACGTTGCATCGCACCATCTGAATGCCCTGACCCCACCGGTCAAGAAGGACGATCAGGGCGCAGCCGAAACCAACCGCGCCTCTTCATCGTGGGCGCGGATCGCATCGACCCTGGCGGCGCACACGTTGAACGCCCTGATGTAGATGCCGCGGCTCTCGATCACAGACGCGATCGTCTCCTGCGGCACGTCCTGCACTGTGCAGCGCTGCATCAGCCCGGCCGGGATGCCCTGATGGGCCGGTGGCGGTGCCGAGACGATCTCACCTTTGCTGTTCGAGCAGGCGGCGCAGGTCAGCAGGCAGGCGACGAGCCATGAGTTCGCGAACTTCCGCATTGCTTGTCTCCAGGTCTTTGAGCTGCGCGGCGGCAGCGGTGTTCTGCCCTTCGATCAGGGCCAGCTTGTCCTCCAGCAGCAGGACGTTGCGCTGTTCCAGATCGCGAAGGCGGTTCTGTGCGGCGGCGTGCGCAGCCCAACCTTTGTTTGCGGTCACCAGCCCGTCGATCTGGGCCTCCTTGGCCGCGATCTGGTCGTTCTGGCGCTGGATGTGCAGATAGCCGGCGATAGTCGCGCCGATGCCGCAGACGGCCAGCACGCCGACCATGGCGAAAAGTTCGGATTTGAACGGTGTGATCAGATTGAGCAGCCACTTCACGGCCGGCCCTCCTTTTGAGCTTTCGCGGCCTCAACGCGGACATCGGTGCTGGCGCGAAGTTTGATCCCGAGTTTTTCGTAAGCGATGCGTTCGAGCAGCCTGATCGACGCGTTCGCGCCGAGCCAACCGAACACGCCAGTGGCGAACGCGGCCCACAGCGGATCGACCTTCATGGCCTCGCACAGCAGCGTGACCAAGACGCCGACAAAGCCGGACGAAGCCATGTTCAGAGTCACGCGCCAGAAGACGATCTTGTTGCCCTTGTCGTTCTCGCGCATCACGTAAGCGAGCCCGCCACCGATTGACGAGATCGCGATGCCGATGCCGACCTTGAGCCATAGAGAGAGGTCGAAGTGTTCTATATGCCCCCGAGAGGTTCAGCGCGCCCACGCGCCGGTTTTTCCATGCAGCTAGGTCAGGAACTGGCCCACCGTCTTGCCCTTCAGGATCGACGAGTTTGCCTTGGTCGCAGCATCCCCGGCGATCAGATCCGCCCGCGTATCCACGTCAGACCCGATGACCTTCGCCGCCATGCCGGCGCCAAAAAAAGTGGGCTGCGTACAGTGAGGCGCGGTTGATCGGGATGCCCTTGGCTCGCAGGATCGACGCGTTCTTTTCGGTGAACGTTTTGGCGCGCTGCAGCTGCTCAGCCTCACTCGGCTTCAGACCACCGAAGGCTTGCTGTACGTCACCACCCCACTTGCCGCCCTCACCTATCCAGGTGGACCGGATGAACTGGTACAGGCCGGACGCGCTGGACGATCCTGCCTTGATATAGGGACGGTTGCCGCTCTCGATCTTTGCCAGCATAGGCCAGTAGTCGTCAGGGATTGCGGTAACCGTAGGCATGCGGGGTGCTCCAAAAGTATCGAGGAGATTGTCCAGGGCGAGGACGTTGCGGGGAACGTTAAAGAGGTCGGGGCGCGATATGGCTCGCACGGCGTCGAAGATGGGTTTCCAAGGATCGGTCATGCTAGAGCCGGGGCTCCCACGTGCTGCGAGTGGCCGAGTAGACAAACTCTACAGCCTTATACTGGGTGGTCAGGGACTGCCCCCCCACGGACACCGAGCCCGCACCACTATCAATCTTGCGCACCAAAATTGTGTCACCTTCACCAGCGTTTGACGCAGGGAGCGTCACGGTGAGAGCGGAAGCGGCAGTGGTCACATTGACAACAGAGCCCGCATCGGCAGCCGACAGCACCGCGTTTGCCACCATTCCGATTGATCCCGACAGCGGTTGCGCTGTCGATTTCATTCAGGCAGGCCAAGAGGGTTAGGGCGACACAGGTAAAGTTCGAACGCCGCAGTTGCTGGTATCAGCACTGAAAGTTGGCTATGATATTTCCTCCGCGAAAGCACGAATTCAAGCATCTTGCCTGCATTCAAGCGAGAGGTTGCCATTTGTCCGTGGCTCATTTCGTGCTTTCGCGGAGGAAATGGGACGTAGAAAATTCGTGCTTTCGCGGATGAATTTGGCAGTGATAGATTGGAGCATTGCTCATGGTTGAACGTAAGGCAAAGGCTGACCAACGTGAGTTGTTTGCCCTAGACAGCCCCCTTATGGCCGAGGTCCGTGGGGAACGTTCACTAATGGCCTATCCGTTTTTTTCCCTAAGCAAGGGAAAGTGGACCAAGCCCCTCGCCTACAAGACAGATGCTGTTTCGATCGAGATCGTGCCCAACGCCAACGGCGCTGCAACGATCTATGACAAAGAGATCGTGCTTTACATCGCGAGCTTGATGATAGCCAAGCTCGAGGCTGGTGAAGAGGTTTCGCCGGATTTCTATTTCACCGCACATGACTTGTTCTGCGTCACCGGAAACAACCCTTCTGCACGGTCCTATGCACGGCTCTCACAGGCCCTTGAGCGTCTTCAAGGCACTCAGATCAAGACCAACATCGAAACCGGAGGTCAAGGCCAGGAAGGCTACTTTTCATGGCTTTCGGAAGCTTTACTCTACTACTCAAGGTCCCAAGACGGTAAACGCGAGCGCCGATTGAAGGCCGTTCGGGTGCGGCTGTGCGATTGGCTGTATCGTGCCATCCTGCGGGATCGCCAGGTTCTTGATTACGCAGCGACGTATTTTCAGCTTGGGCCAGTTGAGCGGCGGCTTTATGAAATCGCGCGGTCTTCCTGCGGCGATGGCCCTTATGAGATCGAACTGGACGAACTGCGGCTCCAGCTTGGATACCAGAACTCCCTCCCCCACTTCAGGCACGCTCTCAAGGCCATCGCCGAACATAACTTCATCCCAGATTACATGATCTCTTTGACGGAGAGCGTACCGCTTGGCGATAAGCCCAAGGGACGCGGCCGGCGTGCTGCTCATTGCATGGTTCTCATCCAAGCCAAGCCGAATGCGCTCTCGAGCGAGATTGCCCGAGACTGATTCGAGGCGACTTTCAGGGCATTTAATTCCTCCTTGAAAGCACGAATTTGACGCTGAATTTCATCCGCAAAAGCACGAATTTCTGCGAATTCATCCGCGAAAGCACGAGCTTTTTTGCCTTTTCCTCCGCGAAAGCACGAACCGTAAGGCCTTCCGCAGCCTCGGGATTGCTGCGATTGTGCCGCTGCCAGCAGGTGGCTGGTAGGATCGTAATGAAGGGGTGGCTGTGACCACATAAAAGAAAGCCCGGCACGAAGGCCGGGCATCCCATTTGGATAGTGGAGCGACGTCGCCAAACGTCGAACCGGGTCAACTAACCCCTTCTCCATACTCCATATCGAACATTGTTTCAAGGATGCGCGCTTCGCGCCACGCCCTCTTTTTGCCTGGTGACGGCCCTCTGTGCGGAGGGACGAATGGCGACGCTTACTCTTGGCAATGCGCTTTTGAGCGCGTTTGCGGGAACGAAACTGCAAAAGCATAAAGCGAGGAGCAGCGCCCCGCATCCGACCGCTGCGCGGATTTTGCGCAATAGTGTGGAAGCTGGCACGTTCGAACATGTGTTTTTTGTGCCGCCCGCAAAGGGAGAAACCGACCGCCTGTTACGCGCAGCGCGGCGCATTCTCGATGCCGGAAAGCAGTTACGCAGCGAAGCTCGGCGCGACGCACGCCCCCTCACCTCTCGCGAACGCCTCCTTACAACCTTAACAAGCGCCAGCGTACGGGTCCTAGAAGAAATTCTGACGCTCGCTCGTTTGAACAAGGGCCAAGTATTCCCAAGCTACGATTACCTGGCCCAGGCTACGAGCCTCGGGCGCGCCACGGTGGCACGCTCGCTGCGCATTCTGGAATCGATAGGTTTTCTCGTCCGGCAAAGGCGGTTCAAGCGGATTGAAAACGTCGAAGGCCCAGGTCCGCGGTTCAAACAGACGTCGAACGCCTACCGGACAGTCTTGCCCCGGATCATCCTCGACTACCTACCCCGCTGGATGCGCCCTGCCCCAACCCCTGACGACGAACTGCATCGTCAGGCTGAGCGCGCCGAAGAACTGGAGCATATGCGTTCTAAGCTTTCATGCCGGGAGCTAGCTGAAACCAGCGTCGATGGCGCATTGGGCAAGGTCCTTGCCCGTCTTGGAGCTGCACTGGATCGGCAGGAGCGTGAGTCTCAAACTGATACGCAACCACAACTCAATTCTATTATAACAGCAGAATCACAACCAACATGTCCTGAACCGTCGACGTAAAACATCTCTCGACGCTCATAAAAGGGTTAGTAGGAAAAAAAATCGAACGTCAAACCTAAGCCTGAAAGGTGGATATGCGACGCTATGCATCGCAAGTGCTACCAGCGGGTCTAATTGGCTTAGATATTATGAGATAAATCAGCTTAGTTCCGATCGACAGCACGGAATTGATTATAGATCGATCCGCAAGTGGTGATCTCATATCTACTATTGTTACCGTTATTCCGGTTCTCGTTCCGAGAGAATTGATATTGATTTCCACACTCGACTGTATCTGCTGAATTGCAATTAACCGTGCTGATCCAACTGCAGACCGCGGGGTCGGTGACCGCCTTGGTCAGTGCCTGTGCAAACGCAGAGATGTGAACGATAGCTTTAGGATATCCTTTTAATGTCGATAGCCTATCAATATGGCAAGCCTATACCTATGGCGCGGAATTCGGTAGGATATCGACAGTCTACCACTCGTAAATGTATATCCTTGCGATATAGATTGGCTTTGGATAGGAATGTGAATGCCTATCCGGGTTTTCCAAGGAGATTTGAACGATGCCGGCGATTTCCGTTGCGAACCCCAAAGGCGGGGCTGGCAAGACCACGCTGACATTCATCCTCGCCTGTGAGCTAGCCAGAAGCGGTGCAAGTGTTGCCGTGATCGATGCCGACCCAAACGCAATTATCGCATCCTGGGGAAGAAAGCGGGCAGGCGACGGGCGTGCTATACCGTTCGAAATCGTCGCTAGTCCCAAGGAATCAGAACTGGTGAGGCTAGTCGACCAGTATACGGCATCGCACGATTTCGTTCTGATTGATCTGGAGGGCACGGCATCGCGTATGACCTCACGGGCATTCGCTCGCTCACACCTTGTCCTCATCCCGTTCAATCTCTCGCCCATTGATGCTGAACTAGCCGCTAACGCTGTCGGTCTGATCCAAGAAGAAGCCGAAGCGCTCGGGCGAACGATTCCCTTTCGCTTGGTCCGCAGCCGGGACAATGCTGCAATCCAGACGAAGACTGCCAAGCGCATTGTGACCGCAATCAATGAAGCGCAATTGCCACTGCTTCCTGCCGGGCTCGTCGAACGCGCCGCCTACCGAGACATCTTCGATTTCTCATCAACGCTTGAAGAGCTAGACGAAGCGAACACCTCAGGTGTGCCGGCAGCAAAGAAAAATGCTTACGAAGTAGCTCGCGCTGTCGTCGCGGCAGTGCAAATGGAGATGCAGAAATGAGCGGTTACGGCTTTGGCAAAAAACCTGCGGCCAGTTTGCTGCCGGATACCGGGGCGGAGATCGAAGACAGGCTGGACTTTACCGGCATCGAAAGAAAGCCTATGGCCGTTGATCCGGCGCTGGAAGAAGCCGCGATCCGCCGCGGCGACGCGTTAGGATTCGTTGATCGCGGGGCAGGGGAGACAAGTCGGCGTAGACGGCGCTCGACACAGCCTCAGACCAGCGTTTTTGTCAAAGGCCCCCAGGATACCCTAGATTGGTTCGTCGAGTACACAAACCAGCGGGGGCATCGGTCCTATTGGCAGACAATCGAGGAATTCCGTTCGCTGATTGAAGGAAAATAAGGGCCGTGCCGCTCGGTAGTCGAGCGGCACCCAAGCCTCGACACAATATGAGGCTGCGTATCGGCGGCCTCAGAAGGCGCGGTCGTGTACAAGAACCCTTAGGGTGAGAAAAAGTATCTTAAGGTCTCGCCCTATCGACCAGCCTTCCAGATATTCAAGGTCAGCCTGAAGACGATTGATGAGATCGGCTTCCTGGTCGGTAGCCCCCCGGAAACCGCGGACCTGCGCCAAACCTGAAAGGCCAGGCTTGAGGGAGTGACGCTGCCAGTAGCGTAAATCGACTTCCCAAAACAACTTGTCACCAGCAAGCGAACCCGTCGCATGTGGACGGGGCCCTACGAGGCTCATGTCGCCCAGCAACACGTTGAATAACTGAGGCAATTCATCGATGCTGGTCTTGCGGATGAACCGGCCAACAGCGGTGATCCGTTTATCATCCCTGGATGCCGAGATGGCACCGTCAATCCCGGATGTAGTTTGCGACATCGATCGAAACTTATACATGTTGAAGAAGCGATTTCCCCGACCCATGCGGCGCTGCATGAAAAACACAGATCCGCCATCATTCAACTTTACGGCCAAGGCAACCGCGATAAAGAGCGGGCACAGGATGAGAACAGCACTACCGGCAAAGGCAACGTCAAATAAGCGTTTTAGTGCGCGCTCACGAAGACCAAGCGGACCTGCTGAAACCATCAACAGACCGTGATTGCCGGCGACACGGGCACCTTGCGCTCCGAGACGAACGACTTCATCGTCCAGCACTTCGCCATCGATATTCGCGCCCTTCAGCATCATGGCCCAGTCCACACGGCGGCTAGGGGGACAGCTAACGATGACGCGGTCGAGGTTTCGAAGGATAAGGCCGATACGATCAAGAGCCTCAGGGTCATGGAGATTAGGACGAAGGTCCAGTGCCGCGGCCGAAACGCGGATGGCGCCCTTCATTTCGACATTGGGACCTCCGTCATCGATGATCATTTCGTTGAGAATATTCTCACCGCACCGCCATCGCACAAAGCTACGTAGCTGCAACCGGGCAAAAGCAATTGAGAGCATGGCAACTAACGCGCCGCAATTCACGCCCCAGGGCGAGATATCGGCTCCCGGGCGGATTAGGAAATGCATGAAAACGACGAAGACAACCGATATCACCATTGTCGTCGACGACGGGAAGATACCCACCCATGCGTCTTGAAGAGCCGAGGTAGAATAGGCCCGATTATAGAGGCCAATCATCATGTATAGTGGAACAACCAGATCAGCGATAATCAGGCCTCTGTAAAATCCTGATATACCTGAAATCAAATATTCAACCGCGGCAAATCCGATGAAAATCGCACATATATCAGCTGTAACCAATGCCAGATAGCACTGGAGCCGATGCCGCTGACGAGATAGAATAGGTGCCATATCCATGGAATTTCTGTTACTGGACCTGAGAGGCGAAGGCAAATTCGGGAACTCCAACAAGACATGCAGAAGTGTTCAACCGCGTTTCATTGCTGAACGCGAGGAAAACGAAGATTTTGCAAATGCCGCCACCCAGCGGTAGCCGTGCATTTACCGTTATTTCATCCTCAAATCAACATTACCTATCCTTGATCGGGAGAATGAATCAGCAGGGCCAGACTGATTCAATTTTCGCGTTGGACGCACGTGTCTAACCTCACGAGCATGGCGACCATGCTTGCGCTAACTGCCATACCGAACATAGAACTTCCCGCTTACGGTGAAATTCTCGAGCTTTGGGCGGTTGACCCGTCCCGAAACATATCGCGCACTTGGCGGATATGTAAGCGGCGCGATCTGTTTGGGTGGACCGTCGTCGAATGGGGCTGGGGGCGCATAGGATCGAGAGGACAGTCGCGAACGGTTGCCTTCGAGCAGCCGGAAAAGGCGGTGGCGCTCGTTCGCCGATTGCTGTTGCGGCGGGCAAATGCTGAGCGGCGCATTGGTGTCGCTTATAGACGCTGTGACTAACCCGAACAAACTAAGTTATAGGATATTTGCACATACCCGTCACGCTTATGCGGCAATAATTGGCCTGTTAACGGCAGACCAACGCATGAAATTCCGTCGATCCGCCTCCGGCTTCCCACGTTCGCGCGCCGGCATTCCAATCTGATCCCGCGCTGCGTTTCGATTACCACGCGCGGGCGAGATTGGTAGATGTCGCTAGCTCGGTTTGGATACGGCCTGGAGCCGTGACATCGAACCTGCGTCTACGCGCAGCGGACATCCCCGCCATTGTCACCTGTCTGAAGGCGAACTGAGCGCGCGCGGGGGTATGATCAGTCCGTCCAGGCCCTGCAACGGCAGAGCCCGGACGGATGGTCCGATCACGCTTTCTGGTCGCCTTGCGTCGCCGAATGCTGCTGCGCAGATTCGATTGCCGGCTTTGCTGTGGGAGCCTTTTTCGCTCGTGGCTTTTTCACAGGCTTGATAACTTCCTTGGGTTTGCGTCCAAGGCCGATCTTGTGAGCGAGCGTCCGACGCTTTTCGGCATATTCCGCGCTGACCATTGGATAGTCTTTCGGAAGGCCAAATACCTCGCGATAGCTTTCCGGAGTGTAACCGTTCAGCGACAGATGTCTTTTTAGCATCTTGTAAGGCTTGCCATCGATCATGCTGATGAGGCGGTCAGGCTTCACCGAGGCGCGAATGGAAACCATGCCTTTTGGCTTTTCCGGTTCGGCCGCTAACGATGGTCCACCTGTGGCTTGCAATGCACCGAAGACATTCTGAATCAGCCTGGGCAAGCTGCTGGTGTCGACGGTGTTGTTGCTGACATGTGCAGTGACAATATCAGTCGTCAAGGCGATTAAGGTTTCATTATCTAGCGGCAATTGTGGCTCCGTCAAAAGCGATGTGCGGCAGGCTTTAGACGGTCAATTGTTGTATGTCGAACATACACCGCTATCTGTGTAGTTGTATACATAAGGAAAAGTCTTTGAGTAAAAAATGCCTTGGCCGTTAAGCCGTCAGAGCCAAGCAAAAAGACCGCAGTAATTGTCAAAAGGAATCACGTTTGCAACGTATTCAACCTATAGCACCGCGCGCATGAAAGCCGCTCGGATCACCAGTCAAACCCTTGTCTACAATGGATGGTACAAGTTTTACCGGCTCGATGTATCAATGCCAGATGGTGCCGTCGTCGAGCGGCATCTGCTTGATAATGGTTCTGCAGCGGCGGTATTGCCTTATGATCCGGATCGCCGGGTATGCATGCTTATTGAACAACCCCGGGCGGGTGTATTGGTAGCGGGGGAAACGCCCTTACTTGAAGCAATCGCGGGCAATCTGGATGGCGCCTCGCCTGAGGTGCGGATTGTAGAAGAAGCCCTTGAGGAGGGCGGCCTACGTCTTGGCGCGCTCGAGCCGGTAACGAACATGTGGTCATTGCCGCCCGTTTCGACTGAGCGCGTTCAACTTTTCCTGGCCACCTATACTCATGCTGACCGGGTCGGCGAGGGCGGCGGCAGCCAAAGTGAGAACGAAAACATCACGGTCCACGAAATCGGTCTTGATACCTTACGGGAGCTGGCTCTCTCAGGGGGGCTGACGGACGCCAAAACACTAATCCTCGCGCAAGCGCTGCTGCTGAAGCATCCTTACCTGTGGGCGTAAGCGGCCTGATCGGCCACATTTACCTGAACGCTTAGATTCTACCAGGCACGAAAACGTCGGACTTTGACGGCTTACGGTGCCTGAGTGCTCAAATGAGGCGGCGGCATGGAAAGCGCCTTGCCCTTGGCGCGAGGAATCGGCTCTGCTATAAATGGAGTGCGCTGCGCAAAAGGCGGCGCCGGGACTGGTAATCCCGCAAACGAAGCAAGCTCGGAATCTTCGGTTTCCGGGGTGCCGTCGCGTATGTCCAAACCTTCGGGTGAAAGGCGCCGGCGCATGTCGTTTGCATGTTACCAGCTCCGGCGGCTCCCGCGCCTAGCGTGCGGGAGTTCGGGACTGTTTTTTCCGCATCCGTCTCGTTCCTCCCGTATTTCGCATCGATGCGGATCGGAGGTGCCTATGAACAACCTTGTTCCTGCCCTATCGCGCCGCGCGCTCCCGCGCGTGGCCGCAAGCGTTCCTGCCCAGGTAATGCCTGTCAGCGTCACGCTGTCGGCCTTGTTGCGGACATACCGCGCCGAGCCCGTCCGGTTGCTGCGAACAGGGGAAGGGCGTGCCCTGAGCCGGGCACGCATTCACCGCGCTGAGGGCTTTATGCCGTCCTGTGATCCGGATGCCCCGGGGGACTTTTCCAGTTTCCTCTACTTCGCCGGCATCACCGCGCAGCTTGCGCTGTCATCCCATCTTTTGGATGTCGGTTTTCCCGATGATTGGTGCGCTCGCCACATCGGTCTTCGTGTCAGCCGGTCGCTCGCTTACGCCAATGCGACCGGCTTTGGCTACGAATGCAGCGAAACCGCCCGACTGGCGCAGGTCCTGTGTCCCTACTGGAAGTGGAACGCCAGCAGCCTCGCCGAAAACCCCAAGCCCGACGACGGAGGCTTTCAAGCCGAGCAGGTCGTGACCTTGTTACGCGGCGTGATCGACCATGGTTATCTCGTGACGGGCCATCGCCGCCGTCATCGCCGCCCTCCTGTCAAGGCGTCATAAGAAGCCGTCATGGGTTCGGGGGCAGGGAATACCCCCAGAAGGGATTGGCGTCCCAGGCTGTCAGCCTGATCGCGCTCTACCTGCGCTCACGCTCCGGCCGAGCCGCTTGCAGCGTCTCGGCGGCGCAGCCGTGACGATCGCATGACGCATCCGGTCCGCCTGGAGCGGATCCGGGCGGGACACGGGTATGCCGCATGCGGTCGCCGCGCATCGTGCGCGGCGGGGCAGGGCCTTCGGCACCTTGGTGACGGGGGGCGTCGCTGCTCTGTAACCCCGCCTCGCCGGGGCGCAACCTGAGCACGCTCAGGTCCTCCATTTCATTGCGGCTCTGCAAGTGCGCCCCGCCTTGGCCGGCGGGGTTGTCGAGCCTGCTCCTGCCGCCCCCCGCCACCCTGGCGCCGGTCAATGGCGGTTGAGAAAAGGAGTGATACGAACATGACCGAACGTCTGAGCCTCTATGGTGAGGTTACCGCCCAAATCATCGCCGAGCTGCAAGAGGGACGGCTCCCTTGGGTGCAGCCCTGGGATCCCGCGCGGTGCCCGTGCACGATGCCCCACAATGGTCTGTCGAGGAGAAAATACTCCGGGATTAATGTGCTCATTCTTTGGGCGGCCGGGGTAGGGCAGGGCTTTTCATCGCAGCGCTGGCTGACGTACCGGCAAGCAGAACAGGCTGGCGGCAATGTCCGGCGCGGCGAGAAAGGCACGGTCATCTGCTATGCCGACCGCTTCACGCCAAGGAACGAAGCCGAGAAAGCCCGCAGCGAGGAGCGTGAGGCGAGGACGGTTGCCTTTCTGAAGCGTTTCACGGTCTTCAATATCGACCAGTGCGAGGGTCTTGCGCCCGAATTGGTCAGCATGTCCGTGCCGCGTGATCCGGTCCTTGCCATCGCCGAGGCCGACAAGCTGATCGCAGCAACCGGGGCGGACTTCAGGATTGGAGGCGATCAGGCCTTCTATTCGCCGACAGAGGACTACGTCCAGGTTCCCCCCCAGGCTGCCTTTCACGAGCCGGTCAACTGGTATCGCACCGCGCTGCATGAACTGGGCGGCCACTGGACCGGGCATGCTAGCCGGTTGAACCGGGATCAGTCGGGCGCCTTCGGATCAGCCTCCTATGCTCGCGAGGAGCTATGCGCCGAACTGACCAGCGCCTTTGCCTGCGCTTCGCTCGGCATCCAGCCCACCGTTCGTCATTGCGACTATATAGGCGCGTGGCTCGAGGTGATGCGGGCCGATGAAAGGGCCATCTTCCGCGCCGCAAGCGCGGCCAGCAAGGCGAGCGATTTCTTCCTCGCTTTCGGCGGTCAGGACGGAGGCGAAAATGGCGCTGTCTGATTCCAATCCCGAACGCCTGTACCGGATCGAGGCAGCCTTGCTCAAGCTGGCGAAAATGGACCGGGAGATATTTCTCGCCATGCGCCTCGAAGGCATGGGTGTCAGCGAAATCGCCCGGATAACGCGCTTGTCCCCGAGGCAGGTCGAGAGGCGTATTGGCCGTGCCTACCGTATACTCGCTCGCGAACTGGGGGACCTGTCATGAGCCGCGATATTACCCCCCGTGCGTATCTGCGCCGGGTCCGGCCAGCCCTGCAGCGCATGAGCCCTTTGCAGCGCGAAATCCTCTTGGCCATTCGCCTCGAAGATCTAAGCTATCCTGAACTCGCCGAGCGATACGCCATCAGTGTACAGGACGTGATGGAACAGTTCACCATGGCGCTGTTGATCCTCGCACGATGGGTGAAGGAACCCGTGCCCTGGTGGCGGCGCTTGTGGTCTTGGTGACACCGCTTGTCCTCCGGTGCAACGCTGCCGGAGGACAGGCTTTCTTCAAGATCGGTGCGCAGTAACATGCCGGGTTTATGGCCATCAGCCAGCTGCCGATGCGCATGTTTGAAGATAGTCACCTGCCCAGCTTCGACTTCCATTCGTTGACCGGCGGCCGTGCTGGCACATTTGCTATGACCGTCACGCGCAACTGGCGGCTGACATTCACCAAGGTCGACGAGCCTACGATCGCTGATCTTGATCTAGAGGACTATCACTGATGGCCATCAAGGTTCATTCGTCGTTCTCGGTTCACCCCGGCCCATGGCTGCGGACCGAACTCGTCGAGCCATACCGCCTTACGATCGTCGCGGCGGCAGAGGCTTTGGGTCAGCGGTTTACGGCAGGTATCCAAGAAAGGGCTCGCCTAGCGGCGCAGCTGATCATCGCAGAGCCTCGAGCATGGTACGCAGCTTGTGCTTGCGGCGATGCCTCTCAATGAGATCTTCGAGGAAAACTCTCCAAGCCGCAGTGGAGCCGGCGGTCTTGTGGGCGGACATGATGATTTTCAGCCACTGGACCGCAGTCTCATAGCGACTGGAGCGGCCTTCCTCAATGATGGGCCCCGCCATCGTCCAAGCAAAGCGGATGGCCCATGCAGGCTGCCGCGTTGCAGCGATCAAGGTCAATTGCATCAAGGCAATGTCATGCGGACTATGGGGACAGCCGTCGCGATCAACAACGGCCATGGCATCATCGATCCGGTCCTCGTCCAACAGGATTGCGATCCGGTCGAACCCGTAATCCGCATCGATAAGCTCCGCGAGTAATGCTTCGCGCAAGGCGGGCCATGCGGACGCAGGACACACACCTTGCGCCGCGCGATAATTGTCGCGCGACAGATGCCCAAGGAATGCGGACCGTGCCGCCATGACGGCCAGCTGGGGGCGGACAGCGCGATGCGCTTGCTCGCGCAACCAGTATGCAAGCTCTTGGCCGCCGTGCGTCTGTACAGCTTTGCTTCCTGCTGCTTCACTTGTCCGCAGCGACAATCCCCAATCGGCCAGTTCGAAGGCGGCATCCTGTTGCCCCATGCTCATCAGCGTCTTCGCCAGGCACAGCACGCTCGCCGACTCGTGAAATTCGCGGCGCGCTACCTCGAGCGCTTCTTTGAAAAGATCCTGCTTCGCGAGCATCACGGCATGATCGCAAAACCGCCCGCTCGCTTTGGACAAATTGAGAAACTCGCTCATGCGGCCCATTGCCTCGAGGCTGGCCAGGCGGGCTGCAGTGAGCCTTGCGGCATCTGGCCAATCACGTGTTTCTGCGAGCGGCCAGACAACTCCACGCCCCGCCATTACGTCGGCGAGCCCCGGTTCATCCCAACCCTGCGCCGCAGACGTGATGGCAGTGACGAAAACATCATCAATGCCGTATCTGGCAACGACGACCTGCCAGTGGCTCAGTTCGGCGGCAAAGTCGTCGCGGCTTTCATCGCTGACGCCGTTCATCAGCACCGCCTGCGCGATCTTGCCGTCAAGCAGAGGAAAAAACTCGTGAAGCGTTTCATCCCACTGTGACCATTGTGGCCAAATTCCGGCCAAGCCGGCCGCAACCGGCATCAGGATCGCCAGCGCGTTACCGCCGTCGCCCCGCTGAAGAAAAGGGTCGGCCATACCGATCAGTTCTTCCAGCGCTGCTTCGTCGATCTCGCAGCTCGGATATTCTCGCTGGCGGCAGGCCGGCTCGAGCAAAGCCTGGACCCGTTGGCGAAATACCTTGGGATCCAGGGGGCGCGGGCTCATGGCCGCTAATTGTGTGCCCAGCCAGAGACGAAGATCCGCATCCGATCCGGCGCGCTTTGATAGCAGAGCTGCGAGAATGCCGGGATCGAGTGCTTGGAGGCTGGCCTCCATGTCATCGCTCATGGCAGTGCTGCCTTTCAGCGCCTGCACGTCGACCTGGGATGAGGCGCCGGGCTGGCGAATATACCGTGTCGGAGGCGGCCTCCAGTACACCGCGATCGCGAACATCGGGTGCGTTGGTCCCAATGGTATCCGTCCATTCGCATTCAGGCTGCAGGACATCGTGGCCCTGCGCCAGATTGAGCGCGATTGGCAGCTCGAGAGCGCGGCCGACTTTCGGCTCGATGCGCGGAAGGCCAACCGCGGCGGCTCCGATGAAGCTGTCGGGATTGAACCGGTTGAGCATTGAGGGACTATGGCGTGGGCAATGGCCCCGGGCAATCCTTCCCGGTCAGCGGGCCAAGGCGACAACCCATCCGTGAGTGCTGGCAAGGCACTCTGGGCGAAAGAAGCAAGGCCGCCGGCGATATTTCATGGATATTTCAAGGATATCGTATATATAGCTCTGGCGAAAATGGAGGCAGCCAAGGCTGCAAAAAAGAGCAGATTTCTGCCCGAATTGAGATAGTGCAGCGACGAAGATGCTCCCGTTTTTTCTCAATCACGCCGCGGCGAAAATCGTTGTCACCCGGCCGTGACCGGATCGTTGAAAGCTCCGGCCCTAACGGACACGACTTGGTGTCAACCGCCTGCCTGCCTGGCAAGACTTCTGGCTAGCCGCTCGCCCTTCACCAACTCTATACCATTAAAAATCAGAGCCGCCCCCGTTCCGGTAAACAGCAGCCCCCATCCGACTTGCCGTTTAGCCAGGGCAATGCCGGCGACAATGATGAGCAGCATGCCGAACACCGCCATCCGCCTACCAGAGGACTGCCGGAAAAATGCCGGTCTGCACGGCAAGGTAACGAAGTGTCCTTCGATATAGCTATCCATGTCCCAACCCACGACAAGGATTTCCTCCCCTTCGCGCAGCGGAAGGGGCTTGCCGCGATGGCGGATAAGTGATCGGCCGATCGTGAAGAAGGTTGCGAAGTTGGTACCGAAGTCCCGCTCGATCCGCTCAAGCGAGGTCACCTTCCCTTTACGAACAACCCAGGGGATCATTGGCCCGCTCCTATCTTGCCCGAGCCTTCCACTCCGGCATTTGCATTGGTTCCCTGGTTTCCAGTCTGCGCCTGGCGCTGCGAGACAGTTGAAGTCGACGCCAGTCGCAAATTGATGTTCTGGCCACTGATCCGGCCATCACCGAACCACGTGCCGCCTGCCTTGGTCCAGGTAATGCCCCGGGCATCGGCAACGAAGTCGCCGGCGGGCGCATGTGTGAAGTGAATATTGCCCGAGCCGGTAAGATCGGTGCTGAAACGCCCTTCGACCATGGTCCCCACTGCATCCTGAAGCGCTGCGTGGAGAGTGGCCACCGGGATTTTCTGAAAGGCCTCAAGAATTTCCCGTCTGGCTGCTTCAGGGTTGCTCAACCGTACGTTTCCGATCGTTTCATCGATCAGTCCGAATACGGTGTTGGCATAGATGGCCGAGGCGGCCAACATCTCCATGTACCGGATGTGCAGCTCCGGATCATATGTCGAAGGTGGGCGATGCGCCCGAAAAAAGGGTGTATCGAAGGCCGGATCAACCCGGCGATCGTCGATAGCCTGCACTTGCCAGCCTTTGCGCGCCTGCATGGCAATGCCGATCGGCGCCGCGTAGACCATATGGTCGGCATCAAGCGGGGTGATCCTGGAAATCGCGGCCGGGTTCTGCAACCGGATTTCCGCGCGCGTCGGTTCGACGAGGTTTTCAATCATCAAATCGAACTGCGGGATTTCGTCGCGCTGCCGCTCGAGCATGTAGCGTGAGAGGAGCCCTGGATCGATCTCGCGGGCGGCAAAGTCGGTCATGAAAGCGTCGGCCATGATGCCGAGCGCAGGCATCTCGTACGTCTTGCCGGTCTCAAAGCCGAGGCTGCGGACCTTCTCCCACAGACTTGAGAAACCCGAATTCGAGCCTGAGCCTTCAGACGCCGAACCTGATAGCGATGGGCCGCCAGAGCCGCAGGCTGACACTATGGCCAGAATGGAAATAGCACCACCAAGCCGCACCGAGATCATCGGTCACTTTCCTCTTTCATAAGTGTCCTAAGCTCGCGGGCGTCGGCGCCCAGATCAGCCCTGCTACCCGCCAGTCGCTCTTCCAGTTCGGCCGCCCGCTGCCGCAGCCGACCGAGTTCGGACGCGGCAGCCGGGTCACAGCCTACGTCCTGAGGAGACCCCGGCCGCCGTTGCCCGGCCATCATCCGCCAGTCCCGCTCGAACCCCTCGTCGAATGCCGCCCGGTCAGCGCGTACTACGGCCGTATCGCGCTCCACGCGTACATCCACGTGCTGCTGCCAGCTAACCGTCAGCCACGTAAGGACCGCCGTGAGCGGGGCTGCCAACAAGGCGCCAGTCGCGAAGTTGTTCAAACCCATGCGGCATATCCCGCCCAAGGAACGGGCTTGAGATTGCCAGTCAAAGGCAGAAGGGGCGAGCTTTCAGCTCGCTCAGTTTCAGTCCACACCTTACGCACGCGTGCTACCCCCAAAAGCGCCTGCTATACGCAAGCACATCGATGGACGGACATCATAATATAACCATGATGTGACACGAAAATCTATACTTTGATCACAATTCCCGTAGTCTGTGCGCAGACTGTAGGGGACGCGAATGGCCCGAGTAATGCTTACCGCCAGAGTAACCGAAACGCAGGCAGCAGTTCTCAGGAGCTACGCCGATGAAGCCGGTCTTTCTCTATACCAAGCCACCGTGCGCGCCATCGAACTGGGCATTGCCGCTTTCGTCGCAGGACGCAGTGCGGAGCCTGCGTCTCCCGATCACCCTGCTGGACACAGTGAAGAGATCGCTGCCTTGCGGGAGGGAATAGAGCGTCTGACAGTCCGGGCCGAACTCTCTGACGCGGTGACGCAGCGCACATTGTTCGCAGCCGGTGCTGCCTATGCAGCCAGCCTCGCCGTGGCAGGGCAGGGCGCTTCGCCAGAGCGTCTGGCACAGATCAAGGAGGAGATCGCCCGGGACTCTTATGCAATCTTCGAGCGGCAACTGGCGATGGCGCGGGGCGAGTAGGAGTGGCGAACCAGGCAGAAATCCTTTCGCGCGGCCAAGCCAGTAGAAACCGGCGCTTGGCTGGTGCCAATTCCCGGTTGCAGGTGGCAGCTATCCTGTTCCTGGTCTGCGCGGCGGCGGGCGGATGGATAGGATGGAAGACCGCGCCCGATCTTACCCAGCGGGGCGCTCTGCTTTACCTGAAGACGCAAGGAGCTGAATTGCTCGATCCGTTCGGTCGCAACCTGCAGACACCAAACGCCAGGTATCGCGTATGGGTTCGGGACACTATCCTGGATCCCCGTGGCCCGGAATCCAGGGCGTGGAATAGCCTGCTGTGGCGCATGGGTATCTGGGCCACCTTGTGCGGAGCCGTTGTTGGCGGGACGCTGTATTTGTGGCGCAGACGAGCCTGGCTCGCCGAAGGCCAGGCTGTCAGCCGGGACCGGACGGTGAGGGGCGCCGAGGTGGTCGATGCCGCTTCGCTGGCCAAGCGCGTACGGTTGGGGACGGGCGCTGCGCCGGTGCGGATCGGGGGCGTTCCCATTCCGAAAGGCGAAGAGGCCAGGCACTTCCTGTTCGCGGGGGCTACCGGAACCGGTAAGACCACCGCGATCTTCGCGATGCTCGACGAGGTGGAGCGGCGAGGGCAGCATGCGTTTGTCCACGATGTCGATGGAAGTTATGTCGCGCGCTACTACCGGCCCGAACGCGGCGATCTGATCCTCAATCCCTTCGATGCGCGTTGTGCCCGCTGGGACCCGTTCGATGACGTACGCTCGCCTTCGGACGCCGATCGGCTTGCCAGTTTCATCGTCGCAAAGCCCGCAGGCGCCGGCTCGGGCGACGATGTCTGGTACGATCAGGCCCGGATCGTCGTGGGTGCGGTCATCCGCCGACTTTGGGAGAGTGGGCGAGGTGCCCTGCCAGAGCTCATCCGGGCCCTGCGCGACATGACGCCCGAAGAGCTTGGCGAACTGACCAAGGGCACCGAAGCGGCGCGGGTCTTTCAAAAGGATGCGGAGCGGGCCACTGCCAGCGTCCTGTTCTGTCTCGCGGAGGCTGTGAAGATTCTCGCCGGCCTGCCGCAGAGCGGCGATGGCCCGGTAGTCAGTTTCGATGATTTCTACGAGAGCCTGCCCGCGATCGAGGGGGCGAAGCCGTGGATATTTCTTGCCTCGCGCAAGCGTAATTTCGCGGCTGCAAAACCCCTGCTGGGATGCTGGCTCGACTGCGCCGTGGCGGCAATCCTCGATCGTCCGATCAAAGGCGCGCCGCGGGCCTGGCTGGTACTGGACGAGCTTCCGGCCCTGCCGCGTGCCAATGGCTTGCTCACGCTCCTTCCCGAAGGGCGCAAATTCGGCGCGGCTGTCGTCATTGCCTTCCAGGCGATCGGCCAACTGCGCGAAACCTACGGCCCCCATGGCAGCAGCACCATCGTCGGACAGACCGGCACTCAGCTGGTAATGCGGCTCGGCGATCCGGAATCGACGACCTGGGGGAGCCAGTTGCTCGGCCGCTCCGAGGTGGAGGAGCACCGCGCGAGCGCGTCGCTCGATACAGACGCGTTCTCGGACAAGGGATCATTGTCGGCGAGCCGTCAGACCAAGCCGATCGTGCTTGACAGCGAAATCGGCCAGCTCGCTCCCCTGACTGGTTTTCTGCGCCTGTCTGGCCTGCCGGTGGCGAAGGTCGCCATCAACCGGGCTCATATGGCCAGGGCTGACATCGCCGAGCCGACGATGTCGCTGCCGGCGTTCGTACGGCAGGCAACCGAGGCATTACCGACCCTGGCCAAGGAAGATCGGACCCGCGGCGGAGTGCTCTGATGGTCGCCTCGGTCGCCGCCCTCAAAAGCGCAGCCCAGGCGGCAAGCTATTACGAGGCGGACGATTACTACGCCGACGGGGAGTCGCCCAGCGCCTGGTTCGGGGAAGCCGCAAAAGCGCTGGGTCTGAGCGGCGAGGTTGAGCGTGCCACCTTTGCGGCGGCGTTGAAAGGCGATCTGCCAAATGGTCAGCAGATTGGTACTGTGCGCGGCGGCGAACGCGAGCACCGACCCGGATGGGACATGACCTTCTCGGCGCCCAAGTCGGTATCGATCATGGCCGAAGTCGCTGGTGACCGGCGCTTGGTAGATGCCCACGACAGGGCTGTGAAAGTGGCACTGCGCTTCGTCGAGCGGCATGGCGCGGCGACGCGAATTCGCGAGCAGGGCGAGATCCGCACTGTCGAGACAGGCAAACTGGCCGTCGCGACCTTCCGGCATAACACGAGCCGGGCCCAGGATCCGCAGCTTCACACCCATTCCGTCATCCTCAACGCGACGCAGGACAAGTCGGGATCCTGGCGTAGCGTGGAGAGCCTCGCCTTCTTTCGTATCTACAAGGATGCCGGCGCGGTCTACCGCCAGGCCCTGGCACACGAAGCGCAAAAGCTGGGATACGCCATTCGCGAAGGAAAGGGATCGACCTTCGAACTGGCCGGCGTGCCGGAGGCGGTCATTCATGAATTCAGTGCCCGCGGGAACCAGGTGGAGGCGGCGCTTGCCGAGCGCGGGAAGACCCGCGCTGATGCCACCGCGGCCGAGAAGGCGATCATTACGCTGGCTACCCGCGAAGTGAAGAAGGACATAACGCGCGAGGCGCTGGTGCCGTCCTGGCGCGAGGCGGCCGCGCATGCCGGTTTCGGAGAAAGCGAACGCCGCGAATTGCTTGCCGCAACGCAGGCAAGGGCCGCGACGATCAGGACACCATCCCTTGCTGACATCGGCCGCGCTGAAGCGGCCGCCACAATAGCCGTAGCGTCGGCGGCGCGGCACCTTTCCGAGCGTGAGGCAGTATTCGGGGCGGCCGCGCTGGAGGCGGCTGCCGGCGAGCATGCCGGCAGCCGCGCCACGGCGGCTCAGATCGCAGCGGCAGTTGCCAAGGCCAAGGTAGCGGGCGAACTGATAGGGCGCGAGATGCGTTCCGGGGCCCAGGCATTCACCACCCGCGAAGCGGTGATGACCGAGCGACGGATGTTAGCGCTCGAGCAGGCTGGGCGCGGGCAGGTGACTGCCCCGCTTGCCCGGCACGACGCCGTGCGGGCGGTGACGACCGCGGCCTTTTTCACAGAGGCGCGGGGGCACAAGTGGACCTCGGGTCAGCTAGCCGCAGCGACCGGGCTTTTGTCGGGGGAGGATCGGGTCGCCGGTGTTCAGGGTTATGCCGGCACCGCCAAGACGACCACGGTGCTTGCGACGTATGCCCAAGGTATGCGCGCCTCAGGCTATATGGTGCGCGCGTTTGCGCCCACCGCCGCGGCGGCCAAGCTGCTGGGCGACGCGATCGCCGCCAAAGGCGAAACAGTCGCCAAAGCTGTCTTGACAGGTGAGGGCATGGTTGCCGAGGCGCGTAGGGGCAGAGAGGCCTGGATCGTCGATGAAGCTTCGATGGTGGGCGCGCACGATATGAAGCGCATGCTGGATCTGGCCGATCGTGCTGGAGCGCGTCTTGTCCTGGTGGGGGACGTGAAGCAGCTGGGCAGCGTCGAGGCGGGGCGCGCCTTTGGGCAGCTCCAGGATGCCGGCATGAAGACTTTCGTGCTCGACACGATCGTGCGGCAGGAAAACGATCTGACGCGCGAGGCGGTGCAGGCCACAATTGCCGGCGATGGGCGCCGTGCCCTAGAGGCTCTGGATCGCGGGGGCGGGAGGGTCACCGAACTGGCCGAGGCTGACGATAGGCGGGCCGCCATGGCCAGGGACTATGCCGCGCTGTCGCCAAGGGAGCGGGAGCGTACGCTGGTGATGGATGCGACACGCGAGGGACGGGAATTGCTGACGCAGGCGATACGAGCTGAGCTGCGCAAGGAGGGCGCGCTAGGGAAGGACAGTGTCATCGTCTCGACGCTGGAGAGCAAGGGTTTGACCCGTGAGGAAGCCCGGCATGCGCGTGGCTATGAGGCCGGTGATGTCGTGACGTTTCGACGCGATTACGAGCGGCACGGGATCGACAAGGGTCAGGTCTACCGAGTGGAGAGCGTCGATCGGGATCGCGACCGGATCGTGCTCCTGGGCCGTGATGATCGTGCCATCTCTTGGCAACTCGACAAATGGGGCCGGGGGCAGGTCGAAAGCTACAGCGAGGTCGAGCGCGAGTTTTCCGCAGGGGACCGGCTTCAATTTACCCGCAACGATCGCGCAGCCGAGCGGATCAATGGCAATACCGCGACGGTCACGAATATCGACGCCGAGACCCGCACGATGACGATCGTCGATGCGAGCGGCAGGGAAGATCGCCTGTCGCTGGACGAAACCCGGGACAGGCATGTGCGGCATGGTTGGGTAGGGACGATACATGGCAGCCAGGGAGCAACCGCGGATCGTTCGATGACACATCTGGAAAGTTTCAGGGCCAACACCGTGGATGCACGGTCTGCCTATGTGGCGATCAGCCGGGCACGGCAGCACGCTGCTGTTTATACCGACAGCAAGGCAAAACTAGGCTGGGCCCTTGAGAGCAGAACGGGAGAACGGCCAATGGCGTTGACCGAATATCAAACGGCCGGCGACCGGGAGCCTCCCGGCAAGCACAGCCATTCGGGAGGTCTATAATTTTCGCAGCGCAATAGGGCGGCAGGGTTTTCCGGCATCCAGGCTGGATGACGCCCCCGAGGCTCTATTGTCGCTCGCTCAGTCCACGTTCCCAGGCGAGGGCGTGCTCGACGATTGTGTTCAGGTCGGCATAGCGCGGCACCCAGGGAATTGTTGCCTTGATCCGGCTGTTGTCGGAGATCAGCGCATCCGGGTCGCCGGCGCGGCGGCCTTCGAGCCGGCGGTCGATCTGCTGGTTGGTTACGCGGTCGACTGCGTCGAGCACTTCGAGCACCGAGAACCCGCGCCCGTAGCCGCAGTTCATGGTCAGCGACCGCGCCGGCTCTGCGATCAGCGCTTCGAGCGCCAGAACGTGGGCATTGGCAAGGTCGGAGACGTGGATGTAGTCGCGCACTCCGGTGCCGTCGGGCGTATCGAAATCGGTACCGAATACCCCGACATGGCTGCGCTTGCCCAGCGCCGCCTCGACCGCGACCTTGATGAGATGCGTCGCCCCGGCCGTTGACTGGCCCGTACGCCCTTGCGGATCAGCGCCCGCAACGTTGAAGTAGCGCAGCGCACCGTAGTTGAAGGCATGCGCTTTGGAGACGTCAGCCAGCATGAACTCAGTCATGAGCTTGGACATTCCGTAGGGATTGATCGGCGCGCGGGGGCTGTCCTCGGTCACCGGTGAGACTTCGGGGATGCCATAGGTCGCGGCGGTCGAGCTGAAGATGAAGTGCGGCACGCCTGCCGCAACCGCCGCGTCGATCAGAGCGCGGCTCTTGGCGGTGTTGTTGTGGTAGTATTTTAGGGGATTCTTCACGGACTCAGGCACGACGACAGACCCTGCGAAATGCATGATCGCGCCCTTTCCGTTCCCCATCCCCTGCTCGGCAAAGATCCGTGCGAGCAGCGCGCCGTCCTCGATGTCGCCCTCATACAGCGTGACGTCATCGGGAATGGCGAAGCGAAATCCCGTAACCAGGTTGTCGATCACTGCTACGGGCCATCCGGCGTCCTTCAGTGCGAGGACGGCGTGGCTGCCTATGTAGCCGGCGCCGCCAGTAACGAGTACGGGATGTTTGCTAGCCATGAACGCCCTATGTGTTGTCTATGCTGCTGTTGCGATCGCGCCCGCATCGGCAATGCAGATAGCTGAGAAAGACGGCGTTATCAAAGCGACATTACGGATCAGAAGGGCTTGGTTAAGATATTGTGCCTTCGCTGTGCACGGCGAGGGCAAGGGGCCGGCCATGAGGGGCGATCATCAACGGCAAAGGATCGTGGCAGTCGGCTGTAATCTAGTGGCTTCAGTATAAGGAGACCATGAAGGTATGCGCCCACTGCAACACCTCGCCTTTTCTGTGATCCAGTGGACTAAGTGGTGGCCGGTGCGGCGGTTTCCTTGAACGGCCTCTGCCGGATGCCCATTGCGGTTTAGCCAAGCAGCGTACCGTTAGCAGCCTGCCGCCAGCCATCGTGGTTCTGATACTGTCAGTGCGCGCTTCCACCAGTGCTGCGCCTATGGGTGCGGTTTTCGGAAATGCTGTGTTCAGCGGTTTTGGCGCATTGCCTCGCCTATGCACACGTCATTTTACGTTTCTAAGCTCGGAGTAATCACCCTTTTGAGCACAACCCTCTGGGTAGTTGTGCTTGGATCGATGACTGCGATGGTTGGTCCCCGCCGAATGGAGGGTTACGTCAAGCATCAGGTCGCTCGGTTGGAGGCTGACCTGCATAGTGGGAAGCATTCCGCTAGAAACCAAAAAGTGCAGAACGCTTAGGCTGGCGTTGGCTCGGCAACCGTGCCTCGTACCCTGATTGCGATTGGGGCCAAATTCGCACCGCACGGGCTTCGAAAAGGGGCTAGGTCACCAAGTGCTGATCTGACGATATAGAGGCGGCTCCGTAGCGTCGTCTTTATTCCGATCGAGGCTGTGCGAACGGCATTCCTTCGGCGGGGCCGAGTTTTTCCGATCCAGAAAAGATGCCATCCAAGCGTTGGCATACCTCTTTCCTGAAGTCCGCTCGTAGCATAGGCCGCGGCGCTGTCAGCGCAATCTCGTCCGCGATCGAGTTCTTGACGCGTCCGACCGCCGCTTCGCTGAGCATACCGGCACCCTGCAATTCTTTGCAAAGCTGTACTAAACCAGCGGCCGTCGCTTGAGCGCGCAGGCCCACATTTTTCAGGTCGTGGTGCAGCTTCTGCTGCTCTGATCCCACTTTCATCGCGACCTCCTGTGGTTGGTGATACAATCTAAACGCATGGGATGGGCCATGTTCCTCAACGCCAGAATTGCTCTTGATATCTCGTCATTTTCGATGCCATCGGATCGCCATGTCCATTGCCCTTGCTCTCGCCTGCATCGCTTCAATTCACGACGGAGATACCGTTCGCCTCTGCGATGGCGAGCGCGTGCGCCTCGCTAATATCGATGCGCCTGAATTGGCGGGTTCGCCTCGTTGCAGCGCAAAGAGCCAAGTGCGCCTCTCCGCGTCGGCGAACCCTTCCTGGTGCGACGTTGCGAAGGGCATCGAGAGCAGGGACCAACTCCGCGCATTTCTGGCCACCGGTTCGCCGATGATCCAACGGATCGGCGTAGACCGGTACGGTAGGACCTTGGCTACGCTGTCAGTGAATGGCAGGGACGCCGGGGAGTATCTCGTCAGACGGGGGCTGGCGCGCCGGTGGCAGAAGTAGCAGCCCGTGCGTTGAACCACGGTTCCGCAGTGCGATTTACCGCAAGCGGCCCCTGCCAATACCCGACACAGCGCGAAGGCCTCCTCGGGCGTTCCGTCAGTCCAGCACGACCAGTTCTCCGGTGAGAGGATCGTCGGCATGCGGTCATGGACGTCCGCCATCGCCTCGCAGCCGTCGACCATAACCATCGAGCAAGCCTCCCCCCATTCCGCCATGGGCCAGCAGATGCCCGCGGCCGCGAACACGTCTTGACCCAGCAGCGAATATCTAGTGCCCTTGACGCCTTCCGCCTCGGCCTATGCCGTTACGGGGATCAGGCAGCGCGCCCCGCGCGGAGTCAACGGCGCCTATAGGAGATTGGTCAGTCTTGGCGGAATTCCCTCGAGGTAGATCTTCACCGCTATAATTGCGCCGGCAATAGCAATGGCTGTGACGATGAACCGGGCGCCACTGGCACGATCGCCACGTCCGACTTCCATTATGCCCGCTATTACCCAGAAGAACAGGATTTGGACGCGGCTCTCGATGCCAGATTGGACAAGCATTCGGCTTGCTGCGGCAGCCGCCGCAAAGATGATCGGGGCGGCAAGGAATGCGGCGGGCGTTCGGTAGCGGCGCATCACGACATTCTGAGCACGCTCGTCGCCGTGTCAACCATGGGTATTCGCCACAACTGGACATGAGGGTCGTTGCGGCAACTGCGACCGAACTGGCCGCTGGACTCGGTCTTGATCCGGTGGACCATCGTGCCTCTGAAGACAAGAGACGGGCCAGGACAGTGACAACGAGGGCAGGCGAACATGTTTAGGAAAGCTAACGCCGGGCTCCATAGGCGCAGCATTCTGCCTTGGGGCAGAAGTGAAATATAGTTTATTTTGCTAACATGACTAATAGTTTATGTATTAAGTCGAATCGGTCGACCCAGAAAAGAAAAATTACGAATAGTGCTTCATTCTATGGTCTGAAAAATCAGGGGGACATATGTTGGCTGTATCTGAAAACTTCCGGCTTACCGCGCGTGAATCGGAAGTGGTTGGTCTCGTGGCTCGTGGGTTATCCGCAAAAGAGGTCGCGCTTGCGCTGGCGATCGCACCCTGCACGGTAGAACGGCATGTGGAGAACGTTCGTCTTAAAACCCAGACCCGTAACCGGGTTCACATGATCGCCTATGTAATGCGAAACGGCATGCTGGGGGACGACGAGCAGGGCATCGTAGTCGCTGCGTGAAGTTCGTGTTCGGGCGGCTGATGCATGTTGCGCACGCAGCCTGGCAATGGCGGTGGCAACGGGCCATCTCGCTTCGGCGGCTTTGGTGACAGTGGGCCAGAGGCGAGTATCGTTGGTAGTAGACGGATCGTTGGTCGAGGAACGAAAGTGGGGTTTCTGAAATTGCAATTCAGGGCTGGGAACGTGTACTAAAGGGCGGCGCAACTCGGACCGACCTCGCGGTGGCACTACCCGAATGGTGGCACGTGCGTTCCGCCGGGCTAGCATCCCAAAATGCCCATTCCAAAACTCGCAGGCTTCCTGCCCGTAGGATGGTCTCAGCCATCAGCGCCGAGGTACACAGGTCTGATGCCGCGCATTGGCGGGTAGGCGATCAAGCTCCATGCGACGCGGATGCTGCGCATTACCAACTTGCCGGCCGCCGGCTCAACAACGAGCGGATTGCCTATTTCAGCCTAGGCCGCCCCCACAACAGCAATTGTATTGCAGGCCGGAGCCTGGACACCAAACCTGGCGGTCCACGACGCACGTCATTCTGATTGACGCATTAACTTTGTTTATACCCGCGATAGTAACCGGCCCCGCTCAAGATGAGACAATAATTCATGGACTGTGGTCGGAATTTGGAAACCAGAATGATGGAAAACCAGAAAGTTCGCCCAGCCTCGGTGATCGGACCTTTGGGCGCGCCAATGGCGCTTGCGGATTTACCCAGCTCGGACACCAAACGCTGGGTCGCGAGGCGCAAAGCCGAAGTCGTGGCAGCCGTCCATGGCGGTCTGCTGACGATTGGCGAGGCATGCGATCGATACCAGCTCACACTTGAAGAATTCGCTTCCTGGCAACGGCATTCCGATCGTTCAGGGCTTCAAGGCCTCCGGGCGACGCGGATACAGTATTACCGTGACCAGTACGCACGAGAGCAGAAATTCTGAGTTAGCCGGCGTGCGCCGCCCCGTGTGAGCGCCGGTAGATCATGCGCGCACAAGTGGTTTGGTGCCAGTGGTATAGGTCCTGGTTTGGGCCTTTGGGTCGCATTGCGAGCGTCGCTGGCAGCGCCGGGCATTACGGAAATTTTGGAAAAGATTGGGAGCGCTACTGCGCGCCTGCTGCACGCTCCGCATCGCTCTTATGTCGACCGCCGCGCTGGCCGACATCCGGCCGGCTGCGGGCCCGCTGAATCAATCGCTGTGTATGGCTTCCGGCCACCCACGTCGGATAGCGGTGCGAACCGTCTGAAAGAATATCGCACCGAAGGGGTCATATGGACTACCCGGTGAAACTCGTGGTCTTGCTCTTGTTATCGATCCTGCTGAGCGCGTGTTCGTCGTCACCGAAGCAGGCCAGGTCTGGGCGAATTTTACCCACATAGCGCGTCCACAAATTTGCAGACTTTCCTGGCTGAACCTCTTAAACTTCATGGTGCTTGAATTCAGCCACTGTATGATCGACCGAACGTGCAACCAGACACGTACGACCGGAAGCGCGGCGGGCTGCACTGACCTGATCATTGCTTGCAACGCGGAATGTATGACCGAGAGAATAAAGCTGTCCGGTGGCCCGTGCGACGGCACTACGCTATCTGCAGATCTGGCCGATGAGCTTCGAATGGTACAAACGTTCGGCGGCTATTCACCATGGCCGACTGGCCAAAGGCCGCCACTCATAAAGCATGAGCTTTACAGGCGTTCGCTGCGAACCCGGCGCATTTTTGTGTGGCAGCCCTAGAGTTTATGCACTCTTGCAACACCGGGGGTTCCAGCCTGCCCGGTTTTGGAGAGCGGTACGAAGCCCAGTTCGTCGACGATGATCGGCTTGTATCCGGCCATCTGTTGCTGGAAGCGTAGAAGGCGTTGCTTGTCTCGGACCTGCATCGTCTCGCTGCGCCGCGGGGGCGGCAGTGAAGCTGACTGACCGCCTGCGCCTGATCCAACGTATCGGCATGGACACGCACCTTCTCCGCAGCATGCCATGTTCCAGCGATCTTATGGTTCCCAGACGGGGCCAAATGACGCCTTAATCGCGTATTGGATCACGCCGCTCGATACGCAAGCGCCGGCTTTCATCATCACGACCCTCAAGCGGAGTTGCAGGATGCGGGCTCTCGGTCCCAACCACTCGGCCAAACAGGCTGACGATCGCGCGCGCCTCTAATCCTAGCATGCGGGAAAAGCTAAAGGCCGCCGCTGTTGGCCATTGCGACATAACATTACACGAGTGCAGCGGGTGGCCGTCAAATTTTCCGACTCTGGGAACGATTACATGTAATAATATTAACAGATCCGGTGCGGACGGCCAATTTGCACCTATTTTACGCATTTTGCTAAATACAAGCAGGCAGCGTTGCCCGGATTGCTGACCTATCCCGGCAGCTATCGAACCCTAGCTCTAAATAACAAACGTTAGTTAATTTTTTACAATCTGTAATTAACTTGTATAGGATAGTCATGTGGCATCATTAGAGCGGATATTTCCTATACATAGCTGTCCCTATATAAAGTATGATGTGTTTTATATTAGTAAAAATAAGAATATTTCTTGTATGTGGCCTTGTCGGGCCACAGCCTAAAATTATTGTTCTGGTCAAGGTACAAAACTATTGGTAACAAACCGACCCTTATCCGATGTCCGAACATTATAGTAAGTGATACGATTTTAAAGAAAATTAAAGTTATCCCATTAAGTATGATTTGAGGGCGCGTTACCGCGCATGCCATCTTTGCTCGGGGTGCAATCGTGCAAAAAATCGTTGAATTGATGATTTGAGCAGATGGGACAGAAATCGAAGTGGTACTATGTACTAAAGGATGGCTGGTTGATATTGGGAAAAGTCAATCTCAGTGATTGGCTAATTATTGCTTTATCGGCTTTGCTTCCTGGCGCTATTGCTTGTGCTACATACTACTGGTTGCACGAGCATGCACAGCAGCGACACATCGATTCCCTCGCAGTGCGAGCGCTTGATCGAGCCGAGTTTCATTTCAAGACAATGGACAGTGCGTTGCATATCGTTGCGGAACAAAATTACGCCCCCTGTTCCGAAGGCGGGATATTGCAGCTAAGATCGATTGTCGTCGGCAATAGGTCGGTTGATGAAATTCAGGTGTACGACGCAGATCGACTTAAGTGCTCTAGTTGGGACCGACCGCCGGTAAATCCCACAGCGGGTGATGTTATCGTCGGCCCTCCGATAGACAATTTCTTTACCAATGTCCGCTCCGCTATTCCTGGCAGCGTTGATATGGTTGGCCTGCGTTCAGGCCGTTACGCGGTACTTACCAGGCCCGACCGTCTCCTGGATGAGATAGGGGACCCCCGCCTCCGAGTGACGATCTTGCACGGCGAAACTATTTTGGCAGCAACACGTCTCGACGGCGACCTTCCAGGCACGCGAAATCGCGCATCGGGCGTCGACACTGAGGGCATGCAAAGTCTGCTGGCCGTCGCTAAAGGGCGGGCCCTCACGGTTAGGATCACTGGCGACCGCTCAGCGGTACAAGTCGACACAACGCGGGAGATGATCATCGTCGTCCTGCTCGGTCTGGCCGGCTCCAGTCTTGGCGGTCTCCTGGCACGCAGACTAATTGCAAGAGATTCCTCTTTTCATGGCGCGCTTGAGGCGGGGATACGTAACGGCGAAATGGAGGTTGAGTATCAACCGATCATCAACCTTAAAACGGGCCGATGTGCCGGCGCGGAAGCCCTTGTGCGGTGGCGACAATCGGATGGCACGTTCGTTCCACCTGATGCTTTTCTCCCGCTCGCTGAGCAACATGGATTGCTTGATGACCTTACCGATCTCGTGATCGAAAAGGTGGTTTTCGATCTTCAGGAAATGCTGAAAAATCGGCGCGATATTTACGTAGCGATCAATATATCGTCGTCCGACATGGAAAGCGGCAGGTTTCTCGACGTTATTGGAACCGCAATTGCCGGTACCGAGGTGGCAGTATCGAACATATGGATAGAGGCTACAGAACGTAGTTTCATCGACGCTAAAAAGGCGAAGCGCACCACCGAAAGAGCTCGTGCAGCCGGGCATCGCGTTGCGATAGACGATTTTGGCACAGGCTATTCGAGCCTTTCATTGCTACAGCACCTGCCCCTCACAACACTTAAAATTGACCGGTCGTTCGTTGAGGGAATTGGCGCCGATTCAGCGACAAGATCGGTTATCCCTTTCATTGTCGATATGGCTCAATCAATAGGACTCGACCTAGTTGCGGAAGGTGTTGAAGCCGTAGAGCAGGCGGAATATCTTCTAAGCATAGGGGTTACCCATGCTCAAGGATGGCTATATTCTAAGTCTCTTCCTATCGAAAATTTTATTAGTTATATGAAATATCATTGAGATAGTTTCATTTTTAAGAGAATATAGATGTGTTTAATAACCATTATAAAATCGAGTAGATAGGGTCATAAGTTTATATCCCAAGAACTTTACTCCGGAGTTAGTTGCGTGTTGCTTCGTATATTGTCATCATTAAAATGCCCGCTTAACCGGCATGATCCGCTCCGCTCAAAAGTCACGTGGGATGGCATCAGTTTTGTCGGCAATTGCCGGCACTGTGGGCAGCGTATCCGTAGGAAAGCCCGTCAGCAGTGGCTGCTCGATAAGCAGCAGGACTCTACTTCCTGATCTGCGCGGTATGGCTTGGGCCTGGCGAGGCCTGCCATTTGGAAGCGTTTTCTAATACATTCTGAGAATCGTTATGATCAAGAAGATCGCCGCGTTGCTGTCGCGGGCTTTACAAACGCCATGGTATTGCAATCATCAAAATCGCCAGTGTTCATATCGGCAAAAATGTGCTGAGTGCATTGAAGAACGACGCCAGATATAAGATGCAGCATCCTTGAAATCATTTGCATAAGATGCTGAAAAAGATAATCTTGGTAGGGCGGCCAATGGCTGGGGCCTTCCATTTCTCTTTCGCGTCTGAGGCAGGGTACTACTGGCTTCGGTATTAACCGGGTGCCGTTTAAACTTATCAAGTTGCTATTGCCGTTTGATGTCGGCAGCGAGATCGCTGCGCTTCATTGCCCCATACAGAGCATGCCTACATAGTTAGTTGACTTGCAGGGCACATGTTTGGAATAGGTTTATGGCGCATGCGCACAAATTTCCGTGAAGTTGATGGGCGGCATGCATTCACATTCAAATATCCTTGCGGCTGATGAGCGCTTCAGAAATCTTTATGAAGATGTGTCAGCATTGTCTGGAGTGGGTGCATGGGCTTGTGACCTGCGAACAGAAGCTTTGTCATGGACGCCTGTGGTATATGATATATTTGGATTGCCGCAGGACAAACGTGTTGATCGCCGTGAAACCTTCGCCATGTATGCGGAACCATTCCGTTTGATGCTTGACCGCGTGCGTTCAACTGCCATCGCCAATTGCGGTTCCTTTTCCTTAGAGGCACAAATATTTCGCGCAGATGGGGAAGAGCGGTGGATCCGGCTGAAGGCTGCAACCAAGGTACAAAGTGGTCATGCCGTCAGGCTTTACGGCATGAAGGAGGATATCACTATTGAGCGCAAACGCTGGGAACAGCTGCGCCGCTCGGCCGAATATGATGCGTTAACGGGGCTCGCAAATCGCGCGCAATTTCATGTGCGGTTTCTCGATCGTGCTCCAGGCTCGGAAGCTTTGGCACTGAGCGCGTTCGTATTGTTTGATCTAGACAATCTCAGGGAAATCAATCGTCAGTGGGGTATAGCTGCGGGTGATGCCTGTCTGGCTGTATTTGCACGGCGCTTGTTGGCTGCTTACCCTGTTGGGGCGCTTGCGACACGTCTTGGCGGTAGCGAATTCGCCATACTATTGAATAACAGTGTGCCCGTTGGGATGCTAGGTGCGCATAGCCAGCTAAATGGTTTGGCGGAGCCTGTACCGTGGGGGGCAGGCGTCATCCCTATCCGTGTTTCTGCAGGTATTGTATTTCCTAGGCGGTACTGCAGCTTTGAAGCTGAAGCGCTCTATGCGCAGGCAACTCTGGCACTCGAGGTGGCAAAGATGAAGGAGGAGGAACCGCTGCGTGTCGTTGCTGTGGGCTTCGACGAGAGCAAATACGGCCTAACAGACCAAGGAAGTCGCCGGAATTCTGAAAACTTTCAACTTTCCCCACGCGAAACAGAAGTGCTCCGCCATATCGGGCAGGGGAGCACCACCGACGAGATTGCCGAAATGATGGGCGTTTCCCGGCATACCGTGCGCAACTTCATCAGGCGTATATACCAGAAGATGGAGGTGAGTGGCCGAGTGGAAGCGGTACGCCTGGCCGGACAGCATGGAATGCTGTAAATACCCGTGCTGTTGCTGCATAGCATGGATGGCTAAAGCGCAGGGCGCTATTAGGCAGACAATCCAATTGTTCCGGCGTGTAGTTTCGCCTGGCCCCTCGCGAAGTAGGGGGGGGCTGCATTGTCTATTCGGTCAAATGTAGGGATAATTTTTTTGTGTGACGGTCTCAAGGCCGATCTGCTTCGGCCAAGATCCTCAGGCAAGCCGTGCACGTAACTTTCTCACGCGAATTTGTAGCTATGATTTGAGTGGATCGTCCTTTTAATGAACCACAAAGCGACGCAAAAATGCCGCTTTGCGCGATCATGTGGACTATATGGTCTTCCATACACATTCTTTCCATTAAAGCACGGCCATAGATGGCGATGATTTAAACCGCATATATAAAATATAGGAGAGATTCTATACCATAACAGGCGCCAGAAGGATAAAATAAAGATATGTATTCTCTATAAGAAATGGAAGTAGCAACTGTAGGCCGGGCACGTCGAAGATATTTAGGAAATATCCCGGTAGCTGTTCGCTTGCGAATTGGCGCTGGCAAATTTCTGGATCAGCGCTGTTCGTTCAGCAATAACGTTTAGATGGAACGGATCGAGGAAGGTAAGGCCGTGGCGGGGCCCTTGTTTCCAGCGTACGATCGCATCCATGGTTGGCAACATTCGGCCGCTTAAACGGATATGCTCGCCTATTATCAGGCCTATCTCTGATTCAACTTTCGCACCGCCACAGGATATGTCGACGATTGTGGCGTCGTAAGTGTTAGTACCGAATGTGATGCATGCGGGGTGAAGTAGGCGAAGCCTTGCAGGGCGTTTGGGATAGGGGCTCGGCTCGGCAAGAAAGCGAGCGATGTCGATCGCTTTCGAAAATGGGAATGTCGCTTGCTCGCCAGAATGGCCCGTATGTTCGAGAGTATACAGATCGCCATTACTGAGCTCAAGCAACAGTTCAACTCCAGGCTTGATGATGTTGAACAGTTTGATTGTCACACTGCTTTCATGAACACCTCTTATGATGCAGAAGAATTCAAAATTATCGCAATGGAGTTTGGCGACTCGTATAAGTGATTTTACCGACATATCAGAATATTGGCCACGATAAGTTTCCCGCTTTGTAATATACAGCAATCTGTATATAGCGAAATATGAATTTGTATTATAAAGTTACAAAGTCATGGATTTGAAAAAATGGCTGCGTTGCGAAAATAATTTTATGAGACCGCTTCTTTATTGCGATATATTCGTTTTTTCGCCATACAATGGAATTGTTCGCGGCAGAAAAAACGAAAAATGGTATTAGTGTTAAACAGAAGTTACGCGGGAAAATTATTCGCAATAAAACCAATTACTGACAGGGGGTTCGGCCGTAGTTGTGGTCACTATAGCACACAAATGTAGAATGCAAAACGGTAATTTACATTTTTCGCCTCAATCACGTGATGCATACTGTCTGATTGTAACACTTTTACTCAGCTGTCGCCTTGTCCTGTTTGCGAAACGGGGCATGAATAGCTAACGGCCACACTGGCCTCGTGCTTGACGCCAACCTCGGCGTGGTCGGGGGCCACGCCGCGCAGTCGGTCGACCAGATCACGATCGCTGTCGCCGTTTTGAACGGCCGCAAGGCCGCCGTGTTCCACTTCACCCGTATTCGCTTGGTCGACGGTAACCGCTGAAATCGTAGCAAGGCCCTTGCCTTTCCGGCGTCCTTCTCTTGCCGCTCGCTTCACTTTTGTTCCATCATCGAAACATGGAACTGATCGACCCTCAACAATTGGCTGAAGTGATTCTGAATGCGCCGTCCTGGGCGTTGCTCGGAGTCGGAATGTCGGACAGACATACGCGCCAGCGCGCGGCGCAGGAGTTGGCGGCAACAATCATCAAGCAGGTTAGCTTGGCACAACCGGAGCCGGAAGACGGACAACTGCGATTGCCGGTCTGACCTGGCGGGACGTGACGTATGAGCGAAGCGAACGCCGTGTAGCGAGGGCTTAATCCCAAGCATGCATCGCAGATGCGCGCATAGCTCTCCACGAGGGTAGAGCTATCTCAAGGGTTGAAGCCTGACCATGCGATCGGTATATCCTTATGGAAATGAGGATATACCGATGTCTCTTTACATAAAAGATGCCGAGGTCAACGACATGGCGCAGCGCCTCGCGGTAACGCAGCGGGTCAGTAAAACTGAAGCAGTTCGCCGCGCGCTGCGCCGCGAGCTTGAACGCGAAGGGTCATTACCTTCTCTTGTGCAGAAGGGGTTGGCCTTTGCAGAAGCCCTGCGGGCAAAGGCGGGCCCCAAAGCCGGCATGCCGGCGGACAAGTCATTTATCGATAATCTTTACGGCGATGCCTGATGTTCGTTGATGCATCGGCGATGACTGCAATGCTCAGTGGCGAAGATGATGCAGCCGATTTGCTGGCTCGGCTTGGAAAGGCGAGAGTACGCATCACATCGGCGCTGGCAATCTGGGAAACCGTGATGGCTGTGAGGCGCATCCTCGACCTTGAGGTTGCGCAAGCCCAAGAGGCGGTAGAGGAGTTTCTTCGTATCGTGGAAATCGAGGTGGTTTCCGTTCCGCCCGAAGCTCGTCAGCATGCGATCGACGCGTACGATCGCTACGGAAAGTCGCGTCACCCGGCTGCGCTGAACTTTGGTGACTGCTTCGCTTATGCATCTGCGCGCCTGGCGGGCGTGCCGTTGCTCTTCAAAGGCGAGGATTTTCCCCAAACGGATATCGATGCGGCATAGGACGTCGTTTACGACCACCGCATTGGGAGCGGCCCTGGTGAAGGTGCTCCCTTACTTGGCGGCGTCACGGGCGCGAACAGCAGCGCTATAGTCGGAAAGCCCTTGCCGGAGTTTCTCCGTGTCGGTCACCTTGAGCGAGTGCATGATTAACCAGGAGAGAAGGGCGTGAGATAGGCGTGTGTCGCGGTGCATCCCGATCTTCGTCTTCAACCGGTTTATGACATATCCGCTTAGCGCCTCGCGGTAAGCTGCAGGATTGCAATCTGGGCCGCCAATCTGCATGGACTTTATCGTGACCGACAAGATCAATACCGCCATCCTTGCTGTCCTCCAGCGCGCGCCTGAATGGGTGCGCCGCGACCTCGACTCCAAGGATCCCAATACCCGGGCCCGCGCCGAGGATACGCTCGCTGCACAAATTGCTAGTGCGCTCAGAGATCTTTCGCCCACCGAGCCATAGACTACTGGTCCCCCTCGCAAAGAAAGCCATCTGGCACTTTTCGTATGTCCAAATGCTGCGCGACGCATCAGGGCGATACGCGCAATTGCTCACCTAGCGAATGGCGGCGAATTATGCCGGACCGTCAGCGACGATGACGCAGTTCCGGCCGCCTTGCTTTGCGCGGTAAAGCGCCGCGTCGGCTTTCGCTATCAGGGGTTCGAGGATTCCGCTGATCGCAGAATTCATCGGAATATCCGTTGCTGCCCCTATGCTCGCCGTAACGCCAATGCTCAGATCGCCGACCACCACCGAGGTTTCGGCGATTGCGCCTCGCAAACGCTCCGCTATCACCCGAGTCTCATCCGACGTTGCCAGGGTCAGCAGAGCAATAAATTCCTCGCCCCCAAAACGCGCGAAGAGGTCCTGGTCGCGCAGGACATCGCGGCATCGCCTTGCCACCGCTTTCAGCACCGCGTCCCCCACCGGATGGCCATGGGTATCGTTGATCTGCTTGAAGTGGTCCACGTCCACCATCAACAGGGCCACAGTGCGTCCGGCGGTCCCTGCAGCCGTGAGGATCTGGGCAGACCGCTCTTCGAAGTGACGCCGGTTGGGGAGACCGGTTAGCGGATCCGATTGAGCGAGACCCCGCAGCTTGGCGGCAATCCTCAGCTCGGCCGTAACATCGGTAAAGAGCCAGATCCGCCCATGCTGATCGTCGCCGCTTACGGGATGAGTATCCACTTCATATGTCCTGTCGCCCAAGACCCAGTGCTGGATCGCAGCATAGTGGACGTTCCGGACTTGCGATGCATAAGCGGCTTCGAGTTCGGCATGGTTATCGCAGCGCTCTCGAAGGGCACGCATCGGAGCTACTAGCTCGCTCGCGCGGTGAAAGCCTGGGCTGCACGCCAACAGTCCGGCCGCGCGCTCGTTGATCATCGCGCTTTGTCCATCGCCGTCGAACAGGACGATGCCCGACGGCACGCTTTCCAGCAGATCATTGAACTGATCGCGCATAGCTACTTGCCTCACCGCCTCGCGGCGGGACGCCAGGGTGCTGGCGATGCTGCTAGCCAGAAGGCGCACGTGCTCCACCAGTGGAGCCGGAGAGGGGGGCTGCGTCCACAACAGCAGCAAGCCGCTTTGGGGCGCATGCTCGACGGGGGCGGGTACGAACAAAAGGCTGACCGGCATATCGGGCAATGCATGGACTACTGCCGTGGGAAGCCGAAACGCGTTGGCGGTCACAGGGATAGCCGACCACTTGGTGTCGAAAACACCGCTTCGCGCGAGGTTGAAGCAACTGAAATCATGAGGTGGGGAGGAGGCCACAGGAGACGCGCGTCCGGCACCGTCAACTTCGAGGGCTATAACGAGGTCAGCTTCGCATGCTACCCGGGCAAAGCCGCACAGCTCGTAAAGTGCCTCGATCGATGACGGGATCACGACAAAAGCCCCGTCAGTCTTCGTTCGAAAATCCGAAGCACTTCTTCAGGTGCGGTCATATGCGGAAGATGACCCGAGGCGTCGATGACATCGAGGGTTGCGTTAGGGATTGTAGCTTCAAGCCATTTTCCGACCTGAAGGGGCACAGCAACATCTGAAGCGGTCTGGATCAAATGCACCGGCGTTGGAACGCGGCGGGCGGTGTCGCGCATGTCGGATCCGAAGATGGTGCGCGAGGTGTTGAGGGCAACATCCGGCCGCATCTGGAAGAGTGTACGCGAAAAGTCGGCGATCGCCTCGCCGTCATCGACACCGACAACCATCGGCGCGAAGCCGGCGACCCATGCCTGGAAATTGGCGGCCATGCTTTTAAACAACTCGTCCAGGCCATCTTGATCGAAACCGCCCACGTAGGCCCCGTCGTTGAGGTACCTGGGGGAGGCGCCGATCAGGACTAGGGTCGCGAATAGCTCCGGGCGAGCACATGCGGCCGCAGCGCCGATCATGCTGCTCATGGAGTGACCAACGTATACACAGTTTTGAACACCAAGCTCGTCGATGATTTCGATCAGATCATCGGCGTACCCGAACATCGATCCGTGACGATCGAAGTCGTAGCTCTCAGCGCCTTCAGGTCCGCAGCCCGCCAAATCGAATGAGATGACGTCGAACCGCTCCTCGAACCAAGGCCGCAAGGCAGACCATGCATCCTGGTCGGTGCCAAACCCATGCGACAGGATGGCCGGGGTCTTTCCGGCACCTGTTCTTCGGCCATGCAGACTTGCAAAACAGCTCACGCATTTCTCATCACAAGTTAGTCGTCGCGGGCCCCCCTAGGGCAGATAGGGTTAAAGCTTCAACACTGATCGATCCCGTTCCAAGGTCAGCTGCGCTGAAGTAATCCAAGCGGCGGCTATGCACCGCGTTCGAAGCACTGCCTGCCTCAGAAGTTTTTGGGGGAAGACGAACGGCGCGAAATGGCTTCTTGGGTCCTGTTGATCCGGTCATCAACTGACCGAACACTTCCAGTCAAATAGGTGTGGTGGCCGGGTTGATATTGTCTTCACACGATAAATTTTCACCCTTCAGCATCCCTCTGAACCATCACAGTCTTGACAGCATAGTCGATCGAAAAGGGTATGGTTGACCGCTGAATTATCTGCCAATCTTTCGGACATTGCCTGGCTCTTGCGGCTTGCACCATGCCAGAGTTGCTCAGACGAACATCACGTTGTGAAGCTTGCGCATCGAAGTGGACCAATCTCCCGCGTCACAGGCGGCAAACACAGCCGCTGCATCCCACTCGGCGATGACCTTCTTTACTTGCTCTGCTGCCATGGGATGCCCGAATAGGTAGCCCTGTCCGAAATCGCACTGCTTCGCGACCAGATGCGTGAATTGCTCTGGTGTCTCGATTCCTTCCGCAACTGTATGGATTCCCAGGTTTCGCGCCAGGTCAATCACCGCCCCAACAATCGCGGCGTCCTGTGTGTCCACCACACCCAGATTCGAAACGAACGCGCGGTCTATCTTGATCGTGTCGACCGGAAACTGCTGGAGATGAGTCAACGCGGCATACCCTGTGCCGAAGTCATCGAGGGCGATGGAGACGCCCGCACGCGATAGGCTGTTCAAAGCCGCACTCACGTTGTCGGCAATCTGACCGAGGAAGACGGTCTCTGTCACTTCGAGTTCAAGAACCGAGGGCGGCAGCCCAGCCCACGTCAAACGGTCCAGAATGCGCGCCGCGAAATCGCCCTGCCTGAAATCGCCGGCGGATCCATTGATGGCAATGCGCCCGAAGGAGAGGCCGCTGCTGCTCCAGGCACGCATATCGGCGATCACCCGATCGAGCATGCGTTCGGTGATCTGCACGGATAGATCAGGATCCGCAAGCGCGGCCCCGATCGCCGCCGGAGAGTGCAAGCCCTGGTCGTCGTGCCAGCGTAGCAGAGCCTCGAAGCCCGCGCATGCCCCGGTCCGTAGACATACCTTGGGCTGGTAGAACGGTACGATACGGTCAGCCCGCAAAGCCGAGCGGGCGTCAGCGAGCATCTTCTTTTCGCGTTCCACTCCAGCACGCATCCATGGGCGGAACACGGAGATGCGGCCGAGACCCTGGCTTTTGGCTTCATAGAGGGCGAGGTCGGCGCTCCTGAGCAATGCTTCTGAAGTCGCGCCGTGCTCGCCCGCCACCGCTACACCGGCGCTAAGACTGATTTCAATCTGCCGGCCCTCGTACGCCATCGTATCTCCGGTTCGTGCCAAAAGGTCTTCGACGGTTCGTGCCGTATCGTCCGCCGTGGTCCAGCCTGGAAGGATGATCCCAAATTCATCACCGCCTAGCCGCGCCACCGTCGCGGTCGAAGGCGCGGCGAGGGTTAGCCGCGCCGCGATCTCGCAAAGCAGGGCATCGCCGCCATGATGACCCAGACTGTCGTTTGCTGCCTTGAACTGGTCAACATCCAGCAGGATCAGCCCAACGCAGTTTTCATCTTGCATGGCCCCTTCCAGGGCTTCTTGCAGTCGGTCCGCGAACATTTCGCGATTGGGCAACTGGGTGAGCGAATCGTGCAATGCCGCCCAGCGCAGTCCATCTTCGTAGTGCGTTTGGGCAGTGACATCCTGTAGCGAGCCGACGAGACGTCTCGGATGCCCTTGCCCGTCTCGAACTACATATCCTTTCGCCACCAGATCCAGATAGGCGCCTCCAGCTGACAGGAAGCGGAACCGTTCGGTCCAGTAGGTTTTATCAGCGTCGCCAAGGTCCGCGACCTGGATGAGCAAGCGGTCCCGGTCGTTCGGGTGGAGGCGCTCCACCCACCATGATGCCGATGTTCCAGCGGGTGCATCCGGATACCCCAGTATGGCTATTGCCGCGCTGGAGAGGTTGATCCGGCCATCCCCCAGGGAGACATCCCAGATGATATCATTGGCCGCCAGCGCCGCGAAGCGATAGCGTTCCTCACTGTGCTGAAGCGCGGTGACCAGACCGCTCATCTCGGACTGCGACTGCAAGACCTTGCGGAAAGCGCGGTGGCTGTTCGCCAAAGAGTTCAGGATGACAACCGCAGCCAGGAGGAAGGCCAGCCCGACCGCGCTCAGGTACCAATCCCCGGAAACCAGCAACCACACTGTGACGGGCATCGCGCCGAAGATCAATGTCAGCCATCCGGCAACAGGAAGTGCCTGCAGGCAGTAGCAACAGCTGATCGACCCTACAAAAATATAGAGCGCGATCGACGTACTGCGCATCGGTTCGGCATCCTGGAGCAAGAGCAGGCCCCACCCCCCGAATGCCGCGCTGAGTATCGCGGATGCCGCAATGGTACCGTAAAGGTGCCTCCGGATCTGAGGCGCGTTCAGCTCCTGGTAGCGTCGCGAGATCCACAACATCGCACGAATGGCAATGACTGTGCAAAGAATGGATGGGATGTCCAAGCTATAAAAGGGCTCGACATCGCCGTGGGTCACGAACCCCAAGAATGCGGCGTTGATGAACATCAACGCATACATCAACGGAATTTGTCCCCGCAAATGAGCATGTTGCTCCCACAAGGTCTCATCCGAAGCTTCGACTATTTCCTTAAGAGGATTGCTGAGCATGGATATTCCATAGCGGGAGGTATCAATCCTGACGCCGTATTATTAATGAAATGTCAATTTGCACAATTCTTTGCAATTCAGAGGACCGCATGACCACGCGCAGACTTATTGGATTTTAGGCCATCCGTTCGGTTTTTGACCGGTTTAATTCTGTGATTATTCGCAGAGCGGTTTAGAAAAGCCGACAAGGGCATTCCCCGTAGCGGACCGTTCCGCTATGTGCGCACATTCACACTATTTTAACGTGTATTGATGAATGGTAAACCTTGCGAATGAGAAGCAGTCTTGTTCCATGCCGGCCTGGTGCGAGCCACCCCTTGTCCCCAATACATGTGCCGGGCCGGCAACCCGCCTTCTGAAAAGACGCTCCCATGTTCTCTTTCCCTCGCGGCGCCACCATCGCCGGCGTCTCCGTCACCACGCTCAAAGCGATCCTGACTTCGATCAAGCGAACCAACAGTTTCCGGTCCGCGATACAGCTTCAATCCGTCGCGGACAGCCAATGCGATTACGCCGTCGCTATCGAGGCCGCCATTCACGCTGGGCTGGTTGACCCTGATGGGGCTGCCCTCACTCCTCTTGGCTACGCCGTCCTGGGCGCGAGTAGCAAAGCCCGTCTGCCGCGCGATACGGCTCTGGGTCTATTGCGCAGCCTGCTGGAGGCGGCAGAACGTTGCAATGCGGCTTGCGATCGCATTTATGAAATCGAAGAAATCTGGCTTTTCGGCAGTCTGATGCGCGGCGCCGACACCGTGGGCGACATCAATCTGGTGATACGCTGGGCAGGTCGGCGCGGCACCACCAGGGAGGAGCGTGACCAACGGACGACCGCCCGGTTTTGGAAGCTTTATCCCGACGCTGAATGGAGTGAGGTTTGGAACATGGCCGAGCAACTCCAGGACCACGACCTTTTCGGCGAGCGGCGCAACAGCGCATTCAGTGTTCATGCGGGCATCGAGATGCTCATTGACATGGCCGAACCCTGCATGAAGGTCTTCTCACTTACCGATGGCATTATCACCGCGCCAGTCGCGCTAGACCGCCACCCAAAGGCAAGCACGCGCAAGAAGCTCGCTGGGCCTCGCGTAACGGCTGACGACCGGGACCGCCTCCTCGCCTTGCAGCCGACGCCTCGGCCTATGCCAGCTAACTGGCCTTGCTTGACGAACGGCCAATGGTTGCCAAACGCCCGAATGTTCGATTTGGACCCGGCGACCAGCGGCTTTTATCACGTCGCGCGGTTGTCGGACCATTTTCACAGCGGGAAACAGCGTAACCTGCTGGTCTTCACTCACCACGATTCCCATCAGCTCTCCGAGCTGAGCCTCGCCGCCTTGCCCGGGACATTCAATGGCCGCGAAGCTGCATTGATCGTGACTGACCATAAGAACCTGGTGCTTCAGCGCGGTATGGATACGGGGCAATACGGCACCGTCATCTATAACATCACTCTCAGCGATTACGGCTTCGGGGGGAAACGTTCCGGTGCTCTCGGCGCCGGTGAAGTGGCAGTCTACGAAGACCTCATCGGCTACTATCTCGCGTCATTGGTCTACGCCGACACTCTTAGCGCCAGAACGCTCGATGCCTCGATCGCGATGATCCATTTCTTCTCCGCAATGCCAGGCAATGACGCCATTGAGGCGCGCATGCGCTACTGGGCCAATCATTTGGTGAAAGCTACGCCTTCAGCTTCCAGCGCGGCCGCGTGAGCGACGATCGGCGCCTTCTACGGTTTTGATCCGGGTGCTCCTGCAACCCGCTCTCTCAAGCGATTGCACGCCTTGAACGTCAGCACCCGCCTTGGCGAAATTGGCGTTTCCTCGCCGGTTTTCGGATTACGGCCGACCCGCGCATCCTTGTCGCGCAGTTGAAATGTACCAAAGCCCGTGATCTTGACGTTCTCGCCGCGCTCCATGGCGGAGCCCATCGCAGCCAAGATCGCCTCGACCATCTCTTGCGAGCCGGTTCGGGAAATGCCGACCTTGCGGTGGATGCCGTGGGCAATCTCGGCCTTGGTCAGCGTGTCGCGCAACTTACTCAAATTCCGCCCTTTCAATCAGCGAGGACAACAATAGCACACGTGGCGTCTTCGTCTCACGCCAAGGATGGCGGATCAATCCGTTCGCCGATGTCGATGCGGTTGCCGTCGGGATCGGTGAGCACGAAAGCACGCTGGCCATAGTCCTTGTCCATTAAGCGCTTGACGATCCGGACATCGCTCGCCTCGCACACAGCGTAAAGCGCGGCCGCATCGCTGACGAACATATGCGCGACATTCACCGTTGATGGGACGTGGTCGCGCTTCTGGCTGAGATGGAGCTCTGCAGCGTCCTTCCTAAGGACCATAAAGCCGACCGGGTTGCCGTTCTCGAACACCTTCGAGAAGCCGAGCACGCCGGCATAGAAGTCGTAGGCTACCTGGATATCGCGCACACAGATCATGGGCGCGGCACGTCCGAATCTGATAGGGGTAGCCGGTATCTTAGCCATTGGCCGCATCCTTCAGGGCAGTGGCGGCGGTGCGCGTACCTGGTTGCGGAGCGGTGTCCGCCATCGTCATGCGACGCTCGTTACCATTCGTCAACGTGTTCCGCTACATGGCAGACCGCGCAAGACGCTGGGCTGGAAGGCACTTGACCGATGTTTCGTGCAGATCGAAACGCAACGCGTTGCGACGACCGGTTGCATTCGCCCAGGGTTTCGAGCCATAGCATGTCTGCGCCCGGTTCGCCCCCGAAGGCCAAGACAGGCTATGGTCCCAATAGCCGACTTCGACCTTGGGGAACTCGCCGGGAGCACGCAGCGCGGCGACCGCAAGATTCTTCAGGATCGCGTCAAGATCGAGATTCGCCTGTCTCGCCAAACCAGGACAGATGAAGGCGCGGACGGGCCAACGGCGCATTCGCCGTCCGGTTGCATGTGAATGCGGCACGTCCGCTTCTTCTATATCCGCGGTTTTGAGTAGCGCGCTGGCCGGCTCCAAGGAAACTTGAGTGGCATGCAATGGCTTTTTGAGACACTGACGATCGGCCAAAACGTTTCATAGCTGACGGTTCAATCGTTGACAGCGATTGTGCCTCGCCATTGATTGGCAACCGCAAAATCTTCCAGTACGAAATTAAACAGTACGGCCAATTCGGTCTCGTCCTGGGGCCATCCAGCGACTGGCGCTTGCCTCAAAGCCCGCAAAATATCGTCCTCGTTGATGCGCCGAGTAACGCTGGAAAATTTCACGATACGACCCCTGTTTTTTACCCACGGGTTTTATTGCGGAGATAGCACGCCTCAGCCACTTAACTTCTTGTAATCGGAGCGCGTGCCGCAGGAACTCAAGCGCCGTACCGTCAAGGTTAGGATATTCCCCAACGACGAGACGCCCCTGCGCCTCGTCTCCGCCTTCTCGTCGAAATCGACGAAACATGGGCCTGCGACCACAAGGTCTACATCAAATGAGAATGCGGGGATGCGTAATCCCGGCCAGATTCAATTTCCAGATGTGAGGTTGCTCAATTATCGAAAAACCTTGGCTGGGACATCATCCGTTGGTATCTGGTGAAAATGAATAGAATCAGTGGGATAGATTGTGAAACAGGCACTTACCATGCTGGAGGTTGCGAAAGCAACATCGAAGAATATCTCAGACGAACTCGAAAGAAATAATTCTGAATTTATTCTGGTGCACCGGCAGTGCGCGGAGGTGGCTGTTGATTTCGTAAATAAATTAATTGAATATTTGAACGTTGAGGACGTAGGGCCTGACGTTGATGGCTCGAATAAAACAGACCTGCTTTGAGAGAAGTCACTCTAAATGGCTGCCTTCACTGAAAATAATGATTTGGCTTCGGATTACCTCGGTCACATCAATAGCTATCGACAATAGGAATGCCGATTTTGGTTTCTAGATTAGTCTGCCTTCAATAGCTGTGCCAGCGCTGCAAGTATGCGCTGCGGTGTCGTGGGTTTGCCCAGCAGGGGAACTCCGTGATATTGGCGAGGCAGGTCTTTTGGTGGAATTCTGGCGTTTCAATTTGTTGTCCTCAACCCCGACCGGATCACGATAGACCTACCACCCGATAAATAAACAGGCTCGGCATTTTTGAAGCGCCGTTAGCGATAGGCAGCTGTTGCCGGGCAACAAGCGCCCAATCCCGGCCTAATGAGTTGCAGGTTGCAAAAGCCTGTTGGAGGTGGCGGAGATTGTAAGAGCAGGGCGCCGATCCCGGCATGTATGAGGTGCTCGGCGATGCCGAGTTCGACTGGTCCGCACTGTGATCGATGTAGTGCCAGTCCGAAACGACAACAGCCACGACATGCCGGCATATCCGCAAGCAGAACATGTGGCTACGGTCCTGAAGCAGGCGCAGTACCGTACGACGACAGAGACGGAAGTGGGGTGGGGGCACGGTGGCGCCTGGAGAGTGCGCTGGCCGCATTGTCTGAACCGCCCCGGGATTGCCGGAGGCCCGATCTCCTGAGAGAAAGGGTCTACGATGAGCAAGACTACAAACAAGTTTGCGCCTGAGGTTCGTGAGCGAGCGATCCGGATGGTTTTGGATCACGAGGGTGATCATCCTTCCCGCTGGGCGGCAGTCACATCGGTGGCCGAGAAGATCGGCTGCTCCG